>Ga0335081_10021804_pt1 | contig 10363 bp, 8 predicted proteins | sample Lox_Sample_35_FD_206713 | JGI IMG/M metagenome (GOLD analysis project Ga0335081, IMG submission 206713) | Soil microbial communities from Loxahatchee National Wildlife Refuge, Florida, United States - Lox_Sample_3.5 | ecosystem: Environmental > Terrestrial > Soil > Wetlands | place: USA: Florida...
GACTCCGCGGGAACATTTCCGTGCGGCGCCCCACGTTTCCGGCGCCGCCAACGTCAAGCGCCGGGACTATGAGGAAAGCGGCCAAATCGAAGCCGCCAATGAATACGCCGCCTGGGAAAATCTTCGTACCTCGGAAAAGCCGCTGGAGGTTGGCGACCTGCTCGAAACGGATGGCGGCGAGCTGCGAATCTGCAAATACATCGGCTTCGAAGCGGCGGCCTGGGTGCTACCTGTTCCGGCCGCTGAACCCTCAGCCGCTACTCCCGCCGCGTCTCCAATCGGGTATACTTCGGGAGATCAACCCGCTGGAGACGACCATGCGTGAAGTCCGGCTAGGCGACATCATTGACGACTTCTGCGTGAAGTGCAAGCGCATCATGAACCACTCCGTGGTTTCCATGATGGGCCCGGATCCCGCCAAAGTACGCTGCCGCACCTGCTACAGCGATCATGACTACCGGCATGAGCAGGCGCCCCCTCCCAAAGTCGACACTCGCAAATCTGCGTTGTTCAACGAGGTGCTCTCAAAGTTGCAGCCGGATGCGGCCGCCGCGGCGCCAGAGGTGCCGGCCGCACCCGCCAAATCGAAGGCTAAGGGCAAAAAGAAATAGCTGCATCGTGGGTCAGTAGTCGATCACCATATGAAGGAAGCGGGTGACGGTGAAGTGCAAGATGATGGGTGAGAATCATGTCAGCAACCCAGGTCAAGTTGAAATGCAGACAGATCTTCAGCTTTGTGGGGCGGCCATTCGTGGCTGCCAGCCAGCCTTCCGGCTGGCTGGACCCGCTGGAAAGCGGGTCAGCAGACTGAAAGTCCGCCCCACACCCTGTTCAAAGGACTTCTGAACGTTCATTCGCGGCCCAATCGCGTCCTTCCGTGCCACAATCTATTCTGTGAGCGAGCTTCGATGGCATCCTTTGCTGCGCGAGTGGGTGGGAGTTGCGGCGCACCGGCAGAACCGGCCGCAGATGCCGGAAAACTGGTGTCCCTTCGATCCCGGCTCGGGACGCGTCCCGGACCAGTTCGATGTCTTTATCTATCCGAACGATTTCGCCGCGTTCCGCATGGACGCTGAACCGTTCTCGCCCGAAACCGGCCTCTACCAAAAAACTGGAGCGCGCGGCTCTTGCGACGTCGTCATCTATCACCCCAATCATTCGCTCGCGCCGGCGCAGATGCCTGTTGAGCACTGGCGCAAGGTGGTGGACGTCTGGATCTGCCGCCACCGGGAACTGGCGGCTCTCGCCGGCATCCAGTACATTTACATTTTCGAAAACACCGGCGTGTCGATCGGCGTTACCATGCCGCATCCGCACGGCCAGATCTACGCGTTCCCTTTCATTCCGCCGCTCATCGAGCGCGAGCTGAGCGCGGCCTCCGATCATCTTCGCGACCACCAGGAATGCATCTACTGCCGCATTCTGCGCGAGGAGCTGGCGGCGGGCACGAGGATCGTCGCCGCCAATCCGGATTTCGTGGCCTTCGTTCCGTTCTTCGCGCGCTGGCCCGGCGAGATCCAGATCTGCGCCCGCCGCCACTTCGGCAGCATCCCCGAACTGAGCGACACGGAAGCCGCGAATCTCGCCGCGCTCATCAAGAAGGTGCGCATGAAGTACGACAACCTCTATGGTTTTCCCATGCCCCTGATGATGCTGCTGCGCCAGAGCCCGGTCTCGGGGGACTACCCGTACTTCCACTTCCACATCGACTTCTTTCCCATCCAGCGCAGCGCCACCAAGTTGAAGTACATCGCCGGAGTCGAGAGCGGCGCCGGAACGTTTCTCAACGACACCGTCGCCGAACAGAAAGCGAAAGAGCTGCGCGAGACCGAACCGGTGGGATGAAAATACGGCGCCCCGCACGGCTGGGCCAATGGAACCATCCTAACCTCGACGGTGTCGAATGATGTGGACCTGCTAGTGCGGCGCCGAGTCCGTATGCTCGCGCTAAACACGCAGCCATCATGACTCTCGAACTGCGCAGCGTCTCCAAGCGTTTTCCCGGCGTCCTGGCCGTGGATAACGTCAGCTTCCTTGCCCCGGCAGGCGAAATCACAGGCTACCTGGGCCCCAACGGCTCAGGCAAATCCACCACCATGAAGATGATCGCCGGTCTGATCGAGATCGGGTCGGGCGAAATCCTGTTCGGCGGGGCGCCCATTCGCCGCGATTTCATCGCACACAAACAACGCATGGGCTATGTGCCTGAAGAGCCCTATCTATACACTCATCTCAGCGGCCTGGAATACCTCGTCATGGTCGCCCAACTACGCGGCTTGCCCGCGAAGCGCACGGCGGAACGCATCGACGGCCTGCTGCGCCTGCTATCGCTTCACTCCGACCGCCACTCGCCTATCTCCGCTTATTCGAAGGGTATGCGCCAGAAAATCCTGCTGGCTGGCGCGCTGCTGCACGATCCCGAACTTCTCCTGCTCGACGAGCCGTTTTCCGGCCTCGACGTTTCCTCCACGCTGATTCTCCGCAGCCTGGTGCAGGAACTCGCGACGCGGGGTAAAGTGATCCTGTTCAGTTCCCACGAGCTCGAAACCGTCGAGCGCGTTTGCTCGCGCGTGGTCATCTTGCATCACGGCAAGGTTGTAGCCGACGACGCTATCGAGCATCTGCGCGTTCTGCGCTCTGCTTCCTCATTGGAGGATGTTTTCTCGCAGCTCGCCGTCGAGCAGGACACCGCGGCCGTCTCCCGCGAAATCGCCGACCTGATTCGTGCATGAGGCGCCGCCATGAGGAATCTTCAATTCCGCGTTCTTTATCGCGAGTTCCTTTTCCGGATCGTCGATCTGGAGCTGCTGTCCGCGCACGCGGAGGGCGACAGCCGCACATTGCTGGGCCAGTTCGCCTCGCTGCTCATTTTCTTTAGCCTGGGACTCGCCGTCTGTGCGGGCGTCTGGGCCGCCAATGTCAAGGACAGCCGGCTACCCCCGCTGATTCACATAATCGGCGCCTGGGCCGTGGAGCACTTTCTAATCGCCACCACGATGCTGGCGGTCGGTGTGTTCGCCGTGTTGAGCTGGGGGTCCACTTTCCCCGACCGCCGCGACGTTCTCGTGCTCGGACCTCTCCCCGTCCGCTCGCGCACGCTGTTTCTGGCAAAGGTCGCGGCTGTAGCGAGCGCGCTGGGTCTCACTCTGGCGGCTTTGCACGTAGCGGCGGGCATCACCTGGCCGCTGGCGCTTGCGCAATTCGACCCGATGCCCGCTCCAGCACTGGTCTTCGATCCCCAACTCCCGCCAGTGAGCGCCGCCGATTTCCCATCCGTGATGAACCGCGATATCGCACCGATGTTGCGCCGGCTCGACCTCGCTGCGGCAGACGGCGGCGCGGGTATCGTCATCGGCATCTCCGAGCACGGCGTGCGTCGCATCATGGCTTACGGCGCGGCGAAACCCGATTCGGTCTTCGAGATCGCTTCCATCACCAAGACCTTTACCGGTTTGCTGCTGGCGAAAATGGCCGTGCAGAAAGAGGTGGATCTGCGCGATCCAGCGCGCGATCTGCTGCCACCCGGTGTCGCCGGACCGTCCCATGGTTTCGAAATTACTCTGCTCGACCTGGCAACCCATCATTCGGGCCTGCCGCGCATGCCGGATAACGGCGGCCCAGGCTACCAGCGCGAGACGTACTCGAACTATCAAGATTCGGATCTTTACGACTACATCAGGCGGCATGGCCTGGAAAAACCCGCGGACCCGAAATACCTTTACAGCAATCTGGGCTTTGCTGTGCTGGGAGCGGCGATCGAGAGTCGGGCGCAAACCAGCTACGAGAAGTTGCTCGAACGCGAGGTCATCGGCCCGCTCGGAATGAAGGATACGGCCATTTCACTCTCTCCCGGACTGCGCAGCCGCTTGATGCAAGGCTATGACGGGCAGCGGCGCCCAACTCCGCCATGGGACCTGGTGGGCGCCTATGCGAGCGCCGGCGCATTGCACTCCACCGCGGGCGACATGGTCACCTATCTCGAGGCCCAATTGCACCCCGAGAGGTCGCCGTTGCGGGCGGCGCTGGTGGAATCCCAGCGGCTGCGCGCCAACATCGCCGGCAACGTCAGCATCGCCCTCGCCTGGGTCTACAACGCCGATACCGGCGTCTACATGCACGATGGCGCCACCGGCGGTTTCACGAGCCATGCGTGTTTCGACCCATTGCGCGATTGGGCTGCCGTCGTCTTGATGAACGCCGCGCCGGTCACGTTTCCGTTTGTGCCGGTCCTGGGCGAGCATGTCCGTCAGCGCCTCTCCGGCGAACCGGCGTTATCGCTCGCGCCCGTCTCAGTTCCTGCCGCTGGCCCCATCCGTTCGTTCTTCGCTTACTGGATCACCATGTTGGCGGCTGGCATGTTCATCTTCTGCTGCGTGCTTGGCCTTCAGGGCTTCGTTGCGGAGTTGCTCCCCCGGCGATGGTTCCTGCGCGTCTCGTCGTTTTTGCAGATCGCGGTCTTCTGCGCGCTAGTGTGCGGCTACTTTATGCAGCGTTCGCCGGTGACGGTGCTGGTGACCGGGCCGCAGAAGCCTTGGATCTCTTGGGTTCCCTCGTATTGGTTCGTCGGGCTCTTTCAGCAGTTGAGCGGCTCCCTGCATCCGGCACTGGCGCCTTTCGCCCAGCGAGCCTGGATCGGTTTAATCGCCGCCCTTGCCGCCACCGCGACAGCTTATGCGGCTTCTTATCTCCGCACCTTACGCAAAATCGTGGAAGAGCCCGATATCGCCCCCGGCTTCACGCACGCCTGGCTGCCACGCTTCGGCGGCTCATTCGAAACCGCCATCGTGCACTTCAGCATTCGAAGCCTCTTCCGCAGCCGCCAACACCGCATGATTTTCGCCTTCTATCTGGGCGTGGGGCTGGCTTTCGCGATCCTGTTCATGAACGCGCCGCTGGAGCTCTCGGGCCCAACTGTGGGCGATCCCTGGCATCAGCCTTCCGTGCCAGGGCTCGCCGCCACCATTGCCCTGATGGGATTTTGGGTTGTGGGTGCCCGCGTGGTCTTCTCCCTGCCATTAGACCTGCGCGCGAATTGGATTTTCCGCGTGATGCCGTTCTGCGCGGGACAGCAATGCCTCGCTGCCCGACGCCGAGCACTTTTGGTGCTATCTGTGGCGCCCGCATGCACGATTTCCGCCGCGTTTCTCTTCGCGCTCTGGCCTTGGCGCCCCGCCGCCGCGCATCTAGCTGTTCTCGGGCTGCTGGGCATTTTTTTGGCCGAATTCTCTTTCGGCGGCGCTCAGAAGGTCCCGTTTACTTGTTCCTACTTGCCGGGCAGATCGCATATTCACGTCACTTTCCTACTCTGGATCTACTTCCTCCTGTCTGGGATAGTGGGGGCCGCCTTAGGAGAACTCCAGGCCCTCGAACGCCCCGCGGTTTTCGCCGCCATCCTGGCGGGTCTCGGCGTCGCTGCTCTTTTCGCCATTGTTCGCAACAACTGGCTGGCGCGTCCAAGCCAAGCCGAACTCCGCTTCGAGGAGATACCGCCCGACAAATTGGTCAGCCTGGAATTGTCCTGAAACACCCACCGCACAACCTGGGCAAGCCACCTGTCCTGTAGGTGAACATTACACGGGATCGATCTCACTTGCGTCCGTGGTTATACTTCTGGAGGAGACGCAGCCAATGGTCAGATTGCGCAGATTAGAGTGGGACGACATCGACGGCGTCCATGCGCTCGTCTCGAGAATGGATGTGGTGCGCCACATGCTGCTACCCGTATGCTCACGAGCGCAAAGCGAGAAATTCCTTCGCGACTCACTTCTCGAGTCCCCATCCGATCCCTGGAGGTCCATCGTTCGAGCCATCGTCGACGGCTTGAGCAGCACCCTCGTTGGGCTCTGCGGTGTGGTGATCCTGCGCGGCGCGGAACAAGGCGAGATTTGGTACCTCGTCGCGCCTGAATCGTGGGGTAGCGGGATCGCGACAGACGCAACAAGACAACTGCTCGACTTCGGATTTACAGAACTCGCGCTGCACCGAATCTGGGCGACATGTCTTCCCGAGAATCCTGCCTCGTCACGCGTGCTGGAAAAAGTCGGCATGAGGAGAGAAGGCTTTCTCATCAAGAATCTGAAGATCCATGGAGTGTGGAAGAGCAGCTTCCTGTATGCCATGCTCGCCGAAGAGTGGAACTCTGCTGCTTCGACGCGAGCGCACCCACAAGGTTGTACCGTGGCAGACCAGGGCATCCGCCAATGAAATGGCATGAAAGGAAAATTCGACATGAAATCGCGAAAAGGAGTTTCGGTTCTTACTCTGCTCGTCGGTGTCGTTCTGGGAGTCATACTCGCAACCGTGATGCATGAGCATGCGCCTCAGATCGCGTTCGCCAAAGCCGCTGTGCCGGCACAGGCTCCCGATGACGGCAAGTTGCGGATCATCATTTTCGGGGCGCACCCGGATGATGCGGAATATCGCGGGGCGGGCGTGGCGATGAAGTGGGCGCGCATGGGGCACCATGTGAAGCTGGTCTCGGCAACCAATGGCGATATCGGGCACTGGCAGATGGCCGGAGGACCGCTGGCGCAGCGCAGAAAGAAAGAGGTCATGGAGGTGGGCCGGCGGCTGGGCGTCACGACCGAGGTGGTGGACATCCACGACGGCGAAATCCTGCCCACGCTGGAGAACCGGCGCATCATTACGCGGCTGATTCGACAATGGAATGCGGACATTGTGATTGCCAACCGCCCCAACGACTATCATCCCGATCACCGCTATACGTCGATTCTCGTGCAGGATTCGGCGTACATGGTCACGGTGCCGTTCTTCTGTCCCGACGTGCCGCCGCTCAAGAAGAACCCGGTGTTCCTCTACGCATCGGATGAGTTCCAGCGCCCCAATCCCTTCCGGCCGGATGTCGCCGTAGGCATCGATGATGTGATCGCGCCCACATTGGACGCCCTGCTGGTGATGGAGTCGCAGATCCACGAGGGCGGCGCTAACGGCTACGCCGGGCTCTTTCCGGAAGACCCCGCCGGGCGGCAGCGGCGCCGTGACGAGGTTCGCAGGGATCTGGCGAAGCGGTACGCGGGCTATGCGGACAGTTATCGCGATGCTCTCGTCAAATTCTACGGCGAACAGCAGGGGCAGAAAGTCCGCTACGCGCAAGCTTTCGAGATCTGCGAGTACGGCCGGCAACCTTCGCGCGATGAACTGAAGCAGATGTTCCCGTTCTGACACGCGCGGGCGCGGACGCCGCCGAAGAGTTAACCACGGATAGTACAAGAACTGTGCCAAAGTGTCACCCTAGCGGTCATCGCCCATGTGTAAGTACCTGGAAATGACTGGCGAAAGGCGTACTCTTGCGTGGTATCAAAAATGCCACTGCCAGGGATATGCCGTCATTACCGGTAGTGGCTGACGACAACGTCCAGGATGCCGCGATTTCGGACTCCCTCAGGCCGGCAGGCCGCCGAAATGTCATGGAGGTCTTCGTCGCCCGCCAACCGATATTTGACCGGCACCAAAAGGTCTACGGCTACGAACTGTTATTCCGGCCGCAGCTTGACGCCAGCGCTGCGGGAACGGCCGGCAGTCTGGCGAGCCTGCAGGTGATGACCAACAGTCTGCTTTCCATTGGAGTCGAGACGGTCCTTGCGGGTACACGGGCTTTCATCAACTTTCCCGAGCAACTGCTGGCCGACGAGCGTGCGTTGTCGTTGCCGCCCAATATCGCGGTGATCGAGATTCTGGAAACGGTTAACGCTACACCTGCCGTACTTGCCGCGTGCCGCTACCTCCGCGCAAAAGGCTACGTGCTGGCCCTCGACGATTTTCCTCAACAGGCAGACTACGAGGAACTGGCCGGTCTGGTCGACATCATCAAGGTGGACTTCCGCGCCACCACTCCGGCCGAGCAGGAAGCCATCGTCCATCGTTATTCGCCAAAGGGAGTCCGTCTGCTGGCGGAGAAGGTCGAAACCCAGGAAGAGTTTCATCGCGCCAGGAAGTTGGGGTATCACTATTTTCAGGGTTACTTCTTTGCGCGTCCTGTGGTTGTTTCCCGCCGTGAGATTCCCGGTTTCAAATTAAACTATCTCCGGATTCTGCGCGAGATTCATCAGCCTGAGCTGGAATTCCGGGAACTCGAGTCGCTGATTCAACGCGATGTTTCCCTTGCGTCCAAACTTCTGCGCTATGTCAATTCGGCGATTTTTGGGTGGATCAGTCCTGTGCAGTCCATCCGGCAGGCGCTGGCGTTGCTTGGCGAGCAGGAGATCCGCAATTGGGCGTCTTTGGCCGCACTGCCGACGCTGGCGGTGGACAAGCCCGATGAACTGATGCGCATGGCCCTGTTGCGGGCCCGGTTCTGCGAGTTGGTGGCTCCCTGGGAAGGCCTCGCGCATCGAAAAGCCGATCTCTTTTTGATTGGGCTTTTCTCGCTGCTGGATGCCATGCTGGACCGCTCCTTGGCCGAAATCCTCGCGGAAATGCGTCTGCGCGGCGCCATCGCCGAAACTCTCCTCGGTACAGCCCACGCAGACCAGCCCATGGCGCTCATCTACAATCTGGTGCGCGCCTATGAATCCGGTAACTGGGAAGCTGTCGCCGCTACGGCGCAGCGCCTCCAGGTGCACGCTGAAATCATCCCGGAGCTGTATTTGAACGCCGTGGCGTGGTCGAACGAGATGAGCCGCGGGTGATCGCCGCCATTCGGGCCTCACACTCTGATCAAAACGGCAGCACCCTGCACGCTATTCAGCCCCTTCTCTCCCAGTGCCTGCAGAATGCGCTCCGAGAACGTCAGGCTGTGCTCGAAGGTACGCGTGCAGGTGTAGACCACGCGGATCACGTGTTCGGCGGCGAAAGCTTCTTTGTAAAAGCTCGCCAGCCCAACCAGCAGGGTTTCGATGATGGCGTAATGCACCGCCATCAGCATGAACTCGTCGTGAATCGAGCGCTGCGTATGCTGCACGCGCAGAGTGGACGTGCTTTCCTGCGGTCCCAGCGGAAACAGGCTCCGGTGCATACGATTCACCAGGAAATGCTCCAGCATGTAGCCGTGGGCAGCCAGGAACGGCGCGCAGTGTTGCCGTTGGGCGGCGGAATACCGCGAGACGATCTGCTCCATGTTGGAATCGGCGGCCCACTGAAGCCCGTCGATGAATTCCTTGTAGGACTGGAGAAAGCGCCGGTTGGTGAAATCCGAGGTGATGCGGGCCACGATGAGCTCCATCACGGTTTCAATCCGGAGAGACAGGTCCGGCCGGAACTGATCGAGTGTGGCATTGAAGGATCCGCCGGAGACAGCCTGGTCGTAAGCCTGGATCATGTCCGGAATCTGCGGCTCATCCTTGCCGGAACCCATCTCCTGCAACTTGTCGCAGAAGAAACCGAGGATGAGTAAGCGCTTCCACAAGGGAAGCACGCGGTTTTGGAGAAGCCGTACCGCAAACGCCCGCACCGGTGAGAAGTGGAGGTAGGGCTTGCCGCAATCGGCTCCGCGCGACGTATCCACGACGCCGGCGCTCACCCAATGAAGATCCCGGCCATCCAGCGGCTTTTCCAGGAAACTCATGGGCTCCGGATCGAGCAGAGCCACGCGGGCGGCTTCGGGGCAGCCAAGATCCAGCGATGCCTCCAGCACCTGGTCGACGATGTTCCAAACCCGCGGGAAGCTGGCGCACGTAGCGGGCAGGTAATCTTCGCCCAGGGTCTTATGGATGGAGCAGAGACCTTCCGACAAAAAGGGGCAGGTGCTGCTCTCCAGCCGGATCCGGGCATAGTCCTGATCCGTGGCGTTGGCCGGATGGATGGTGATCAGTTTTTCGAAAGACGCGCGCCACTGGGCATCGGAACAGTTTCGGTATTTCTCATAAGCACGCCTGTCCACAGGCACCGCCCAGCCGTCGCAACACGTATCTTCGCAGTCAGCTCCGATGCAGTGAAAGCTTGCAAAGTGGCGCGGCTCGAGGATACACCGCGGTGTGAGCATCGAGACGGTCTCCAAGGCCATGCTTCCCGAGAGAGATTCTATAGCAGATTCAGAAGGGTCAACTGAAGAAATCGCGCAGGCGCTCTCAGCTTGATGGGTTTAATGCCCCAGCTTCACGATTCGCCTAACAAGCCACCCCAACTTAGCCCAAGAAAACAAAAGAGTAACCGAGCGGCAGGCTATGTGCTGCTGGAGATGTCCAAATTCGGCCCACAGTATTGAGTCGGAGTCAATGGGGCGTTGATCCGACACAAAAGGAAAGCATTTGAGTCCGGTGCCGCAGGGTGGCGGAGCTGGGGTTCCGCTATCCGCCGGTATTCAGGCAAAAGGGGATTATTATGAAGATTCGATCGTTCTCGCTTTTGGTACTCTTGATCGCGCTTCTGTGCTTGGCTGCGCCGGCTTTCGCACAGGGCGATCGCG
>Ga0335081_10021806_pt1 | contig 10363 bp, 5 predicted proteins | sample Lox_Sample_35_FD_206713 | JGI IMG/M metagenome (GOLD analysis project Ga0335081, IMG submission 206713) | Soil microbial communities from Loxahatchee National Wildlife Refuge, Florida, United States - Lox_Sample_3.5 | ecosystem: Environmental > Terrestrial > Soil > Wetlands | place: USA: Florida...
TCGGCGCCAGGTGAAACGTCACGTCTTTCATCACCTCCACGAAAATGCCGCCCAGGCCGAACATGAGCATCGGGCCGAATTGCGGATCGCGCGTCATGCCCAGAATCACTTCGCGCCCGCGCTGCCCCATTTTCTCGACGTACCCGCCGCGCAGGTGCGCGTTGGGGGCGCGTTTCTGGATGCGCAGCATCATCAAATCAAAGGCGTCGCGCAATTGCTCGGCGTTCGCGAGGTTGATGCGCACGCCGCCGAAATCCGATTTGTGAATGATGTCCGGCGACGAAATTTTCAGCACGACCGGATAGCCGAGGCGCTCCGCAATTTCCACCGCTTCATCGCCGGTCCGGGCCAATTGGCCGCCGAGAATGTTGAAATCGTACGCGCGCAGAATTTCCTTCGCCTCGACTTCGCCCACCTGCGCCGCACCGCTGCGCAACTGCAAATTGATGATGCGGTCCACGCGGCGGCGGTTGACCGGAAAGCGGGTGACGACACGAGCAGGCCGGCGGCGCCACGCCGCGTAATCGCACATTGCCCGGAGCGCGGTCACCGCGCGGTCCGGTGAGGGATAATTCGGGATGCCCACGGCCATGAGCTTTTCCTTGGCGCCGGCCACTTCGGTGCCGCCCATGAATGACGCCAGCACCGGTTTTTTGCCGCCACCCAGACGGGACGCCGCCGCGAGTTTCTCCGCGAGTTCCGTCGGATGCGTCATGTTCTGCGGAGTCACCACCACGACAATCGAGTCAATTTTCTCGTCCTCCTGCAACACGGCAAATGCCTTGGCGTAGCGATCAGGGTCCGCGTCGCCAATTACGTCAATCGGATTGCCAAAGGCCGCCGACGCGGGCAGGAAAGCGCGGAGCAGGGCGTCGGTGGTCGGCGTGGGCGAAACCATTTTCAAGCCCAGCGACTCGGCGGCGTCCGCCGCCATGATGCCCGGGCCGCCGGCATTGGTGATGATGGCCACGCGCTCGCCTTCCGGCAGCGGCTGCATGGCGAACGCCATGGAATAATCGAACAACGCCTCAAAATTCTCGGCGCGGATGACCCCGGCGCGTTTGAACGCCGCGCCGTAGGCAATGTCGGCCCCCGCCAGGCTGCCGGTATGCGACGACGCGGCCTTGGCGCCCGCCTGGGTGATGCCGACTTTCAGAATCACCACCGGTTTGATAGACGCCGCCTGTTCCGCGATGCGCAAAAACTTGTTGCCTTCCTTGATGCTTTCCAGATAGCCGGCGATGACCCGGGTTTTTTTGTCCTCGGCGAGCGCCTGGATGAAATCCACTTCATTGAGGTCGGCCTTGTTCCCGAAGCTGATGACCTTGTCCAAACCGAGTTTCTGGTTGGCCGCCCAATCGAGAATCGCGCCGCACAACGCGCCGGATTGGGAGATGATGGAAATATTTCCGGGTGGCGGCGCGGAGGGTCCGAACGAGGCATTCATGTGATGGTCCGCGTTGAGCACGCCCAGACAATTCGGGCCGACCATGCGCACGCCGGCCTGCCGGCAGATTTCGACCAGTTCCTCCTCGGCGCTGGCGCCCTCGGCGCCGACTTCGCGGAAACCGGCGGTAATGACAATGACCGATTTCGCACCCGCTTTGATCGCGCTTTGGAGGGCGTCTTTCACGTATTTCCCGGCCACCGCGATGATGCCGAGGTCAATTTGACCTTCGTATTGGTCGAGCGACGGGTAGCACTTGAGGCCGAGGATTTCCTTCGCCCCGGGATTGACGGGGACAATGGTGCCTTTGAACCCGCCGTTCACAAGATTGGCGAGGATGGCGTAACCCACTTTGCCGGGCGTCCGCGATGCGCCGATGACGGCGACGGCCTTGGGATATAAAAGCGTCTCCAGCATAACAAATATCGTCACTCAGAACGTCCCCGTTTTTCCGCCGGACCACTCGCCCAAAGTTGTTAAAGGCTTTCCGTTTTTTGTAAAGGCGATTTGAGGATGCGGTCCTTGCCCGGACAATTTGCGCCCGGCTTTACCGCCGGCCGCGCCTCGGGAAACGTCAGCTTTTCTGCTCCACCTCCACCCAGCGAATGGCGTGGCTGACGAGGTCGGTCGCGGTTTTCAATTTCAGTTTTTTCTTGATGTTCGCGCGGTGCACCTCAACGGTTTTCATGCTCAAACGCAACCGCTGGGCGATGTCGCGGGTACCCTTGCCCTGGCCGATCAACTGGAACACTTCAAATTCACGGTCGGTAAGCCGCTCGACGGGCGACGCTGATGCCTCCCCGTGGCGGCCGGACACATTCTCCAGAATGCGCGCGGACATTTTTTCGCTTACGTAAACCTTTCCGTTCAGCACCTGGCGGATGGCCTCCAAAAACTTTTTGCCGCCTTCCTGTTTCATGATGTAGCCGCGCCCGCCCGCCCGCAGCACGCGCTCGGCGTAGAGCAGTTCGTCGTGCATGGAAACAACCAGCATCGGCAGTCCGGGCTTCAACGTCAGAACGTCCTTGATGAGTTCCAGCCCGTTTTTATCCGGCAATGAAATATCCAGCAAAACCAAATCGAATGGTTGCCGGGCGATGGCATCGAGCGCCTGGCCGGCGTTGTCGGCTTCGGCGCTGACCTTCAGGTCGGGCTCATTGTCAATCAGTTGCGCCAGACCGGTGCGCATCATCGGGTGATCGTCCACGATCAGCACCTGCTTGGCGGCGATTTTAGATTTGGTAGGCATGGCTGGATCTTAAATTTGAAGATGACACCGAATTGTTCGGGGCCGAGCAAATAACGCTGGTGCCGCCGCCAGCATTCCGCTCGATGGTCAGCGTCCCGCCGATCATACTCGTGCGGGATTGCATGATGCGCAGGCCCATGCCTTTGGACTTCGGGAGTTCCGCCGGAATCCCCCGGCCATTATCGCTCACCGCCAGATAGATGCGTCCGGGATCGGCCTTGAGATGAATGGTGATCTGTTTCGCCTTGCCGTGTTTGATGGCGTTGGACACGGCCTCCTGGGCGAGCCGGAAAAGGTGCGTCGCTACCGCGTGGTTATGGACTGCCACCTGCGAGTCGCCGTCGAAATGGCATTTGACGCGGAACATTTTTTCCGTATTCACCGCCAGTTCGTGAAGCGCAGAGATGAGTCCCTCCGATTCCAGAGTAACCGGCGAGAGGCCGCGCGCCAGCGAGCGCGTCTGGCCGATGGCTTCGCGCACGTTTTTGGCGATGTCACCGGCGCGCTTCGCGGCGTCCTTGGACTGCGGCTGCAGTTTTTGTTCCAGCACCTGGCTCATCAATTCGATGCCCGCGAGGTGCTGGCACAGGCCGTCGTGCAAATCATGCCCGATGCGGCGCTGCTCGCGGTCGCTGATTTCGAGGATTTCCCGTTCGAGCCGTTTGCGCTGGGTGATGTCACGGGCCACCTTGGAAGCGCCAACAATTTTGCCGTCGGCATCGCGGATGGGCGAAATCGTCACTGAAATGTCAATCAACTGGCCGTCTTTGCGCCGGCGAACGGTCTCGTAATGATCCACCGACTCGCCGCGCCTGATTTTTTCCAGAATCTCCGGCTCCTCATCTTTGCGATCCGGCGGGATGAGGACGGAAATGTGTTTGCCTACCATCTCCCTGCGGGTGTAACCGAAGACCAATTCCGCGCCCCGGTTCCAACTGGTGATGTAACCGTCGAGCGTTTTGCCGACGATAGCATCGTCGGAGGATTCCACGAGCGCGGCGTAGTGCAAGAGGGACTTCTCCGCCTCCTTGCGCTCGGTGATGTCGCGAACGAACCCGGTGAACAGCCGCCGGTTCGCCAGCCGCACTTCGCTCACGGACAGATCCATTGGAAAGACCGCGCCGTCCTTGCGCCGGCCGACGACTTCACGGCCGATGCCGATGATTTTGGCCCGGCCCGTGCGGCGGTAGTTCGCGAGGTAGGAATCGTGGGCTTCGTGATGGGGCGAAGGCATCAGCGCATTGACATTTTTGCCGATGACTTCGCGCGCCCGGTAACCAAATATCTTCTCCGCCGCCTGATTAAAGGACTCGATGGAGCCGCGCTCGTCAATCGTGATGATGCCCTCAACCGCGGTTTCCAGAATCGCGCGCAAGCGCTCTTCGCTGTCGCGCAGGGCGGACGCGGCCTCTTTTTGGCGCGCCTCCGATTTTGCGCGTTGGGTCTGCGTGCGCGCGGCGTGTTTGGATTTGAGTTTCTCAATCCACGCCAAGAGCTCGGCCCGCGACATTTTCCGGTAGTCCCTCATTTCAAGACTGAAGGGAATATCGGGAAATCCGGCGCGGCTGCCAATCTCAAACGTGTGCCGGTCGGCGCGCGCGGGTTGGCGCGTGCGGCGCGCGCCCATCCTGATTCGTGACGCTTCGCCGTTGCCGGTCACAGATCGCCTGTCACTCGTCTCGTTTCCGTCAATTGGTGAGCAATTGCGCCCGGTAATCGGTGGGCGACTGGCCAAGGAGTTTCTTGAACACGCGATTGAAGTGGGTCAGCGACTGGAAACCGACCTCGAAAGCGATTTCGCTCACGCGCAGGTTGGGGTTGAGCAGGAGGTTTTTCGACTTTTCGATGCGCACCCGCGCGACGTAGTCGGTGAAATTGATGCCCGCCACTTTCTTGAACATTTTGCAGAAATAAAACGTGCTCATGTTGACCGCCTTGGCCACCTGGTTGAGGGAAAGCTCCTCGGCTTGGTGCTCGTGGATATATTCCCGGGCGCGTTTGATGACCGGCGGCTCGGCGTTTTCCTGTTGGATGAAAACCTGATTACTCAATATGGCGAGGTGCTGGGCAAAAATGGTCAACAATTTGACGGCGGATTCGTGCTGTTTCGGGGAGACTACTTTGCCGGCAAAATAGGCCTTCCGCAGGGTCTCGCGGTCCACCTCCAATCCCCATTTTTCCACCAGTTTGGCCGTCCGCTCGAACTGGACCTCGGTCGGCTTTTTCCGGAAAAGTTGGCCCGTTTGGAGGAAGCCGATCAAGCGGTCACTCAACCGCACCGGCACGGCGGTGTCGCAAAGTCCGGAGGGGCAGGCGACCGTCTGGGGTTCAGCCGTCGCCCGCGCGCACAGCCGTTCCTGCACCTGCAAACACGCGGCGCAAGCGCGGCTCTTCTGGGACATCAGCGCGCAGAACGGGTTTTCGTAGCGCTTGCCGTGGTGGGGCAACTGCCAGGTTTCCACCGGCTGCAAGGCCACTGGCAATCCGGTCACGTCGCTGAACGCGCGTTCGTATTCGCGGTAAACCCGGGAGCCGACCAGCGCATCCACCAGCGCCCGGTTGCTGTTGCCGTTGCCATTGCCGTTCGTGGCAGTCAACGTGTTCGACCGCACGTGCACCGTATCCGCGCCGCGGTCCGTAGGAGGCTTCGCATATATTGTTTGCATGGCAGCAAATTAAGGGAATTAGACAAGACTAACAATTGGTGGTCAGCCTGATTGCGTGCTGGGGCGAATCACTAGTCGTATAAGGGAATCGCCTATCCGGAAAATCTGTCTCCCGGCGGGTGAAACCGGCCGGAATACGTGCGTCCGGTTCCGGTGCAACCCCCGGGTTGGGAGGCGAGGTAGCGGCCCGTTCGGTATGGCTTTTTCCGGCGGTGGCTTTATACTTTTGACCGTGAAACACCGGGTTTATTCAGCAACGATGCGTCGCCTGATTCTGGCGGCGATCGGGGCCGCGATTCTGTCGGGCTCACCCGCCGCGCGGAGCGCGGAGGCGGCGCCGGCGAATTACCTGGTGGATGTGTGGGACACGGAGAACAACCTGCCCAGCAGCACCGTTACGGCCATCGCCCAGACGCCGGACGGTTATTTGTGGGTGGGCACTTACAATGGGCTGGCTCGCTTCGACGGCTCGCGGTTCGTGGCCTTCGGCCCGGAAAATATGCCGGAGTTGAGCCAGACGCGCATTCAGGGACTTTTCCTCGATGCCAATGGCACGCTGTGGATCAACACCTACCGGGGCGGGCTGACTTCGTATCGCGCCGGCGTGTTTCGCAACGAATGGCGCGACCAGGCCACGTTTGATTTGCACACCACTCTCATGTCGTCGTCGTCGAATTCCGTGGTGTTCGTCACGCAATACGGCGAGGTGTTGCGACGCGACCCCACGCAGAGCAACACTCGCTGGAAGGTGCTCGCGCCTCCGCCCGGCTCGCGCCCGCTGATTCAATGCGTGGGGGGTGATGGCCGGCTGTGGTTTCTGGCGCGTGACGGCCACATCCTGACCGTGGCGGACGGCGGGTTCAAGCCGTTGCCGGAGGACGGCGGGCTGGCCGGCAAACACATTTATACCCTCGTGGCCGATGCCCGGGGCCGGGTCTGGGCCGGCGTGGAGAATGAAATCGGTTGTTGGGACGGCAAGCGGTTCGAGGATATGACGCCCACGAACGGGGAAGCGACGCTGCAACCGCAACTGCTTTTTCCGGTGAAGAGCGGGCCCATGTGGGTACTGGACGGCGACCGTTTTCGCAAAATGGCGGGTCGCGCATGGGTGGCGGAGGCGACCGCATGGCGCGGCTTGTTGGGGTGGGCTTCCGGGCGTGCGATGGGCATGCACGAGGACCGTGAGGGTGGCCTGTGGTTCAACCATTATGGGAATGGGCTTTTTCACATCACCCCCGATGGGAGATACCAGCGCCTGACGACCCAGGACAACCTGCCGGGAGACCGCGTGGGGGCCTGGTTCCAGGGCAGCGACGGCGGCGTGTGGGTCGGCATGGATCATGGCGGATTGGCGCAATTGCGCACCCGTCAGTTCCATGTGATCGGCACGGCGGAAGGCCTGTCGGCGCGGACGGCATCGTCGGTTTGCGAGGACGCCAACGGGGTGGAGTGGATCGGCACCGCCGGTGGTGGCTTATGCCGCTGGGTCAACGGGAAAATCAGCAGCTTTCCCGTCGGCGCCAGCGTGTCGGCCAATTTCGTATTTTCAATTTTTCCGCGCGCGGACGGCGGTCTGTGGTTGAGCGCGGGCGCGGGGGAAATATTGCATCAATTCCGCGACGATCAGGTGCAGAGCACAACGTGGGAAGTGCATGGAGTCAAGTGCATTTTGACCGATCAGGCAGGCCGGGTTTGGATGGGGACCAAGGCGGGCATCGCCGTGTGGTCGGGAAATGACCGGCGGATTCTGAACACCAACGACAACGTGACGTTGCCGGCGGTCCGGGCATTGGTGCAAACGCCGGATGGAAGCGTGTGGGCCGGTGCGGATGACGGCATGCTTTACCGCTGTGAAACGAATCGTTTGCAGGCCTTCAGTCCGAAGGACGCGCTGGCGGAACAGCCGATTTATTCGCTCGTGGCGGATGCCAGTGGTACGATCTGGGCGGGTACGGTCCGGGGCGGTTTGCTCCGGTTCAGCAACGGGAAATTCGCGCGGATCACCGCCAAGCAGGGTTTGCCGGTGGACGTGATCAGTCAAATTCTGGACGATCAGCACGGCCGGCTCTGGCTGGGGACCCACCAGGGCATTTACTGCGTGGCCAAGTCGGCGTTGAATGCGGTGGCGGACGGGCGTAACAACACGCTGGATTATGTGGTTTACGGTCGGCGTGACGGCCTGCCGACGCTGGAATGCTCCGACGGTTACCAGCCGGCCTGCTGGCGTGGCGCGGACGGACGACTTTGGTTCACCACCGTCCGCGGCGTGGTCTCCGTAAACCCGAATGAATTGACAGCCAGCTCACCCGCGCCGCGCGTGGTCATTGAGGAGTTGCGTGTGGACGGCGAACTGGTGCCGTTGACGGGCAATCGCATCATCGTGCCGCCGGGGCACAAGCAGTTTGATTTCCGGTTCACCGCCCTGGATTTCAACGCCGGGGACAAGGCGCGGTTCCGTTACCGGATTGACAACCTGGACACGGACTGGGTGGATGCGGACACGCGGCGGACCGCGCATTACGGGCACCTGCCACCCAACACCTACCTCGGGGCCTACAAGTTCCGCGTGATTGCCTGCAACAATGAGGGCGTGTGGAACGAAACCGGCGCCGTGGTGACGTTCACCGTGCAGCCATTTTTTTATCAGAGCGCGTGGTTTCTGATCCTGGTCGGCGCCGGCATCCTGGGCGGGGTCGCTTTCGCCGTCCGCAAGATTGCAACCGCCAAATACCGCCGGCAACTGTCGCGACTGGAGCAGCAGCACGCCATCGAACGCGACCGCGCGCGCATTGCGAAGGACATCCACGATGACATTGGCGCCGGGCTGACGCGCATCACGCTGCTGACCGAACTGGCGCGGCGCGAGCCGGAGCAGGTCGCCACCCACCTGGAGCGCATTTCCGGGTCCGCGCGGCAACTGACGCGGGCGATGGACGAAATTGTCTGGGCCGTGGACCCGCAGCATGATACCTTTCCCGGCCTGCTGGATTACATTTCCGCCTTCGCCGAGGATTTTCTCCACACCGCGGGAATCCGCTGCCGCATGGACCTGCCGCCCACGCTGCCGACCGCCCGGGTGGACGCCGAGTTGCGCTACAACTTGTTCCTGGCCGTCAAAGAGGCGCTCAACAACGTTGTCAAACACGCCCGGGCCACCGAAGTCTGGTTGCGGCTGCGCATTGAGCCGGGCGCCTTCATTTTGATCATCGAGGACAACGGCCAGGGCATGCCCGGCATCGGTGGCAATGGCGCACCGGCCGCCGGCACGGAGCGAATCGCCTCCGGTTCCGGGCTGGTCAATTTGCAGAAACGCCTCGCGGCAGTCGGCGGCCGTTGCGATATCCGCAGCGCGACCGGCGGAGGAACGCGGGTGGAAATGACCGTGGCCGTCAACGGCATGGCATCGCCAGTTGTGGCGACTGGCCAAAACGGTCAGGTTGATTAGATTTGGCGGATGGTGAATTGAGCCGGCAGGAATCGCCTTCGCGACGGCGGGGGAGATTTTTGAATTTTGCTCCCGCCGGTTCCGGTCTTAGCTTGTGAATATTTCGGTTTCCATCGTGGAAGATGATGCCCAAGTGCGGGCCAGCCTGGCCCGGCTGATTGACGGGTCGCCCGGTTATCGTTGCGTGAGCCAGCATCCTTCCGGGGAGAATGCGTTGCAGGAAATCCCCAAAATCAAACCGGACGTGACGCTCATGGACATCAACCTGCCCGGCATCAGCGGGGTCGAATGTGTGCGGCGCCTCAAGCCGCAGTTGCCGGCGACGCAGGTGATCATGTTGACGGTCTATCAGAACACCGAGCACATTTTCAACGCGCTGGCGGCGGGCGCCACCGGGTATCTGCTCAAACAGACGCCGCCCGCCGAACTGCTCGCAGCGATTCAGAATGTGCATGCCGGCGGTTCGCCGATGAGCAGCCACATCGCGCGCAAGATCGTCCAGTCCTTCCAGCAGGCCTCGCCCGCGTCGGCGGAAGCGCAGACCCTGTCGCCGCGCGAGGCGCAAGTGCTTCAATTGCTGGCCAAGGGCTTCCTCTACAAGGAAATTGCCGAGACGATGAAGGTATCCTACGCCACCGTCCACACCCACATCCGTCACATTTATGAAAAGCTCCACGTGCGTTCGCGGACGGAAGCCGTGGCCAAACACCTCGGCCAGGCGCGGCAACGGCCGGAGCTCGCGACCACGAACTGACTGGCCTGATTTTGAAGCGGATATCACCAGAATTGGTGATGGCAAGGATGCTAAATAGTTGTATAGTGGTCATATTAAACCATTGAACAAAACCGCAGAACGGCGAGGTGTGTTGGTATCTGCGAAATAAACTGCAGGTTTATAAAGAGGAAACCGACAGTCGGAATCGTTCGCACAGGTTTTGTAGTTGATTGCATCATGGCTGCGGCCACGCCGGTGGGGAGGGGTGCGGACCGCTCTTTTCGTTTGGAGTTGGCGGGTTTGGAGGCAAGAAACGGTGGAATCGGGCGTTGACGCAATCAGAACTCGTGCGGTGCGAAATTTAAAAACGGATGAAAAAAATTATAACTGGCAAGCTGCCGAAAGCTTTCACACTCATTGAATTGCTCGTCGTTATCGCCATCATCGCCGTCCTCGCGGCCTTGTTGTTACCGGCACTGGCCAAGGCCAAGCGCTCCGCCCAGCGTTCCAGTTGCGTGAACAACCTCAAGCAAATCGGCGCTGCCTTCCGCGGCTGGGAAGTCGAACATAACAGCCTCTTTCCCATGTCCGTCAGCAAAAACGATAACGGCGCGATGGAGTATATCGTCAGCAGCGCCAGTGCGGCGTCCTTGGGTTATGGACTGACCAACGTGTTTATTGCCATGTACAATGAACTGAACACGCCCAAAATACTGGTTTGCCCGGCGGACCTCACTCGCACCGCCGCAACGAACTGGGACGTCCTGAACACGAACAACTTGAGCTATTTTGTCAACGGGAACGCGGATGAAAAGTTTCCGGAGACGATTATGACCGGCGA
>Ga0335081_10021809_pt1 | contig 10362 bp, 8 predicted proteins | sample Lox_Sample_35_FD_206713 | JGI IMG/M metagenome (GOLD analysis project Ga0335081, IMG submission 206713) | Soil microbial communities from Loxahatchee National Wildlife Refuge, Florida, United States - Lox_Sample_3.5 | ecosystem: Environmental > Terrestrial > Soil > Wetlands | place: USA: Florida...
GTTCCCGGCAAAGTCGGCACAGTTTCAGGCCTGTTCTTCGGACTTGCATTCGGCATGGGCGGCATCGGCGCCGCGCTATTAGGAAGATTGGCGGACGCCACCAGCATCGATTTCGTCTATCGCGTCTGCTCTTTCCTTCCGGTCATCGGCTTGCTCGCTGCGTTCCTGCCAAATCTGGAGCCACACAGGACGAAGTAGGTTTTGGTGGGTCCGGGCACAAGGTTGCGCCGTATAGGCTATACCACAGTTATCCATTAGTTATTAACTCTATTATCACTTCAGTAAATTACAGCTTCCTACAACCCGTTCTCATTGACCAGTACTTAAGCATCCCGTACAATCACGGTAGGTTACCGTCCGAATTGTCTACTAATTATCGGTGCTGAAATGGGATTTGAAATCGGCAAGACGGTCGCAGGCTATGAGATTGTCGAAGTACTCGGCAGTTCCAAAACCGGCGTCGCTTATAAAGTGAGAAATGTCTTCGCGCAGCGTTTTGAAGTTCTCAAGATCCTGCCCAAGAGCATTCAGGACGACGAGGAGCAAAACGCCCGCTTTCTTCGCGAGATCAAGGTTCACGCGCAGCTCCTGCATCCGAATATTGTGACCTTCTATAACGCGCGGGAGATTGAAGGCCAGCTCGTGATGACCAAGGAATTCGTTCCCGGCATTACGCTGGTGGAAAAGCTGCAAGCCGGTCCAATCGCTTGGCGCGAGTCCAGCCGATATGCTTGCAATGCTCTGTCGGCGCTTGAGTATGCGCACGCCCACGGTATTATTCATCGCGGCTTCAGCTCGTCTAATTTGATCATCACGGACACCGGCATTGCGCGGTTGGCTGGTTTTGGCTTCGCCAAATCGGTCACCGACCCGGAACTCACGGCCGCCGGAGTCGTAATCGGCGCACTCAAATACATGTCTCCGGAGCAAGTGAAAGGCGAGGCGATCGACGCGCGCTGCGACATTTACTCGCTGGGTATCGTGCTCTACGAGATGCTGGTGGGACGAGTGCCGTTTGACGCCAAGAGCCAGTTTGAGATTATGATGGCCCAGGTCAACACGCCACCTAAGCATGTGAGCGATCTGAATGCCGAGGTGCCACGCGAGTTAGGCGACCTGGTGGCCAAAGCTTTGGCAAAATCTCCCGGCGAGCGGTTTCAGACAGCTCGGGAATTTCGAGAAGCGATCGAGCGGTTCATCCTGAGTCAGGATGCCGTTGTTACAGAATCGAAGGCTGCAGCGTTAGCCGGTGCCGACGTTCCCAAACGGGTCTCCATGGTCGCGCCCCCGGCCGAAACAGCTCCTCCATCCTCGCCGGCCCCGCTGCCCGATGTGTGGGCAGTAGATTCGGCATTCGAACTTGCCGAGTCGAAACTGGCCACTATGGAGTTACATTCAACTCAGCCAGTCGCGGACAGTTCGACCTTAGTCGAGACACCGAACAGCACTCCATCCGATTCGTTGCTAACAGACCTCAGACCCGAGTCAACGCCCAAAGCACCCACGATCGAAACTGCGCATCTGAGTGAAGCGGCGCCAACCGTGCCTCCTACTTCGGTTCATTGGTGGATTTCAGATGCTGAGGTACCGCGTTCTGGGTCCAGGTCAACGACCACAGTATTAGAGCCTGGCCAGCCCGTCGCCGATTCCACGGCGTTCAACGGCGCTCCGGCCATCGTCACGTCAACCAGTCTGATCGATTCCGTGGCTGTCGAGCCAGCCGTACTCTCTGCCGAGTCAAAACCCAACGGTCTGAAATCCGGGTTAGAGTTACCACCGTCGGCTCCGGCGATATTCAAGTCACCGTTGGAGCCTGAGCAGCCCGTTATTGAGCCCGCCGCGTTCAATGAAACTCCGGCTGTAGTCGCGACAAGCGCTTTGCCCGATGCTCCGGCTGTCAAATCTGCCGTGCCCATCGCCGAGTCCAAGCTGAACGGCCTGACATCTGAGTTCGAGTTATCTCCGTTGGCTGCGGCAACATCCGAGCTGCCTTCGGAGCTCGATCATCCCGTCGTCGCTGCCGCTGCGCTCGACGAAGCTCCGGCTATTGTCTCCTCAACCAGTCTGGCAGACACGGACGAAATCAAGTCCGCCATAGCCTCCAGCGAGTCAGAACCAATTCCTGCGGAGTGGAAATCCCCGTCGGAGCCCGTGGCCCTTGCCGAACCGCCTCTCGTTCCATCTACCACGGCACCTGATTGGTGGACACTCAACTCGCAGTTGGTTGCGCAGGAGTCAAAGCCCCCGGAGGTGGAGTTCTCGCTCTCACCGCCAGAATCCGAACCGGTTGTGCCGCTCGCGATTGAAGGCCCGCCGGCTGTCAATTCCCAAACTACGCCGGCGGACTTGTGGACTAGAGAATGGTCGCCGGCACAGGTTGAGTCACAACCTGAGTCCGCTCAGTTGGAATTACTGTCGGCCGCGTTGGAACCAGTGAAGACTCCTCTAGAAGAGATGAAAATAGCCGAGAGCCCGGCCTCCGATACACCGGCTTCGCACCCAGACCTGTGGGCTGCGGAACCATTGCCGAACGTATCCGACTCACGACCTGCCGCTGCCGATCTCGCAGTGTCTTCTCTCACGCGGGACTCAAGCCAGCTCGCCCTGCAGCATGAGGAGCCTGCCGAAGAGCCGCTCTCTCTTTGGACATCCGGCCCCCCGGATACGTGGGTCTCCGAACCGGTCGCGCCGCCGGTAACCTCGAAGCCTGAGGCCGCTGATCTCCAATCGCTTTCCGCGGCTATCGCGCCGCCGCAGGCGCCCGTTGAGCTCTCTGCTTCGATTGAACCATCGGTCGTACCTGCCATTCCGTCACAGGAGCCGCAGGTACTCGCATCCCAGCCGGCGGCAATCGAACCGGCGCCGCTTCCCGCCGCTGAGAATCCGCCGCACGTCGTAGCCGCGGCCGCCACTGCCAGCGCTTCGGCTCACGTGGCTCCGGCACCTGCGCAGGTCAATTCGGACTTGTTGACTGCGCTATTCGGTGACACGCTCCTTTCGCGTGTCAGTCTTGCCCTCGTGATTTGCGCCATCACTTTTTTCTTGGGCACGGTGACTCTGTTCGCTGTGTTGTCGGTAACCAAACCGTGAACCAACAATGAAGTTTAAAATCGGCGACACCATCGGCGCGTACAAAATCGTCGCCTCCCTGGGGAGCGGCGGCATGGGCGAGGTGTTCCAGGCCGAACATACCGTTACCCAGCGCGTCGAAGCCATGAAGATCCTGGCCGCCGATCCCGCCTCCGGGCCCGAGCGCGACCAGAGATTTCTGCGCGAGATACAACTGCAAGCACGCCTGAATCATCCCAACATTGCCGTCGTTCACAATGCATTCTGGCAGGATAGCCATCTCATCATGATCATGGAGCTCATCGAGGGCAATTCGTTGCGGGGCATGTTGGAGCGCGGCAAACTGCCACTTTCCCTGGCGCTCGATTATGCCGGCCAAGCCCTGCGAGCGCTCGACTACGCGCACGCGCACGGCGTGGTGCATCGCGATATCTCTCCCTCGAACATGATCGTAACCGAGGCCGGAACTCTCAAGCTCACCGATTTCGGGCTGGCTAAGTCGCAGACCGATGTCCGTCTCACTCAAACCGGCACCATCGTCGGCTCCTTGTACTATACTTCTCCCGAACAAGTCCAAGGACAAACCGCTGTGGACCTTCGCGCCGACATCTACTCGCTGGGAGCACTGCTATTCGAGATGGTGACTGGCGCCAAGGTGTTTGACTGCGATAAGCCGTTCTCTCTGATGCAAGCCCATGTGAGTCAGGCCCCGCCGAGAGCGAGTGAGGTTTGTCCCGGCCTGCCACGAGACCTTGATGAAATCCTGCTCAAAGCGCTGGAGAAGGATCGCGATAAGCGCTTCCAATCCGCCGAGCTGTTTCGTTGCGCGCTGGACGGTGTGAGAGACCTCGGGAAGCGGGAAGGCTGCCTTCTGCCTGCACCGTTCCATTTGCGAGTCCTGCCCCAACCGGCCGAGGCGCACATTCCGGAGGTGGTGCCCGAGGGCAATCCATCGGCACGAAGCCGGAATCGCAAAAAGCGCAACGATGGTGGGGGGCGCGCCAACCGTTTCCGCAGGCGCTTAGTCGTTTACCTCGAAGACAATACGGTTTCGGGTCTCGGTGAAGCCCGTCGCACCCGAGATCATGGTGGATACCGCAACTGGGCTACACAGCTCCGCCACCTGGCGGGCCACCTGGCAGGACGAAATGATTTTCTCTCAGCGGGTTATCTGCCTCATGATATCGAAGCTATTGTGGATGACGGACCACGCGAGCAATCACCACTTAGTAAGCCGGCCAACCTGTCTGATAAACCGATAACTGACTAAGTTATCTGAGAGTCCAGTTAACCTAAGTTATTAGCGAATTTATCTTATGGGCTAGGTTGGCTTCGGTTATAATTGTTATTAGAGGATTAAGTAAGGTGCGGTGCTTATACTGTGGGAAGTCATCGTGGTTGCCCTTCAAAAAACTCAGCTCAGGCGGCGAATTCTGTAGCAGCGCGCATCGCGACTCTTATCAGGAACGGTTGCGTAAGGTCGCCAGTGTTCTCGAGCAGTATGAGATTCCCGCGCAGGAAGCGGAGCACGCGAGCGCTGATCCGGCAAGCGCGGCGGCATTGGTCACGCGTCCCGAGCTGCGCGAACCCCTCATGAGCGACTTGTTTCGTGTGCTGGCATGCACGCCCGCGCCGGCCCCCAGTGATGCCCGGATGGCGCCCGCCATTCCACCCGCATTCGAGATCAGTGCCCGCATCCGCCGTTGGGGCCTGAAAATTAAGTTCCTGAAAGCCTCGTGACCGTCAGGCTGCCAAGTGGAAGGCTGTCTGCTCGTATTCGCTCATCGCGTCTGGCTTCATGCCGATCTTGAAAGCCGGCGCATGTGTACAAATGTCATCGGCGTTGCATGGGGAACGGCTCATGCGCTTCCCAGAGAACCGCTGCTCCCTCGGCGGCGTTCGGCGACGATGGTAATCTCGGTGTCACGCGCTAACCGCACCACGCGTTGCAAGCGGCTGCCTTGTAGCCGCTCTCTCCAGTTGCGCGAGATGGTCCGGCCCATGAAAATCTGGGTCACGCCGTGCTCGTGGGCAAATTGCACAATACCGGCAGCCACATCGTCGCCGGGCACGATTTCCGTGTGGATGCGAAGATTGCGGGCGAACCCCAAATGCCTCTCGACGGCCTCGCGATTTTCCGCTGAGAGGCCGGCCAGCGAAGCATCCGGGCTGACGTAAACCGCCAGGCACTCGGCACGAAGATAGTCAGCCACACGCCGGCCGCGGCGAATGAGCACAATCGTCGAGGGCCGCTCATCGACGCAGATCAGGATGCACTCCTTGCGGCGGGAGGCTTCCCCAGAAACAGCAGGCAGCGCGCCATCCGCCGGCGCCGGTTCTCCGGCGGACAACTTCTCCTCAATCTCGTGGGCGGCGTGCCGCATGGCGATCTCGCGCAGCGCGCTCAGATTCTGCTCGGTGAAAAAGTTCTCCAGCGCCTTGTCGGCCTTCTCGCGCGAGTAAATCACGCCGCGCTCCAAACGATGCCGGAGTGCGCGCGGAGTGACGTCGACCACCACGATCTCGTCCGCCTGATCCACCACCCAATCCGGAATCGTCTCGCGCACGCGCACACCGGTCATTTGCCAGATCTGGTCGTTCAGGCTTTCCAGGTGCTGGATGTTCAGAGAAGTGAGCACACTGATGCCGGCATCCAGCAGCACGTGCACATCCTGCCAGCGCTTGACGCGCTCGGATCCGGGCACGTTGGTGTGCGCCAACTCGTCCACCAGGCAAACCTCAGGCTGCCGCCGGAGGATTGCATCCGCATCCATGTCTTCGAAAATCGTGCCGCGGTATTCGAGCTTGCGGCGCGGTACGACCTCCAGGCCCTCGGTCCTGGAAATGGTGTCCTTGCGGCCGTGCGGTTCGAAATAGCCAACTACCACGTCCACGCCCTTGCGGTGAAGCGCCTGCCCCTCGTCGAGCATCTGGTAGGTCTTGCCGACACCCGCGGCATACCCCAGGAAAATTTTGAACCTTCCCCTTTTCGGGGCTTGTGGCGGTGTCATGACGAGGAAGGATGTGGGAAGATGCGCACGTCCATGGTGTCAGCCGCGCGGATCATGCGATCCAGAGGATTACCCAAAAGAACCTCGCGCCAGCGGCTGCCCAGGCTGTGGCCGACGAACAATTGTGTCACCGCCTGCGCGCGGGCGAAATCCAGAATCGCTTGCGCCGAATCCGCCGCCTCCAGCACGTGCACCTCGGCGCCCAACTCGCGCGCCAGATCGAGGTTCTTCCCGAGCAACTGCGCGTCCGCCGGATCGAGTGCTGCCTGACGCACATACACCGCCAGGAAGCCGCAATGGAAGCGGTCCGCGTTGCGCCGCCCGCTCTCCAGCATACGCTTGGCGTTGCTTCGCGGTGTGATGCAGACGAGAATACGCTCCTGGCTTCCCAGAAACAACTCCACGCCCTGAAGCTGGAGGCAGTTGTGCAATTGCTCATCCACCACCTCCGCGGCCAACAGGAGCGCCAGCTCACGAAGCTCAGACAGGCGCCGCGTGTCACCGGCGCTCACCGGCTCGCGCAGTTGCAGGTCTTCGGGCGGTGCATCCACGATCACGATCTCATCGGCGGAGCGGATGAATGCCTGCGGCACCGCCTGCTTCGCCCGCTTGCCGGTAATCTTTTCAATGGCGTCCTGCAACTCGGCAATATGCTGCAAATTAATGGCGGTGACCACGGTGATCCCGCTGTCGAGCAGTTCCTTGACGTCCTGCCAGCGCTGGGGATTGCGGCTTCCCGGTGGATTGTCCTGGGCCAGTTCATCCACCAGGCAGACCTGTGGATGCCGCTTTAGGACCGTCACCACGTCGAGCACCAGCCAATCCTTTTCGGCGCTCCAAACCTGCAATCCGGGAATCACTTCGAGTGTTTCCAGCAGGCATTGCACCTCAGAGCCCACATTGGATTGGATCAGCCCGACTACGACGTCCTGGCCGCGCTCTTTGCGACGCCGGCCTTCATCGAGCATGCGGAATGATTTGCCCACGCGCGACGCATAGCCCAGGAAAATCTTGAGCCGGCCACGCCCGGCCTGCTTTTCCTCGGCCTCAATGCGGCGAAGGAGTTCCTCGGGGCTGGGACGTTGATTGCGCATTCGGCTGGATTAGTAGTAGTTTACATTTCCTCTTGCCGCTTTTGCGCCGGCCTGAATGACCTGCTTATGAGGCTTCCGGTATGGCGAACCGGTAACCCACCCAAGGTTCAGTGAGCACGTACTTCGGACGCGACGGATCGGGCTCTATCTTTTTGCGCAGGTGATTGATAAATACACGCAGGTAGTCGGTTTCGTCCCCGTAGTCCGGCCCCCACACGGCCTGCAGCAGCTCGCGGTGGGGAACCGGCTTTCCGCCACGTGCCGCCAGATGGCGCAGAAGGTCCCACTCCTTGGGAGTGAGCCGCACGCTTTTGTCTTTCACGCGTACCCGCCGGCTGCCGAAATCGATCTCCAGGTCGTCCGACGAGAAACTGTGGGGCCCGCCTTCCGCTGCCGCGGGGGCCCGCCGCAGGGCCGCCCGAATCCGCGCCATCAGCTCCTGCATGCCGAACGGTTTCGACACGTAGTCGTCGGCGCCTGCGTCCAGCGCTTCCACTTTCTCCTTCTCGGCGTTGCGCACGGTGAGGATGACGATGGGCACATCCGACCCCTCGCGCATCGTGCGGCATGCTTCCAACCCACCCATTCCGGGCATATTCAGATCCAGCAGAACCAGGTCGGGCTGATACGAACGCAACTTCTCCAGCGCTTCTTCTCCAGTCTTAGCCTCGTCCACCTGATACCCGCTCGAGGTCAAAGTCGCCCGCATCATGCGGCGGATCTGCGGCTCGTCATCGACCACAAGGATTTTGGCGCTCATAACACCAGCTCACCCTTGAACGTGGGCACCGCGAAGCTGAACACCGAGCCCTTCCCAGGTGCGCTTGTCACCCAGATTTTGCCGCCGTGCGCTTCCACAATGCCTTTCGCGATCGACAATCCCAGGCCCGTGCCCAGCACCTTCTCGCGCCATGCCCGGCCGCGGTAGAACTTGTCAAAGATTTTGGACTGCTCATCCACCGGGATCCCTTTGCCCTCGTCCGCAACACTCACCACGATTCTTTCGCCTTCCGTTTCCGCGGAGATGATCAGCGGCGCTCCGGGCGGCGAATAGTTTGTCGCATTGTCCAGCAGTTGCTTCAGCACTTGCTCGATAAATTCGAAATCCACGTCGGCCGCCGGGAGCGATGCCGGCACCCGCAGCTCGATCTTACGCCCCTTCAACGATTCCTCCTGTGCTTTCAGCGTCGCCTGCAAGATGTCCATGATGTTGTGCGGCGCCCGGTCGGGGTGCAGTTTTGAGGCCTCAATGCGCGCCATCTCCAGAACTTCTACCACCAGGCGGTTCAACCGGTCGGCCTCTTCGTTGGCGATGGTGAGCAACTCCAGCTCCTCGGCGTCGCGCGCCTTCGCCAGCAGATGCGTCACCGCGCCTTTGATGGAGGTGAGCGGTGTCTTCAAATCGTGTGCCAGCGCGTCGAGCAGAGTAGCCTTCAGGACCTCGCTTTGCCTTGCCGCCTCCGCCCGATTGGTCTCCTCGATGGTCCTCGCCCGCTCGATCCCGATGGCCACCAGATACGCCAGTGCATTGAGAGCGGCGGTGGACAGCGTGCATCCCACGAATCCCAGGCTCCCGGCACTCTGGCCCCCCAGCCGTATGGGGACGATGGTGATCTGCCGGCTCGCGTCGATGAGCGGCTCGCCGGTTTCCGCGACCTGCCGCAACTGCTCATCGGAAATCGCGCCGCGCGTGTCCGACCGGAAGAACTCATCGGTCAACTGGTTGAAGAAAACCGCGCCCGGAATCTCGAAAGTCCGGATGATGCTGTTCACAATGTCCCGGGCGGCAGAACGCACGCTTCCGCTGAGGAGCAGGGTTTGGCCCAAAGCGTACAACCGCTCCACCTCCTGCCTGCGTGCGATTGCTTCCGCGGCGCGCCTTCGCACGCGCACCGAGAGTTCGCTCGCAGTGACCGCCGTGACCAGAAATGCGGCCAGTGCGACCCAGTTCTCCGGATCGGAAATGGTGAATTCCCCAACAGGAGGGAGAAAGAAGTAGTTCAGTCCCAGCGTCCCCGCGATCGCGGCCGCGATCGATTCCGTAAAACCCCACCACGTCGCAATCCCCAGAATCGCCAGCACCAGCGTCAGTCCGACGGTCAGGTTGTTCGCGGGCACGATGCGGTAGTAAACGAAAATGATGGCGCCCACCAGCGCCACCGATCCCACCAGCCGGATTGCCACCCGCAACGGTCTCGTCACACGCTCCGTACTCACTGTAGCGCAGGCTCGGCGCGTTTTCTGCGGCGGCCCGCCGTGTTATGCCGCGGGTTCACGCGCACCCTTGCGCCCATCCTGCGGCCGCTGTATAGTGCCCTTGGCCGGCGTCCCAAGGAGGTAGCATATGCCCAACCTCAATTCCTGCGCTTATGAGAATGTGAAGGATCAGATCGGCTACTGCGGCATATGGTGCGGCAGTTGTGTCGTAGGCAACGGAGCGCTGCGAAATCTGGCGGAGCGATTCGAATCCGTACTCGACGCTTACGGATTCCGCGAATGGGCTCCTAAAGACTTCTCCTACGAGGAGTTCTCAAAAGGTCTCGCGGCCATCAGGGAGTTGCCGTTGTGCCCCGGCTGCCGCAAAGGGGGCGGCCGGGAAGACTGTCCGATGCGCGCCTGCGCCGCGGGAGAGGGAATCGACGACTGCACGCGCTGCGGCCAATTCGCCTCCTGTCCCCACGGCGACGCGCTGGGACACATGCGTTCCGGTGCCACCGCCGCGTGCCTCTGCGTCAAGAGTTACGAAGACAGCCCACAGGAATTTTTAGCACGCTCGGAAAGTGAACTACGTTCCCGATGGCCGTCCTGCATCATATTCATGGAAGACGGCCGGGTCTGCGCGGCTTCCAGGTAGGGGCGGTCGCCGTGTTCGCCCGCGCGATCAGCAGCGCGGGCTGCTTGCCGGCGTAGCCTGAAAGGGGCGTGGCCGCGTAAAATAGCGGTAATGCCCAAACCATCAGAGAATTTCTATCGCATCCAGAAACTGCCTCCCTACGTGTTTGCCGTCATCAACGACATGAAGGCAAAAGCACGGGCGGCACAGCAGGATGTCATCGATCTCGGCATGGGCAATCCCGATGGCGCCACGCCGCGAGCCATCGTCAACAAGCTCGTCGAAGCCTCGCGCAACGCCAAGAATCATCGCTACTCCATGTCGCGTGGCATTCCGCGACTGCGCGAGGAAATCG
>Ga0335081_10021810_pt1 | contig 10362 bp, 10 predicted proteins | sample Lox_Sample_35_FD_206713 | JGI IMG/M metagenome (GOLD analysis project Ga0335081, IMG submission 206713) | Soil microbial communities from Loxahatchee National Wildlife Refuge, Florida, United States - Lox_Sample_3.5 | ecosystem: Environmental > Terrestrial > Soil > Wetlands | place: USA...
GCTCGTCGCCGAGACACGGCAACTCTTTGACACGGCAAGCCAGCGCATGGCCGAGCTCGTGGCAAGCCTCGACCGCATGCTCAATACACGACGCGAGCTTGCCTTCGTGATCGAGCAGTCGCGCCGCCTCGTGGAGGAGTCGCATCGGCTTCGGGCAGAGCGGTGAATGCCGGGCAACGCGGCGCCCTTATCATGAAGGACAAAATGGTGGTCAGCGCCATTGCCTTCTTCGACACGCGCGAGTTCGACGAATTTTGGAACCGCGTGCCCCCCGCACAGTGAGACTTTGACGGCGGGCGATCCGCTGGCCGCGCGCGTTGTCGCACCGAACGGCGCTGTTCGATAGATCAACGGCCTAGCTGTGCACAAGTCCGATGCAAATGTCGGCTAATGGGACGGCTCGGAAGTGCCGCTCGCCCGCGAGTGATAGCCGCTTAACCCCCGACAACATCCCCAATCGTTAGCCCGGCGTGCCGGTGGCACCGCAATTGCAGGAGACAGCGTTTCCTCCTTAACCTCCCCCGCCGCTTGGTCGGCGCGGTTTTTCTTTCGAGCCGCTTATCGGGTGTTCAACGACGCCTAATTGTCAAGCACCAGGGCGAGCGCGGTGCGCCGGTTAGTCATAATCCTGGCAGGGCCGGCCCCGCGGCGCAGCTGTCCGGCGTGAGATGACCGCTCCTGGCACGACCTCGCCGTTCAAACCGGGGCGAATGAACGGCAGGTTTCCACCCTTCTCGGCCGTTCGGGCACGTGGTCGGCAAGGGCCGCTCGGGGTCAAGTGCGGCCGTTGGCATAACGTCGGCGCCACGGCCGCTTTTCATTCAACTGCGGACCTGTCGGAGTGTGTCTTGGGACCGCAGCTTTGTGCCATATGTATGGCCCGGCCGTGCGTCGCAAGACGGAGTTGGCGAAGTGACGAACGAGAGAGCTGCAACAATGTATGCGGCCTCCGAAGTGGAGCTTCATGCTCCGGGCCATGATGGGTATCCGCGCGCATCCAAGGCTGTCAATTCGCTTCCAATCGTGCCCCCCTTTTCGCGTCCAATCGCAACTATTGCGCGCGAATTTCAGCCAGGGCGAGTGCAACCCCGCGCTCTGGCAGTTTGAGCGAACAGCACACACGCAGCGTGCCGGCGACTATGTCGTCAAATGGGGGTGCGACCGCGAGTTGACACAGGCTCACGTAAAGCGTGCCAAGGGCGGTGGTCGCTCACCGTGGCAGCTGCTGGAGGACGCAGCGAATGGAGATCGACGCGCCGTATCCCTCTTTGTCGAGTTCGCTCATGCTTTCAAGGGCGCTCGACAACTTACTTGGTCTCGCGGTCTTCGTGATCGATATGGCCTCTCGGACGAGGTGGCCGATGCACAAGCCGCGTCCGAGGAAGACGTCCCACCAGTCCTCGGCACAATTGCGCTATCGATATTTAAGCGTGTAATGCGAGCTGGTCTCGGAGCGCATTTACTCACAGCGGCCGAGAAGCGCGGTCTTTGGGTTGACGTCATCGATTTCCTTCGCGTCCATAACCTTATTCCTGCTGCCGGGTCTTCATTATCGAGCGCGCCTGACTTGTAGGGGGACCCGATGTCACTTGTGTACCGAGCGAAGCAGGAAATGAGGCAAGCGCTCAAAACGAAATGTCCCGAAATTCGCTTTGAGGGCGCTTGGCGTCTCGCTCGACGATATCCCGAAGCTTGGCTCGTGCTTTCGAGCATCGTTCAAGAGCACGATGTGCGTATAGATCATTGCGTCTTCTATGTAACGAATGAGGGGCCGGAGTGACTTGCTTCTGAGGGGAAAATGGTGGGCGCACAAGGGCTCGAACCTTGGAAAGCCGCGGGCGCGCGCTGGCACAGAGACGGCTAGCAAGAAAACGAGGACGGGCAGGTTCAACCCCTCCGTGCGCTCAAGCGAGGCAACTCACCTTCCCGCTACTTCTGCGGTCGACCGACGTAGTCGGCAACGAGGGTGACCAGCGCTCCTGGCCGGATAGGCTTCAGGACGTAGTCATGGCGCCCCAGCACGCCGACCTGCGCGAGCGGAAGCGCATACCCGGTGATGATCAGCGCCTTCATGCCGCGCGCTTTGGCTTGGTCGGCAATCTCGATGCCGGTGCCGTCCGGAAGCACGCCGTCCGCCAAGACGAGATCATAGTCCTTCGATGCGATGAGCCCCCGACTATCCGACGCCGTGCTCGCTCGATCGACGCTGTAGCCCGCCGCCATCAGAATGTGCTCGAGCAGCAGTCCAACGTCGAGATCGTCTTCGACTATGAGGATGCTGATCATGCGAGGCACGGACCGGCAGTTGCGTTTCTGATTCTGAGCGTGCGCGGCGCACACTTGCCATTTTATTACCCGCGCCAGACATCGGCGTTCAACCTCGCAACCCGATGCCGCATTAATGCTACAGACCGTTTCGAGAGCGGCGCTCGGTGTGGGGTCGGAAAGCATCGGCGGGTGAGTCAAAGAAAGCCCCGCGCGAGGGCGGGGCAAGTTTGAGGGAGGATCGATTGGGGTTTGGTGGAGCGCCTCCGCGCTCGCTTGTGATCTTCCTCACTTCAAGGAAGCAAAGCTGGGCCATCGGACAGGCCACCCGTCATTCTCCCGCTGCGCTTCTTTCGCGGCCTCCCGCGTCACCCGAGGTGGAACCACTGCGCTCCGCTTATGGTTCGGAGGTAAGGCGGAGCGTGTGAACTGCTCGCAGGCCGATTAACTCCCGAATGCGTCCGCAAAATGGCGGCTCGCCAATCGCGCACCCGCGCCGAGCGGCCGCAAGGGCGAGGGGGGAACCCTACAGGAGGCGGCGATAAGGGTATCGCTTAGACTTCGCCGCAAATTGTCGAGGCGCGAATGAGGCCACCGCCGACACGGGCTGCGCTACTTTCGGCGCGACCGTCTTCTGATCCGGGTGCGCTTCGGCTTCACCGTTCCAAGCATCGCGCGCTGTTGGCGCTGCATCGCCGATACCGCCGCGCTCGTCCACCAACCCGTCACGGCGTTCGCCCAGCGCAGCATCCAACTTCTTGGGGTGCCTTTCACGATCGCCTCCGGCTTCGCTCGAAGAGACGAACGCTTTCGGTGCTCGAACGATGCGTGTCGCGAGGAGCCCCGGGACTCCCGGGGCACTGCCCCTCGCCGGTATGATATAGTCATCGGGGACATTACTCTGCGGGAGACCGCCGTGGAGGGAGAACGCGTTCAGCGTAGGCTTGCAGCGATCCTGGCTGCCGATGTCGCGGGATACAGCCGCCTCACCGGAGCGGACGAGGAGGGCACGATTGCGCGGCTGCGGGCCCTGCGCGGCGAAGTCATCGATCCCGGCATCGCGGCGCATCAGGGCCGCCTCGTCAAGACCATGGGTGACGGCTTCCTCGCCGAGTTCGCCAGCGTCGTCGACGCCCTGCGCTGTGCCGTGGCGCTGCAGCGGACGCTCGCCGAGCGCAACGCCGCGCTCGGCGCCGGCGAGCGCCTCGACTTCCGCATGGGCGTCAATCTCGGCGATGTCGTGGTCGACGGCGACGACATCCTCGGCGACGGCGTCAACATCGCGGCGCGGCTCGAGGTCATGGCCGAGCCCGGCGGCATCTGCCTCTCGCGCGCCGCCCACGAGCAGGGCCGCGGCAAGGTCGAGGCGCGCTTCGCCGATCTCGGCCCGCGCACGCTCAAGAATATTGCCGAGCCCGTCCATGTCTATGCCGTTGCCGCGCCCGGCGGAGCACCGGCGCCCGCGGCGGAGGACCGGCTGGCGGGCGCGCCGCGGCAGTCGCTGGTGATCTTGCCGTTCGCCAATCTCGGCGATCCCGCGCAGGATTATTTCGTCGACGGGATCACCGACACGCTGACGACCGAGGTCTCGCGCCTGCCCGGCAGCTTTGTCATCGCGCGCAACAGCGCCTTCGCCTATCGCGGCAAGGCGGTCGATGCCAAGCAGATCGGTCGCGAGCTCGGGGTGCGCTACGTCCTGGAAGGCAGCGTGCAGACCGGCACCAACCGCATCCGCATCAATGCGCAGCTGATCGATGCCGCCACCGGCGCGCATCTCTGGGCCGAGCGGTTCGACAAGCCCCGCGGCGACCTCTTCGACATGCAGGACGAGATCACCGCGCGGCTCGCCCGCAGCCTTGAGCTCGAGATACACGAGGCGGAAAGCCGCCGCCTGGAGCGCGAGCGTCCCGACAGCATGGACTCGATGGATCTGACGATGCGCGGCATGTCGATCTGGAACAAGCCGTCGACACCGAACCGCGCGCGCGAGGCGCGGCAGCACTTCGAGGCGGCGCTGCGGCTGGACCCGCGCAATGTGTACGCGCTCATCGGCCTTACCGGCACGCACATGACGGATGTGATGAGCTTCGTCGCCGAGGATCGGCCGGAGCAGATCCGCATCGCCGAGGAGGCCATCACCAAGGCGCTGTCACTGGCGCCTGACAATCCCTTTGCACACCACTGCTATGCCGATGTGCTCTACGCCAGACACGAGCCGGAGGCGGCGCTGCGCGAATTGGAGATCGCCATCGGCCTCAATCCGAACCAGGTTTGGGCGCATGCCCAGGCGGGGCTGGTAAAGATCTTCCTCGGCCGTGCCGAGGAAACGGCGACCGATGTCGGCATTGCGCTGCGCTTGAGCCCGCGCGAGCCGGGCATCGCCGTCTGGCACCTGTTCATCGGCCTCGCCGCTCTCGCTCTTGGCCGACTGGACATCGCCATCGGTGAGCTGCGCAAATCCGCCGCGCTCAATCCGACCATGGGCCTCGCGCATTTCATGCTGGCGGCGGCCTTCGCGCTCGCCGGACGCGAGGCCGAGGCGACAATCGAATGTGCCTCCGGACGCCGCCTTCTGCCCGACTTCTGCATTGCCCGCTTCGAGCGCGAGCTGCCGAGCGCGAGCCCGATCTTCGCGGCGCAGAGCGAGCGCATCGCCGAGGGCCTGCGGCTGGCCGGCGTACCGGAGGATCTCGCGCCGGCGTGACGCTTCACCGCGATCAGTTGGGGCGTTGCAGCCAATCGATAACCCTGCGCGTCACCTCCACAGGCCGTTCGCGATGAGGGAAATGGCCGCACCCCTTGACCAATGCCCACTCGTACGGCCCCGCGAAGAACTCCTTCTGCGGCTCCAGCATCTCGCCCCGAAGATCGTTCGAGCCGCATAGCGGGAGCGTTGGCACGGCGATCGGTCGATCGCACGCTTCCGCTATCCCGCCGAGGGCCGGATCGGCCTTGGCCGGATCGAACAGGGCGCGGTAGTACGCGAGCACTGCCGACAGAGCCCCAGGCAGTGCGAGCATTCGCTTGACCTGCGCGATGTGCGCCGCGTCCTGGTGCCCGGGCGACCAGTAGTTCCAGAGGTAGTCGATGAACGCGAAGTCGTTCGCGACAATGACGGCCTCCGGCAGCCCCGAAAGCTGGAAGAACCACCAGTGAAACGAGCGCTGGACATGGTGCGGCGAGGACAGCAGCGTCCGCCGCATCTGACCGGGGTGCGCAACGGCCATGACCACGGCGCGCCGGACGAGTTCGGGGAATGCGGCGATGACGCTGTAAGTGATCCCGGCACCCCAGTCCTGTCCGACGAGGAACGCCGGCTCACCGCCACCCAAGGCGACGATGAGCTCCTTCACGTCGAGTGCCAGGGTTGCACGATCATAGTAGCCGGCGGCGGGGATCTCCGTCGGTGGATAGCCACGCAGAAACGGTGCAATCACGCGATATCCCGCCGCCGCAAGCGCTGGTATCTGGTGGCTCCAGGAGTGCGCGTTGTCGGGAAAGCCGTGAACCAGAAATACGGCCGGCCCGCTTCCGTCTTCGAGATAGGCAAACTCAACCCCGTTCGCCCGCACCCGCCGCTCGTTCATAAGCGCCTCCCCGCTCGATGGGCTGCTCCCTTTCGGCCCGTATTCCGCCCAGTCCTTTGGCATGCGGCAGGTAAGTTTAGCACCCAAGGCCCCGACCTGCCGCTGGGCTCGATGCGGCCGTCTTTCCGGGGCAGCTCAATCTACTCTGACCCCCCAATTGAAGGGAGCTTCGAGATGGCCATTCACACGATGATCTTCGAGGAGGATGACCCCGATCAGATCGGCTTCGTTCGGCGATAGTATGCGCGCTTCGAGATATTGCCCCTTACCAGGAAGGCAAGGGTGGACCTATACTCAAGATACAGTGACAGTTTACTTTATTTGCGGCTAGAGAGACGGTGACAGACCGCCATCACGTATACTCTCGGGGTAACTCCCAAGGTCGTAGGAGTTACGGTGACAGTTTACGTTATTTTCGGGTGGGCGGGGCGATGTGGGACCTGGCATAGGTAAACTGTCACCGTAACTCCATCAGTCGAACTGCCAACGCGCCGAAAGCGCCAAGCCCCAACTTTTTGACGGAGTGACGTGGATGGAACGCCGATGGATAAAAGCGGCCCCTAGCCTTTGCCTCGCCGCTTTGGCCGTTCTCGCCGGGTTCGTGCTCGCAGGGCCAGCCCGGGCCGAGACGCTCGTCATCTATTGCACCGATCACGACCAGGCGAAGCCCTATCCGCCAGAGACCTTCTATATCGACATGGGCGCGGCCACCGTGCATTTCGAGGACACCGAGGAAAACTACACCGTGCGCGCCGCGATCAGCGAGCAGCAGATCAACTGGCAGCAGAATGGCAGCGTGTACAGCCTCGATCGCTACAGCGGCACGATGCGCCGCGAGGTCTTGAGCCACTATTTCAGCACCTGGGACTGCCGCCGTGTCCAAAAGCGGACGATCGAATGACGACGGCGATGATGCCCATGGAACGACAGGGGGAAAGATGAAACGCCTCGCTACCGCACTCGACCGCAATCTCGGCCGGTGCCCCAGATGCATGCGCAGGTCGGGAGAAGCGGCGCTCGGCGCCATCGCACTCGCTCTCGCGGCCATCGCCGCTTTCGGCGAGGGAGCGGCGACGCTTTCGCTGGGCGCCCTGGCGCTCGGCCTGACGGCGCTATGGTTCGCGCACATCACGGCTTTTGCGCGCCGCGCGACACGCGCCGCACTCTCGCACCGGGATGCCGGTCTCCGCTCGCCCTCTCGCCGCGCGGCGATCGTCGGATTTGCCCGAGGCTTGGCGCTCGCCGCCGCCGTCGGCACCTTTGCCGCTCCGGCGCGCGCTCAAGACAAGTGCGGCTGCAGAGTTGGCAACATCTGGTGCAACCCCGACACGCATGTGACCTACGAATGTCAGGATGTGCAGGGCTGCACCATGTGGATATTGAAGGGGACGAGCTGCTGAGCCGAAGGGGTTACAAGGCGGCGTGACGTTCCTCGCCTGGGCAGCGGACGGCCGGAGGGAGGGCGAACCGTGATCTTTGCGCCCACACAGGGACAAGCGGTTAATTGCTCAGTGTCACCGGCAGCCGCGGCCACCTGACCGGGCGAAGCTGGCAGCCGCTTGACGCCAGGGATACGGTGACAGTTTACCTATTTGCGGCAGGGCAGGACGGTGACAGAGGTGGCATAAAGTACACTGTCACCGTACCCCCTCGGCTCAGCCGGGGCGCAGGCGCCGGAACCAGGCGAGGAAGAGGGCCCAGCCGAGGCCCCACGCGGCGTTCAAAATGAAGCCGATGATGAACAGCCCGACCATGCCGGGCGGCAGGCCGCCGAACTTCAGCGGCCAGACCACGAACATGAACACCAAGGTGAGGGCGATGCCGCCGGCGACAATGGCGGCGATCCAATAGGCGGTGCCGCTGAACCAGCGCGGCAGGGTGAGCTGGAAGATCACGCCCCAGACGCCGCCCCAGAAGGAAATCGAGATCAAGTCTGGGACGCCGAAGGGCTTGGTCGGCGCAAAGCTGAAGGGCGCGAACGGCACGATCCCGCCGAGATAGAGCAGCAATAGCAGGATCTGGTGAAACATCGGTACGGCCAGCGCGCCGGCAATGAAGGCCATCACCAGCGTGCTCCAAGAGATCGACGGATGGGATGCTTGAACGGAAGACGAGCTCATTGGGGGTCTCCCCTTGATAGTGTGGGCAGCGTCACGATTGCCCCTATTTATCTTGCCCTCGATTGGGATCCTCGTCCAATATTCTCTTCTTGGCCCTCGTCCCGACGGGTCGCCAAGCCGTGGCAGGGCGGTGGCGTCCTGGCGCCCGCGCGTCTATCCTCTGGCTCACCAGTCGGTCGAAAGGAGCACCTATGGCAGCCCCGCGCTCAAGCTGGAAAGGGTATCTGCGCATCAGTCTCGTCTCATGTCCGGTCCGGCTCTATCCGGCGTCGTCCAGTGCCGAGAAAATCTCATTCCACAATCTGGCACCGGGGTCGATGGCGCGGGTGCAGATGGTGCCGACGGACTCGACCACGGGCAAGCCAGTCCCGCGCGATCAGCTGCTCAAGGGCTACGAGTTCGAGAAGGGACGCTATGTCATCCTTTCCAATGAGGAGCTCGAGCAGGTCCAGGTCGAAAGCAACCGCATCATCGACGTGACCCAGTTCGTCAACGACGACGAGGTCGATCCGCTCTACCTCGACAGCCCCTACTGGCTGGCGCCCGACGGCAAGATCGCGAACGAGACCTTTCGCGTGATCACCGAGGCGATGAAACGCGAACGGAAGTCCGGGATCGGCCGGCTTGTGCTCTCCTCGCGCGAGCGGGCGGTCCTGCTGAGCCCGCGCGGCAAGGGGATGATGATCCGCACGCTGCGCGCGGCCGACGAGGTTCGCCGCGAGGAACCCTATTTCGAGGACATCGAAGAGGGACCGCTCGACGAGTCGGCCGTCACGCTCGCCCAGCAGATCGTCGCGCAGAAGAGCGCCGAGTTCGATCCGAAGCTGTTCGAGGACCGCTACCAGGTCGCGCTCTTCGAGCTCGTCAAGGCAAAGATCAAGGGCGAAAAGATCGTAACGCCGGAGGTTTCCGAGCCAGCGCCGATCGTCGATCTCATGGCGGCCTTGAAGAAATCCTTGGAGACGATCAAGCCGCCGGCCGCGAGCAAGGCGACCCGGGCGCGCGACGCCGCGGGCGAGAAGGCGAAGCCGACGGCACGCGGCAAAGCGAAGGGTTCTGCGCGCCGAGCCGGGTGAGATGGACGCGGTGCGCATCGAAGGCCGCAGCTTCTTCATCGCCGGCCGCTTCGAGCGACTGCCGAAGAGCCGCATCGAACGCGAGCTCGTGGCGCGTGGCGGCACGCTGCACGGCCGGCTGACGCAGCGCACGGATTTCGCCGTGGTCACGCACGAGACGACCGGACGCCTCGGCTCGCCGACGATGCGAGCCGTGCTGGCGCGGGAGCCCAAGCGGACCTTGAGCGAAGAAGCGTTCTTGCGGGGGCTGACGCTCGCGCCGGCGCTGCACGGCAAAGATATCGACGCGAGCCGTCTTCAAAGCCTCACCGGACTTGCCCGTGAGGACGTCCGTCTGCTCGAGCTCTTCGACATCCTGACGCCTGAGCACGGGCGCTTCGGATTTGGCGATCTCAAAATCGCACAGCATGTCTCCGGGCTGCGCCGCCGCGGCGTCGCGATCGAAAGCGTGCTCAATGCGGCGACGGTGCTGCGCCGGCGCCGGCGCGGCTGCGATCCCCAGGAAATCATCCGGCTCGACATCGGTCCCGGCGGCGATCTGATGATGCGGATCGGGGAGGCGCTGGCGGAACTCGATGGCCAGATGCGATTCTCCTGGCTGGAGCCGCCGCCCGACCCCGACGCGCTCTTCGAGGCGGCAGAAGAAGCCGCTGCCGAAGGCGCGCTGCTCTCGGCCGAGCGGCTCTATTATGCTTGCCTGAGCGCCAGTCCACGTGACCCGATCGTGCGCTTCAATCTCGGCAACGTCGTGCGCGATCTCGGCCGTCCGGCGGAGGCGAAGGCGCATTACCTGGCGGCGCTCGATGCGGAACCCGGCTTTGCGGAAGCGCACTTCAACCTCGGCCATCTCGCGATGAGCGCGGGCCAATCGGCCGATGCGATCGCGCATTTCGAGCGGGCAGTGCTCGCCGACCCGGAGTTTCCGGATCCGCTCTACAATCTTGCCGCCCTCTACATCAAAGCGGACCGGCTCAGCGATGCTGCTCCGCTGCTTGAGCGCTATGTCCGGCTCGACCCGAACTCCGCGTGGGGGCATGAAGCAAAGAAGCTATTGCTTGCCTGCCGTGCCGTCCTGGCGCCATCGCGCGTGCGACAATCGCAAACGGCTCGCGCTGCACCGAACTGAGCGCCGAAAGCGGCCCTCGAAGAAATCGGAGAGCGGTCGCCGACAGAGCTGCACTTGTGCCGTGCGTCCTTGTATGTCGGCGCTGATGAGCGATCATCGGCGCCGTCCGGGAGGCCGCTGCGTCCCAAGGACGCCGCCGCAAGCGGTGATCCTGTTCGAAGAGTGGCCCCCCGCCCTAAACGTCGAAG
>Ga0335081_10021812_pt1 | contig 10361 bp, 8 predicted proteins | sample Lox_Sample_35_FD_206713 | JGI IMG/M metagenome (GOLD analysis project Ga0335081, IMG submission 206713) | Soil microbial communities from Loxahatchee National Wildlife Refuge, Florida, United States - Lox_Sample_3.5 | ecosystem: Environmental > Terrestrial > Soil > Wetlands | place: USA: Florida...
TGATGTCTGATTCCCGGCACCTGACGCCCGGCATGCTTACCCTGTTTCATCATCCGTTCTGCCCGCATGCCCGCTTCGTGCGGCTCGTTCTGGCGGAGCTCGGCGCGGCGCCGCGCCTCGCCGAGGAGCGGGTTTGGGAGCGCCGCCAGGAGTTTCTGGCGCTCAATCCGGCCGGCACCACGCCGGTGCTGGTGGAGGAGGGCGCGCCGCCGGTGCCCGGCGCCGCCGTCATAACCGAATATTTGAACGAGACCCGCGGCGAACGGCTCGCGGCGCTTGGCCTGATGCCGGCCGACGCCAGCGCCCGCGTCGAAGTGCGCCGGCTGATGAGCTGGTTCAACGACAAGTTCTTCGACGAGGTCTCGGGCGCCCTGGTAAGGGAACGCATCTACAAGCGCTACATCCCGGCGGCGCAGGGCGGCGGCCCGCCCGACACCGATGCCTTGCGTGCCGCGCGCAACAATATTCGCTACCATCTGGCCTATATCGGCTGGCTCATCCGCAAGCGCGATTGGCTCGCCGGCGAAAACTTGAGCTTTGCCGATCTGGCCGCGGCGGCCCATATGTCGGCTGTCGATTACCTGGGCGAAGTGCCGTGGGACGCAGACGAGACCGCGAGAGCCTGGTACGCGAGGATAAAGTCGCGGCCGTCGTTTCGCGCGCTGCTCACCGAGACGCTGCCCGGCCTGCAGCCGGCGCCGAGCTACGCCGACCTCGACTTCTAAGCCCGACCGACCTGAAAGCCGAACTCGCCGCCGCCGCCCGTGCCGAGGGTTTCGACGTCATCGGCGTGACGCGGCCCGACGCCATCCCGCGCGCCGCCGGACGCCTGCGTGAATTTCTCGCCGCCGGCGCCCATGGCGACATGGACTGGATGGCGGCGAAGGCGGAGCGGCGCGGCGATCCGCGCCTGCTGTGGCCCGATGTGGGTTCGGACGTCAGGCTCGGCGTCAATTACGGCCCGCCCGGCGATCCGCTGGCGATTTTGAAGCGACGCAGCCGCGGCGCGATTTCGGTCTACGCCCAGGGCGACGATTATCACGACGTCATCAAGCCGCGGCTGAAGAAGCTCGGGCGTTGGCTGATCGAGCAGGCCGGCGGCGACATCAAAGTCTTCGTCGATACCGCCGCCGTGATGGAAAAGCCGCTGGCCGAAGCCGCCGGGCTGGGCTGGCAGGGCAAGCACACCAATCTGGTGTCGCTCGACTTGGGCTCCTGGCTGTTCCTCGGCGCGATTTTCACCACGCTCGATCTGCCGCTCGATGCACCGGTGCGCGATCATTGCGGCTCTTGCCACGCCTGTCTCGACGTCTGCCCGACCGCGGCCTTTCCGGCGCCCTATCAACTCGACGCGCGGCGCTGCATTTCCTACCTCACCATCGAGCACAAGGGCGCGATCCCGCGTGAATTGCGACCGCTGATGGGCAACCGCATCTATGGCTGCGACGATTGTCTTGCAGTGTGTCCGTGGAACAAATTCGCGCAAGCCGGCCGCGAGCTGCGTTTGCGGGCGCGCGAGAATTTGCGCGCGCCGCCGCTGGCCGAGCTGGCGCGGCTCGACGATTTAGGCTTCCGCGCGCTGTTTGCCAAGAGCGCGATCAAGCGCATCGGCCGCAATCGTTTCGTCCGCAATGTGCTGATCGCCATCGGCAACTCCGGCGACCAAAACCTCGCCGGCGAAGCCGAGCGCTTGCTCGGCGACGCCTCGCCGCTGGTGCGCGGCGCGGCGGTGTGGGCGCTCGGCCGGCTCGACCGCGCGCGCTTGCTGCAAAATGCGGCGCGCCAGCGCGCCGCCGAATCCGATGTCGAGGTCAGCGCCGAATGGACGGCCGCGTGCGAGTGAGACCATGACCATGCTGATCTGTCTCGGTCTCGGCTATTCGGCCGAGCATTTCGTCAAGGAGTTCGGCGCAAAATTCGACCGCATTGTCGGCACCGTGCGCAGCGCCGAGCGCGCCGCGGCGCTGAATGCGCAAAGCGGCGGAAAACTCGAAGCGCTCATCTTCGACGGCAAGACGGCGACGACCGCATTGCGCGACGCCATCATCGCCGCCGATGCGGCGCTGATCTCGATTCCGCAGGACGCCGCCGGCGATCCGGTGCTGCGCCTGTTCGGCGATGCGTTCGCCGCAGCGCCGGATTTGCGCGCCGTCGTTTATCTCTCGACCGTCGGCGTCTACGGCGATTGCGGCGGCGCCTGGGTCGACGAGGACACCCCTGCCAAGCCCACCTCGGCGCGCAGCCGCGAGCGGCTCGCTGCCGAAGCCGAATGGCAGGCACTCGGCGCCCGCCGCGGCATCGCCGTCGCCATCCTGCGCCTCGCCGGCATCTACGGACCCGACCGCAGCGCGCTGACGCAAGTGAAGCGCGGCGACGCCCGCCGCATCGTCAAGACGGGCCAAGTGTTCAACCGCATCCATGTCGGCGACATCGCCCGGGCCATCGACGCCGCGTTCTCACGCCGCGCCTCGGGCCTCTTCAACGTCGCCGACGACGAACCGACGCCGCCCGGAGAGCCGATCGCGCTTGCCGCGCAATTGCTTGGCGTGCCGCAGCCGCCGGAAATTCCGTTCGAGCAAGCCGCGCCCTCGATGTCGGAGCTGGCGTTGAGCTTCTGGCAGGAATGCCGCCGCGTGAAAAACGACAAGCTCAAGCGCGAGCTCGGTGTTCGCTTGCGTTATCCAACTTATCGCGAGGGGTTACGCGCACTGTTCGCGGAACAACAATAAGCGCCGGTTTCCCGGATGCGGTGCAGCACGAAGTGGTGCACCGCTGATCCGGGATCGTCACAAACTCAGAGTTTCCGAAGGTCCCGGTTCTGCAGCCCGCCACTTCGTGCTGCGCTGCGCCCGGGAAACATGCTCAATGCAAGCTCGGCCCCTTGAGAAACCGATTCCGCTCGCTCGACTTGACCCGCATCTCCAACGTGTCGCCGTCGCGGTAGATCGAGATCGGCACGTCGACGCCGGCCTGGCCTTGGGCCCAGACGCGGCGGAAGAAGCTCGCCAGATCGCGCACCTCCTTGCCGGCGACCGAGAGCACGATGTCGCCGGTGCGCAGGTCGGCGCGCTTGGCCGGCCCGCGGTCGGCGAGGCCGACGATGACCAGGCGGTTCTCCACTTCGGTGGCATAGAGCCCGAGCCACGGCCGCGGCGGCGCGTTGCGGCGGCCGAACTTCATCAGGTCGTCGAGGATCGGTTTCAATAGATCGATCGGCACGATCATGTTGATGTTCTGCGCCTGATCCTTGCCGACGGCGTGCTGCAATTGCAGCGAGCCGACGCCGATGAGATCGCCGGCCGGGCCGATCAGCGCGGTGCCTCCCCAGTTCGGATGCGACGGAGCGGTGAAGATCGCCTCGTCGAGCACGTATTCCCAGTAGCCGGCGAATTCCTGCTTGGCGACGATGCGGGCCGCGACCGAGCGCTGCCGCCCGCCGGCGCCGGCGACGACGACGCGCTCGCCGATTGCCGCCGCGGCGGAATTGCCGATCTCGAGCGCCGGCATGTCGAGCTTGGCCAAGGCCTGCACCAGGCCGAAGCCGGTCTCCTGGTCGTAGCCGAGCACGTGGCCCGGCACCGAGCGGCCGTCGGCGAGATTGAGCCAAATGGTCTCGGCTTCGGTGATCAGATAGCCGATGGTCAGAACGAGGCCGTTGCCGCGAATGAACACGCCGTTGCCGGCGCGCTCGGTGCCGAGGGTCTCGGCGGTATAGGCGTCCGGCGGGATGATGGCGCGCAGGCCGACCACGGCGTTGAAGGCGTGTTCGAGGTCGTAGCCGTAATCCTCCGGCCGCGGCTGCGCGGCGGTCGGCACCTTCCAGTCGCTCAAGGATGGCATCGGCATTTCCTTTGCTTGCGGCAAGGGCCGCACATCGGAAGCTTAGGCCTTGCGCGGCGTGTCCGCACCATGCCCGGCAAGATTCATAGGCAATGTACCGCGCCGCTCGAGCCGTTGCGAGACCTGTCCGGCCTCGGCAGCAATGGGAGTTCGGCGAGAGCCGATTCCCGCCTTAAATCGCACGGTAAACCGACCTCAAGATCTGTTGAAGAGCGTCAGTTTTTCTGTTCCGCTGCCGGCCGCTTCTTTTCCAGCTCGTCGAGTTGCTTCTCCAGATCGGGCAAGCTCGCCGCCAAGGCGCAGTTGGCCTTGTCGGAGGCCGCTTCTTTCTGCGCCTGCGCCCAGCGCTCGGCGGCGTCCTGCTCGGTCCACGGCCGCCGCTTTTCCGGATTGAAGACCTGCTGCTTGGCGAGGCTCTCCAGCGAGCGATGAAACTCCTCGAGATCGAGCACGCGATCGCGCGGCAGGAAGTAGAAGTGATTGCCGTCGAGCTCGCTGCAGTATTTCAGCCCGCGCTCGAAGGTCTTTTGTGCCATCCGGGCGTCGAAAATCTTGCCCTTGAGATCGTCGATGGCCTGCTGTTGGGTTCGATCTTGGGCGCAAACGGCAGCCGCGGGGATCAGGCACAGCGCGACGGCGCCGCAAGCGAAGCGTTTCAAGTCAGTCTCTCCAACGGGACGGTAATTCCCGGCACGCCCGGCACTTTAGCAGTCCTGTGACCGGACCCAAATCCTTACGCTTTGTTTACGCTGTCGGCGACGAAAGCCCTTGAGAGTTCGGCGCGGCACGGTGCCGCTGTGGTCTGCTGCTTTCTTGCCTTTTTCCTGCCCCATCTTCTTCGCAGATCGAGGCCAGATTACGCGTGGGTTATCGGGGGACGTTCACTTGCGCGCCAGCTTAAATCTCGTCGCCATCGCCGTTGCGCTTGCCGGTTCGGTCGGCAGCGCCGCGGCCCAGTATTATCCGCCGCCGTCGGCCTATCCGCCGCCGACTTACTACGGCGCGCCGCTGCCGGCGCCGGGCTATGATGACTGGCAGCCGATCCCGGCCGCGCCCGGTTATGGCCACGCGGCTTACGTTTATCGCGGCGGCTATGCCGCGCATTACGATCCGGCCGCCGACGACGAAACCGATGCGCCGGTGCCGGTCGGCGGCCCCTATGTGCCGCCGCCGGCCGACGCCGTGCCCGCTGGCCACCAGTTCGGCGATCTGCCGCCGCAGCCGCCGCCGGTGGGCCTCAACGGTACGCCGTTTGCCCGCCCGCCGGCCGACGTCGCTGACGCGCCGTCCAACGACGTGACCGGCTCGGTGCGTGCGCCGGTCGCCGCGGCGCCGGCCGCGACCGACCGCGCCGTGGTCGCGGCGCTGCCGCCCGACGAGCAACCGGAGACCGGCCCGCGCAAGGAGCTGCCGCCGCAGTTCCGGCGCCAGGTCGTCGACTACGTCACCAAGGAACCGGCCGGCACCATCATCGTCGATACGCCGCACACTTACCTCTACCTGGTGCTCGGCAACGGCAAGGCCATGCGCTACGGCATCGGCGTCGGCCGCGACGGCTTCACCTGGTCGGGCACCGAGCGCATCACCCGCATGAAGGAATGGCCGGACTGGTTCCCGCCCAAGGAGATGATCGAGCGGCAGCCCTATCTGCCGCGGTTCATGGCCGGCGGCGAGACCAATCCGCTCGGCGCCCGCGCCATGTATCTCGGCAGCACGGTCTATCGCATCCACGGCACCAATCAGCCGTCGACCATCGGCACCTTCGTGTCGTCGGGCTGTATCCGGCTGACCAACGAGGACGTCGAGGATCTGTACACCCGGGTTAGCGTCGGCACCCAGGTCGTGGTGTTGCCGGGCGCACTGCCGGCCTCGGCTGCGGCCCAGGCAACCGTGACGCGCTGACAGCTGCACCTATCTGACATGAGGGCCGGCGCCGCAGCGCCGGCCTTTTGTTTTTTTGCGTTGCATCGGCGGCGACTCAGTTAGTGTCGCGCGCCGGAAACGGCGTGACGTCGGCTGCGGCCGGCGTCGGTGCGGCGCCATCTGCCCTCGCGGCGATCTGCATTCAGTGACGCGTGCCTTCGACGATCACGCGCTGGCGGTATTTGCGAGGTCGAATGTTTCCCAATGTCCGTCTCATGATCGCGGCGGTCGCTGCCTCGATCGTCGTATTGGTTTGCGGCTTCGGCTTGTTTGCCGCGTTTCGCGTCAGCCACGAGCCGTTGAGCCGGCTTGCCGCCGGCTCGCCGCCGTTGACGCTGACCGCCGACAACGCGCCGCTCGCGGCACCGGATGGTCCGGCCGCGGCGCCGTTCGACGCGCGCTTCCAACTGATGCAGTCGCAGCTCGCGGTGGCTGTGGCTCCCGGCGCGGCTGTCGCCTCTGCGGCCGCATTGCCGCCCGCCGGATCGAGCCCTGACGGTTCCGGATCGAGCCGGGAAGATAATGTCGCGCCGCCGGCTGTCGCGAGCGACGCCGCGGATACCGCAAGCACCGCGGCCGCTCCCGCCGCGCCGGCCGCGCCGGCGCAAGATGCACCGGACGCACAGACCGCGGCGTCCGAGCCCGACGCATCGGCGCCAGCACCAGAGCCCGCGGCGAAGCCGGACGCTGTCGCCGCGGCGCCGAGCGAACCGCAGCCCGCGGTGGCCGATACGGCTGCGACCGAGCCACCGACCGCGCCGGCCGAGCCAGCGCCGCCGGCCCAGCAAGCCGCTGAGGAGGCCGCGCCGCAGACCACCGCGACCACGCCCGCGGCGACTGCCATATCCGAACAGCCACCGCCGCCGGCCCAGCAGGCCGCTGAGGAGGCCGCGCCGCAGACCACCGCGACCGCGCCGGCGGCGACCGCGTCCGGGCAACCGCCGCCTTCGGAGCAGAGCGCGCCCGTGGCCCCAAGCACTCAGCAAGCCACCAAGGAAGCCGATCGGGAAGCCAAGCCGGAGAAAGCTGAGACCGAGGCCGAGGAACCCGCGCCGAAGAAGGCGCATCGCAAAGCCCGCCACACCCGGGTCGCGGCCAAGCCGCCGGAATCGCGCAACGCCCGCGCCGCGGCCGCGCCGGTCGGCACACAGGCGTTCTACAGCCAGCCGTTCGGAACGCAGACTTCCGGCATCGGCGGCCCGTTCGTGCCGGTGACGCCGACGCGGCGCCCGGCGCCGCGCCGTGGCGGCCCGGCCGCAGACCCCATAAATTGGTAGGTCCCAGCATATTCGCGGCCGAACCCTGCACTCCGGAAGCTTCGCGTGGTCCCGCTTTCCGTCCTCGATCTTTCGCCCGTCACCACGGCGACGCCGGGATCGGCGGCGCTGCGCAATTCGCTCGATCTGGCGCGCTTGGCCGACCGCCTCGGCTACAAGCGCTACTGGGTCGCCGAGCATCACAATCTTGCGAATATCGCGAGCTCCGCGCCGGAGATCATGATCGGCCAGATCGCGGCGGTGACGTCGCATCTGCGCGTCGGCTCGGGCGGCGTCATGCTGCCGAACCACGCGCCGCTGATGGTGGCCGAGCGCTTCAAGGTGCTGGAAGCGCTGTTTCCCGGCCGCATCGATCTCGGCCTCGGCCGTGCGCCGGGCACCGACCCGGTCACCTCCTATGCGCTGCGCGTGCGCCAGGATCCGCGCGAGGGCGACGATTTTCTCGAGCGCTTTCAGGAGCTGTTGTTGTTCGAGCGTGGGGGTTTTCCTGACAACCATCCGTTCCGCAATGTGCATGCGGTGCCGGCCGACGTTAAGCTGCCGCCGATCTGGCTGCTCGGTTCCAGTGGCTACAGCGCCGAGCTCGCCGCCGCCGTCGGCATGGGCTTCGCCTTCGCCCATCACTTCGCCGACTATGACGCGGCGAGCGCCATGCTCAGCTATCGCGCCCATTTCAAGCCGTCGGCGGCGCTCGGCGAGCCTTACGCCATTCTCGGCACCGCGGTGATCGCGGCCGACACCGACGCCGAAGCCGAGCGCATCGCCGCAAGCGCCGATTTGCATTACGCGCGCCGCGCCAAGGGCGAATATCTGCCGCTCGCCTCGCCGGAAGAAGCGGTGGCCTACGCCTACACGCCGATGGACCGCGAGCGCATCGCGCGCCACCGCGCCCGCCTGGTGGTCGGCGGCATCGACAAGGTTATGGATCGTTTACGGGCGTTGATCGCGGCGACGCGGGCCGACGAGCTGATGATCACCACCATGGTTTACGATCATGGTGCGCGGAAACATTCCTACGAGCTATTGGCCGAGGCATTCGCACTCATGCCGCAATCGTGAATGGGCGGTGGCGTCATGAGTGTGTCTTCCATGAACCATAATGGATTAATTTCGATGTGCCCGGCCGGCGCCCGCTGGCAGGAGGGTCGGACCTTCAGTTAAATTCGAGCACTCGAATCGTGGCGTTCCCTGGCTGGGTGTAGACCGTGGAGACCGCAAGCGTGCTGCACACCCGCTATCGTCGCGCTCTTGCCGGCAGCGCTTCAGCGCTCGCCGTGATCGTCGCTATCACGCTCGCCGTGCCGGCATCGGCCAAGGTGCGGCATCCCGAGGCCAAGGAAGCCGAGCGCATCAGCAAGGAGCCGTTCGGCCCGCTGCCGAAGGGCCCGATGCAGATTTTCATCTCCATCAATCAGCAGAAGCTGCATCTCTACGCCGACGGCCAGCAAGTCGCGGAAACGCTGGTCGCGACCGGCGTGCCGCAGCTGCCGACGCCGACCGGCGTGTTCAGCGTCATCCAGAAGCAGCGCTTCCACCGCTCCAATATCTACAGCGGCGCGCCGATGCCGTTCATGCAGCGCATCACCTGGTCCGGCGTCGCCATCCACGAGGGCGAGAACATCGGTCATCCGGCGTCGCACGGCTGCATCCGCATGCCGCACGACTTTGCGGTCAAGCTGTTCGGCGTCACCAAGGTCGGCGTGCGCGTCATCATCGCCCGCGAGGAGCTGAAACCGGCAGCGTTCGCCGACCCGCATCTATTCGTCCACAAGGCGATGCCGCAGCCGCAACCGGCGGCGGCTACTGCGCCGGTGACCGCCGATCCGCCGGCGGCGCTTGCCGCCGCCGATCCGCCCGCCGCGAATGCCGCTGCGCCGCCGCCGGAGCCGACCAAGGTCGTCAAAATCAGCGCGATGGACGCCGCCACGCCGCCGAAGCCGGAGGCGACCGCGACCGACCCGGTGCCGGTCGCTCCGGACGCGGCCGAAACTGAGACTAACAAGACTGCGACCGACAACGTCGAGACCAAGACGGCGCAGAGCGACGACGCCAAGGCGCCGGAAACCTCCGCGCTGCCGAAACCCGAAGTCGCCGCGGCCGATCCGCCCGCGGCGCCAGAAGCGACCAAGGCCGGCGACGGCAAGGTCGCCAAGGCGGATCCGCCTGCGCCGCCTCAAGCCCCCGCCACGGCCGCCGCCAACGCGCCGGCGCCTGCCGCCCAAGAGCCGGCCAAGGCCGTCGTGACGACCGCGACCGTGCCCGATCGGCTCCGCGGCACGTTGGCCGGTCCGCCGCCCGCGCCTGCCCAAGATCCCGCCGACAACGCGGTGCCGGTGCCGGCGGCGAAACCCGCCGCGCTGGTCGAAGACGCCGCGGCGAGCCGCGGGCCGATCGCGATCTTCGTCAGCCGCAAGACCCAGAAGATTTATGTGCGGCAGAATTTTGCGCCGCTGTTCGACGCGCCGGTCACCATCGCCGAGCCCACGCAGCCGTTCGGCACGCTGGTGTTCACGGCGATGAATTATCTCGACGACGGCGCGACCTTCCGCTGGAACGTGGTGACGTTCCCGGGCGAGCCGCCGAAGGTCAAGCGTGTGGTCGAGACGCGGCGTGGCCGGCGCGTCGTCGAGGAGGCGGTAAAGTCGGCCGGTACGGTGCCGGCGCCGCAGACGCCCGCCGAGGTCCTGGCCCGTATCCAAATTCCGCAGGACGTGATCGACCGGATTTCCGCCCTGATGGTGCCGGGCTCGTCGTTGGTGGTGTCCGACCAGGGCCTTGGCGACGAAACCGGCGAAGGTACCGATTTCATCGTCGTGACGCGGTAATAGATTTCCGCGCCCTTGCGGATTGGCCGGCCGCGCGACCGCGCGCTTTTGCCCCGTTCGATCGCCCCATTCAATCGCCATTGTCGACGGTGTATGGTGCGCCGGCGGCCAAAACTTCGGGCCGGCCGCGCCGCGTGGTTCACGTGTGGTCAGTCAATGGAGGATCGTCTTGGGTAAGCATTTCTCACTCACGTCTTCGGACAGTTTCAAGCTTGGCGCCTATCGGGCCGATCCGAGCGGGCCGGCGAAGGGCGGCATCGTGCTGATTCAGGAAATTTTCGGCGTCAATCATCACATCCGCGCGGTGTGCGACCGTTTGGCCGGCGAAGGCTATGCGGCGCTGGCGCCCGCGGTGTTCGACCGCCAGCAGCCGAATTTCGAGTGCGGCTATACGCCCGACGAGATCGCCAATGCGCGCAAGTTCGTCGCCAATCCCGATTGGGGCGCGATGCTGCGCGACGTGCAGGCCGCCATCGACGAGTTGAAGAAGAACGGG
>Ga0335081_10021813_pt1 | contig 10361 bp, 8 predicted proteins | sample Lox_Sample_35_FD_206713 | JGI IMG/M metagenome (GOLD analysis project Ga0335081, IMG submission 206713) | Soil microbial communities from Loxahatchee National Wildlife Refuge, Florida, United States - Lox_Sample_3.5 | ecosystem: Environmental > Terrestrial > Soil > Wetlands | place: USA: Florida...
TGGTGGGGCGTCGCCGATCCGCGCGCGCTGGATCCCGAGATCGCGGACGCGTTCCTCGTCGGCCCGGCCGAGCACACCGACACCGTCGCCGCGGGCCGCGCGCTGCTCGCCGCCGACCCGCGCCGCGACCTCGACCGCGTGCGCTGCCCGTGCCTCTGCCTCTGGGGCGGCCAGGACAACTGGGTGCCGCTGGCCGACGGCATGGAGTACGCGCGGCGCCTGCGCGCGCCGTTGCGCGTGATCGCCGACTGCGGCCACCTGCTCATCGGCGAGCGGCCCGACGCGTGCCTCCGCGCGATCCGCGAGTTCCTCGCCCGGCTGTGAGGACACCGCTCTGAGGACACCGCTCTGAGGACACCGCTCTGAGCGCGCTGCTCCGAGCGCGCCGCTATGGGGTCGCGGCTATCCAGCGGCCGCCGCCTCGAAGGGGATGATCTCCGCGCCCTCGTCCCGGCGCGGCCCGCCGAGGAACTCGACGCGGCGGGCGACGACCTCGACCGCCGTCCGGCGCTTCCCGTCCTCCTCCCACGAACGGCTCTTCAGCCGTCCCTCGACGCCGACCCGCCGGCCCTTCTCGAGGTACTCGGCGCAGAGCTCCGCCTGGCGCTCCCAGACCGCGACGTTCAGGAAGTCCGCGCCGCCGTCCGCGCCGCCGCGGTCCACCGCCAGGAGGAAGCTCGCGACCTTCTTCCCGTCGCCGACGTCTCGTAGCTCGACGTCGGTGGCGAGGTTGCCGATCAACGTGACCGTGTTCATGTGACCGACGCTAGCCGCCCAACCGTCACGAGACTGTGGAGCCTTTCCGGCGACTTTCCGGAAAGACACAGCTAGAGTGGAGTCGAGATGGGCCTCTTCACCTCGATGACCGGGTTCGGCGGCCGCGACATGGCCGTCGACCTCGGAACGGCGAACACGCTGGTCTACGTCCGCGGCCGCGGGATCGTCCTCTCGGAGCCGTCGGTGGTCGCGATCGACCAACGCTCCGGTGAGGTGCACGCCGTCGGGGTCGAGGCGAAGCGGATGCTCGGCCGCACGCCGGGGACGATCCAGGCGATCCGGCCGCTGAAGGACGGCGTGATCGCCGACTTCGACGTGACCGAGCAGATGCTCCGCCACTTCATCCAGAAGGTGCACCAGCACCGGTTCGCGCACCCGCGCGTCGTCGTCTGCGTCCCGTCCGGCGTCACGGGCGTCGAGAAGCGCGCGGTCGAGGAGGCGACGCTCTCCGCCGGCGCGCGCCAGGCGTACCTGATCGAGGAGCCGATGGCCGCGGCGATCGGCGCGGGGCTGCCCGTCGCCGAGCCGACCGGGAACATGATCGTCGACATCGGCGGCGGCACGACCGAGGTCGCGGTGATCAGCCTCGGCGGCATCGTCGTCTCGCAGTCGCTGCGCGTCGGCGGCGACGAGATGGACGAGGCGATCATCAATCACATCAAGCGCGACTACAAGCTGCTGATCGGGCAGCAGACCGCCGAGGAGATCAAGCTCGAGATCGGCTCCGCGTGGGACATGAAGGAGGAGCTGCAGGCGGAGGTGCGGGGCCGCGACATGCTCACGGGCCTGCCGAAGACGGTGATCCTCACCTCGGAGGAGATCCGCCGCGCGCTCGACGAGCCGGTCACGCAGATCATCGAGGCGATCAAGTCGACGCTCGACAAGACGCCGCCCGAGCTCGCCGCGGACATCATGGACCGCGGCATCGTCCTCGCCGGCGGCGGCTCGCTGCTCAACGGCCTCGACGAGCGGCTGCGCCACGAGACGCAGATGCCGGTCCACCTCGCGGAGAGCCCGCTCACCTGCGTCGCCGTCGGCTCCGGCCGGAGCCTCGAGGAGTTCGAGGCGATCCACCGCTCGAACAAGGCCCGCGCGCGCGGCCGCAACGGCCGCCGCTACTGAGCGGCGGCTGAAAAACCGCCGCATCCGGACGGCTTTCCGCCTCCCGCGGTAACCTTGCCCTGTGGCACCCCCGAACCGCACCGCACGCGTGGCGGTGCTGGGCTCGTCGGTCCAGCGCTCCAAGTCGGGCCACCCCAAGCGGGGGCGGACGGCGCTGGTCCGGCGTCTCGTGCTCGTCGTCCTCGTGCTCCTCGCGCTCGCGCTGCTGACCATCTCCTTCCGGTCGCCGACGAGCGGCGCGCTGCACGACGTCCAGGGCGCCGGCTCGACCGCGCTGCGCCCGTTCCAGATCGCGGCCGAGCGGGTAGCGCAGCCGTTCCGCGACGTCTACGGGTACTTCCACGGGATGACGACGGCGAAGTCCCAGAACGAGAAGCTGCGGCGCGAGGTGAAGCAGTACCGAAACGAGACGCTGAAGTACCAGGCCGCCGCCGCGCAGGTCCCGGAGCTGAAGCGCATGCTCCGCTACCAGGAAGGCCCGACCTTCCCGAACGACTTCCGTCCCGTCAACGCACGCGTCACCTCGTTCCCGGCCGGACCGTTCACCCAGCAGATCGAGATCGCCGCGGGCTCGCACTCCGGCATCGCGCTCAACACTCCGGTCGTCACGTACGAGGGGCTCGTCGGCCGCGTCACGAACGTCGGCCCGAGCACCTCCGTCGTCACGCTCATCACCGACGCGGACAGCGCCGTGCCCGCGAAGGACCTGACCACCGGCGTGACCGGGCTCGTCCGCCGCGGGACGGGCACCTCGCTCATCCTCGACCGCGTCCCGAAGAACGAGGTCGTCTCGAAGGGCGACCGGCTCGTCACGCAGGGCACGCGCGACCCGCGCTACCCCGACATCTACCCGTACGGGATCCCGATCGGGCGCGTGTCCTCCGTCGGCTACAGCGACAACGCCATCTTCGTCCAGGTGCAGGTGGCGCCGTTCGCCCAGTTCGGCTCGTTCGACTCGGTGACGGCGCTCGTCTCGACGAAGCCGGCCTCGAAGCTGCCGTGAGCTTCGTCGACGGGGTCAAGGCAGCTGTGCTGCTGTTCGTCGCCGCGATCGTCCAGGTGTCGATCCTCACGCAGATCCACGTCTGGGGCGGCGTGCCCGACCTGCTGCTCGTGACGCTCGTCGCGGTCGCGCTGCTGCGCGGCGCCGTCGTCGGCGCGGTCGGCGGCTTCTTCGCCGGGCTGATCGTCGACACCGCGACGTTCGGGCAGCTCGGGCTGACGTCGCTGATGCTGACGTTCGCCGGCTACTGGATCGGCCGGTACGGCGAGACGACGGGACGCGACCGCGCGCACGCGCCGTTCCTCTCCGTCGCGGTCGTGACGGTGCTGTACGCGTTCGGGCTGCTGCTCGTCCACTTCTTCCTCGGCGAGCGCGCGCCCGCGGTGCCGGTGCTGCGCGGCATCCTGCCGACGATCGCGATGAACCTGCTGCTGACCGCGCCGGTGTACGCGCTCGTGCGGCGGCTGCTGCGGCCGGCGAGCCGCTCCGACCTCTCGACCGAGGTGCAGCTCCTTGGCTAGCACGACGACGCGTCCGCCGTCGCGCCGGTTCATGCCGCGGGATCCCGGCGTCGTCGAGCCGTACCGGCTGACGCCTCGGCTCGCGCTCCGCGTCGCGGTGCTCGGCGGCGTCGTCGTCCTCGTCTTCGGCGCGCTGTTCCTCCGGCTGTGGGCGCTGCAGGTCCTGTCCGGGACGAAGTACGTCAGCCAGGCGCAGGCGATCAGCTCCCGCACCGTCGCGATCCAGGCCGCGCGCGGCGTGATCCTCGACCGCAACGGCAACGTGCTCGTCTCGAACGCGGCGACGACGGCGGTCGAGCTCTGGCCGGCCGACCTGCCGAAGACGTACGTCGACCGGTACGACGAGCTCGTCGCGCTCGCACGCGTCACCCGGGTCCCGCTCTACCAGATCGCCGCGGAGATCAAGCGGCACCAGGGCGACCCGGTGACGCCGGTCGTGATCCGCGAGTCGGCGGGCACCTCGATGGTCGACTACCTCTCCGAGCACTCGGCGCAGTTCCCGGGAGTCGAGACGCCGCCGACGTACATCCGCGCCTACCCGTACCGCGCGCTCGCTGCGCAGGTGCTCGGCTACGTCGGTGAGATCTCGGCGTCGGAGCTGAAGACGCTCGCGAAGAAGGGCTACCAGCCGGGCGACATCATCGGGCAGTCCGGCGTCGAGTCGTCGTACGACACGTATCTCCGCGGCGTCGCCGGCACCGCGCGCGTGAACGTCGACGCGATGGGCCGCCCGGTCGGCGAGCTCGAGCCGACGGCGCTGCCGAAGCCCGGGCACGCGGTCCGGCTGACGCTCGACGTCCACCTGCAGCAGGCGGCGGAGCGGGCGCTCCAGTACGGCATCCATCTCGCGCAGGCGAACGGCCAGTGGGCGGCGCGCGGCGGCGCGATCGTGGCAATGAACCCGAACGACGGCTCGATCCTCGCGATGGCGTCGTCGCCGAGCTACGAGCCGTCCGTCTACGCCGGCCACGTGACGATCCAGAACCTGAACAAGGCGGGCCTCACCGCGAAGACGGCGGCGGCGAAGAACTACCCGTCGCTGAACCGCGCGCTGCAGGCGACGTATCCGCCGGGCTCCGTCTTCAAGCCGGTGACGGCGCTCGCGGCGATGCAGTCGCACATCGTCTCGCCGTACGCGACGCTTCCGTGCACCGGGACGTACACCGCGCCCGAGGACCGCTCGCACCGCACGTTCCACAACTGGGACCCGAACGTGAACCAGGCGATGGACCTGCCGACCGCGCTCGCGTACTCGTGCGACACGTACTTCTACCAACTGGGCAACGACTTCTACGAGCTGCCGAGCGACCGCGGCCAGCCGCTGCAGAAGTGGGCGAAGGCGTTCGGCTTCGGCGCGCCGACGGGCACCGACGTCGGACCTGACGTGCCGGGCCTCGTCCCGACGATCGGTTGGCTCCACCAGCGCTTCACGCCGAAGACGGACCCGCACAACTGGCGCGTCGACCAGATCTGGAAGCCGGGCAACTCGATCCAGCTCGCGATCGGCCAGGGCGACCTGCTCGTCACGCCGCTCCAGATGGCGCGCTTCTACGCGATGGTCGCGAACGGCGGCAAGCTCGTCACCCCGCACGTGCTGATTGACGTCGAGAACCCGAACGGGACGGCGGTGCCGGTGCCGGCGCTGCCCGCGCCGCAGCAGGTCGCGGTCGACCCGGCCGCGCTCCGCGTCGTCCAGCAGGGCCTGTACGAGGGGACGCACATGCCGTTCGGGACGTCGTACGCCGTCTTCGGCCAGTTCCCCGTCCCGATCGCCGGCAAGACGGGCACGGCCGAGAAGGTCGTGTCCCTTCCCGGCTACCTCGGCACGCAGAACCAGTCGTGGTGGTGCGGCTACGGGCCGGTCGGCTCGCCGAAGCTCGTCGTCTGCGCCGTGATCGAGAACGGCGGCCACGGCGGCACCGCGGCGGCGCCGGCGGCGGCGCAGGTCTTCTCGAAGTTCTTCCACGTGAAGCTGAAGCAGAGCGGACCGATCCACTCCGACTGATGCTCGAGTACGCGGGATCGCAACGGACGGGAGTGCGCGACCGGCGCACGGAGGGGCCTGCGCTCGTCGCGATCCTCCGCTCGCTCGACTGGGTGCTGCTCGCCGGCGTCATCGGGCTCGTCGCCGTCGGCCTCTGGGGGATCGCCGGCGTGACGAAGTTCGACGTTCGCGGCGACCCTAGCTACTACCTCAACCGCCAGATCGTCTACGCCGCGATCGGCGGCGTCGGGCTCGTCATCGCGACGCTGATCGACCCCGACCTGTACCGCCGCTACTGGCGCGCCATCTTCGTCGGCACCGTCGGGCTGATCGCGATCGTGCTCGTCGCCGGCCGCGCCGCGCGCGGCTCGACGCGGTGGATCAACGTCGGCTTCTTCACGTTCCAGCCGTCGGAGTTCGGGAAGCTCCTGTTCGTGCTCGCGCTCGCCGGCTTCATCGCCGAGCGGTCGCGCCGCATCGACGAGATCGGGACGACGCTGCGGGTGATCGGGCTCGGGCTGGTCCCGACCGTGCTCGTGTTCGCGCAGCCGGATCTCGGCACGGCGCTCGTCTACCTCGCCGCGCTCGGCGCGATGCTGTTCGTCGCCGGGACGCCGTGGAAGCAGCTCGCCGCGATCGGGCTCATCGGCGTGCTGCTCGCGGTCGGCGTGCTCTGGGCCGGCCCTGCCGTCGGCGTCGACTTCCTCAAGGGCTATCAGAAGGAGCGCCTGACCTGCTTCACGCACCCGTCGACGTGCCCGGCGGCGGCGGGCTACAACCTCCAGCAGTCGATCGCAGCCGTCGGCGCCGGCCAGGTGGAGGGCCGCGGCGTCAAGGGCGCGACGCAGACCCGTCTCAACTTCCTGCCGGAGCACCACACCGACTTCGTGTTCGCGTCGTTCAGCGAGCAGCGCGGCTTCGTCGGCGCGTCCATCCTGCTCGCGCTCTACCTGCTCGTGCTCTGGCGCGGGCTGCGCGTCGTCACCGTCGCGCGCGACCTCTACTCCGCGGTGATCGCCGGCGGGATCGTCGTCGCGCTGCTCTTCCAGCTGTTCGTCAACGTCGGCATGACGATGGGGATCGCGCCGATCACCGGCATCCCGCTCCCGTTCGTCAGCGTCGGCGGCTCGTCGATGATCGCGAACCTCGTCGCCATGGGCGTGCTGCTCGCGGTCTACGCGCGCGGTCGCTCCGCGCGCCCCGGGAGGCGGCGCTGATGGGGCTCGGCGTCGAGATCAAGACGATCCGCAAGGTGATCAAGGAGCTCAACGCCCCGGTCGAGCATCCGCGGCCGCTCGTCGTCGGCGGCGCCCGCGAGCTCGCCGCCGTCCTCCGCCGCGAGCTGGCGCGCGACGCGAAGCCCGGCGCGGTCCGCGAGGACGACGCGCCCGAGGGCGCAGGGATCCTCGTCTACGTGCTCGGCGGCGAGCCGACCGAGGAGGACGTGAGGGCGCTGCGCCGCGCGCGTCGCGCGCGCGTGCCGATCGTCGCCGTCGTCGCCGGCGCCGCGGGCGGCGACATGTCGCTGCCGTGGGTGATGGCGACGGACGTCGTGCAGGTCCCGGCGGGCGCGGGCTTCCCGATCGACGCGATCGCCGAGGCGGTCGCGTCGCGGCTGGGCGACGAGGCGGCGCCGCTCGCGGGACGGCTGCCGGTGCTACGCGGCCCGGTCTCCGAGGAGATCGTGACCGCGGTCTCGCGCAAGAACGCGGTGGTCGCTGCGATCGTGATCATCCCCGGCGCCGACCTGCCCGTCCTGACCGTGAATCAGATCCGGATGCTCCTGCGCCTCGGCCAGGTGCACGGGCGCGACAACGGCCGCGAGCTCCTCGCCGAGTCGATCGCGACCGTCGCGGCCGGGCTCGGCTTCCGCGCGGTCGCGCGGCAGCTGCTCGATCTCGTCCCGGTAGCGGGGTGGGCGGTAAAGAGCGCCGTTGCGTATACGGGCACGCGCGCGCTCGGTGAGGCCGCGGTCTGGCGACTCGGCGCCCTCGAAGTCGAACGACCTCCAGGCGGCCACGACTCGGAGCCCTAGGCGGCGGCCGGCCGCAGCTTCGCCCGGCGGGCCCTGATCGCGCGCATCCGCTGGGTCAGGCGCGCCCAGGCCCACGGCTCGACCTCGCGGTAGCGCGTGGGACTCTGCCCGCGCGTCGCGTCGAGGTACTCGAACCAGGCGTCGGCTTCCTCGATGAGCAGAAGCTCCTCGGCCTCCTGCTTCGCCGTCACGGCTGTCACCTCCGGGTCGTCGATGCGGCGGATCGTAGGTCCCAAGTCGGACGGCATCGTTCGGACGGCACCGGAATCCGCCCCGTGCCGGCCCGGGGTCGCTGCTACCCTGGGGCGGAAGGCTCATGCCGACGCTTTTCGATCCCATCCACCAGCGCGCGCGCCGTCCGGAGACCCCGGATGTCGCTGTCGCGCGCTTCTCCGAAGGAGATTTCGCTTGCCCTGGTTCCGCCGACGGAAGAATGATTCCGACGACCCGGCCGGCTCGATCGAGCAGGCCGCACCCGTTTCCGAGGCTCGTCCCGAGCCCGTAGAGCCCGCGCCGACCGCGGAGTCCGCGGCCGACGCAACCGATCCGACCAAGCCCAAGCGCCGCCGCGGCAGCCGCGGAGGGCGCGGGCGCAAGAAGCCCGGCGCTGCGGCCGGTGACGCCGCCGCCGAGGCGCCCGAGAAGCCTGCCGCCGCGAGCGCCCGCAAGTCCGAGCGCAAGCCGGCCGAGCGCAAGCAGGAGCGGAAGACGCTCTCGCAGCGCCAGGAGCGCCGCCAGAACCAGCCGCGCCGCCGCCAGGCGCCGCGGCGCGCGCCGCTTCCCGCGGCGAAGCGCGAGCTGATCGTCTCCGTCGACGTCGGCGAGCAGCGCGTCGCCATCCTCGAGGACGGCAAGGTCGCCGAGGTCTACCTCGAGCGGCCGGACCACCGCTCGATCGCCGGCAACATCTACCTCGGCCGCGTCGACAACGTCCTGCCCGGCATGGAGGCGGCGTTCGTCGAGATCGGCCTCGAGAAGAACGGCTTCCTCTACGTCGACGAGATCGTCGGCCCGCAGCTCGAGCGCGGCCACGGCCGCAAGATCCAGGACCTGATCAGCAAGGGCCAGACGATCCTCGTCCAGGCGGTGAAGGACCCGATGAAGACGAAGGGAGCGCGGCTGACGACGCAGATCTCGCTGCCCGGCCGCTTCGTCGTCTTCGTGCCGCAGGGCGAGGGGCTCGGCGTCTCGCGCCGGCTCGACGACGACGAGCGCGCGCGCCTGAAGGAGATCCTGCGCAAGCTCGAGGTCAAGGAGGGCGGGATCATCGTCCGCACCGCCGCCGAGGGCGCGTCCGAGGAGGACATCGAGCGCGACCTCGTCTTCCTGCAGCGGCTGTGGAAGTCGATCCAGGCGAAGGCGAAGGCGGCGACCGCCCCGGAGCTGATCTACCAGGAGGCCGAGCTGCCGCTCCGCGTCACGCGCGACCTCTTCACCGGCGACTTCGTCCAGGCGTACGTCGACAACGACCAGGCGTACAAGCGGATCACCGGCTACCTGAAGAAGACCTCGCCGCACATGGTCGAGCGCGTCGTCCGCTACAAGGACAAGCCGCCGCTGATGGAGCACTTCGGTGTCGAGCAGGAGATCAAGTCGACGCTGAGCCGCCGCGTCGACCTCCCGTCCGGCGGCTACCTCATCTTCGACTACGCCGAGGCGTTCACCGTCATCGACGTCAACACCGGCCGCTTCGTCGGCTCGCGCGGCAAGAACTCCGCGGGCCGGCTCGAGGACACGATCACGAAGAACAACCTCGAGGCGGTGAAGGAGGTCGTCCGCCAGCTTCGGCTGCGCGACATCGGCGGGATCATCGTCATCGACTTCATCGACATGGCCAACCCGAAGAACCGCGCGACGGTCGAGGAGGCGCTGCGGACGGAGCTCGAGCGCGACCGGACGAAGACGTACGTCGTCGAGATCTCGCCGCTCGGCCTCGTCGAGATGACGCGGCAGAACGTCACCGACGGCCCGCGCGAGGTGATGACGAGGAAGTGCCCGACCTGCGGCGGCGACGGCATCGTCTACTCCGAGGCGTCGGCGGCGATCGACGTCGAGCGGCGGCTGCGGGCGCTTGCGGCCGGATCGCGGAGCCAGGCCTTCCGGGTCGAGCTCGCGGAGACGATCGCGGGAGCCCTCGTCGGCCCGGGCGCCGTCCGGCTGACGGAGCTCGAGGCGATGACGAAGAAGCGGTTCTTCATCGTCGGGAAGCCGGACACGCATCTCGACCATCTCGTCGTGCTCGCCGAGGGCAAGCTCGCCGACCTCGCGCCGGCGGCGCCGGTCGCCGAGGGCGACGAGGTCCAGCTGCAGCTCGTCGAGGTCGACCGCCACGACGCGTCGGCCGCCGTCGGCAAGGTGGAGGGCTTCGACGTCGTCGTCGGCGAGGCCGGGTCGCTCGTCGGCAAGAAGCTGAAGGTGCGGGTCGAGCGGGTGCTCGACGGCGTCGCGTACGCGACGCTCGTCCGCCGCCCGGGGAAGAAGCCGCCCGAGCCGCTGACGGCGGAGGGCGAGGCCGAGAAGCCGACCCGGAAGCCGCCGGCGCGGAAGACCGCGGCCCATCCGGGCGAGGCGGAGCCCGGGGAGTCCGCGCCCGATGCGGAGGCGGATGAGGAGCCGGTCGAGGCGTCGGAGATCGAGCAGCTGGAGGCCGAGGAGCTCGCCGAGGCGGCCGAGGAGGCGGCGGAGGCCGAGGAGGCGGCGGACGCCGTGGAGGGTGCGGCGGCCGCTCCCGCGAAGAAGAAGACGCGGCGCGGCTCGCGCGGCGGCCGCAAGCGGAAGAAGCCCGCGGCCGCGGGTGCGGCCGGAGTGGCCGAGACCGAGACGGAGGCGGAGTCCGAGGGCGACGAGGCCGAGCCGGACGCGGAGGCGCCGTCGCGCACGGTGACGATCCACGTCCCGGACGACGATCTCGGACGCCCG
>Ga0335081_10021814_pt1 | contig 10361 bp, 10 predicted proteins | sample Lox_Sample_35_FD_206713 | JGI IMG/M metagenome (GOLD analysis project Ga0335081, IMG submission 206713) | Soil microbial communities from Loxahatchee National Wildlife Refuge, Florida, United States - Lox_Sample_3.5 | ecosystem: Environmental > Terrestrial > Soil > Wetlands | place: USA...
TCGCGCCGTAGCAAAGCGCGCCGAGCAGCAGCTCGATGCCGACCGAGGCGATGTGGAAGACCTCGAATGGGATCAAGCGCGCCGGCAGGCCGCGCCCCCCGCGCAACGCGCGCCGGCCGATCCCGTGTACCAGCGCGCGGCCATCTTCGCCGTTGTGGACCAAGAGGCAGGCGTCGTTGCCGCCCGCCTCGCGGAAGGTGGCGAGCAGCGTCTTCAGGCGCCGCCCGACGTCGGGGACGCGCGGATAGGCGTAGCTCATCGCCCCAGAGGGACACACGGTGGCGCAGCCGCCGCAGCCGGCGCACAGGTGCGGCTCAACCCGCACGTGATCGCCGTCGGCGCCGATCGCGCCGGTCGAGCACACGTCGATGCAGCGGTTGCAGCCCTGGCGGCCCGAGCGGCTATGCGCGCAGATGCGCGCGTTGTAGGCGAAGAAGCGCGGCTTCTCGAACTCGCCCGTCATCTGCGCGAGCTGCGCCGCAGCGAGGGCCTGCTCGAGCGGGTCGGCGCCCGGCGCCGCGTAGCCCTGCGGCAGCTGCGGCATGCGCAGCAGCGGCTCGTTCGACAAATCGAGCACGAGGTCGAAGCGCTCCTTGCGCGCGCGCTCTGTGCGGTCGAAATCGACCGCGCCCACCGCGCCGCAGGCCTTGACGCAGGCGCGGTGCGCCTTGCACCTGCCGAGGTCCACCTGGTAGGTGAAATCGATCGCGTTCTCCGGGCACGCGTCGACGCAGGCGTTACACCGCGTGCACGCCTCGAGGTCGATCGGGTTGTCCTGCCGCCACTCGACTTCGAACGCGCCGAGCCAGCCCGAAACCCGCGTCGGCGTACCGGACCAGACGGGATAGCGGCGCTCGAGCGGCAGCTCGCCGCCTTCGCCGCGCGTGATCAGCACGCTCACCTCGAGCTGGGCCGAGAGGCGCTCGGCCCAGTCGAGCGCGGCCGCGGAGGGCCCGATCACGAGCAGCTGGCCGCCGGACTTGTATTGCACCGCCGGGACCGGGGCGGGCTCGGGCAGCGCCGCGGCGGCGATCAGCGCCGCGATCTTTGGCGTTGCGCGCCGGCCCTCGGCCGACCAGCCCGCGGCCTCGCGGATGTTGACGAAGCGCAGCGCGGCCTTCGACTGCGCCGCCTGTGCCAGCTCCGCGAATAGCGGCGCTTCCTGGGTGCACGCGACCAGCAGCTCGGGCTCGCCGAGCGCGGCCTGGAACGCGCCGGCCTGCTTGCGGCACAGCTCGCCGTGCACGGTGAGCGGCGCGCCCAGCCTGAGCGCCGCGGCGAGCGCCTTGGCGTCGAGCGGCAGCGTGCCGTTGCAGTTGCAGACCTTAAGCGTCTTCCCTTCGAGGGACATCCTCGCTCCTTGCTTCCTGTTCCTGTTCCCGCCCCCGCGGCGCCTCCGCCTCCGCCTCCGCGTCCCGCGCCGCGGGCTCGTCGGCCTTCGTGTCCTGAGGCGGCGCTGCGGCTCCGGTCTGCGGATCCCGCAGCAGCGCCTCGCGCGCCTGCTGCAGCCGCGCCAGCATGTCCTCCGGGATCGCTTCGCCTAGCGTCCAGTCGCCCGAAAACGGCTCGAAGGCATCGGCGAGGTTGATCTGCGGATGAGCGAACAGCTTCTTCAACGCCGCCCGCCGCAGCGCGTCCGCGACCTTCGGCCCCATGAATGCCGAGAAGTCCGACTCCGGGGTGAGCTGTTCCAGCGGCGGCAGCTGCGCGGGGGCGTCGCCCTGCCCGGCCGGCGCGGGGGGCCGCTCGGCGGGGACCTCGGCGCGGCGTTGCCGCTCCTGCTTCAGGCGCGACCAGCGCGCGAGCGGCGATTCCTTTTCGGTGCTCATCGCGCGGCGCGATCCTTCGGAGGCAGGAACGAGCGCGGCTTGATCCGCTTCTCGGGTTCGGGCCGGTAATTCTGCTCCACGTACTTTCCGACCCAGGCGAAGACCTCGGCCGGCATCGCGACGCCTTCGACCGCGTTGCCGGCGTCCATCCAGCGGCTCGCCTCGTGAAAGCTGACGGTGAGCTGCAATGGCCGGCTCTCCCCATCGTCCGACAGCCACAGGACGAAGACTTTCGGATGCTCGCTCGAGACGTTCAGGTAGTAGCCCTCCAGCTCGTCGCGATGCAGGACGAGCTCGAAGCCGCCATGCAGCCATTGCTGCATCACGCCGTCCTCGCGCAGCAGCTGCCGCCCCGCCTCCGCGCGCGGACCCGGCAGCACCGCCCAGGGCTCCCACATCTCGGATTCCCAGCGGTTGACGATCCGCCGGCGCTGCATCACGACCGCCAGCGACAACTTCGGCTTTTCCATTGCGCGGCCCAGGCTGAATTCGGAAACACTATAGCGCAGACGCGACTCTGATAAGATTTTCGCTCCTCGAGCGGACAAAGACATCATGCAGGACAAGGTTATCCCGATCCGCGCCGCGGGCGGCGAGCGTCGCCCGGCTCCGCCTTACGACGGCGCGCTGCTGGCCGACGCGCTCGGGCGCGGGCTGCGCGACCTGCGCATCTCTGTGACCGACCGGTGCAATTTCCGCTGCGTTTACTGCATGCCGCGCGAGGTGTTCGACCACGACCACAAGTTCCTGCCGCACAGCGCGATCCTCAGCTTCGAGGAGATCGCGCGCCTGGCGCGCGTGTTCGTCGGCCTGGGGGTGAAGAAGATCCGGCTCACCGGCGGCGAGCCGCTGGTGCGGCGCGACCTGCACCGGCTCGTCGAGCAGCTGGCGCGCCTGGACGTCGACCTCACGCTCACCACCAACGGCTCGCTGCTCGCCAGGCAGGCCGAGCGGCTGAAGAACGCCGGGCTGAAGCGCGTCACGGTGAGCCTCGACTCGCTCGACGACGCGGTGTTCAAGGCCATGAACGACGCCGACTTTCCGGTGGCGAAGGTGCTCGAAGGCATCGATGCCGCCGCGGCCGCCGGGCTGGGGCCGATCAAGATCAACATGGTGGTCAAGCGCGGCACCAACGACGGCGAGATCCTGCCGCTGGCGCGCCGCTTTCGCGGCACGGGTCACGTCGTGCGCTTCATCGAGTACATGGACGTCGGCAGCACCAACGGCTGGCGCATGGACGACGTGCTGCCCTCGGCCGAGGTGGTGCGCAGGATCGCCGCGCAGCATCCGCTCGAGCCGCTCGGCGCCGCCCACCCGGGCGAGGTCGCACAGCGCTGGCGCTACCTGGACGGCGCGGGCGAGATCGGGGTCATCTCCTCGGTCACGCAGGCGTTCTGCCGCGACTGCAACCGCCTGCGGCTGTCGACCGAGGGTGCGCTCTACACCTGCCTGTTCGCGCAGTCGGGCCACGAGCTCAAGCCGCTGCTGCGCGCCGGCGCGAGCGACGACGAGCTGCGCAACGAGATCGCCGCGGTCTGGCGCGCGCGCGCCGACCGCTACTCGGAAGTCCGCAGCGCCGAGACGGCGAACCTGCCCAAAGTCGAGATGTCTTACATCGGTGGTTAAGCTCACCCATGCGGCGCGGCCCGCGACCTTCGAGGTCGAGGCCTACAACGAGCGCGGCGAGATGGTGCCGACCGCGATCGCGGGCGAGCACCCGCTCACGCTCTACCTCGACAAGCGCGAGATCGTCACCCTGATGACCCTCGGCCATGCGCCCGAGGCGCTCGCGCTGGGCTATCTGCGCAACCAGCGACTGGTCGGCGCGATCGAGGAGATCGACGCGGTGCAGGTGGATTGGGAGACGGACTCGGTCGCGGTGACGACACATCGAAAAAAGAAGATCGACGACAAGATGAAAAAACGCACGGTCACCACCGGCTGCGGCCAGGGCACCGTGTTCGGCGACCTGATGGCGGAGATCGACTCGGTCAGGCTGCGCGACGACGTATTCCTCGCCGACGCGCAGCTGTTCGACCTGATCGAGCAGGTGCGCCGCCACGAGACCATCTACAAGCAGTCCGGCGCGGTGCACGGCTGCGCCCTCGCGCGCACGCTCGGGCCGGCAGCGGCCGAGATCATGATGTTCGTCGAGGACGTCGGGCGCCACAACGCGGTCGACGCGATCGCCGGGCGCATGTGGCTCGAGGCGATCGACGGCTCGGACAAGATCTTCTACACCACCGGCCGCCTGACCAGCGAGATGGTGATCAAGTGCGCGCAGATGCGCATCCCCTTCCTCGTCTCGCGCTCGGGCCTGACCCACATGGGCCACCAGGTCGCGCACAAGGTCGGGCTCACCATGCTCGGGCGCGCCAGCGGCCGGCACTATCTGCTTTTCAGCGGCGCGCGGCGCCTGCGCCGCATCGTCCCCCAGCCAACGGAGCTCGCATGAAACGACGCACATTCCTGCACGCCAGTGCCGCAGCCTCGCTGCTCGGCACCCTGCCCCGCTTCGCCCGCGCCGCGGGGTTCGATCCGCGCCCCGGTCCCTGGCGCTACTTCGACGTCACGACGCGGGTCGACGTGCTCAAGCCCTCGGGCGTCACGCGCGTGTGGGTGCCTCTGCCGTCGCTCAACAACGACTTCGAGCGCGTGATCGGCAACTCGTGGGCGGGCAACGCGCCCGGGGTCAAGGCCGCGAGCGACCCGAAGTACGGCGCGCAGATGGTGTACGCCGAATGGCCCGCCGGCGCGGGCCAGCCGCAGCTCGCGGTCACGAGCCGCGTGGCGCTGCGCGACCGCGCGGTCGACTTCGGCAAGCCCGACCCCGCGCTCAGGCTGCGCCCGGCGGACGCGCGCTTCAACACCGAGCCGACCGCCCTGATCCCGACCGACGGCATCGTGCGCAAGACCGCGCTCGAGATCGTGCGCGGGGAAAAGACCGAGCTGGGCAAGGCGCGTGCGATCTACCAGTGGATCGTGGACAACACCTTCCGCGACCCGAAGGTGCGCGGCTGCGGCATCGGCGACGTCAAGTCGATGCTCGAGACCGGCAACCTGGGCGGCAAGTGCGCCGACCTGAATTCGCTCTACGTCGGCCTGGCGCGCGCCGCCGGGCTCGCCGCGCGCGACGTGTACGGCGTGCGGGTGGCCAAGAGCGCCTTCGGCTACAAGAGCCTGGGCGCCGGCAGCCCCGACGTCACCAAGGCGCAGCACTGCCGCGCCGACGTGTTCGTCGACGGCTACGGCTGGGTCCCGGTCGACCCGGCGGACGTGCGCAAGGTGGTGCTCGAGGAGCCGCCGGGCAAGCTGCCGCTCGACGCGCCGAAGGTCGTCGCGGCGCGCAAGACGCTGTTCGGGCACTGGGAAATGAACTGGATGGCCTACAACACGGCGCACGACATCCGGCTGCCCGGCTCGAGCGGGCCGGCGATCCCGTTCCTGATGTACCCGCAGGCCGAGACCGCGCAGGGCCGCCTCGACCCGCTCGACCCGGCGGATTTCCGCTACACCATCACCGCGGGCGAGCTCGCGGCCTGAGTCGCCAGCTCGCCGCGCGAGGGAAAGAAGAGCGAGGTCGCGAGCATCGCGCAGGCGAGCGCGGCGAGGACGTAGAACACGTACCTGAAGCCGCCACTGGTGGCGTGCAGGCCGGCCACCAGCGGCACGCCGACCGCGGCCACGCCGAGCGACACGACGTAGCGCACCGCGAGCACGCGCGCGCGGTACTCGTCGGCGACGTAGCGCCCGACGATCGCGTCGTTTAGCGGGATCTGGCCGAACACCGCCAGCATCATCAGCAGCGCCGCGGCGAGCATCGGCCAGCCGTCCAGGTTGGCGGCGAGGTAAAGGAGCGGGATCTGCGCCAGCGCGATGCCGATCATCAGGCGCTTGAGCTCGGTGCGGTCGATCAGCGTACCCATCAGCACCTGGGCGAAGGCGGCGATGGTGTACACCAGCGCCACCAGCGCGCCGATGCCCAAGTTGGTATGCGTCAGCGCGCGCAGGCGCTCGTCGAACACCTTCGGCATCGACACCGTGGTCGAGTTGAAGATGATCCCGCCGCAGGCGGTCGCGATCAGCAGGATGGTGAAGATGCGCGTCATGGTGCGCCGGTCGACGTGCAGCCCGAGCGACTTCGAGCTGCGCGCCACGCGCCCGGGGTCTGGCACCAGGCGCAGGAACGCGCCGCCGGCGACGATCGCCAGCAATCCGGGCACGAAGAACGCGGCCCGCCAGCCCGCCAGGTCCGTCAGCGCGCCGGCCAGCAGCGCCGCCGTTGCGAGCCCCAGGTTGCCGTACAGGCCGTTCCAGCCCAGCGCCTTGCCCATCTTGCCCGGCGCCGACACCAGCATCGCGATCCCCACCGGATGGTAGATCGCGGCGAACATGCCGGTCAGGGTAAGGCCGGCGCCGATCTGCCACGGCGCCTGCGCGAACCCGGTCAGGATCAGCGAGCCGCCGATGCCGAAGAAGAACACCGCCAGCATCTTGTAGCGGCTCCAGTGGTCCGCCAGCCAGCCCGCGGGCAGCGCAAAGGCGCCGAAGGCGATGAAGCCTCCCAGCGCCAGCGGCAGCAGCTCCGAATAGGACTGCTTCCAGGAGTGCGCCAGGGCCACCACCACGGTCGGGAACACCAGCATCGACAGGTGGTCGAGCAGGTGGCCGAGATTGAGGAACGGAACCAGCGACTTGGCGTTTTTCATGGCGCCAATCTAGCGCAGACGGTTGCGTCCTGCACGCGACTTCAGGACAATTAGTATCGTGAATCGGACATCCCCCGTGCGCAGCACCGACGCGCGCGACTACCAGGACGTGCCGCGCCCGGTCGCGGCCATGGCGCGCGACCTGCCGCGCGCCTTCGAGATCGCTTGGCACGAGCACCCGCGCTTCCAGCTGCTGTACGCGGTGCGCGGCGTGATGACGGTGGAAACCCCGCACGAGACCTGGGTCGTGCCGCCGCAGCGCGCGGTGTGGCTGCCGCCGCGCACGCCGCATCGCGTGAGCGCTTCGAGCAGCGTGCAGATGCGAACGCTCTACGTGCGCCCCGACGCGGCCGCGCGCATGGCGCAGCGCTGCGAGGTGTTCGAGGTGACGCCCCTGCTGCGCGAGCTGATCCTGCGCGCGACCGAGCTGCCGCTCGAATACGACGAGGCCGGGGCGGACGGCCGGGTCGTCGCGCTGCTGCTGGACGAGCTGTGCACGCTGGCGCAGCTGCCGTACAACCTGCCCATGCCCGGCTCGCCGCTGCTGTCGCGCCTGTGCGCCTCGCTGCTCGAATCGCCGGGCGAGGAGTCGCGGCTGGACCAGCTCGCGGCGCGCCACGGCACCACCACCCGCACCCTGGCGCGGCGCTTCCGCGCCGAGACCGCAATGAGCTTCTCAGCGTGGCGCCGGCGCGCGCGCCTGCTGCGCGCGCTGGCCTGGATCGCCGAAGGCAAGCCGATCCTCGAGGTCGCGCTCGACCTCGGCTACGACAGCCCGAGCGCCTTCAGCGCCATGTTCAAGCGCGAGTTCGGCGTCGCGCCCACGCGCCATCGCAACGCGGCCAAGTAGAATCGGCGCCATGCATGGGGTGAGCGGGATCGTGCTCGCCGGCGGGCAGGGCCGGCGCATGGGCGGCGTGGACAAGGGCCTGCAGCCGCTCAAGGGCAGGCCGATGGTCGCCTGGGCGATCGAGCGCCTCGCGCCGCAGGTCGACGAGATCCTGCTAAACGCCAACCAGAACGCCGCGGCCTACGCCGCGCTCGGCCACCGCGTGGTGCCCGATGCGCTGGGCGGCTTCGCCGGCCCGCTCGCCGGCCTGCACGCGGGGCTGCAGGCGGCCTCGCAGCCGCTCGTCGTCACCGTGCCCTGCGACTCTCCTTTCCTGCCGCTGGATCTGGTCGCGCGGTTGAAGGAAAAGCTCTCGCAAAGCGAAATCGCGGTCGCGAAGACCGGCGCTCAGCCGCATCCGGTGTTCGCGCTGGTGCGGCGCGGCGTGCTGCCGCACCTCGAAGCCTTCCTCGCCGGCGGCGGGCGCAAGATCGACGCCTGGTACGCGAGCCTCGCGGTGGTCGAGGTGTCCTTCGACGACCAGCCCGGGGCGTTCCGCAACATCAACACGCTCGAGGAGCTGAAGAACGCATGAGCAGGATCGCCCAAGTCGTCAGCTGCCTCGACGGCTACGACCCGAACGCCTTGCGCGTCGACAAGGCGCGCGAGGCGATCCGCGCCTGCCTCGAGCCGGTCGCGGGCATCGAGCGCGTGGCCACGCGCAGCGCGCTCGGGCGCGTGCTGGGCGAGCAGGTGGTGCCCCGCTTCGACGTGCCGGCGCACGACAACTCGGCCATGGACGGCTACGCCGTGCGCGCCGCGGACCTGGGCGCCGCGGGCGAGACGCGGCTGGAGGAGATCGGCACCGCGCTCGCCGGCCGGCCCTACAAGGGCAAGGTCGGGCGCGGCGAGTGCGTGCGCGTGATGACCGGCGCGGTGATGCCGGCCGGGACCGACACGGTGGTGATCCAAGAGGTGGTGCGCATCGAGGGCGACTCGATCGTCGTCCCGCCCGGGCAGAAGCGCGGCCAGAACACTCGCGCCGCGGGCGAGGACCTGAAGTCCGGCGTCGCGGTCCTGCAGCCGGGGCGCGCGCTGCGTCCGGCCGACCTGGGCCTGATCGCCTCGCTCGGCATCGGCGAGGTAAGCGTGCGGCGCCGGCTGCGGGTCGCGTTCTTCTCCACCGGCGACGAGCTGACCTCGATCGGCGCGCCGCTGGCCGAGGGCCAGGTCTACGATTCCAACCGCTACACGCTGTACGGCATGCTCTCGCGCCTTGGCGTCGAGCTGATCGACATGGGCGTGGTGCGCGACGAGCCGGCCCTGCTCGAGGCCGCGTTCGCCGGCGCGGCGGCGAACGCCGACGCGATCGTGACCTCGGGCGGCGTCTCGGTCGGCGAAGCCGACTACACCAAGCAGACGATGGCCAGGCTGGGCGAAGTGCTGTTCTGGACCATCGCCATGCGCCCCGGGCGCCCGATGGCCTTCGGCAGGATCGGCAGCGCCGCGCTGTTCGGCCTGCCGGGCAACCCGGTCGCCGTCATGGTGACCTTCTACCAGTTCGTGCGCGACGCGCTGCTGCACCTGGCGGGACGAACCGACGATTATTCATTGCCCTTGCTGAAGGTTCCCGCTGCGGCCGCCTTGCGCAAAGTTCCCGGCAGGACCGAGTACCAGCGCGGAGTGCTGTTCCGCGACGGCGGCGAGTGGAAGGTCCGCACCACCGGCCAGCAGGGCTCGGGCGTGCTGCGCTCGATGTCGGAGGCGAACTGCTTCATCGTGCTCGAGCACGAGCGCGGCAGGGTCGAAGCCGGCGAGCCGGTGCAGGTGCAGCTGTTCGACGGTCTGGTGTAAGCCGCCGGCGCCTGCTTCAGCCGCCGCCCGGCGGCGCGGCGCAGACCTGCTCGTAGCGGTAGCGCTGCTTCACCAGGCGGTTGTACTCGAACACCTCGAGCGTCTTGTCGTAGGCCGCGCGCGTGATCTCGACGTGCGGCGTCCAGCAGCCGAGCTGCTGGTAGGTCGCGATGCACTCGGCCAGCACCCTTTCGTCGATCTTGGGAAAAAACGGCTTCTCGGCCTTCGCGATCTCGGCCGCCGGGGTCTCGTTCAGGTAGCGCCGGGTCTTGCGGTAGGCGCGCATGAACGCCTGCGCCATGTCGGTCTGGAGCCACGCGCGCGTCGCCGCGAGGCTGGAAAATCCGCAGGGCCCGATCTGCCTGCCGACCTGGGCCACGATATGGCCGACGCCGTCGGCCTGCAGCTGCTGCGGGAAGGGGCCCTGCTGCTGCACGTAGCGTCCCTGCCCGGCGCGGAACGCAGCGTCGATCTCGGCCGCGCCGCCGGGGCAGACCGGCCTGATCCTGGCGAAGTCGATGCCCGCCTTGTGGCAGGCGTACTTGAACATCGCCAGCGGCTGGCCGGCCTTGAACATCACCACCTCGGCGCCTTCCAGCTTCTTCCAGCTGAACTCGGGGTCAGCCTCGCGCCCGGTGAGGAAGAAGCCGTCCATCTCGTTGATCTGCGCGAAATGCAGCGCGGGCGGCGTCTCGCCCTTGTCGAGCGAGGCGAAGCCCTGGCTGAGCGCCGACTGCACCACGTGCGCCGAGCCGTCCTTGAGCGCCTCGAGCGCCGACACCCCCGGCTTCGCCACCGACCACTGCGGATCCAGGCCCTCGGCCTTGAGGAATCCGCCCGACATGGTCGAGATCAGCGGAGAGTAAAATGCCGAAAACAAGGTGAACTGAATGTTGATCTGGTCCAAGTCGCTGTCTCCGGTACGGGGAAAGCTGCCGCTCTGAAGCGGGCCATCCTAAGCGATTCATCGGTCGGATACCAAGCAACGAGGCGGAAGATGAACAGTGACCAAGACTTCTTCGCGCTGTGGCAACCTCGCGCGCTGAGCGTGCTGCGCATCGTGACCGCGCTGCTGTTCATCGTGCACGGCACCGCAAAGCTGTTCCACGTGCCGCACCTGCCGATGTTCGACCAGCTCCA
>Ga0335081_10021815_pt1 | contig 10361 bp, 13 predicted proteins | sample Lox_Sample_35_FD_206713 | JGI IMG/M metagenome (GOLD analysis project Ga0335081, IMG submission 206713) | Soil microbial communities from Loxahatchee National Wildlife Refuge, Florida, United States - Lox_Sample_3.5 | ecosystem: Environmental > Terrestrial > Soil > Wetlands | place: USA...
TCATTATTGACCCGGCCAACCACTTTTGTAGCTGCTAGCCTCTGTTCGTTTGTGCGTGATGCTGGCTCGTCGTTAATCCTGCCTACTAACTTTTTGCTTGACATTTTGTATTCCTTTCTTGGTTATGGCTAATAAGGCTTACATCCTCAATATACATTATAATTATTAAAATAATATTAAATATTTATATATGTTTGTTTAATTGCTGATGTAAACGAAAAGAGACGCTGATCAGAGCGTCTCTACCGAATTTGTTTCTTAGCGGCAAAGCAATTCCGCAATTTATAAAAACATACTTTCCATTTCATCAAAGAAGGCTGAGGGGATAAGCATGCACCGGCGAATTTCATACCAACCCTCGTAGAATGATGTATATGCCGCAGCCCCAGAAAACGAGCGTCACGAAACTTTCCTCCACAATCGCCGGCAGTCCCGTGATCGTAAAAAGAACCGCGGGAACTTCGCGTCTGACGATGATAATGATGCCCACGACTCCGCCCAGAAAGAAGATCAAGCTGAGCAGGATGGGAGAGAGAGACTCTTTCGATAAATAGCCAGCTAGGATTAATATCGTCAGGCCAAGAAATATTGGCGATATCGTCAACAATAACTTCCGGTATTTATCCCAATAGGAATCCCAATCTGTTGTCTTCCCATTCCCATGATTCTTCTGTGACATAATTTAGCTCCGGCAAAATTTGTTTTCAATCACATCAAAGTAAGCGGATGAAAGAAGCGCGAAGTCTGTAGCCGCCAATGAGATTCTATCACCAACATCGCAAAGTTCATTTGATAAAATGGTACCCATAATGCAGACTAGAAAGTTCAACCGCGACGAATGGATCAAGTTGATTCTCGGCTTGACCATTTTCCTGAGTGTGGCCCTCCGCTTCTTTCCTGGACTAATTACCGGATTCCCGATAAACGATGGTGGCATGTTCCTCGTCATGTTGCGTGAATTAAAGTCCAACCACTTCCTCATCCCTGCATTCACTTCTTACAATTATTCGGCCATTCCTTTTGCTTATCCGCCTCTTGGATTTTATGCAGGTGCGCTTCTCAGTGTTTTGGGAATTCCCGACTTGGAAATCCTGCGTTGGCTGCCGCCAGTTGTTGACGTCTTGACCATCCCTGCATTTTTTCTGCTAGCTGAAACTTTGTTGGGGGACCATCCACGGGCTGCACTTGCGACTGTCTTTTATGCATTGGCTCCCGTTTATGGCTGGGAAATTATGGGCGGCGGCCTAACGCGTTCCTTCGGTGTCTTGTTCATGTTGCTTGCACTTCATTTTGCGGCGCAATCCTTTAAAACCGGTTTATGGAAGTTTGTGTTCCCGGCAGCCGTCTTCGGCGGACTGAGCGTGATGAGTCATCCTGAGACTGCCATTCACACGGTCTATGGCATCGCCTTCTTTTGGTTGTTTACAAAACACTCGTGGAAGAAGTTGGAGCAAGCCTTCGTGATGGCGATGCTTGCCGGCCTGGTCTCCGCACCGTGGTGGCTGACGGTTTATCTTCAGCATGGACTAGCGCCACTTATCAGCGCGGGTAGCAGCGGCGTGCATGATTCGTTTCCACCAAATGTCTTCTTGGCTGATCTGTTTGCGCGCGATACATTTATTCCGATCTTGATGATTCTGCGTGTTGCCGGAATCCTTTGGGAGGCGGCTCATCGCCGCTTCACGCTCGTGCTTTGGGCGGCTCTCGCTTATTTTTTGGATCAACGCAGTGCCGGTGCGACTTCTTTTTTGGCGTTCTCGCTTCTGTGCGCGATTGGATTTGCGGACGCTTTGCCACTTGTAGTTAACTGGCTGAAAACAAAAACGCTCGTGGCTGTCGACTTTGTTCAATTGCGCTGGCTCAACCTAACCCTGATTACAATGATATTCTATCTTTTTATAGAATGCAGTTTGTATTCTTTTGTACTGGTCAATACCAGTTTACATACGCCGGAAGCGTTTCAAGTCATGCAATGGGTGAAAGAAAACACGTCTGCCAAAAGCCGATTCCTATTGATAACCGGATTCCCAGGTATTATGTCCGATCCGCTTCAGGAATGGTTTCCAGCTTTGGCCGAACGTGAAAGCCAGACGACCATGCAGGGCCTGGAATGGACTCTTAATCAAAATTTCTTTCCCCACTTGCGGAGTCTGATTGGCTTGCAGGCCTGCACAACTTTGGATTGCGTGAATAGCTGGTCCACGAATACGGGCTTGAGCTTTGATTATATATTGATTCAAAAAACCACTGCGACGCGCCCCTTGTTGAACTCGATCAATCTGAATGTGAGTTACGTTCGGGTTTATGAGAATTCATCATTCGTCATTTTCCAAAAGAACTAAATCACAAAGATAAACGTTCAGTTCTACGCTGTTACGGTTTCTGGAGAAAGGTGCTTTTGCGAAGCTTGTCCAGCTAGATATGCCAGCGTCGCGCCGATCGAGAATAGCGCGATGTTCAGAATGAACGGAAAATCGTTATCGAGGCCGGATAATGTTCCAGCGATCCAGCCGAACGGCGATGAGAGCAGAATGATACCCACGTACAGGATCGACTGGATGCGGGCACGTTCCTTCGCATCGATCGTTAATACGGTCATCTTATCTACAAATGGGTTGACCGCCGCGAAACTGCATGCTTCCAGGAAGGCGTTGACGATAAGGAAGCCATAACCCTGACTCGGTGCAGCGATCAACACCAACTGGCTGACGACAAAACAAAGAAACCCAATCGTTAATGGGAGCTTGAAGTGCATTTTGCTGATGAGCGGCATCACCACGAAAAAGAAAACCAACGTGATGGCTGATTTGACAAAGGGAAATATTGCTATATCCTGTGCCGGAATGTGCAGCTTCTCGGTGACGAGGATCGCCCAAAAGGTCCCACTGATTAACGAAGAAATACTAAGCACCAACATGATCCCGGCGGTGTATAGTGTTTGCGGCGTATGCAACAGATCGCGTAATACGCCTCTATACTCGCTCAGTACGCTAAAGGTGCTCTGATGACGCGTTTCGTGCATGCGTACTTTGCCCTGTGCAGTCTCCTCCGTCAGCCAGTAGGTAACACAAGCCTTTACTGTAAACATCACTGCTGCAAATATATATAATCCGCGCATGGTCGGCGCGAGCGAGAAGATACCAATGACGATGCCGGCCAGCGGCGCGACGAATCCGACCAGCAGGTTGGCGATATAGATCCAAGTGTAAATATCCACCAGCTGATCTGGATCGGTATCTTCCACCAGCAGACAGGACCAGGAAACATGTGTGACGCGCCACAGGCTGTTGATGATGCCTGCCGCCAGGAAATACCAGTAGTTTTGAGCTAGGGCAGAGATCAGCGCAGGAACGCTCCACGAAAGAATATCGAAGACCAGGGTTGTGAGTCTGCGTCCCATCTTGTCGGTGATCACTCCGCTCAACAGCGCCAGTACGATCTGGAAGCCCCAACTGATGCTTACAATCAGACCGATTTGTTTATCTGCCAATCCGATTGCGACCATGTAAATCGAAGCATACGGTGCATACAGGTTGTAAGGGATACCCCACAAAGCTTCTGTGTAAACGCAGCCGCGCGCGTTCCCGGTTAGGTTTTTAAGAACAGTGATTAAAACATGTTTTTTCAATGAAGTTACTCCATAGTAATGAATTGGCGAAGCGCACGGTCCGTGAAATCCGAGGAATAACTGTAATGGTTGGCTTAAATTTAGATTCGATAAATGATATAAGAATACATTGCAATTCAAATGATATTGTAAGCGTGTTAGATCAAAGACTCGCAATAAAAAATTCTGTCGTATCCCTGGTCAAGCTTGCGATTATACTCAACATAGCCGATCTTGGGATAAAAGATTTGATCCTCAGTCACATTGATGTTAGTGCTCAGGTAAACCGAATCGTATCCACGCCTCAATGCTTCCTGCTCCGCAAACTGGAGAAGTACTTTGCCTACTCCAGTGCCTTGACGCTGAGGGTCAACTGCGACTGTGTCAATGTAGAATCCCTCTTCTGTTTCGACTGCACAAGAACCCCCACAATTTTCTGATTCATTTCAGCAAGCCAAACATGCACTGCTTCTATCTGCGCCGCGAAATCCAAAAGCGTGGGCGCGGGGGGTTGCCGATGCGTTCCATGTATCGTTCAAATGCAGACTCAATACATGCCTTTGCGGCTGGAACATCACTTTGAGACGCTTCACGGATTTTTGCTGACAAAATTACCTGATGTATAAAATGTTCAAGTTTACGAGAATTCGTCAATTGTTATTTTTCAAAAGTAATGAGAAATGCCGTGGCGCTTATTTCTCCGCCGCCTGCACTTTCGGCGGATACCAGATCCGTTGTAGCGAACCGTGCATCAAGAATCATATCGAGTTAATTCTAGGGGACTCTATCCTAGCTATCTCTCATCTCAACAAAAATCTTAGTCCCTCTGCCACCACCTGCGGATTTTCCATCATAGGCATGTGACCGGCGTTTGGTATTTCGACATAATGTGCGTGGGCCAGTGCGGCTTTCATCTCGCGGCCGTGCTCTACGGAAATCAACGCGTCCGCATCGCCGTGTACTATGACAACAGGAAACTTAAATGTTTTCAACAACTTGCTTGAATCAGGCCGTTCCGCCATGGCTTTGAGCGAACCGATCAATCCCGAGGGCTTTTGTCGTTGCATCACTGCGCTCACAAACATTTGAACGCGCACATCTGCGGAAAGTTTGGTTGTCATTGCATCAACCACGACGCCGACTCCTTTTTCCGCAACATCTGCCGCAGATTTATAACGACCTTCTTTGCGCTCCTGCGAATCGGCCTGAAGCTGAGATGAGATCAACCCAAGTCCGCGCACGCGACTTGGATAGGCGCGTGCAAATGCTAGTGCAACATATCCGCCCATGGAGTGACCAGCGATAAAGGCTGTTTGAATTTTGAGATGATCGAGTAGAGATGCAAGATCGGATGCAAGATCAGCGACTGTATAAACTTTATCTACAGCATCGGATTGTCCCAATCCGCGCAAATCGGGAACAATCAATTTGAAATCATTTTCGAGCAATGACGCAAGCTCATTCCAGGTTGCGCGATCTAACGGATAACCATGAATCAAAACCAGTGGTTCACTATGTCCGCGGTAGTCATACGCGATCTTGATTCCGTTGATTTTAACTGTTTCCATATTTATCTCCAATTCACATTGACCTTCAATTTGCTTCCCAGCTTGCTGTAATAATAAACGAATCCATTATCGCGCCCGAACTCATAGACGCGGCGCGTGATGTCTACATCGGCTTTGCAGTATTCAGCGACCTTGTCCAACTCGCCGTTACGGAACCATTCTACCGATTGAATTCCATCCGCGGTTTTTTCCGCAGCGAGACAAGCCTTTGCAAGCGAATCCAGTGGCAGGCGAAAGTTGAGAGTCCGACTGAGATCGAACATCAAATCCAGGGTCCGAAGCGATGCGAAATTAAATGTCCGCGCATAAGGACGCAAGACTTCGTAATCAAACTCCTTGATGTTGAAACCGATCACTTTATCTGCTGATTTGAGTTCATCAATCAAATCCTGCACGTCGCGTTCCCAATAAACCACGAAATCTTTTTTATCGGTCGAATACGTTACGCCGCAAGCTAAACGCAATTTGCTCGCATCGCGTCCACCGACATCCTGAAACAACTTTTGAGTTTCGAGATCGAAGAAGACATAATTCATTTTTGATTTTCCTTCAACCAAGCGAGACCAAACGCAAGCGCTTCTGCTCGCGTCGATACTTTGCCGATAGCCTGCGCTTCGCGAATCGCTTCGAGTAGTTGACCGATCAGCGGACCCGCTTCGAGTTGATATTCATTCATTACATCCGATCCATTGACTAGACGCGGCGGCGCGACCGTTTCTTGCGGCTTCTCCCAATAATTCTCAAGCAAAATTCTGGCGACATCCAGCGCGGCAGACCAGGTGTCTTGCGTCAAGGTGTGACCACGCGTGCCGCGCAAATCGGCGAGACCCAGCAAAACCAAATCCACGCCGCCTTCGCCGGCCTCACGAAAGAAATGATAAATAGCTTTGCGCGATGGCTCTTTCTTTTCACCTTCCATGCGGCTGGTGAAAAAGTGAAAGCGCATGTGATTTTCGATGATGATCTTTAATCGCTCATTTTCATCGTTACTGAGATTTAAACTGTCCGCTCTTTCAATCGCGACTTTTGCGCCTTCTGTATCATGACCAAAGAATCGAATCCGTCCTGTCTGTTCCACAGACTTTGTAGCCGGTTTCGATACGTCATGATACAACGCTGAAAAGAACAATAATGCGCGTATCGAACGATCTGCATTGAGAGTTTGATTGAAATGGGTGACGATTTTTTCGCGGTAACGTTTGAGGCGCAGAGAAAGCAAACCCGTGAACGGATCATTGGAGGTCTCGGCAGCATAGCCAGGTGCAAGTGCAGCTAGGATCCCTTCAAGGTAATTGACAACGCTCAATGTATGTTCCCAAACATCATACACATGTGGTGCAGATTGTTCAACGCCTTTCATTGCCGAGAGCTCAGGCAGGAAATGCGGAAATACTCCAAGCATTTCCAACGCGCGCAGAGACGCGTCAGGACGCGGACCTTCGAGGATTTTGAACAACTCATCGCGTTGGCGCTCCGGTGAAATATTCGGCATCAGAGGCGCGGCTTGTTTCATCGCATTGCGCGTCTCAGCTTCGATCTTGAAATCGAATGCCGCGGCTTGACGTACTGCCCGCAGGATTCGAATCGGATCATCCTGGAGCGATGTTTCGGTACAAGCGCGAATTAGTTTCGCGCGCAAATCCGATGCACCGCCGAGTGGGTCAAGAATCGTTTGATTGCGAAGGTCGAACGCAATGGCATTGATGGTGAAGTCGCGGCCGCGCAGATCAGATTCCAAGTCGGTGCCGCGGAAGGCGGCAAAATCCAAAATATCGCGCGTGCCGTTATCGGCGGAGAGAATGACGCGTGCCGTATCGAACGATTCATCCAAAATATAAAAGTCGGCGTGAAGCGCATTCGCTGTGCGTCGGGCGACTTGAATCGCGGCTTTGGGAACCGCAAAGTCAAGGTCATGTGAGGCGAGATTAAGCAGCATATCGCGCACCGCACCGCCCACAAGATAAAGTTCAACCTCCGGCAGTGCGTTGCGAATAGAGTCCAATAACTTTGAGGAAGGAAATGGAAAAGGCATATAAATAATTTCAGGTTTTTCTTTGTGGCGGCTCATTTGCGCCGCATGGAGAGCCTGGTCCGGGGTTCCGCCCTGCGCCACGATCTTGCCGCGCACTTTCGCTATCCAGCGTCCCGCATAAGAATCTCGATCGTCCATGTTCTTTTAAGAAGGCGGTTTATATTTTTTGAGATTCACAACACCAATGAAAGGAAGATTGCGATAATACTCATCGAGGTCGAGGCCATAGCCAAAGACAAATTTGTTCGGGATGGTGAAGCCGCGATAATGTATCGGCACGACGGCTTCACGCCGTTCTTCTTTATCCAGCAACGCACACACTTTGAGCGAACGCGGCTGACGCGTTTGCAAAAATTCAAGAACGGAAGCGATGGTATTGCCGCTATCGACGATATCCTCGATCAACAATACATCCTTGCCGCGTATATCGGTTTGAAGATCGTACGTCACGCGCACACTGCCGCTTGATTCGCGTACGCCCACGCCATAGGAAGAAACCGCCATAAAATCCATCATATGTGGAATCGTAATATGACGCATCAAGTCCACGAGAAAAACCATGCCGCCGCGCAGAATGCAGATGAGGATTAGGTTGTAGCCTTCATAGTCGCGGCTGATCTCCGCGCCGAGTTCTGCGATCCGATTCTGCAATGTTTTTTCATCGATCAAGATTTCGGCTAAAAGTTCTTTGTAATCCTGCATTGATTTCTTCCTGCAAACTATCGCGGCACTTCGTGATGAATTCGGCAGCGCGCTTCATATAATTCGGACGCACCGACGATTACGACGGGATCATCATAGCGCGCCGGCTTGCCGTTGACAAGTCTTTGCGTGCGCGAGGCTTCATCGCCGCACACCATGCAGATGGCGTGAAGCTTATCGACGCGTTCCGCCTCCGACATCAAAAGCGGCATCGGCCCGAACGGCTCGCCACGAAAGTCCATGTCGAGTCCCGCCACCAGCACGCGGACGCCGCGCTCCGCCAACTCTTGTGCGATATCGACAACTTCGGCATCCATGAACTGCGCCTCGTCGATGCCGACGACGGTTGTATCTTTTTCAACTTTATTCCGAATCTCCGCTGCCTTCTCAACGGGGATTGCCTCGAAGTTCGTTCCCATGTGCGATGTGACTTTTTCAACTGCATATCGAATATCAATTGCTGGTTTGAATACTTGGACTTTCTGTTTGGCAATGGTTGCGCGGATCAGTCGTCGGATCAACTCATCCGTCTTGCCGCTGAACATCGAACCGCAGATCACTTCTATCGAGCCGTGAGTATGGCGCATGCATTCTCCTTATCAGCAAAACAGGCAGATACGAAAGTATCTGCCTGTCAAGTTTACCTGATTAAACTTCCTCTGCAAATCTTACGCCGACATATCCGCGGCGGTTGCCTCGGGCAACTCATAACCCAATGCGCGCAGTTTCTTCTTTGCATCGATCAACGATTTCTGTCCAAAGCCTTCGATGGCCAGCACAGCCGCTTCACTCTCGGAGAGCTTGTTCAAAAACTGATTGACTTCAGTAATGCCGGCTTTGGCTAAAGCCTCTGTCGCGCGGGCTGAAAGTTCAAGCTCGGTGATCGGCCGCTCCGGAGATTTCTTCGCGGCATCACGGGCTTTCTTCGTGTCCACGTAGGTTTGTCGGGCGGTCAACTTCTTATAGAAGCGATCCACCTGACCTTCGATGTCAATGATGCGCTGGGCCTCACCGCTGAAGAACGGATGACAATTCGAACAAATGTCGACGCGCAGTTCCTTTTTGGTGGAACCCGTTGTCCAAGTGTTGCCGCATGAAGCGCAAACCACCTTGGCATCGGTATAAAACTTTGGATGGATTTCTGCTTTCATGTTATTCCTTTGCCACCGGCATCACATTAACACGCTTGCGGCCGCGCACCACATCGAACATCACCACACCAGCCGCCGTAGCAAACAGCGTATCATCCTTGCCGGCATCCACATTCAAACCGGGTTTGATCTTGGTCCCGCGTTGGCGAATCAAAATGTTGCCGGCCAAAACATATTCGCCGCCATAACGCTTGACACCTAAACGCTGACCATTGGAGTCGCGCCCATTGCGGCTGGAACTGCCACCTTTTTTATGAGCCATTTCTACCTCTCACTTCACTTGCTCGACTTCTTCGTCGAGGACTTCTTTTCAGTTGATTTTGCTGTTGCTTTCTTCGCCGGAGCCTTTTCGGATTTCTCCGTTTTCTTGTCAGGCGCTTCTTTCGCGGACTTTGCAGCGGGCTTCTCCGCTTTGACTTTTGGTTCGGCTTCAGCCTTTTCAACTTTCGGCGCAGCCTTCTTTTCGACCACAGGCTTAGGTTCTGCTTTTTCCACTTTTCGCGTCTCGCCAGGCTTGCCGATGAAATCCACCCTCAGTCGCGTATACTGCTGACGATGGCCGCCGCGTACCCGAATGCGTTTCTTTGGGCTGTATTTGAACCGGAAGATCTTTTCGCCGCGGAAGTGATCCACCACAGTGGCTTTGATCTGGATGCCGCTCACGGTCGGAGTCCCAACCATCACGTCATCGCCATCTGCCATCAGGAGCGCCATCAAATCCAGTTGAGCGCCCTCTTTGTCTGCCAGACGATCCACTTCGATCGTCTGTCCTTCGACGGCCCTGTATTGTTTGCCGCCGCTTTCAACAATTGCGTATCTCATATTCTCTCCAGTCATTCACTTCGCCGGCTAGACTGCGGGATAACTTTCAGCCATCGATGTACTCAGGGCAAGTCCTTCGCCTTCTATCGGGGAAGCTGGTTCTTCCCGCTTGTGCGGGATCTTCGCGCTGGCAGAGCACCAGCATCTTCGACAAACAACCGCCCCGGCATATCCAACTGCCAGGGCAGAAGCGGACGATATTATAACGGCATGGTGTGTCCATGTCAACGGCTGAATAAAGATTTTTCACAGGCAAAATAATCAACTGTCTTTGCTATGACAGGACAACAACAACGAACTTGCGGAATTTTTTTGGCTTATGGACAGTGTGCAATTGTGAGAAAATTCGAATAGACTTGGGTCCGGTCAACAATCTGATTCTGCATATTGGTTGCCACGAGCTGATACTGAACCCAGGCGCGATCGAAATTTTCAGAATTTGTAATCCCTCTCGCAGTGAGATCATAGGTGAAGGTTCC
>Ga0335081_10021816_pt1 | contig 10361 bp, 9 predicted proteins | sample Lox_Sample_35_FD_206713 | JGI IMG/M metagenome (GOLD analysis project Ga0335081, IMG submission 206713) | Soil microbial communities from Loxahatchee National Wildlife Refuge, Florida, United States - Lox_Sample_3.5 | ecosystem: Environmental > Terrestrial > Soil > Wetlands | place: USA: Florida...
TCGGGATGGTAGGCGAGCAGGCGCTCGACCGAGGCGATGTGCTGCTGCGGATCGAACTGCGTGGGCACGGTCGAGGGGGTGATGAAGTTGCCCTGCGCGGTGTCGAGCTCGCGGTAGGAGATGCCGAAGGTGTCGCCGCTGAAGATGCTGTCGTGCTCCAGGTCCACCACCGCGTAGTGGTGCGCGGCGTGCCCGGGGGTGTGGATGAGCTCGAGCGGGCGCTGCCCGAGCATCACGCGCTCGCCGTCGGCGACCACGCGCAGCCGCTCGGGCGCGATCGGCACCAGCTCCCCGTACAGCCGCTCGAAGCGCTCCGCCCCGTAGACCGCGATCGAGGCGGCGATGAGCCTTGCGGGGTCGAGCATGTGCGGCGCGCCGCGCGGGTGCAGCAGCGCCCGGGCGTTGGGCAGCTCGCGCATCAGCGTGCCGGCGCCGCCGGCGTGGTCCAGGTGCACGTGCGTCAGCAGCACGTAATCGACCGCGGCGCGCGCGATCGAGAGCTCCTCGAGCGCCGCGAGCACCTGCGGGACCGAGGAATTGGTACCCACGTCAACGATGGCGGCGCGCCCGTCGTCCACGATCACGTGCGCCGCGGCGTGCCCCGGATACAGGTACTGCGTGTCCACCGCGGTGATGCCGTGCGGATGGCGCAGCAGCTGCGGCCGCACGGGAACGCCGTTGTGCGGCGGGTGTCGTCCGGGGTTGTGCATGTGCACATCCTAACCAAGTAGGCTAGCTTAGACACATGACCCGTGAGAGTTGTTGCCGCGCCGCGCTCGCGGTGCTGGCCGCGGCCGTGGTGCTGCAGGGGACGGCGGTGTGCGCCGAGGCGCCGCGCACCCGCACCGAGGGCAGTGTGGTGTTCGACGGCGTGCCGCCGCCGGACCCGAAGCTCGCCGCGCAGCTGGCGAACTACCAGCAGTCGCGCGGCGCCACCTTCCTCGACTGGACCGCGGACGGGAGCCTGCTGATCCAGACGCGCTTCGGGGAGACCGAGCAGGTGCACAGGGTCGCATCCCCCCTCGGCATGCGCGAGCAGCTGACCTTCTACTCCGAGCCGATCGAGTGGGCGCGCAGCTCCCCCACCGGGGCGGGATTCGTGTTCCTCATGGACCAGGGGGGCGATGACAACGCGCAGCTGTACTACCAGGGCGCCACCGGCAGCGCGCGCGAGCTCACCCACGGCAACTTCATTCACGGCAGCCCGGTGTGGTCGCACGACGGCAAGCGCGTCGCCTTCTACGGCAACGACCGCGACTCGGTCAGCTACGACGTCTACGTCGCGGACCTCGCGGCCGGCTCGGCGCCGCAGCTGCTGGTCGGCGGCCAGCAGGACACCTGGTACCCGCTCGACTGGTCACCGGATGACTCCAAGCTCCTGGTGTGGAAGTACCTGTCGCTGAGTGAGAGCTACCTGTACCTCGCGGACGCCGCTACCGGCGCCCTCACCCCGCTCGAGGACAAGCCCGGCAAGGCCGGCATCCGCATGGCGAAGTTCGAGCCCGGCGGGCGCGGGGTGTACGTGCTCACCGACGAGGACGGCGAGTTCATGCAGCTGCTGCTGAAGGATCCGGTCACCCACCAGAGCCGCCGCGTGACCCCGGAGGTCGGCTGGGACGTGGAGGACTTCGACGTGAGCGCCGACGGGCGCTACATCGCCTACGTGCTGAACGAGGACGGCCGCAGCCGCCTGGCGGTGCTCGACACCGTGGGCAGGCTGACGCTCACGCCCGAGGGCCTGCCCGAGGGACGCATCGGCAACCCGCGCTTCGACCGCGGCGGGCACCGGATCGCGATGTCGGTCGAGACCGCGACCGCCCCCCGGGACGTGTACGTCTGCGACCTCGAGAAGTCCGCCTTCACGCGCTGGACCCGCAGCGAGGCCGGCCCCCTCGATGCGGCGACGCTCGTGGCGCCGGAGCTGGTGCACTACCCGACCTGGGACAAGAGCGGCGGCCACCCGCGCCTGCTCTCGGCGTGGGTGTACCGCCCGCGCGGCGGCGCGCCGGCCCCGGTGGTGATCGACATCCACGGCGGCCCCGAGGAGCAGTACCGCCCGGGCTGGGACCCGTTCGTGCAGTTCCTCGTGAACGAGCTCGGCTACGCGGTGGTGGCCCCCAACGTGCGCGGCTCCTCCGGCTACGGCAAGAGCTTCCTCGCCCTCGACAACGGCGTGCTGCGCGAGGATGCGCTGCGCGACATCGGCTCGCTCCTGGTGTGGATCGGGGTGCAGCCCGGCTTCGACCGCGGACGCGTCGCGGTCATGGGCGGCTCGTACGGCGGCTACCTGGCGCTCGCCTCGCTGGTCACCTACGGCGAGCGGCTCCAGGGCGGCATCGACCTGGTCGGCATCTCGAACTTCGTGACCTTCCTGCACAACACCGCCGCCTACCGCCGCGACTGGCGCCGCTCCGAGTACGGCGACGAGCGCGACCCGGCCATGCGCGCCTTTCTCGACCGCATCTCCCCGCTCACCAACGCCACCCGCATCAAGAAGCCGCTGCTGGTGGCCGCCGGCGAGAACGACGCGCGCGTGCCGGTCTCGGAGTCCGAGCAGCTCGTGTGGCGCGTGCGCTCCTCCGGCGGCGAGGTCTGGTACCTGCTCGCCAGGGACGAAGGCCACGGGTTCAGCAAGAAGGTGAACCGCGACCAGTACCTGCTGACGGCGGCGAGCTTCCTTCAGAAGCTTGCGGGAACGACACCGTCACGCTGAGCCCGCGGCCGCCCTCCCCGTCGGCGAGCTCGAGGCGCGCCCCGTGCGCGTCCGCGATCGCCTTGACGATCGCGAGCCCGAGACCACTGCCGGAGACCCCCGAGCCGGCGCGCCGGTAGAAGCGGTCGAGCACCCGCGCGCGCTCCTCGGGACGGATCCCGGGACCTGTGTCGCTGACCGTCAGCCGCACCCCGGGCGGGGCGGGGGCGACGCTCACGTCCGCCCGCCCGCCCGCGGGGGTGTAGCGCACGGCGTTGTCGATGAGGTTGCGCGCGAGCGTGCGCAGCGCCTCCGGGTCGCCCTGCACGGTGCTCTGCTGCGCGGCCGCGACCCCGAGGTCGATGCGGCCCGCATCCGCGAGCGGCACGAGCTCGGCGACCACCTCGCGCGCGAGGTCATCGAGCCGCACCGCGACCCGCGGCGCGTCGGGCCGCGGCTCCTGGCGGGCGAGCGAGAGCATCTGCTCCACCAGGCGGATGGCGCGCTGCACCCCTTCCGAGAGCCTCGCCATGGCCGCCGTGCGCTCGCCCTCGTCGCTGGCGCGCGCCAGCATGCCCATCTGCAGGTGCAGCGCGGTGAGCGGGGTGCGCAGCTCGTGGGCGGCATCGGCCATGAAGGCGCGCTCGCGGCCGAGAGCGGCCTGCAGCCGCCCGAGCAGGTCGTTGAGCGCATTCACCAGCGGCTGCACTTCGTCCGGGAGCGGCGAGGCGGGGAGCGCCTCGAGCGCATCGACGCGCCGCGCCTTCACCAGCGCGGTGAGGCGCGAGAGCGGCACGAGCGCGTTCCCGACCGCGAACCAGATGAGGAGCGCGAGCCCCGGCAGCAGCAGCGCGAAGGGCTTGAGGGTCTGAAGTGCCAGCTCCACGGCGCGCCGCTCGCGCACCTTCATCGGCTGCGCCACCTGGATGACGCGGGTGAGCGCCTGCACGCCGAACACCCGCCAGCGTCCCTCGCTCGTGGTGACGGTCGCGAAGCCGAGCGTCGTGATCTCCGGCAGCACCGCGTGCGGGCGCGACAGGTACACGCGCACCCCGTCGAGCGACCACACCTGCACCACGAAGTCGTAGGAGGCATCGGCCGGCGCGAACTGCGGGGCGAGCAGGTACTGCACCGGCTGGTCGCGCAGGATCAGGGCCGTCTCGCGCAGGTGGTAGTCGAAGAACGCGTCGGCCTCCGCGAGCGCGTTGCGGTACACCATCCAGCCCCCCAGCACCCCGACCCCCACCACCCCGCCGAGGAGCGAGACCAGCAGCCGCGTCCGCAGCGAGCTCATGCGGGCCGCACCCGGTAGCCGACCCCGCGCACGGTGAGGATGAACGGCGCGCCGAGCTTGCGGCGCAGGCCGTGCACGTGCACCTCGACCGCGTTGCTCTCCACCTCCTCGCCGAAGCCGTACAGGTGCTCCTCGATCTGGGCGCGCGAGAGGATGTGGCCCGGGCGCTCGAGCAGCAGCTGCAGCAGCGCGAACTCGCGCGGCGAGAGGGCCACCTCCGCCCCCTCCAGGGTGACGCGGTGCGCGGCCGGGTCGAGCACCACGCCCAGGTGCTCCACGAGCGGCGCCGGGCGGCCGGACTTGCGGCGCAGCAGCGCGCGGATGCGCGCGGCGAGCTCGTCCAGGTCGAAGGGATTGACGAGGTAGTCGTCCGCGCCCGCATCGAGCCCCGCGACGCGGTCGGAGACCGCATCGCGCGCGGTGATGATGAGTACCGGCAGCGACTCGGCGCGGGCGCGCAGGCCCTTCAGCAGCGACAGCCCGTCGCTCCCGGGCAGCCCCAGATCGAGCAGCAGCAGCGCGAAGGGCTCGGTGCGCAGCGCCGCGGCGGCGGCGGCGGCCTCGTGCACCCAGTCGACCGTGAAGCCCTCGCGCTTCAGGCCCGCGCGGATGGCCTCGCCGATCATGGGGTCGTCTTCTACCAGCAGCAGTCTCACGGCACGCAAAGTATGATGAATTGCAGGGCAGGGTGCGCGAGGAGTGCCGTTGAGTCCGGTCGAACGCCTGGTCGCGGACGCCTGCGCCCTCGGAGTGAGCCTGAAGGAGGATGAGGCGCGGCGCCTGCTCGAGCTCGCAGGCGAGCTCGCGCTGTGGAACCGCCGGTACAACCTGACCGCCATCGCCCCCGGGGCCATGGTGACGCACCACCTGCTCGATTCACTCAGCGTCGCCCCGGACCTCGCCGGCACGCGCATCGCGGATGCCGGCACCGGCGCGGGCTTCCCCGGCCTGCCGCTCGCGCTGGTCAATCCGCAGCGCCACTTCACCCTCATCGACTCGACGCTGAAGAAGATCCGCTTCGTCGAGCACGCGGTGGCGCTGCTGGGCCTCGCCAACGTCACGGCGCTGCACGCGCGCCTCGAGAGCTACCGCGGCGCGCCGTTCGATACGGTGGTGGCGCGGGCGCTGGCCCCGCTGCCGCGCCTGGTTCAGCTGCTGGCGCCCTTGTGCGGTCCCGCCACGCGGGTGCTTGCCATGAAGGGGCGGCTGCCCGAGGCGGAGATCGCAGCGCTCCCCGCCCCCTGGCGGGTGAGCGCGACGCGCACGATCACGGTCCCGGGGCTCGAGGCGGCGCGCTGCGTGCTCACGCTCGTGCGCGGCTAGGCTCACGGGGCGGGGTGCAGCGGCAGCGCGGTGGTCTCCTTGATGACGGCGAGCGCGATGGAGGAGTTCACCGACTGCACCCCCGGAAAGCGCGACAGGTGATCGAGGAAGAACGCCTCGTAGGCCTTGATGTCGCGGCACACGATGCGCAGCAGGAAGTCGGTCTCGCCCATGAGCGTGTAGCACTCGAGGATCTCGGGGTGCGCGCGCACCGCCTGCTCGAAGCGCAGCAGCGCATCGCGCCCGTGGCCGGCGAGCTTCACGTGCGAGAACACCATGACCGGCAACCCGAGCTTCTCGCGGTCGAGCAGCGCCACGCGCTTCTTGATGACCCCCTGCTCCTCGAGACGGCTCACCCGGCGCCAGCAGGTCGAGGGGGTCATGCCGAGCCGCTCGGCGATTTGCGCCGAGGACAGCTGCCCCTCGTCCTGGATCAGCTCGAGGATGCGCAGGTCGCCGCGGTCTAGCTGCATTGTTCATCTCGCCAGTGCGCTGAATCGTGAGATGAATATTTCACATCGGGGGCCTTTCGGGCAACTTTTGTGACCCCGCGTGCAGCACGAGGCGCGTAGCCTTGTCGTGCGCCCCCCGGCGCTCCTCGAGGCGATCCATGGAAATCTTCGACCTGCGCGACTTCGACGCCCATGAGCTCGTGGTGTTCGGCCACGACGCGCCGAGCGGCCTGCGGGCGATCATCGCCGTGCACTCCACCGCGCTCGGGCCGGCCGCCGGCGGCTGCCGCATGTGGCCCTACGAGAGCACCGCCGCCGCGGTCGCGGACGTGCTGCGCCTGTCGCGCGGCATGAGCTACAAGAACGCGATGGCGGGGCTCGCCTTCGGCGGCGGCAAGGCCGTCATCATCGCCGACGCGCGCCGGCCCAAGACCCCCGAGCTGTTCGAGGCCTTCGGCCGCTTCGTCGACTCTCTCGGCGGGCGCTACATCACCGCCGAGGACGTCGGCACCACGGTCTCGGACATGGCCTCGGTGGCGCGCGTGACGCGCTACGTGTCGGGGCTCGGGGCCGCCCCCGGCGGAGCCGGCGGCGATCCGGGCCCGAAGACCGCGCTCGGCGTATTCCTCGGCATCAAGGCGGCCGTGAAGGCCGCGCTCGGGCGCGGCGACCTCGAGGGCGTGCGCGTCGCCGTCCAGGGCGTGGGCGGGGTCGGGTACCACCTCTGCGGGCTCCTCTGCCGCGAGGGGGTGGAGCTGGCGGCCGCGGACGTGCGCGAGGCGGCGCTGCAGCGGGTGTGCGATGAGTTCAGGGCCCGTCCGGTGCCCGCCGAGGAGGTGCTCTCGGCCGAGGCGGACGTGCTGAGCCCCTGCGCGCTCGGGGCGGTGCTCAATGGCGAGTCGATCCCGCGCCTGCGGGCCCGGATCGTCGCCGGGGCGGCCAACAACCAGCTCGCCCACGAGGGCCCGGACGGGGAGGCCCTCAAGGCCGCCGGCATCCTGTACGCGCCGGATTACGTCATCAACGCCGGCGGCATCATCAGCGTCTCCCACGAGTACCACGGCGGGTCGACCGAAGCGGCGGTCATCGCCGCCATCCAGGGGATCCCGGCGCGCCTCACCGAGATCTTCGAGCGCGCCCGGCGCGAGAACCGCACCACCAACGCGGTGGCGGACGAGATGGCGCGCGAGCGCCTGGGGCGCCCGGCCCGCAAGCGCGTCGCCTGAAAGCCCCCGGGCCAGCGGCCGGGGCCGGGACCGCAATGCGCGCGGCCAGCGCTGCGGCGGTGCAGTACACTGCCCGCATGAAGCGGGTCATCGCCATCGCGAACCAGAAAGGCGGCGTAGGCAAGACCACCACGGCGGTCAATCTCGCCGCCTCGCTCGCGGCCACGCGCCGGCGCGTGCTGCTCATGGACCTCGATCCCCAGGGCAACGCGACCATGGGCAGCGGGATCGACAAGTCGCAGCTGCGGCGCAGCGCCTGCGAGGTGCTGCTCGGGGAGTGCGATCTCGCCTCCGCGCTCGTGAGTGTCGAGCAGGGCGGGTTCACGCTCTTGCCCGCCAACCAGGATCTCACGGCCGCCGAGGTGCGCCTCCTCACCCTGCCCATCGGGCGCGAGACCAAGCTGCGCCACGCCCTGCAGCCCAGGCGCGATGCCTTCGACATCATCCTCATCGACTGCCCGCCCGCGCTCAACATGCTCACGGTGAATGCGCTGGTGGCCGCCGACAGCGTGCTGATCCCGATGCAGTGCGAGTACTACGCGCTCGAGGGCCTGACGGCGCTGCTCGACACCATCGAGCAGATCCGCGTCGCGGCCAATCCGCAGCTCTCCATCGAGGGCGTGCTGCGCACCATGTTCGACCCGCGCAACAACCTCGCCAACGAGGTGAGCAACCAGCTCACGACGCACTTCGGCGACAAGGTGTTCCGCACCGTGATTCCCCGCAACATCCGCCTCGCGGAGGCGCCCTCGTTCGGGCGGCCGGCGCTGTTTCACGACCGCGAGTCGCGCGGCGCGCTCGCGTATCTGGCGCTCGCCGGGGAGATGATCCGGCGCGAGGACGAGGCGTTCGCGGTGCGCGCGCGCGAGGCGCTCGAGCGCGACGCGGCCTTCGCGGCCGCCAACAACGCCGTGACCGCGGCCGCTCCCGAGACCGCCGGGGCGAGCGCGGGCGGCGCGCCGGGCAGCAACGGCGCGGACGGCGAGCCGCATGCCGCGCCGGAGCCGCCGGCCACGGTGACCACGGAAGAGCAGAGGGGCGAGGACCAGACACGATGATGCACAGAAAACCCACGCTCGGGCGCGGCCTGGCGGACCTCCTCGGCGCACGCTCGGCAGCCGCGCCCGTCGTGGCGGCGGTGCCCTCGCCTGCGCCGGCTCCGGCCGGGGACGAGCTCGCGAAGCTGCCGCTGGATGTGCTGCAGCGCGGGCGCTACCAGCCGCGCGTGGACATGCGCACCGAGTCCCTCGCCGAGCTCGCCGACTCCATCCGGGCGCAGGGCGTGGTGCAGCCGATCGTGGTGCGTCCGCTCGGGCCCGAGGGCGCCGGCCACTCGCAGCGCTACGAGATCATCGCCGGCGAGCGGCGCTGGCGCGCCGCGCAGCTTGCAGGTCTCGGCGAGATCCCGGCGGTCATCCGCCGCATCCCCGACGAGGCGGCGATCGCGGTCGCCCTCATCGAGAACATCCAGCGCGAGAACCTGAACCCGCTCGAGGAGGCGCGCGCGCTGTCGCGCCTCATCAGCGAGTTCGGGCTCACGCACCAGCAGGCGGCCGATGCCGTGGGACGCTCGCGCGTCGCGGTGAGTAATCTGCTGCGCCTGCTCGATCTGCCCCAGGAGGTGTGCACGCTGCTCGAGCAGCGCGCCATCGAGATGGGGCATGCGCGGGCGCTGCTCGCGCTCGCGCACAAGCGCCAGCAGTCGGAGGTGGCGGCCCTGGTGGCCAAGAAGGGCCTGTCGGTGCGCGAGACCGAGGCGCTGGTGCGCCGCCTGCAGAGTCCGCCCGCCGCCGGGGGGTCCGGCGAGGCGGAACGGCGTGACCCCAACGTCGAGCGCCTCGAGCAGGAGCTCGCCGAGAAGCTCGGCGCGCGGGTGCTCATCCAAAGCGCCGCGAGCGGCCGGGGCAAGCTCGTGGTGAACTTCAACAGCCTCGACGAGCTCGACGGCATCCTCGCGCACATCCAGTAGCGGATCTGGCACACGCCGCGCCGCGGCGCATTGCGGGGTACCCTTATGGACTCGTGCGCGGGCCCTCTCTATAATCCCGCGGCTTTTTCGCCGGTACGGCCTAAGTGGCTGAACGGCCGAATAAAGTAAAGCCGCTTGCGTTAGCTCAAGACGCTGGGACCGACGGCTCTTTTGAGCCCCTCGAACGGGACTTATATAAGGTGTCGGCGATCGATCTGCCCCATGCGCGGCGGCTGGCCTTCGGCGTCGTGCTGGGTCAGGCGGTCGTGACCGCGATAGCGGGAGTTGCGGCCCTCGCTGTGGGCGGGACCGTGGCCGCGTTGTCCGCCCTCGCCGGCGGGGGGATCGCGACGGCCGGGAGCCTCGCGATGGCGGCCCTGGCGTTCGGCGGCCCGGGCGCCCCGGCGCAGCGCGTGCTCGGGGCCTTCTACGTGGGCGAAGCCGTGAAGCTCACCGTCGTGGTGGTGCTGTTCGTGGTGGCGCTGAAGGTGATGCGGGTGCAGCCGCTCGCGATGCTCGCAGGGTTCGCAGCCACGTATCTCATGTACTGGGTGGCGCTCGCCGGAGCGCTGCCGCGACTGATGGGCAGGGGCCGGAGCGCATAGTGATCGGACTTACAGGCATGGCAGCAGAGAACGCCCCGGGCGCGACCGAGTACATCGTCCACCACGAGACGTTCCTGTCGAACAAGGTGCCGCACGGCATCGTCGACTTCACGGCCATCAATCTCGACACGGTGTTCTTCTCGGTGCTGCTGGCGGTGCTGTTCGGCGGCAGCTTCTACATCGCCGCGCGCCGCGCCACCGTCGGGATGCCCGGCTCGTTCCAGCTGTTCGTCGAGGTGCTGGTCGACTTCATCGACAACCAGGTGAAGGACACCTTCCACGGCACCAGCAAGCTCATCGCCCCCCTCGCGCTCACCATTTTCTCGTGGATCCTGCTGTTCAACATCATGGACCTGGTGCCGGTGGACCTGCTGCCGGCGGCGGCGCACCGGGCGGGCCTCGCGCACCTGAAGGTGGTGCCGAGCACCGACCTCAACGCCACCTTTGCGATGTCGCTCAGCGTGTTCGTGCTCATCATCTACTACAGCATCAGGATGAAGGGCTTTCTCGGCTTCGTCAGCGAGCTGACCCTGCACCCCTTCAGCGCCAAGAACGTGTTCGTGCAGGCCCTGCTGGTGCCGGTGAATTTCCTGCTGGAGTCGGTGACGCTGCTGGCGCGCCCGGTATCGCTGTCGCTGCGACTGTACGGCAACCTGTACGCGGGCGAGATGATCTTCCTGCTGATCGCGGTGCTGACGCTGCAGCACGGCCTCGACTCGCTTCTGACCGTGGGCGGCTGGGCCTCGATCATCGCGCAGCTGGTGCTCGGCATGGTGTGGTCGGTCTTCCACATCCTGATC
>Ga0335081_10021817_pt1 | contig 10360 bp, 6 predicted proteins | sample Lox_Sample_35_FD_206713 | JGI IMG/M metagenome (GOLD analysis project Ga0335081, IMG submission 206713) | Soil microbial communities from Loxahatchee National Wildlife Refuge, Florida, United States - Lox_Sample_3.5 | ecosystem: Environmental > Terrestrial > Soil > Wetlands | place: USA: Florida...
CCGGAAGCCGTAGTCCGCATACTGGAACTGGGGTGGAATGCTGGAACGTGCCGCGCAGCGCGTCACCTTAATATGATGACGCCAAGACCCGCCGCGCGACGCCCGGCGCTCACCCGCCTCCGGCCCCGGCGGGTTGCGTTCCGGAGATACAGCGTAGTAATCGGCCCGATACCAATCGCTGCACCATTCATGCACGTTCGCACACAGGTCGCGGAGACCGAATCCGTAGGGATCTGAGGATCCCACCACCTCGGGACCGTTGGCCCACCGCCGCTCATATTCTGGCAACGATTGCGGCGGAGCATCGCCCCAGGGAAACCGCCTGCCCTCCATTCCGCCGCGGGCTGCGCGCTCCCATTCCGCTTCGCTCGGCAGGCGGTAGTGGATCCCATGCAAGTCGCTCAGCCATTCGCAATATCGAACCGCCTCGAACCAGGAGACCGCCACCACCGGCTGCTGCGGGTGATGGAAGTTAGGATCATCGAACAGCCGAGGCGCTTCCGTTCCGCTCGCCAGCACAAACTTGGCGTACTCCGCATTCGTCACCGGGCACTCGGCCAGCCGGAAACCATCCACCCACACTCGATGCCGCGGGCGTTCGTTGTCCTGACCATCCTCCGATCCCATCAGAAACCAGCCTGCCGGAATATCGACCATCCTCGGTTCCATTGGCTCTTCACGGCGGCTTTCAACCTGCTGGATCGCGCTCACAATACGCCGAGCCTAGCACAAGCGGAGAGACATCCGGCCATGCCACCTTCCTTGACTCCCCCGCCCCGCATCCCTACTATGGGACGCGACAAGTTTGCGCTCCTCATGATCGGTCAGACAGTTTCGCACTACCGCATCGTTGAAAAGCTGGGCGGCGGCGGAATGGGCGTTGTCTACAAAGCCGAAGACACCCGCCTGCGCCGCTTCGTGGCCCTGAAGTTCCTGCCCGAAGAGGTCGCCCGCGATCGCAATGCGCTGGCCCGGTTTCAGCGCGAAGCTCAAACCGCTTCCGCCCTGAACCACCCCAACATCTGCACCATTCACGACATTGGCGAACATGAAGGCCGGGCCTTCATCGCCATGGAGTACCTCGATGGCATGACCCTGAAGTACCGCATCGGCGGCAAGCCGATGGAACTCGACAAACTTCTTTCCCTGGCCATCGAAGTCGCCGACGCGCTCGATGCCGCCCACAACAAGGGCATTATTCACCGCGACATTAAGCCCGCCAACATTTTCGTCAGCGAGCGCGGCCACGCCAAGATCCTCGATTTCGGCCTCGCCAAAATGACCACCGGCAGCGCCAGCCTTTCCGACGCGCAAGTCACCGAGGGACCGAGCGTCGACCACCTTACCAGCCCCGGCACCGCCGTCGGCACCATTGCCTATATGTCTCCGGAACAGGCGCGGGGCAAGGAACTCGATGGGCGCAGCGATATCTTCTCCTTCGGTGCCGTGCTCTACGAAATGGCCACCGGCACTCTGCCATTTCACGGCCCCACCACCGCGCTCCTGTTCGACGCCATCCTTCACAATGATCCCACTTCTCCACTCCGCTTCAACCCCGAGCTTCCTCCGCAGCTCGAAGCGGTCATCAACAAAGCCCTGGAAAAAGACCGCGACCTGCGCTACCAGCACACGTCCGAAATGGTCGCCGATCTGAAGCGCGCCAAACGGGACACCGAGTCCGGCCGCACCGCCGCGGTTTCCAGCGCGAGTCCGCGGCCCTCGGAATCCATCGCCACACCGTCATCCTCTGCGCAAGTTGTCCCTCCACCGTCGGGCGCCGCGCCGGTCGTTTCCAAGTCGCGCGCCCGCTGGAAAATTCTCGTTTTCTCTCTTGTCGCGCTCGTTGCGATTGCCGTCGCTGGCTTTTTCTATTTCCAGTCTCGCAAGCCCATAGTTACGGCCGCCCCGCTCACCGAAAGAGACACGGTCGTCCTTGCCGACTTCGAAAACACCACCGGCGATCCCGTTTTCGACGACGCCCTGAAGCAGGCGCTCGCCGTCCAGCTTGAGCAATCTCCATTTATTAATGTGCTGTCTGACCGTCGCGTGAATGAAACTTTGTCGCTGATGGGCCGACAGTCGGGCCAACGCATCACCCGCGATGTCGCCCGCGAACTTTGCCTGCGCACTGGAAGCAAAGCCATCCTTCTCGGCTCCATCTCGCGCCTGGGCGCGCAATATGTAATTGGCATAGTCGCGGCCGGGTGCAACACGGGAGACGTCCTTGCCCAGGATCAGGTGGAAGCGGCGCGCAAAGAAGATGTGCTCAAGGCTCTTGGCCAGGCCGCTTCCAGCCTACGTACTAAGCTCGGCGAATCGCTCGCCTCTGTACAGAAATTCGATGTCCCCGTCGAAGCCACGACCGGCTCGCTTGAAGCCCTCAAAGCCTTCAGCATGGGCATCCGCAGCGGACGCGAAAAAGGCCCCGCCGAGGCGATCGCATTTTTTAAGCGAGCCATCGAGATTGACCCCAACTTCGCCATGGCCTACGCCAGCCTGGGATCGAGCTATGGCAATCTCGGTGAGGCCAGCCTGGGCGCAGAAAATATTCGCAAAGCCTATGAACTCAGAGACAAGGTCAGCGAGCGCGAACGCTTGCGTATCTCCGCCTATTACTACGCGTTTGGCACCGGAGAACTGGAAAAGGAAGCGCAAACCTACGAACTATGGATCCAAAGCTACCCGCGCGATTCGATTCCCTACGGCAATCTCGGCGCAAACGCCGCCGCCCTCGGCCAGTATGACCGTTGCATCGCTGAAACCCAGCAGGCGCTTGCCCTTGATGCCAATCAAGTGAGTAATTACTCCAATCTGGCCGCTTGCTATCTGGCCGTGAATCACGCCGACCAGGCGAACGCGGAACTCGACCGGGCGATTGCTCTTAACATGGATGGCGAAACCGTTCGCCTTTACTACTATTTCCTTGGCTTCACGCATCGCGATCCAGCCGAGATGGAAAAGCAACTCGCCTGGGGTGCCGGCAAACCCGGAGACGAAGACCCGCTGCTTTCCGCGCAATCGGATACTGAGGCCTACTACGGACGGCTTGCGAAAGCGCGGGAATTCAGCCGCCGCGCCATGGATTCCGCCATCCGCGCCGATTCCAAAGAAACCGCCGCTCTCTGGCAGGCCAACGCCGCATTGCGTGAGGCCGAATTCGACAACGCTTCAGCCGCAAAGCAGAACGTCGCTTCCGCTCTCACACTTGCCCCCGGCCGTGACATTAAAGTCCTTTCCGCTCTCGCCGCCGCCCGTGCGGGAGACGTCGCGAAAGCCCGAACTTTGACAGCGGAACTCGAAAAAAGTGACCCCCTCAACACTGTCCTCAAACTGTATTGGCAGCCCACTATTCAGGCGGCAATCGCGCTTAATCAAAATCAGACCGATGCCGCCTTACAGGCGCTTCAATCCGTCGAGCCCTACGAACTGGGCGCACCTCCGCCTTTCCAAATGGGAACCATGTATCCCGTATTCCTGCGCGGAGAAACTTATCTGCAGATGCGCAAAGGCACCGAGGCTGCCGCGGAATTTCAGAAAATGATTGACCACCCCGGAGCCTCGCTGAACTTCCCCCTCGGCGCCTTAGCTCACCTCGGCCTCGCTCGCGCTTATGCCTCGCAAGGCGACACTGCAAAAGCCAAAGCCGCCTATCAGGATTTCTTCACCCTCTGGAAAGACGCCGACCCCGAAATCCCCATCCTGAAATCCGCCAGGTCGGAATACGCCCGGCTGCAGTGATCCAGCCGCCGGGTGCACCGCCCAAGCTTCGCCTGGGCGAGGTTTTCGATTTGACGCCCTCAGGCGCCGCTCATCCCCGCAACTGCTCCACTACCCGCCCCACCTCATTTCCCTGAAACAGCCGTATCCCAGCCACTCCCGTCGCACCCGCCTCCACGCATGCACGCGCATTCTCAAGCGTGACTCCGCCCAGCCCCAGCACTTGGATGGGATGCTTACAAGCCGAGCGCAAGGCGCTCAATCCCGCTCCGGTGGAACCCTGTTTCTCAAACACCGGCGCAAAAACCGCGAGGGCCGCGGCTTCTGAGGCGGCTTGAGCGACTTCCGCCGGCGAATGGCACGACACACTGATTACCGGCGTCGTGCGCGAACCCCACGCCTTTCGCACGTCGGCCGGCGAAACATCTTGCGACCGCAAATGCACGCCATCCGCGCCGCAGGCGACCGCCACATCCGTCCGCGAATTGATGAGCAACTGGGTTCGCGACGAGTTCTCTCGCACTGCGCGAACCGCATCCCGCGCCAGAGACTCCAATTCACGGCCATTCAGGTCTTTTTCCCGCAGCTGAATGAAATCCACTCCACGGCGAGCAGCTTCCACAATCTTATGCAGCAGAGCGCGCTGCCGGGAGATCTCGCCCCCGGCAAACTGCCTGCGGTCGGTGATGTAGTAGAGCAGCAAAACGGTTGAACAATACTTCAGCGCCGGTGTCGGCTGACCTTGCGTTCTTGGCCGCGGGTTTCGGCGAACTCAGCGGTACTTAATGCGGAAGCACGCCCGGGCTCACGGATTCGTCTTCGCGATCTCCGGCATGGCGGATGCGTTACGCCTTGGTTCCGGCCCCAGGTGATACTTCGTCAGTCCGTCGCGCAGGAATTCGAACCCTTCCTCCGGCGAGTCCACGAACTTGAACAGATCCAGGTCTTCCGCCGAAATTGTTCCCGAATCCACCATCGCCTGAAAATTCAGCACATGGTTCCAGTACTTTCTCCCATAAATGGCAACCAGAATCTTCTTGGCCAGCTTTTGCGTCTGCGCCAGGGTGAGGATCTCAAACAGCTCATCCAGCGTTCCAAATCCGCCCGGGAAAATCACCAGCCCTTTCGCCAGGTACGCAAACCAGAACTTGCGCATGAAAAAATAATGGAATTCGAAATTCAGAGAGGGAGTGATGTGGGGGTTCGGGTTCTGTTCAAAAGGAAGATGGATATTCAATCCGACGGTCTTTGCGCCCGCTTCCTTCGCGCCTAGATTGGCCGCCTCCATGATCCCCGGTCCGCCTCCGGTGGTCACCACAAAACGGCGGCGTCGGGCAGGAATCTGAATCGACCACTGGCTCAGCAAGAAGGCCAGGCGGCGCGCCTCTTCGTAATACTTTGCCATGTCCACGGCTGCCAGCGCCTGTTTCCGGCCCAGCGCCCCGCCCGCTCCCGCGGATTTTCCGCCGTCCAGGGCTGCCAGATTCTTCTCCGTGACTCTGCGGCTGGCAAACCTCGCCGATCCGAAAAACACCACCGTGTCCTGGATCTGCTCCCGGCGAAAACGCGCCAGAGGCTCGGCGTACTCGGACAAAATGCGGAGAATTCGGCCATCGGGGCTGTTAAGAAACGGCTCATTCTCGTAGGCCAGAGGCGCGCGCTTGGTTGGGCTATCACTCATGATCAGTTTTCTCTTTCAAGAACCAGGGATCGTCTCATCAGGGCCGTTCCCCTTCGTGGTAGTGGATCGCTTCCCAGAATCCAATCCAGATGTCCAGAATGCCCAGGCCGCTGCAGACCCCGCGCACAAAACCATTGGCCACGATGGCCCGCAACGAAGGATAGGTCAGCAACAGGCGGTTGTCGGTCCACTCCGGACGCCAGGGAAGAATGACCAGCAGCACCCCCACCACGGCGCAAACAAATACGAACAGCAGCACCGTGGTCCGATGAAGCCAGAGGTCGAGTCGTGTAGGGCGGACGCCTTCGCGCTTTCCGGGTTGCGATTCTGCTGCCGCGGACGAAGTGGCGGGTCGCTCAGGGGAATCGATCCCTGTCCCCTGGGCACCTGAAGTTCGGTCCGGGGAGGTCTTGCCCTGGGAAATCTTGGGGTCCGCTGTCACGCGGCGCCCCTGGCAGTCCCGGCTTGCGACAGCCGGAGATTGTCAGACCACGTCCCAAGCCTTAAGGAGGATTGACCCATCGGGACATTCTACGACTTCAAGGTCTTCATGCGCTCGGCGACGTCACGATAGTCAATATTGCTGCCGTACACTTCCATGAAGTGGCTCAAGGCAGCCGTCTTGTTTCCCGCGACTTCGTAGGATGAAGCAAGTTCGTAGTGCAGGGCGGTGCGAGTGTCGGCGTCCAAAGTGGGCAGGGTAAGTGCTTTTTCGTACCAGCGAATGGCGGCTTCCGGCACGCCCTTGTCCAGGAAGCACTGCGCCAGCCAGGTATAGGTTTGCATGATCTGCGGGAAGGGATGGCCACGCTCCACCGACTGGCATACTTTCTGCAGTTCGCCAATGGCTTCGTCCAGCAAGCCCATTTCGCGGAAGGCCACCCCCAGGTTGTAGTGGGTTTCCGGATCTTCCTCCGCGCTGCTGGTCTCTTCTTCCAACTCGTGTTTCAGTTCTCCGAACATGCCCGCCAAGTCCACTCCTGCGCCGGCATCCGACTTGGACGGCGGAACTGCCCCCGGAACCTGTGGAACTAGCGGCCGAATGGGTGTGGGTTGATAGGTAAATGTCGGAGATGCCACTGCCGGTGCAGCCCCGGCGGCCGCCGCCATTGCTGTTGGAGCCACAGGTGGCGCGGGCGCTGCTGTAGCCTGCACTGGAGCGGGCGTGGTCGGTGCCACCGGAGCCTCAGCCAGGAAACCGTCTCCCAGCGAGGATTCCAGTTCGCTGACGAATGCGTTCAGCGCCGGAGCGGGTTGCGCCTCGGCTGCGGCTGGCGACGGCTCGGCGTTGACCGGCTCGGCGTTGACCGGCTCGGCTTCGGGTTTGACCGTCAATTCCTGGGCGGTTGTTTGTGGCAGGAATCCCTCTCCCAAAGACGACTCAAGATCGCTGACGAATGCATCTAGCGTAGCCGGGGCCTGCTCCGGAGCCGCCGCCGGTTCTTCCTCGAGCCGTACCGAGTTTTCCGCTACTTCCACCGAAACCGCTTCCGCCGCCGGCGCTTGTGCCTGGGCAGCCTCAAGTTCGGCGCGCAGGGTCTCCAGTTTGGACGCATCGGGGTTCAGCTGTTCCAGCTTGCGGAAGGCAGCTTGTGCTTCCTCTGCCATGCCGTTGGCCAGGTAAAAGCGGATTTCCTCAACTGCCTCGGCAATCGCGGCTTCTGATGCGACCCCCGCCGGTTTGTCACCGGGCATGTGGCTCTTCGCGCTGCTGATCGCCGGTGCCTCAGTGAAGCCTTCTTCCCATTCCGCCGAAAGATCAATCTCCGGAGTCGGCGCGGCTTGCACCGCGAATTCAGCGCTTCCCGGTTGTGCCTCGCCGGTATGGAAGAATGGAGCTGACTCCTCCGCTGCTGCGGCCGGAGCCGGAAGCATCGCTGCTTCGGCAATCTCGCTGACCTGAGCTTCTTCGCTGACCACTGCAGATTCCACCCGCGCCGCCGCCCGGCTCGAGAGCGCCGGCGTCGAAGCCGCGCGTTCCTCATACTTTGCCGCCAGCTCCCCGTAACGCGTAGCTTCGTCCGGACAGCCCGCTTCGTGGTAAATACTCTCCAGCGTGCGGCAGCAAACCGCTGCTTCGGTGAATCGTTGCGCCCGGGTATGCAGGGCCGCCAGCCGTTGATTGATCCGCAAATCGCGGGGTGCCTGCGGCAAGGCGGACATCAAGGGTCCCAGCGCCTTGGCCGGCATGTTGTAAGAGATAAACAGTTCGGCGTCCGTCAAGGCCGCGCGCACCGCCAGCGCCACATCGTCGGCATAGCGTTGATCAATGAACAGCGCCGTGGCTTCCAGTTCATCCACCATCACAGCGCCTTCTTCCGCGCTGATCAGCCGTTCGCCCGAGGAAGTGCCCAGCTTGCCCAGCACCTGCTGATAGTTGCGGGCATGAATCTGGTTCTCGGGTTCGAGCTGGGTCAATTTCAGATAGTAGTCGCGCGCCTTTTCCAGCTGGTCGGATTGCACGTAGGCATGCGCCAGCAGTTCGTAAACCTCGGTGACGTGGGTTGTGTCTCCCGCCTTGTTCAGCAGTTCGAGCAAGGTTTCGAGCGCGGCGGGATTTTCGCGCAGATGCCCGATCAGCGAATGCAAGTTCTCAATCGTCTTGCCCGAATCCGCCGCCAGTAACCGCTCACAATGTTGGTGGTACACCTGCAAGGCGTCGGCAAAGTGACCTGCCGTCATCAACGCCTCCGCATAACTGAGCACGGCGGTGATGTCGTTGTGCACCGAGAGTAGTTTTCCCGCCAGGGTTCCGGCCTCGGCCAGCCGTCCGTTCTGAACATAGGCTTGCAACAAGGTTCGCAAACCGTCTGGATTGCTGTCCAGATCAGCCACTTTCTCCAGGCACTCGATGGTCGCAGCCATGTCGCCGGCGTCAAACGCATTCCGCCCCCGCAGCAACAGTGCGTAACTGCTGCCCGGGTCCAGCTTCAACATCCGTTGCAGAATCTCTTCCGCCCCATCTAATTGCCCCTTGGAGCGCAGGGTCTCGGCGGCCGCAGAAAAAATCTGCCAGGCTTCGTTCTTCTTCCCCAGCCGGACATACACTTCCGCCAGCTTGGTGCGCATGGCCACGTTTTCCGGATCCATCTCCAGGGTCTTCTGGAAAATGCGTACCGCCTGCTCCAGTTCTCCATTGCGCAGAAATTCTTCCGCCACTTGCAGGTATTGGGCGCGTGCGTCGTTGAACAATCCCTGCTGGGTGTACAACTCCGCCAGCCGCAGCACGCAGTCGAGCGAGGACTTCAGCTTGCTCAACTTCTTGTACATGGCGATGGCTTTGACCGTGAAACCCTGCGACGCATAGGCATCGCCCACAGTCTTGAAGCATTCCACCGCTTTCTCTTGATTGCCCAACCGCGAGTACAGATCGCCCACGGTGTTCGCCACCGTCAAGTCCTTGGCGTCTGCTTTCAGAACTTTTTCGTATTCAGTGATGGCGTTCTGCAGCTTGCCCTGCTGGACAAACTTCTCCGCCGCACTGAGCACCTTCTGTTTGTTGAAGCCAAACCCAAACGCCATAGAAGTGTGGACTCCAGCTCCGTTTCAACTCTTGCCCGAGCACCCACTCCCCGGCCTGCTTCTGGCAAGTGGACCATCCCCACTCGTCCACTCACCTATCGGGAAATGTTCTTTCGGACAAGGGTCATTGTACGGCTGGGTCTTCAGAATCGTATGGTTACCAAGGGTTACCGAAAGGGAGTGTACGAGTGGGTTACTTGCGGAACTCAGCAGATTCGAAGAGGGACAGGAACTCATTCCGCGGTCCGGCGGGCCCCGGCCCAACCGCTCCCTCACCGCACCTGTGAGCTATACCGACGCTGCCGCTCCTTCAGGCGAAAGACGAAGCTCACGGTCATCCGAAGATTGTTCTGCGCCTGCGCCGCCCCCGCACCATCATAGAATGTCGTGCGCACATAATCGCCATTGACGCGGACGGCCAAATTCCCCGAAACCGATCGCTCGACTCCCACTCCCGCCGTATAGGCAGGCCGCAGCAACCATCCATGGAAGTAGGAGGTATTGCTCACCGGCACAGCTCCATCCACCAGGCCCGCACCCGCCAACCCGCGTACGAACACTCGCGTGTTTCGCCGCTCAAGAAGAGAGAACACCGGACCAGCTTGAAGACTTAACACATAACCCTGGTGTGGAGTGGTGAGAACATCCGAAGTCCGCAAATAACTGGAGTCGATCGTCGCCCCCCAGCGCGGGCTTAGAGCAACGCTGGCACTGGAATCCAAACCGTTGAGGCCCGCTCGCCCGGCGGAGGAAATCGGCATGGAGAGGTAGGTATAGCCGACACTCACATCGTAGGCCGGGCCAGCGACCGCGGGCGAGGGCCCGGATTGCAGCCGTTGCGCCAGCGCGGGCATAACCATGACCAACGCAAAACAACCGAGCTTCCCGGCGCTGCTCATCGTGTTTCTCATTACGTCCTTTCTAATCGGCCGTACGCGTTTAGGACGGGGGCTTGGGGGTTTCTAACACCCCTTGGGGGAGCCAAAATACGAATGTGGTCCGGCAACTGGTTTACGGATTCACCGCACCCTGGGCGACAAGTTTCTTGTCTGCCTGGCTATAGCTTAGAAAAGGGAAAAATGGGGTAACCTCGAACGGCATCTTCTCCCTCGAGGACACCAGCGCAACTGGGTTCGCATCCATCATCTTTACTTGATTGCTCCAGGGATCCAACTTGATCCGGCTGCCAATCGGAAGCGCAGCCACCTGATCGAGCCGCTGCTTCTCCAAAGTGGGCGCGGAGTTGAAAAGTGCGGTCATGCGGGTGCTGTTGCCGTTCGTCATCTTGCCGCCCAGCCGCGGACTGATCAAATTCGTCAGCACCGTCGAATGCGCCTCCAAGGTTTTCAGGAACAGCCCGGCGTCGCTGAGTTTGTCCTTGTACGGTGAGTTCGCCAGCAGCTCCATTGCCTTGCCGTCGGCCGCTTCCTCGTCCGCCGC
>Ga0335081_10021818_pt1 | contig 10360 bp, 12 predicted proteins | sample Lox_Sample_35_FD_206713 | JGI IMG/M metagenome (GOLD analysis project Ga0335081, IMG submission 206713) | Soil microbial communities from Loxahatchee National Wildlife Refuge, Florida, United States - Lox_Sample_3.5 | ecosystem: Environmental > Terrestrial > Soil > Wetlands | place: USA...
ATCATACCGGCCTGGGGTGGCGCCGAGCGACTGGCCGCGCTCGTCGGGAAAAGCAAGGCGCTTCTTCTGGCTGGCACCGGAACCGCCCTCGACGCGGTCGAAGCGGAGCGCATTGGCCTGGTGGACCTGGTGTTCCCCCGCTCATCGTTCGACGAGGGTTGGCGATCGGTTGCCACCTCGCTGGCTCGCCACCCGGGTGCCGAGATAAAGCGCGTAATCAGCGGAGTTTCGCGTGACGAGGCGATAGCATCCTTTGCACGGCTATGGGTTGCCGACGCACACTGGCAGGCCGCAGAGCGGGTGATGAACCGTACCGCCAGTCGGCGCCCGGAAGCCGGAGGAGCGACATGACCACCACCGTGACAAAACTGTTCGATGTCGGCTCGGCGGTGCTGCTGGCGGGGGCGGGTCTGCTGGTGAGCACTGGACGGGCACAGGCTGACCCGGTCTGGCATCAGGTCACATACACCGTTTCGGCAAAGAGCCCGATTTACACCGACATCTATTACCACGATCAAGACCCCACGGTCTTCTCTGACTACAGCCATAACCCGTACCAGTTCACTCCGAATGTCCAAGCCGATATCGCCCCGGGTAAGCCGTGGGTCCAGCAGGTTCCGCTGTTGAACCCCGATCAGTGGGCGATGGTCTCGGCGAGCACGGGTTCAGAACCCGGCACGCCTGGGCTTCACTGCGATCTGGCGGTGGACGGGGTTGTCGTCGTGTCCAAGGACGGGCCCAAGGGCGTGCTCTGTTCGCTGCGGAACTGGTGAACCCTCCAGGCCGGCGGTATGCCCGCAATTGCCTGTGGCTCGCCTTCGAGCCGGCGCAGGTAGCTCTCGACCAACTCCAAGGTTTCGGCGTGCCCTCCAGACATGCCAATTGCCTGCTCGAGCACCAGAAACCGCGACAAGCTGGTCATCAGCACGGTCCACACCACCGGCGGCACATCCTGGCTGTCAACGCCGTACCGGTGCAGCGCAGCCGTCACCGCTTGGCGTTGTTCATCGCGGAAACGTTCGGCGTAGTAAGCAATTTCGGCTCGCATCTCCTTGCGGTGATTCGCCAGCGCCATGAACTCCATCGAAATTCTGGTGAACGCCGGATCGGTGCCGAATCTCCAGAGCGCCCACAACGGCTGGGGCGAATTCAGCGCCTGCGCCTGGATTTGAAGACCTTCTTCGGCCCGGCGGCGGAAGACCTCTAGGAACAGCTCCTCCATGGTGCGGAAGTAGTAGTGCACCAGCTGGGGTTTCAACCCTGCCTTGTTCGCCAGACGGCGCGACGTCACCGCGGCGTAACCCTGTTCGAGCATTAGCTGTTCGGCCGCGTCGAGTAGCAGGCCGCGATTCTTCGCGTCCGGCGCGCCAATCCTGCGGGCCGATGTCATGCCTTTACTCCGTACTCTCGACGTACTCCCGACATTCCCATGTCAGCCACGCCCGATCGTAGCCAGGTGATCTCGTTGGCCCGGCGTTGTGACCTTGACCCTGACATTACCGCCATGCTAAGCAGGTGCTCAGCATATTTTCGATCTCGAAATTGAGCGGCGGGTACCACTTGCCGCCGAACACCGCCGGTAAACCCAGCCCAGGGAGACGCAATCCGATGAGCAACTACGACTCGATCGACTTCTTCACCGATCCGTCTCTGGTCCCAGATCCCCACCCATACTTCGACCACCTGCGCAGCCAAAACCCGGTGCTGCGCCTGCCGCACCACGGGGTCGTCGCCATCACCGGCTACGAGGAAGCCACCGAGGTCTACAAGGACACCGACACGTTCTCGAACATCGTCGCGCTCGGCGGGCCGTTCCCCCCGCTGCCCTTCCAGCCTGAGGGCGACGACATCAGCGCCCAAATCGACGAGCACCGCAGTTACTTTCCGATGTTCGAGCACATGGTCACCATGGATCCACCGGATCACACTCGTGCCCGATCGTTGCTGAGCAAGCTGCTGACCCCAAGCCGGCTGAAGCAGAACGAGGAGTTCATGTGGCGCCTCGCCGACCGTCAGCTCGACGAGTTCCTCGAGAACGGTGAGTGCGAGTTCATTGCCGAATATTCCAAGCCCTTCGCCACATTGGTAATCGCCGACCTCCTCGGCGTGCCCGAGGACGACCACAAGGAGTTCCGCGTCGTCTTGGGTGCCGACCGTCCCGAGTCGCGGGTGGGCGCCCTGGATCACGAGTCGGTCGGTATCAACCCGCTGGAGTGGCTCGACGAGAAGTTCTGCTCCTACATCGAGGACCGACGACGCGAACCACGCAACGACGTCCTAACGGCGCTCGCGACCGCCAAGTATCCAGACGGATCGACACCCGAGGTGATCGAAGTGGTCCGCTCGGCAACGTTCCTGTTTGCCGCCGGGCAGGAAACCACCGCCAAGCTGCTCAGCGCCGCGCTGCAGGTACTCGGCGACCGGCCGGATATACAGCACCAGCTGCGTGACGACCGCAGCCTGATTCCCGCGTTCATCGAAGAATCGCTGCGCATGGAGAGCCCCGTCAAGAGCGACTCGCGGCTGGCCCGCAAGACCACCAGCATCGGCGGTGTCGACATACCCGCCGGCACCGTTGTGATGGTGCTACCGGGTGCCGCCAATCGCGACCCGCGCCGGTTTGAGAACCCGCACGAGTTCAACCTCCACCGAAAGAACGTCCGCGAGCACATGGCCTTTGCCCGCGGCGTCCACTCGTGCCCGGGCGGACCGCTCGCCCGAGTCGAGGGCCGTGTCTCGATCGAGCGCCTCCTGGACCGCATGTCTCACATCGAGATTGACGAAGCCCACCACGGGCCGAGCGCCGATCGCCGCTATACCTACGAGCCGACGTATATCTTGCGGGGCTTGAGCGAACTGCACCTGACGTTCGCGACCGCCGATTCCGTCGCGTCTGTGCACTGAAACTCCGCCTCGCGAGAACTACCGGATCTGCATACCGACGAAGTAGGTGCCGAGCAGGCTCGCCGCGATCAGTATTACCCAGGCGTCCGTCAGGCGGCACAGTAAGGCAGGGGCCTGCCTGACCTCCATAAACTCCCGAAAGATGATGCGCACCTTAATGAGTGCGATGACGATCACGCTCGACGTGACCACCGGACTGGCTTTCAGCGATCCATCGACGGAGTGGTCTATCCCCAGATAGGCCAACGTGAACGACGCCAGCACCACCCAAACGACTAACAGCCTTTTGTTGAATTTGATCACCGATCACCTCACCACGTAGAGCAGTGCGAAGATGAGCACCCAGAGGAAGTCGATGGTGTGCCAATAGGTGGCGCACGTTTCGACGAGCTCCTGGAATCGCCGCGCCGGACTCCAGAGTTGATAGATGGCAACACCGAGGACGATGAAGCCGATCAGCAGGTGGACAAAGTGGATCCCGGTAAGAAAGAAGTAATAGGTAAAGAAGTCATTGCTGGAAAAGCCATTCCCCATCCGGATCTGCCGGGCCCACTCGAACACCTTGGAACACAGGAACACCAGACCGACGAAGGCGGTGAGGAAAGCGTCTTTCAGCGCCGGACGGTACGCCCCGGCGCGCGCTGACTGGACGCATCGCGCCACCGACCAGGAACTCAGCAGTAACACCAGGGTGTTGAAGATCCCGATGCGCAGGTCCAGCTGCGCCTGGGAGCGCAGGAAGAGCTCGGGGCTCTGGGTTCGGTAGAACAGGTAGAAGGCGAAATACGCTGTGAAGACCAGCGTTTCGAATAAAACGAAGGCCCACATGTCCGGCTGCCCGGGCACGAACTTAGCAGGTTTGTTCGCGTCTTGCGCCATGTCAGCACCGGCAAGGTCGGTCATCGTGCCGCCTGCGCGAGGTCAGGCAGCGGCCCAGTACCGAAGTCCTCACGCTGGATCAGCTGCCTGAGCAGAAAAATGAAGACTCCTGTGTAGATGCCGAACACAACCATGTCAAGCCACCATGCGATCTGGCCATTCCACGCCAAGACGCCCTGCCGGAAGATCCACGCGGGTGATACGACGATCTCAGTCAGCCCGTTACAGAGGTTGAGGTAGCCGAACCACTTGGGGAAGACCCGATTCTTGTCGATGAGAATCGCGAGCATCCACACCAGCGAGCCGATCAGGAACACTCCCATGGTTCCGACGAAGGACATGAACGCGAAGTCGTAGAGCCAACTGATCAACTCGGGATCACGTTCGGGTCGCAATGCTCCGACGGTCAACGTGATACACAGCAGCAGCATGCCGGGAATCGCGCTGAGCGAGTAGAGCACCAGATACGAATAGCCGAACGCGCGGCTGACCGACATGCGCCGCATCGAATAGGCAATGAGTGCGTTGCACATCGTCGTCATGCCGGTGACGACGAACATAATGGCAAACCCGACGAGTATCCCAAAGTGGTTGTCGTGGAACCACTGCACAACCCTCGGTGTGTCCCATGCCGGGTTGGGAGGGGGCTGGGTGCGCGTCAGCACGAAGAACACCAGGAAGAAGAAGTTGTAGAAGACGATGAGCGTCCACCAGGCCAACCACAGCTCACGCTTTGGGTTGTGTCGGCAATGCCAAGGGATCCGGTGACGCAGTGGGCCCGTGGGTGCCTCGAGCGAGGACACCAACGGCGTCATCGCTGCATTCATGCGTTGACCCGACTTTCGAGGCGCTGCAGGTAATCGGCACGTTCCTGATAAATCGCCTGTCCGAGAGCGACGGTCATCACCACGATCCACACAGCGATAGCGGTGTTCTTCAGCCAGAACGACAGCGTTCCGTCCCACGCCAGCGGGCCGGCCAGGGCCAGTCCGACGAACGCCGCAGGCACCAGCGCGGCCGCGACCAGGAGATTGAAATGGGCCACCCACCGTTTGAACACCGGCCGCGACTGATCGTCGAAATAGATTGCCAGCGCAAGGATCACGCTTTGCGCGATGAGAAAAGGAACCTCGGTGGTGAAGGTGATCCACGCGAGATCGTTGAACATCTGGGTCAGCTCCGGATTCCGTTCCGGGCGGAAGGCGGCCAGCAGCCAGCAGACGTTGGCGATGAGAAAAAGAGTGGGGCCGCCGGCCACACAGCCAAGCATGCAGTAGGAGAAGATCGGTGTGCGATGAGCCATCCGGCGGATCTGCATCACGAGCAGGATCAGAACCGGGATCAGGCACACGCAGAACCAGTTGAACAAGATCATGCTGTAACGGATGCGCGGCAGGTTTTCGCGGTAGAACGAAGCAACCTGCTCTGCCGACATCCTGGGCGACATCGGCGGTGTGAAGCCCGGGAACAGCAAAAACGCACTGATCCAGATGATCGCCGCAGCGGGCAACGTCCAAAACAGGATTAGCTCACCGTCGGTTCGTCTCACCGCACTTCGCGGATAACCCGGACCTTGCGCATCGTTCTCGCCGATGTCGGACATCGCCTGACTCCTTTCGGCACACGAGATCGCCTGGCTACGCTCGGCTAGTGAGCGAAGCTAGCCGATCGGCTAGCCTGAGGTCAATAGCCGTTCGTCTAGTCTCGTCGTGTGGGAAGAGCACGCCAGCCGGTTACCGACGGGGGCCCGAGCCTCGTCCAGCACAGCGCTGCCCGGACGCGTGTGCTGGATGCCGCGCTGGACCTGTTCGCCCAGCACGGTGTCAGCGGTACGTCGCTGCAGATGATCGCTGACGCCGTTGGGATCACAAAAGCCGCTGTCTACCACCAATTCCGGACCAAGGAGCAAATCGTGCTCGCGGTCACCGAGCGCGAACTCGGTCGATTGGCTCCGGCGCTCGAGGAAGCTGAGGCACACGGTGACGGGCCGCAAGCCCGCGACGCGCTGTTGGTTCGAGTGGTCGAGATTGCGGTTCGCGACCGCCGATTGGTGCGCACGTTGCAATTCGATCCGGTCGTGGTTCGATTGTTGGCCGAACACGAACCGTTCCAACGTTTCATGGAACGCCTGTATCGGGTGCTGCTGAGCGACGCCGGCCTCGACGGGCGGATCGAGGCTGCCATGTTCTCCGGCGCGATCAGCAGCGCCGTCATGCATCCACTGGTCGCCGATATCGATGACAACACACTGCTCGACCGACTTACCGATCTGAGCCGGCGCCTGCTCGGTCTGCATCAGGAAGCCCACAACTGACCGGGCCTTGGCCGATAGTTGGGCCCGTCGCCTAAATGTCTACGTGTCGCCACGGACCCAGGTCGTAACACCGTCATGGCCTATGCAGACCAGGAACAGGCCATCGGGCGCCTGCGCGACATAGCTCTGGTACTGGGTGCAATCGGCGCCCTCGTCCTTGACTCCCGCCATCGGAGGTGACCGGAACCATCGCGGCTGGTATCTTCTCGGCGAGCCGCAGAACATCAGCCGTCCAGGCTGTGAGGCGAAAGACACGTAATAGTCCGCGGTCCCAAAGACGTAGTAGGTGGTGTTGTCACACGGCGCGCCGAGGACGACATGCGGCATGATGCCGGGAGTGCAGGCGGGGTAGTCGCACACAGTCGGCCCGGCGATGGCCGGCGGCGCCGCCAGCACGCTGGTGCCGAGCAACGCGGCAGCCAGTGCCACGATGGATCGCACCCGATTACCCTGCCACACCTGAAAAGAAAATTCTCCTAGTTGGAGAAGATCGCCTGAGCCAGATAGCCATCGACCCCCGGATCGCCTCCGAACGGCACCCCGCCCCGTTGCCTGATGAGCGAGTATTTGCGCATGTTAAGAGGCACAGAGGCACCTGTCCGATGACAACGGTGACCCCCGCCCGAAAGTGATAAGGTGATTCTCCGTGCATGATCCGGAGCGGCCAGGAGGTCACCATGCGGTCGCGGCAGCGTTCGCCGGAGGCGCCTGACGCCGACCATTGTGATGACCCAGGAGACATGACCGATCCCGACGGACCACACCCGCGCTCAGCGACAGGCTCCGGCGCCGAAACGCCCATTTCGGTAGCGGAAGCAGAAGACGAGGCCGCCCGCGCGGAAGCGCGCGCTGAAGCGGCCCGGGCACGCGTCATACGGTTGCGCCGGGCAGCCGAAACCGCGGACGCGAAGGACGACGACGGCGCCACACCCCGCGCTGTTGACCAACGCGCCACAAAGTCGTTCCGGTCGCGGCTATGGTGGCTCCGGCGCCCAGGACGGAAAGCGGTAGCTGTTGGCGCCGCGATCGTGCTCGCCTGCGGCTCGCTCGGCGCGAGCGGCTACATGGTGTGGCAGCACCACGCCATCATGCACAAACGGCAGCTCGCCCAGGAGTACGCTGCGGCGGCACGTCTTGGGGTCACGACGCTGATGTCGATTGACGCCCACCACGCCAACGAGGATATCCAGCGCATCATCGACGCCTCGACGGGCCAGCTCAAGGACCAACTGTCAGTGATGGCAAGCCTTCTCGTCAAGCAGGCGGAGGACTCAAAGGTCAGCAGCAAGGTGACCGTGCAAGCCGTCGCTGTCGAATCGGTGGCCGACAATTCGGCAATCGTGCTTGTCTCGGCGAAATCCGATGTCACCGAGCCCGATAACACGAAACGGCCACCGGCCTTGTGGCGGCTCAGCGTCAATATCAACCGGGACGGTGGTCAGCTCAAAATGTCGAAAGTCGATTTCCTGCAATGACTGTCGAGCAAGGGTCGTCGCTCGACACCATGGAAACACCGATCGACAGCATGGAAACTCCATCCTCCGGCGAGGTGCCGGTACCACCCGCTTCCGGGCGATCGGCACGCACCAGCGGACTGGCCACGATCAGGCGATGGACCCGCCGGTGTTTGGCCAGGTGGCGTCGAATGCTCGCGGCAGCCTTGGTCGTTGCCGCGATGGGAGTTGCTGTCGGCTTGTTCTTCATTCAGTACCGTCCGGATCAGCGGATCGATGACGCGGCAGCACACCAGGCAATCCAGGCGGCTTCAGACGGTGCCGTGGCGCTGCTGTCGTACTCCTACGACAATCTTGACCGCGATTTCGCCAAGGCGAAATCGCATCTCACCGGCGACTTTCTGGCCTACTACCACAAATTCACCCAACGGGGCGTGGCGCCGGCCGCGCAGCAGGGGCAACTGACGACGACAGCCAAGGTGGTTCGGGCCGCCGTGTCGGAGTTGCACCCGGATTCGGCCGTCGTACTGGTATTCCTCAACCAGACCACCGCAAGCAAGAAAAAGCCAGAACCCCTGACGACCGCCAGCAGCGTCCTGGTTACGCTGAGGAAGGTCAACGGCTCCTGGCTGATCGCGAAGTTCGATCCGCTGTGATGACCGCTGCGATCTTTGGTTCGAATCGGCATCTCAATGGTGCCGAAGCGGTGTTAATCTCATTGCACGAAAACGCCGCAACCAATGCCGAAAAATTACATAGGCATTGTCGGGGTAGTTACAGCGCGTCGAGGAGCACCTGATGCGTTCAGTTGGAACAATCGCCACCGCAATGCTGCTGGCCGCCACTGCATTCGGCGGTTTGGCCGTGGCACCGTCGGCACGTGCATCCAAGGACGATGTCCCCATCAACGGGACGTACCGCGCCACTTCTATCGGTGATTGGGCCATGACGAACGAGCAGTATCACAACGAGCCGACAGTCACCAGCACATGGACCGTCAGCTCCTCATGCACCACATTCCAGGAATGCACCGGCACGGTGACGAGCGATCAGGGATGGAGCGCGCCGCTATACACGCATGACGGGACCATCTGGTACGTCAAACACGATGTGCCTGACTGGGAGCGGTGCCCCGACGGCACCGGGTACACCGGGCACCAGACCTATTACTTTTATGAAGTGGACTCGCAGGGTCTGCCGCAACTCGGGTCAGCGACACTGGCCGGTAAGGACAAGACAATCGGCCCCAGCGGCGCCTGCGGGCAAAACCAGTGGCTTGATATCGAACTACCGTTCAGGCTGGACAAGATAGGCTGACCGGCCGTTCAGAGTTCTACGTCGGCAGCATGTCCTGCCACTTCTTGGGCGCTGTCGACGTCACGAGATCCGACTGCTGGTATAACTTCCCGTCCGGACCGATATAACGACCGGTACGAGGGTCGTACTGGGCGATCGCGACCGACGGCACGGGTTTAGCGGCCTTGCCACCGAATGAGCTTGGAGCCGCCTGCGGCTGTCCACCGTTGGCCGTGTCGGGTGGTGCGGGAACCGGAGGCGGTGCGGGCGCGGCGGGCGGTGAGGGAAGCTCGCCCGGGGAGGGGACGTCGAGTGGCGCTATGGGCGGAAAGTCAGCCGACTGTGTCGACATGCTGGCCGACGATGGCAGGGGCGGGGCAGCGTATCCCGGCCCCGGCGGTCCATATGATCCCCGCGGCCCCGGCGGTGTCCCCCGCGGGACCGCCCCCGGCGGCAGTGGTGTCCCCTCCACCGGGCCGAAGATCCTTTTGTCGGAGGTGACCCGGTCATCGGGCGGGGCGCCCTGCGAGAGCAGGTTCGGATCCACCGGGTAGGGGCCGAGCACATGCTGCCTCATCGCCAGCGGCTCGTATGGCTTGTCGCTGCTGCAGATTTCGACCGTGGGCGCCCGCTTTCCAGGGTGCCCCATGCACGGATAGTTGCGGGCGCCGCGAACCGCGAGCGGTGAATCCTGCGGCAGCTTGCAGTACAGCCCGTCCGGCGTATCGATCACGGTCTGGTCGTCTGGGGATCGCCACTGGCTGGCGGGCATGAAACCGACCGTGCAGATAGGCGGATCGTCGACCGTGACTGCGAAGTCGCCGACGGGGATACCGTCTGGGTGGTTGACGCCCGCGGACTGTAGGGTTGCGCTGGTCACCGGAGGCAGCAGCACCAGCAGCTGCTCCAGCGAAGGATGGTATGTCACGGCGATTTGGCCGATGGTGGTCAGGTTGGCGAGCAACACCGGCAGCGTCGGTTTGACTTGCTCGAGCAGCCGAGACGCCTCGTTGGCGGCCTCGGGTCCGTTTCGCAGCAGGGTGCGAACCTTTGAATCGTCGTTTGCCAGCACGTCCGAAATCCCGGCGAGGCTGCGCGCCCACGTTCTGATCGAATCGGTGGTGCGCGCTTGCGAATCCAGCAGCGGCCCAGTGTCTTCGGTGAGGGTTCGGGTGCGATCGGCGACGCCGTTGGCGTCACCGGCAATTCGTGCTGACGAGTCGAACAGCGATCCAAGATCGTAGCCGGATCCGTTGAAGCCCTGGAACGATTCGTCGAGCAATTGGCTGAGTTTGGTCTTGGGGATACTGTTGATCAACGCACTGACCTGGTCCAGCATGGGTCCGACCGCTTGCGGGATCGTGGTGTCGCGCATGGCGATAACTGATCCGTCGTGCAGGTAGGGCGGCGAGTCGGTTCTGGGCCGCAAGTCCACGTATTGTTCGCCCACTGCGGAGATGCTGCGCACCTCCGCTGTCAGGTCGGTCGGGATCTTGGGCGAGGTGTCTAAATT
>Ga0335081_10021819_pt1 | contig 10360 bp, 7 predicted proteins | sample Lox_Sample_35_FD_206713 | JGI IMG/M metagenome (GOLD analysis project Ga0335081, IMG submission 206713) | Soil microbial communities from Loxahatchee National Wildlife Refuge, Florida, United States - Lox_Sample_3.5 | ecosystem: Environmental > Terrestrial > Soil > Wetlands | place: USA: Florida...
CTGAACCGCCCCCGTCCCTGAACCGCCGCCATCCCCGAACCGCCCCCGGTCCCGAGCGATGGCTGCCCACCATGCTAGCGTTTTCCATACGGTAGCGTATGGAAGAAGGCCGGCGCATGAGGCTCCCGAACACCGCGCACACCTCCCGCCCCTGGCGCATCCACGAGCTCACCCGTGGCTTCCGGCTCGAAGACGTGTGGGCCCTGCCTACCCCCGGCGGCCCCGACGACTTCCCCCGGCTGGTCCAGCTGATCGCCTCCGGCGACCCCGCCCGCCGCTCCTCCGGCCCCGCTCACGCACTGTGGGCCGTCCGCCTGAAGCTAGGGCAGCTGTTCGGCTGGGACGGCCCCCCGCCAGCCGACCCCGGCCCGTACCGTCCGTCCCTCCGCGACCGCCTGCCGCCCGACCTGCGCGCCGGCCCGTCCGGCCCAGACGCCCGCAAACTTCCTTTCACCCCGCTGTACCTCACCGGCGACGAATGGGCGGCGGAGATCATCAACCGCACCGTGCACGGAGTCCTGCACCTCGGCTGGGTCCCGGCCGAAGCTGGCCGCTATCGCGGCCAGCTTGCCGTCTACGCCAAGCCCAACGGCCCGCTCGGCATCGCCTACATGGCCGCCATCACCCCGTTCCGCCGCCTGATCGTCTACCCCTCGATGACCCGCGACCTGGCCCGCGCCTGGCGCACCCCCACCCCATGCCCATGATCGCGAAGAAACCGCCTACGGCCTGGAGTAGTAAACCCTTCGCGATCATGAGACCCCGTCGGCTGCGGCCGGGCGACGGGCATCAGGCCACATCCGCGGTCCCGCCCCGCTGCCGAGTCACCCGGATTACTCACCACGGCAGGGTTTTGATCCGCGGCGCCTCGCCCGGGCCTCCCGCGCTCGCGGACCGCTGCCTCTGTTAGAAAGGGGTTTCTGTCCACGATCCCGGGCCAAGGCCCCCGCGCCGGGGAAGAGCCGGGAAGAACCAGGCTCCGGGGAAGGTTGGGTGCAGCATGAGCGATCTCGGTGGCGACTCGGCGGACAGCGGAACCAGCGCGGTCACGGTCGCGGGAATGCGCCGGACGCTGGCCCGGGCCAGGGACGGCAAGGCGCTCGACCCGGCCGAGGCCACCGTCCTGCTGCACGCCCGCGGCGACGACCTGGACAAGCTCCTGGAATACGCCAGCCGGACGAGGGACGTCGGCCTCGAAGCCGCAAAACGCCCGAACATCATCACCTACTCGCGCAAGGTCTTCATCCCGCTGACCCGGCTGTGCCGGGACCGCTGCGGCTACTGCACGTTCGCGACCGTGCCGCACCGGCTGCACAGCCTGTACCTGGAGCCGGACGAGGTGCTCGACATCGCCCGCCGGGGCGCGGAACTGGGCTGCAAGGAAGCCCTGTTCACCCTCGGCGACCGGCCAGAACAACGATGGCACCAGGCCCGGGACTGGCTGGACGCCCACGGCTACGACGACACCCTGTCCTACGTGCGGGCCATGGCCATCCGCGTGCTGGAGGAGACCGGCCTGCTGCCGCACCTCAACCCGGGCGTGCTGACCTGGCAGGACTTCCAGCGCCTCAAGCCGGTGGCCCCGTCCATGGGCATGATGCTCGAGACCATGTCCACCCGCCTGTTCACCGAGAAGGGCGGCCCGCACTTCGGCAGCCCGGACAAGGACCCGGCCGTCCGGCTGCGCGTCCTGGAGGACGCCGGCCGCTGCAACGTCCCCTTCACCACCGGCATCCTCATCGGCATCGGCGAGACCCTGGCCGAACGCGCCGACTCGATCTTCGCCATCAGGAAGGTGGCTCGCGAGTACCAGGGCATCCAGGAAGTCATCGTGCAGAACTTCCGGGCCAAGCCGGACACCAAGATGCGCGACGTGCCGGACGCCGAACTCGATGACCTGGCCGCCACGATCGCCGTCACCCGCCTGCTCCTCGGCGCCAAGGCCCGCATCCAGGCCCCGCCCAACCTGGTCGGCGACCAGCACGAGAAGATCCTGCGGGCCGGCATCGACGACTGGGGCGGCGTCTCCCCGCTGACCCCGGATCACGTCAACCCGGAACGCCCCTGGCCCGCCATCGACGAACTCGCCGCCCGCACCGCGGCGGCCGGCTTCACGCTGCGCGAGCGCCTGACCATCTACCCGCCTTACCTCCGCGAGCCCTGGCTGGACCCGCGGCTGGCCGCGCACGTCGCCGCGCTGGCCGACCCGGCCACCGGCCTGGCCCGCGAGGCCGCCGTCCCGCACGGCCTGCCGTGGCAGGAACCCGACGGCGGCCTGGCCGAGGCCGGGGGATCGGGCCGCACCGACCTGCACGTGACCATCGACACCATCGGCCGCACCCATGACCGGCGCGATGATTTCGCCGAGGTCTACGGCGACTGGAATGAGATAGCAGAACGGGCCGTGGCGCGTGCCCCCGCCCCAGCCCCAAGCTCCCCGCCCGCAGCCGCCCCAGCCGGATCCGCCCTACCCGCAGCCGCCCCCGCCGTCCTGTCCGGCACCGACGTGGCCGCCGCCCTCCGGCAGGCCGAACGGGACCCGGCCGCCCTCACCGACGACCAGGCCATCGCCCTGCTCGGCGCGGACGGGCCCGACCTGGAGGCGCTGGCCGGGATCGCCGACGCGCTGCGCCGCGAGGTCGTCGGCGACGACGTCACCTACGTCGTCACGCGCAACATCAACTTCACCAACGTCTGCTACACCGGATGCCGCTTCTGCGCGTTCGCCCAGCGCCGAACCGACGCCGACGCCTATACCCTCTCGCTCGAGCAGATCGGCGACCGCGCCGAGGAGGCCTGGGAGGCCGGCGCCACCGAGGTCTGCATGCAGGGGGGCATCCATCCCGATCTGCCAGGGACAGCATACTTCGAAATCGCTTCCGAGGTCAAGAGGCGGTGTCCCGGTCTTCACGTACATGCGTTCTCCCCGATGGAGGTGGTGAACGGAGCCTCCCGTACCGGCCTGCCGATCCGGGAGTGGCTGGTCCGGGCCAAGGAGGCGGGCGTCGATTCGCTGCCGGGGACGGCGGCGGAGATCCTCGACGACGACGTGCGCTGGGTGCTGACCAAGGGCAAGCTGCCCGCCGCGGTGTGGATCGAGGTGATCACCACCGCGCACGAGCTGGGCCTGCGCACCTCGGCCACGATGATGTACGGGCACGTCGACACCCCGGCGCACTGGGTCGGGCACCTGCGCGTGGTCCGGTCGGTCCAGGAGCGGACCGGCGGTTTCACCGAGTTCGTGCTGCTGCCGTTCATCCATGAGAACGCCCCCATCTACCTGGCCGGCCTGGCCCGGCCGGGGCCGACCCGGCGGGAGAACCGGGCGGTGCACGCCGTGTCCCGGCTGCTGCTGCACGGCGCGATCGGCTCGATCCAGTGCTCCTGGGTCAAGCTGGGCGACGACCTGTGCCGCGACGTGCTGCGGGGCGGTGCCAACGACCTGGGCGGCACGCTGATGGAGGAGACCATCAGCCGCATGGCAGGCGCCGACCATGGCTCCTACAAGACGATCAGCCAGCTCCGGGCCATCGCCGAGCCGCTCGGCCGCCCCTTGCGCCAGCGCACCACGACCTACGGCGACGTCCCGGCCGAACGCCTCGCGGCCGCCGCCGCCAGTGACGGCGTCTGCGCCTCGGTCCGGTCCGGCCTCCCCCTCCTCACCTAAGCTCACCGGACGAGCAGGAAGTCGGCCGGGTCGCGCGGCGGCCGGGGCCGGGCCCGCTCGGCCGGGTGGCCGACCGCGACCGCGCCCACCGGCCGCCAGCCCTCGGGCAGGTCCAGCACGCGGGCCGCGACGTCCTGGCAGAACAGGGTGCTGGAGATCCATGCCGAGCCGAGCCCGTCGACGGTCAGCGCCACGAGCAGGTTCTGCACGGCCGCGCCCATGGACACGGTGAACATGGCCTGCTCGGACCGGCTGCGCCGCTCGTCGGGGTAGTCGTGGGCCGCATCGGTGACCAGGCACGGCACGATAATCAGCGGCGCGTTCCGCAGCACGTCCCCGCGCCTGAGCCGCCGGCCGATCTGCTCCTCGGTGAACCCGTCGCCGCGCAGGTCGGCGATCCAGGCCTCCCGCATCGCGTCGACCAGGGCCTCGCGCGCGGCGGCCGTCTCCAGGATCACGAACCGCCACGGCTCGCTGTGGTGCGGCGCGGGCGCGGTCAGCGCGGTGGCCACCGCCCGGCGCACCGCTCCGGCGTCGACCGGCTCACTGGTGAACGCCCGGATCGTCCGGCGGGCCAGCGGCACGTCCGCCGACCCGAACCGGAACATGTCCTCCCCGGCGGACCGGATGAGAGCCCGCGCCCCCGGGCCGTCCTGCTCGGTGACCAGGCCCGCCAGCCCGCGCACCACCGCCACCGGGACGCCCGCGGACTTGCCCTTGACCAGGTCCGCGGCCGAGGCGATCTCGTCGGCCACGGCCGCCACGGTCACCTCCAGGATGTTGCCGAACGTGTCGGCTTCACCGCGGTAGTCACGGACGGGCACCACGCCGGCCGCGCCGATGGCGTTGTCGGTCTGCCCGGCCCGCCACGGCCGCCCCATGGTGTCGGTGATGACGACCCCGACGGTCCGGCTGGTCCGGGCGTGCAGCGCCTTGCGCAGCCGCCGGGCCGACTCGTCGGGATCCTCGGGCAGCAGCACGACGGTGCCCGGCGCCGTGTTGGACTCGTCCACCCCGGCCGCGGCCAGCACCAGGCCGTGCCGCGTCTGCGCGATCGTGGTGGCGCCGCGCCGGGCCACCACCCGGGCCGTCTCAGCCTCGATGGCCTGCTCGCGGGAGGTGGCGACCACCCGGCCTTCGGCCTTGCTCACGATCTTCGAGGTGATGACCAGGATGTCGCCGTCGCGCAGGTCCGGGGCCGCGCCGGCGATGAGCGCGGACAGGTCGGCGCCCGCGGTGACCTCGGGCAGCCCGGTCACGGGGATCACGCTGAACGTCATGCCAGCTCCAGGGCCAGGTCCACGGCCGCCCGCGCGATCGCGGTGGTCGCGGGCAGGTCGCGCATGTACAGCGGCAGGGCGCGGACCGCGATCCCGGCCAGCGCCGGGTCGTCCCCGAGAATGTCCACGGTGGCCTTGTCCTGGTCGTCGACCAGCCAGCCGTCCAGCACCTCGCGGCCGTAGTGCGCCGCGACGGCGGCGGCCGAGGTTTCCACCCCGATCGCGGCCAGGCACGCGTCGGCCATGCCCCGCACCGGCGCGCCGCCGATGATGGGCGACACGCCCACCACGGTCTTGGCCGCCAGGGCCGCCCGGATGCCAGGTACGGCCAAGATGGTGCCGATGCTCACCACCGGGTTCGACGGCGGGAACACGATCACGTCCGCGGCGCCGATCGCCTCGAGCACCCCGGGTGCCGGAGCCGCCTGCGACGCGCCCACCGCGATGATGTCCGCCGCGGGGGTCTCCGCGTGCATGCGCACCCACCACTCCTGGAAGTGCACCGTGCGCTGGTCGTCCAGCACGACGTGTGTCTCGATGGGGTCATCGGACATCGGCAGCAGCCGCACCCCCGGCTGCCAGCGCTCGCAGAGCGCCCGCGTGACGGCCGACAGCGGCTGGCCGGCGGCCAGCAGCTGGCTGCGCAGGATATGGGTAGCGAAATCCCGGTCACCGAGCGTGAACCAGTCCGGGCTGGCGCCGTAGGCGGCCAGTTCCGCCCGGATGCTGAACGTCTCATCGGCCCGGCCCCAGCCCTGCTGCTCGTTGATCCCGCCGCCCAGGGTGTACATGACGGTGTCCAGGTCCGGGCAGACCCGCAGGCCGAACAGGGTGATGTCGTCGCCGGTGTTGCCGATGACCGTGATATCGGCGTCCGCGGCCGCCTGCTTCAGCCCGCGGAGGAAGCGCGCGGCCCCCACGCCGCCCGCGAGCACAGTGATTCGCATACCCGAAGTCTGTCAGGTCCCGCCGGAGCCCCGACCGCCCCGCCCCGTGCTACCCATGTGGCTGAAGATGTCGACGTTTCCATCGATACTGGTGTGGCCAGAGGCTCCGGCCTCCTCACGTGATTTATCTCGCATCTCAGACAACGGGGCGACCATTATCACCTTCCTCGCTTGACTTGAAGCAAGACACGCGAGTGTAATTTCATTGATGTGATTCTCACCCCCGCGGGGAGCGGTGGGAACGGGGGGCTCCGAATGGGGAGGGAGGGAGGATGCGCCGTGACTGAGGTCATCGTCCCGCTAGCGCAGGTCTTCATCAGCCCAGACGAGGTTGACGAGCTCAGCTGGCAGGACCGGGCACTGTGCGCGCAGACGGATCCGGAGGCGTTCTTCCCGGAGAAGGGAGGATCGACCCGGGAGGCCAAGCGGGTGTGCCGCAGTTGCGAGGTCCGGGCCGAGTGCCTGGAGTACGCACTCGAGCACGACGAGCGGTTCGGCATCTGGGGCGGCATGTCGGAGCGTGAACGCCGCCGCCTCAAGCGCCAGGCTGGGTAGCAAGCCAGGGTCTCGCGCGGTCATCGTGACCGGCCCTTCTGGCCGGTGAGCGCGGTCGCCGACCAGATCTGGATTACCTGAACTTTCGAAGATTCCCCTGTGTATGGTTGGTCCTGTCGTGAACGCTGGGGGGTTGTCGTTCACGTAGTTCTCACGCTCTTGCCGGGCGGCTAGCCGCGCAGAGCGCCGTTGCTCACGCCATCAGACAGGACCCTTGTCAGAGAACGCCTCGCCTCTGCGTCACGTCGTGACCCTCGTCGTCGTTGTGCACGACGGTGCGCGACTGCTTCCGGGGCTCATCGGCGCGGTACGGGAACAGACACATCCCGTGCACCGCGCGGTGGGCGTCGACACCGGCAGCCAGGACCGCAGCGGCGCCGCGCTGACCGAACTCCTCGGTCCCGACGCGGTCTTCGGCCTGGACGCCGATACGGGGTACGGCGCCGCCGTCGCCCGGGCGCTGCAGCATCCCGCGGCGCGCAGGCCGGTGTCGGGGCCCGGGTCACCGGCCGATCCGGCGGTGGAATGGATCTGGCTGCTGCACGATGACTGCGAGCCGGCCCCGGACGCCCTGGAGCAGATGCTCAGGGCGGCCAGCCGCCACCGCTCCACGGCGGTGTTCGGCCCGAAGCTGAAGGACCTGTCCGACCGGCGGGTGCTGCGGGAGGCAGGTGTCACCGTCGACCGGGCGGGACGGCGCTTCACCGGGATCGAGCCCAGCGAGATCGACCAGGGCCAGCACGACGGCAACCGGCCGGTGCTCGCGGTGAGCTCGGCGGGCATGCTGATCCGCCGCGATGTCTGGGACCAGGTCGGCGGCTTCGACCCCAACCTGCCCCTGATGCGCGACGACATCGACTTCTGCTGGCGGGTTCATGCCGCCGGCTATGACGTCCGGGTGATCACCGACGCGGTGGTGTACCACCGTGATCTGTCTGCCCGGCAGATCCGGAAGGCTCCGGCCGCGGGCGGTCATCCGCGGCTGTTCGACCGGCGCGGGGCCCTGTACGTGTTCGCGGTCAACGTGCCCTTCCGGGCCATGCTCGCCCTGGTGGGCGGCTGCGTGGCCGGCTCCGTGCTGCGCGGGGTCTACTTCCTGCTCACCAAGCAGCAGCACCGGGCCTGGGATCATCTCGGCGCGGTCGCCTGGCTGCTGCGTCACCCGCTCGTGCTCTGGCGTGCCCGCCGCCGCCGCTGCGACGGCCGCAAGCACACCTGGTCGATGCTGCGCGGTCAGTTGCCCCGGGGCCGGACGCTGGGGCGGCTCGCCGAGTCGGCCGCGGGCCTGCTGTCCGGCGTAGCCGCTTACGACAGCGGCGGGCTGCATCACGCCCTGGTCGACGACGTCAGCGACGACATGCCGCTGCCCGCCGCCGATTCGGCGGTCCGGCGCGTGCTGACCAGCCCGGGCGTGCTGCTGGTGGCCGGGCTCGCTCTCGTCGCGCTGGTCGCCGAGCGTTCGCTGGCCAGCTCGGTGCTGACCGGTTCGGGCACGCTCAGCGGCGGGGCTCTCGTGCCGGCCTGGGGTGGCGCGAGCGATCTGTGGCGTGAGTACCTGGCCGGCTATCACGACGCGGGCATCGGCTCGGCGGCCAGCACGCCGCCCTACATCGGCGTGATGGCCATGCTCGCGACCCTGCTGGCGGGCAAGCCCTGGCTGGCCGTCGATGTGGTGCTGTTCGGCTCGGTGCCCGCGGCGGGACTGACCGCGTTCCTCGCCACCCGCCGCCTCACCTCGGTCATGGCCGCGAGGGTCTGGCTGGCCGCCGGCTACGCGCTGCTCCCGGTCGCGATGGGCGCCGTGGCGGCCGGGCGGATCGGCTCCCTGGTGGCCTTCGTCCTGCTTCCGCTCATCGGCATCGCCTTCGGGCGGATGCTCACCGGGCCGCCGCGGCGGGCCCGCCGCGCGGCCTGGGCGGCCGGCCTGCTCATCGCGGTGGCCGCGGCCTTCGTGCCCCTGATCTGGCCGATCGCGGTGGTCGGCGCGGTCGGGCTGATCGCGGCGTGGCCCTGGCTCGGCCGGGTGACCGCGATCAACGCCGCGATCGTCGCGCTGGTGCCGGCCGTCGTCCTCATACCCTGGACGTTCCACCTGTTCACCACCCCGTCCGCGTTCCTCCTCGAGGCCGGGGTGCCGCGGCCGGGGCTGGCCTCGGCGGGCCTGCGGCCCGAGTCGGTGCTGCTGCTCAGCCCGGGCGGGCCGGGCCTGCCGCCCGCCTGGGTCACCGCCGGGCTCGTCTTGCCCGCGTTCGGTGCGCTGCTGGCTCGCCGGCGCATGTCCGTCGTATACACCGGCTGGGTCATCGCGCTCGGCGGGCTGATCGCGGCGCTGGTGGTGAGCCGGCTGCAGGTCACACCCGACGATGGGATCGCTATCAGCGCCTGGCCCGGCATCGCGACCGCGGTCGCCGCCGTTGGCCTGCTGGTGGCCGCGGCGCCGCTGCTCGAGGCGGCCGGCCTGGCACTGCGGCGGTCCGGAGATCTGCGCGCCGGCCGCGGGCCCCTGGCCAGCTGGCGCGCGCTGGCCGTGCTGGCCGGTTTCGCGGTGGCGGCCTCGGCGCCGGCCCTGGCGGCCGGGTCCTGGCTGGCCGCGGGCGTCCGCGGGCCGGTGACCGCCGCCGGACCGCAGATCCTGCCGCCGTTCGTCGCCTCCGCATCCTCCGGGCCCGACCAGGCCAGGACGCTGGTCCTGCGACCGGACGGCGCAGCGCTGTCCTACACGGTCCTGCGCGACGCCGACCCGGTGCTCGGCGAGCCTGAGCTGACGCAGGCCTCGTCCGCCACGCACGCCCTGGCTGGTGTCGTCGCCTCGCTGGGCCCGGAAGTGGGCACTGCCGCGGCCGGTGACGGCGGGGACGCCGGGCAGGCGCTCAGCCAGTTCGATATCGGCTACGTGCTGTTGCCCGCTCCGGTCGACCAGACGCTCGCGCGTCAGCTGGACGGCGCGGCCGGGCTGATCCGGCTGACCACGGCGCCCGCGTATGACCTGTGGCAGGTGGCCGGGACGGTGGCGCGCGCCCGCGTGATCGGCGCCGACGGCACGGTGACCCCGGTCCCGTCGGGCCCGCTCGGCGTGAACACGCCCGTGTCCGCCGCCACCTCCGGCACGCTGGTGCTGGCCGAAGCATCAGGCGGGTGGTCCGCCACCCTCAACGGACGGCCGCTGGCCAAGGTCGCCCAGCCGGTGGACGGATGGGCTCAGGGCTTCGTCCTGCCCGTCGGCGGCGGCCGCCTGGTCATCACGCGCGACGAGCTCGCCCGGGACCTCAGCCTCGGCGCCGAGGCCGCCGCCGTCCTCGTCGTCTTCGCCCTCGCCCTGCCCGGGACCAGGTCGGCGGCGTCAGCTGCCGCCGGGGAGGCGGAAGGCGTACCCGAGACCAGCCCGGCCCCCGGCAGGCGGCGGGACCGCACCGGGGGGCCGAAGCCGGCCCGGAGCCAGCGGCGCCCTCAGTTCGCCCTCGCGGTCGGCCGGGGGCGCGTGGCTCCCGACCCGGCCCCGCACCCGGCCCCCGACCCCGGTCCCGAGGCCGGGATAGCCAGTGCCGGGATAGCCGAGCCCGGGATGGCCGGCGCCGCCCCGTGGCCCGAACTGGCCGACGTCGGCGTCGGGTCCGCGCCGGGCCCGGCAGCCGTGCCCGAGCCCTGGCTCGCGCCGCGCACCGCCGAACGTCCCGAGGCCGGCTCCGCCCCGCCCAGGCGGCCCCGCGGCGGCCAGCACGCCGCGCGGCACAGCAAGCCGTCACGGCGCTGGCGCGGGTCGCCCAAGCAGCCCGCCGCCAGCCCGTCCGAGCCGCCGGTCCTGGAGAACGTCCCGGCCGACGACGGCGAGCCCTGGGTGACGCCCGACCCGATGACCACGGGCTCGCATGCGCCGTGGGAATCCGGTGACCGGTCGTGAGGCCGGTCCACCT
>Ga0335081_10021821_pt1 | contig 10359 bp, 6 predicted proteins | sample Lox_Sample_35_FD_206713 | JGI IMG/M metagenome (GOLD analysis project Ga0335081, IMG submission 206713) | Soil microbial communities from Loxahatchee National Wildlife Refuge, Florida, United States - Lox_Sample_3.5 | ecosystem: Environmental > Terrestrial > Soil > Wetlands | place: USA: Florida...
GATGTCGGCGTAGGCGTTGGTGTTCGCCCAATCTATGATCTTGTCCAGGTAGGGCACAACTGGCTCGAGGAAGGAAAGCATCACTTTCATTGTCGTCACCCCGCCGTGCAGTGCTCCTTCGGTTTCAGTCCTGAAGTCGTCCCTCAGCTTGTCCGGCCCCGGCTTGAAGCCAGATCCCGGATGGGTATGCAAATCCAAAGCTCCGGGGAGAATAACTTTGCCCGTTGCATCGACTACCTTGTTCGCCGAAGGCATCGCCGACTCACTTCCCAAAGAGACGATTTTCCCCTTGTCCACTGCCACCGCGCCGTTTTCCAGCACTCCTGACGGAGTGACGACCTTTCCGTTCTTTATTACAAGATCCACAGCCATGTTTCGGCCAAAACTGCTTCAGACGTATTTTAGGATTATACCTAATCCTGTCGTGTTTGGAAGTTACTGCGGAGCAGATCCTAAACCGACTAGCATGAGGGAGCTGCAAGTTCTTCGGGCTTAGATTGAGACAAGGGAAAACGAAGTCGTCCTTTCCAACCTGCAATTGCCAGCTGGCGACTGTGGCCCATACTGTTTCCGAGATCAAGAAAAACATTCATCATTAGTCTTGCCACGCGGGAGACGACCGGTCCAAACTGAATTCCCCTCAAAACACGATTAGGGAATATGGCTATAATTCTCAGGTGGACTGAAAGTGAATGACATCTGATGAAGACTCTAGGAGAGTTCGATTATGTGCGTCCGGAGTCGATTGCCGAGGTCTGCTCTTTCTTGAAGGAGCATCAGGCCGTCACCCGGCTCATCGCCGGAGGGACAGATCTTGTCACTATGGTTAAGGATAGGGTTCTGGCCCCAAAGTACGTGCTCGACGTAAGCGGCCTGCCCGGTCTGAATGCTGTAAGATGGAGCAAGAAGGAAGGGCTGGCCATGGGCACGCTGACCACAATCACAACCCTGGTTGACACAGAGGTCATCCGCGACATGTACGTGTCCTTGTACGAGGCCGCGGCCTCCTTCGGGACCACACAGGTAAGAAACATGGCAACGGTAGGAGGCAACATATGCAGAAGCTCACCTGCAGCCGACATCGTTCCGCCGCTCTTGGTATTCGATTCGACTGTGAAGCTCGTGGGCTCAGCGGGCGAAAGGACGGTGCCTCTGGGAGAATTCTTCACAGGTCCGGGCAGGAACGTGCTGCGGAACGAAATCCTAACGGAGATCAGGATACCTCCGCAGAAGGAGCCCTACGGAACCGCATTCCGGAAGATGGGAAGGACCTCTGAGGATCTGGCTCAGGTCAACTGCGCCGTGAAGGTCGTGGTGGCAGACGATCGTTTCGATGAGGTTAAGATAGCTCTGGGCGCCGTTGCCCCGACTCCGGTCAGGGCCAAAACCGTTGAGGAAGCCCTTAAAGGGCACAGGACCCGCCCGGAGCTGATCAAAGAGGCCGCGAACAAGGTGGCGAAGGACATATCCCCAATTTCAGACAGCCGCTCCAGCGCCGAGTATCGCATGTATGTGACGCCGATACTTGTCAGAAGATTGATTACCGAAGCGATGGCGAGGATTGGTACATAGCATGAGCAAACATTTCGTAGACCTGAACGTGAACGGGGTGATTCATTCAATTCAGGTCAAGGGGAACTGGACCCTGTTGAAGGTGCTCAGAGACGAACTGAACCTAACCGGGACCAAATGCGGATGTGACGAGGGCCAATGCGGAGCCTGCACAGTCCTGGTCAACGACAAACCGGTGCTGTCGTGCCTTACCCTCGTTTCCGGGCTCCACGGCCAAGAAGTCACAACCATCGAAGGACTTGGCGGGGGCGGTAACCTTGCCCCGTTGCAAGAATCCTTCATCAAACATCATGCTCTGCAATGCGGTTTCTGCACTCCTGGAATGATAATGTTGGCTGAGGACCTGCTTCTCCGGAACCCGCACCCCACTGAACAAGAGATAAGGTACGAACTGCGCGGGAATCTCTGCCGGTGCGGTGCCTATCCCAACATAACCAAAGCCATCCAGACTGTGACTGCACGCGGGAGAGAAAGAAGCAATGAGTAGAAACGCCGAACGTCCCCGGTCGGAGACTGTCCTTGAATACGAACAGGAGCAGAAGTTCAAGGTAGTAGGCCAGTCGTTTCCACTTCGCGATGCGCGGGAGAAGGTAGATGGGAGCGCCAAGTACTCGGCAGACATCAAGCTCGAAGGGATGCTCCATGCGAAGGTATTGGGTTCCCGTCACGCTCACGCGATGATAAGGAAGATAGATGTAACTGCAGCGAGGAACCTCCCCGGCGTCGCCGAGGTACTGACCTTCGAGAACACGCCGAGGACCCTCTTCCATCCTCACGAAACCCAGCCCGTGTTCATGTTCAACCAGCAGCTCAGATTCTACGGGGAGGCGGTGGCAGCGGTGGCTGCGGAAACAGAAGAGATAGCGGACGAGGCGCTCGAGGCGATCAAGGTCGAATACGATACCCTGCCTGCAGTATTCGATCCGGTCGAGTCAGCCAAGCCGGACGCGCCCAAGCTGTATCCCGAAGGCAACCTCATGGATCCAGGCGGTGTGCCTCTAACAATCACCTGGGGGAATGTGGAGAAGGCCTTCTCAGAAGCCGAAATCGTAGTCAAGGGTACGTTCAGGACCCCTGTTCATTCGCCCGCTCCCATGGAACCCAGGGTCTGTGTAGCCAGTTGGGATGGAAAGGATCTCCATGCATGGGTCTCGAGCCAATTCCCCCACCGGGTCGCCGAGGACCTGGCCACGGTTCTGGACATCCCTCTCAGCCACGTGAAGGTGGTGAGCCACTTCTTCGGAGGGGGGTTCGGAGGGAAGAAACAGGACGAATACTACCTTATGGCTGCGCTCCTGTCGATCAGGACGAAGCGCCCTGTCAAACTCGAGTTCAGCCGCGAACAGGAAATGATAATGGGCAAGCGGAGACACTCTTCAGTGGAGAACATCCGGCTTGCAGGGACGAAAGACGGGCGAATAACCGCTATCGACTTCGACACTTACTACGACGTTGGCGCCCATGGCAACTTTGTCGGAGGTACACTAGGATTCCTGGAGAGCTTCCTTTACATCTACAAATGTGAAAACGCCGTCTTCAGGGGTCACGACATGGTCACAAACCTCCCAACAGCCCAACCGTTCAGGGGTGTTCCGTTCCCAGCGTATCACTTCGGGATAGAACAGCTGGTCGACGAGCTCGGCGAGAAGGCAGGCCTCGACCCCATAACTGTGAGGTTGAGGAACACGTACAGAAAGGGGGACACCATGAAGCCCTTTGGCGCCACGATGTCCAATTACGCCATCGAGGAATGCGCCGAGAAGGCGGCAGCTGCGGCCGGGTTCCGGAGCAAGTGGAAGGGGTGGAAGAAGCCGACGGAGGTCCGGGACACCAAGGTGAGAGGTATAGGTGTAGGGCTGAGCATGGGATGGGTGGAATGGATGAGGGACATGTCGAACGCCACGGTAAAAATATATCCCGACGGCTCGGCAGAGCTGTTTACCGGAACCCAAGACCTGGGCACAGGATCAAACACCACACTTTGCCAGCTGGTGGCTGAAGAGCTTGGATTGCCCCTGTATAAGGTGAAGTTGACGGCAGGCGACACTTCACAAACTCCGAACGACTTCGGTGCCTGCTCGAGCCGGACACTGTATCTCGGCGGGCTCGTCTCCGTGGGAGCAGCCAAGAAGGCGAGGCAGGCCCTGATCAACGCAGCCCGCCTCCGCCTGGGAGCCGATGGTGAAAGCATAGAGTTCAAGGAAGGCAAGCTCCTGGTCAACGGGGAGCCGGTTCCCCTTTCCGAAGTGATTAAGGAGCCGGTTTCTGGATCTCAGCACGGCCAGCCCCTCGAGTACGCCGCCCAGTTCTTCCCCAGCACATATGTCGGGGGGGCAGTGTTCCACATTGCTGAGGTGGAGGTCGACGTCGAGACTGGCGAAGTGAAGGTCCTCAAGTACACAGACGCCCAAGACGTAGGCAGGGCGATTAACCCTGCCGTTGTAGAAGGGCAGATGTACGGCGGCGCCCTGCAGGGCCTAGGCTACGCTCTGGGGGAGGGACTGACATTCGACAAGAAAACCGGCAAGCCGCTGAATGCCAACTTCCTTGACTACAAGATATTCAACTTCGAAGACTCGCCGCAGGTGTCGCTTATCCGTATCGAGTCGCATGAGCCCAACGGACCGTTCGGGGCGCTTGGTGTGGGAGAGCACAGCATCAACCCTGTCGCGGGGACCGTCGCGAATGCGGTGGCAAACGCCATTGGAGCGAGGGTCTTCGAGATTCCCATTACGCCGGAGAGGGTCCTCCGGGCGCTCGGAAAAATCTGACTTCATCCACTTCATTTCTCTGACACCTCCAAGTGCCGCAGGTTTCAGCACCCCGGAGTGGCTGGATCTAGCTGACCTCGACCCGTTTGTTCACGGCGGAGGTGACATAAGAAAAGAAGTTTGACGAGGCGGCTGGCTTGGTCACTTCATGCGTGCTGATCGGCCTGCAACCGATGAAGAAGAGTCGCGGCTCACCCTCTTGTCCCGTTCCGGCGGCCTCAACGACCCACTCAATTTCCTGGGGGCGCCGAAGAAACTTGTCTACCGACCTAGCTGCCTCGACTAGGCGCTTGATTTCGATCTTTGACAGGACCGGTTCTGAGACCAACTCATTCTGGGGGAGGACAGTCTTCTCGACCTCGAAGGTCACCTTGTTCACGTAATACTTGGCGTGAGCCGGATTGCCCAGGGAGAAGACCTCGCCCTCCTGACCCGCGGCTTCAATGAAGACTGTCGACCTGTCCATCGTGGACGGATTGGCCGTGAACATCTCCCCAGACTTCGCCGCGTATACCATTGTCTGGACAATCACAGCAACCCCCGAGGCCTGGTCGAGGGCAGAGAGTTCTCTGAGAAGCATGCCGTCGTCGGCGTAGTGGTTCGCCCAGACCCTCTTTATCGCACCTAGGAGGTCATGCTCAGAAGAAACGCCCAGAACTACGTCATCATGACTAGCCGCACTCGAGGAGCCAGTGTTTTCCGGCGCCGCGCTTGATCTGACTGCAACAGTCCGGCCGCCTTGCTCTGAGAGCTTGCGATACGCATCTCTTATCAGGTCGGTCAGGTCCCCATCCACCGAGGACCCCAGAATCCCTTGGCGTATCTTGACACACACCTCCATTGCGGGCAGAGCTTCCGAGTCTCCGGATGGCCTCAGCTGAATGGATTGTATCAGACCAGCCAACGCGGCGTCATGACGCAGGAAGTGCTTCAAAGCTGAAGTGGTTAGGCAGAAACCCGGCGGGACCACGGCGCCTGCCTTCAGCAGGTTGTTTAGGCCCAGCGCCTTCGGCCCGACTTCAGAGCGGTTTTCTTCAGAGCAGTCTTCTAGAGGGAGGACTAGAGGTTTAGTGTCAATCAAGGACGCGCACTTTGCCATCGGTGCCGTCGACTTGGATCCGATCTCCTGTCTTGATGATGCGCGTCCCGAAGCCGGTCCCTACGACGGCTGGGACTCCATATTCTCTGGCGATTATCGCTGCATGAGACATGATTCCCCCTATGTCCGTGACAATCGCTTTCAGCCTTGACAGGAATGGCCCCCAATTGGGCGAGGTGATCGGACAAACGAGAATCTCTCCTTCCTGAATCTGGGTCAGCTGGGAATGGTCCATCACGACGCGTGCCACTCCCTCAACGACACCGGCAGAAGCTGGGAACCCCAGCAAGCTCTTGCCCTGCCCCGTTTCGCTTATCCCCTGGGCCTTCAACCAGTCCTGAATTTTCTCTCCAGTTATGCCCCAGAGCATTATCATGTACGGGTCTGTGACCACCGTCGGTGGGACCCCCAGAGCCGGCGGAGGTCGGTAGCTTCTAAGCCTCTCGAGAATTGCTTTCCTCTTCGCGACCAACCGCTTTGTCTCTCCGCCTGATACGACCGGGTTCATCGTGGCCCAGCGGACTTCCAAAGCGCGCAACAGTTTCTCCACTTCGGTGTAGTGCAGGTAGAAGACGTCGTCTACCTTCTCGAGGTAGCCGGCCTCCATTAGGAAGTTCGCGAACTCCATGACCTTCATGTAAAACACGGTCCTGAACCAGTTGCTTACGATGAACACGTGGTCCTCCGCGTAGCTGTATGTCAGCTCTGCGAGGCCCAGCAGGCTGTCGAAGGCCGGGATGTCCTCCTCGTTCAGCAGATCCCTGTACTCCTGGCGGACCCTATCCCTTTCATTGATGAGCGCCTCAACCTTTCTGTCTATGTTCTCGCCCTTCTCGAGCTTGCCGACGTAAGTCTGAAGCGTCGCGAATGGGACCGACCGGTCTTCTGCCCACGACTTGAAGTAGAAGTACTCCCTGTTCGGCGTAGGGCCGGAGTGAACGTAGAACCACGGGTACTCGGCCTTCGAATAGCTCTCCAACCAAGACTTACCTGCCGGATCACCGCCAAGCACTGCCGCGAGCTCGTCCCACGAGTCGCTTTCGGCGAATTGCTTGCTGAGCTTGAGCTCGCTCGCTAGCTTGGCGAGCTTCCTCAGTTCCTCGTCTGGCCTGAGCATCAGGACGTCCACGCCCTGGACCAGCTTGACTATGGTGCTCTCCTTTATGTCGGGGAATTTCAGCCTCATGAAGTCCATGAACGCAAGGAGCGAGGCGTAGGAAAGGTTGGCTAGTTCGAAGTGGCGCTGGGATTCCGCTTCGAAGGCGAGATCGATTAGGCGCCTGAAGTTCACGTGGAAGCGATGCACCGGGCTGATGGAATTTTCAGAAAGGTAGTCCAGGGTGAAGTCGACGTAATCAGGGAGCCTGACCTGCATGCTCCTCGTCTCCTGGATTATGTTCTCCATGTTTCGGTACCATTTCGAGTACATCCGCTTCCAGTTCTCGTAGTAGTAGCTCGACCTCTTCTGGAACTCCTCCGCCCTCTTCTGCGTGACGCTCTCCGGCCAATCTCCGACAGTCGGGGACACATAGAAGTATCCGTTCAGGATGCGGTGATCTATTCCCTTGGCCTGCGGGATCATGAGGACTCTGGTCGTCATCTGGTTGAGCCCGATCAGCCATGCCTCCAGCCAGATGATATCGAACGGAGGAACAGGGTAGGGGTTGTGGACGTTGTCTAGGAACCAGAACTTCTTCCCCTCGAATTCCTTCATTTCCTCGCTGAACCGGTAGTAGTTGGGATACATCTCCTCCCATCCCTCACATCCTGTCGGTGTTGGAATCTCATTTGGACCGGGGAACCTCATTTTCGACATGCCGGTGCTATCCAATTGTTCACTCTCCCTTTCTGGACAGGCTTCTTGAAGTCTTGAGTTCAAGTTGACATAATAAGAGTTCACCCTAATGTCTTAATCTGAGCGACATCCCCTTCCCCGGAGACTTGTAATAGGAGATTCGACGGCATGCCAAGACTTGCGTGACATGTAAGGTCATCACCGGAGAGACATGGCCTTGAAATCTGATTGTCCCACTTCTTTTCCGTGGTTAGCTCTATCCGATGATGAATTTAATATCAAAGGTCAGAATTAGGTATAATGCTCATATACGCACAGCCGAGATTTTTCGCAGTTGAACGTGCAGGAGCAGGAGCAAGCGAAGGCTCAATACAGGTACATCGGACAATCTGTTCCCAGAGTCGATCTCAAAGCGAAACTTACTGGTCGTGCTGTCTACGGTTACGACTTCGCGGTTCCCCATATGCTCCACGGTAAGGTGAAACGGAGCCCGTACCCTCACGCCAAAATCACCAGAATCGACACCAGCGCAGCCAAGGCGCTTCCTGGAGTCAGGGCTGTCATCATTTCAGGTGACGTTCCAAACAAGTTGTACGGTGTCATGCTCAAGGACACTCCGATGCTGGCCCGAGATAGGGTACGATACGTCGGAGAAGCTGTTGCCGCCGTTGCCGCAGATACATTGGAAATTGCAGAGGAGGCAATCGATCTCATCCAGGTGGAATACGAGCCGCTCCCGTTTGTCACAGACGCAGAGATTGCCGCGAAGGGCGAGGTAATCCTCCATCCTGACCTCGCAAGTTACAACCCAGGGCCGCCGTTCCCCGTGAGGATAGACCCTTCGCGTCCTAACGTGAGCAACCACTACCATGTAGATTTTGGCGACGTCGATGAGGCTTTCAAGAGAGCCGACTTCGTGCTTGAGAACCGCTTCACAACACAAGCTGTTCAACATATGCATCTTGAGCCGTCGGCAGCCGTCGCGAAGGTCGATTCTGATGGACGTGTCACCATTTGGAGCGCGACTCAGTCTCCGTACATGATCAGACAGCAGGTGTCTGATGTCTTGGGAATCCCCATAAGCAGGGTCAGAGTCATAGCGCCCTACGAGGGTGGCGGGTTCGGTAGCAGGTTGGAAGTCCACGTGGAAGCGTTGGCGACCGCCCTTGCCATGAAATCGGGAAGGCCCGTCAGGATTGCAATGACGAGAGAGGAGGTCTTCACTTCGACTCTCCTAAGGCACCCATTCATTGTCTACATCAAGGATGGAATCCAGAAAGACGGGAAGATTATCGCCCGTGATTTGAGGGTCATTCTGAATGGAGGCGCCTACTCAGGAGGGTTCGGGATGTCCGTGTGTAGAAACTGCATTTTCGGAGCGGTCAGTACCTACAATATCCCCAACTTCAGATTCGATTCAATCAGAGTATTCACGAACGCCACCCCATCAGGCGCGTTCAGAGGATACGGAAGCATGCAGGTCGATTGGGCAATCGAATCACAGATGGACTGCATCTCCCAGGCGTTGCATCTCGACAAAGTGCAGCTTCGCAAGAAGAATGTGCTCCATCAGGGAGACATGAACGCCATAGGAGAGAAGATGAGGAATGTCAACCACGACGGCGTGCTCGAGAAGATGCTCGAGAACCTTCACCTGGAGGAAGTTGAGCAAGACGAAGCCTCTGGCCCGTGGAGGCGTGGCAAGGGATTTGCGCTGACTGCCAAATACACCACAGCCCCGACGGCTTCGGCCGCCACACTCCGCATCTTCCCCGATGATTCTGCTATGTTATTCATCAGCGCGACAGAGATTGGCACGGGCTCGGACACCGTGTTCTCGCAGATTGTTGCAGAGGAACTCAATTGCCCGTTGGAGTCAGTCTTGGTCTCAGGCCCTGACACTTCAATCACGCCATTTGACGATGGCGCGAACTCCAGCAGACGAACTTACTACATGGGCAATGCGGTGAGAATGGCTGCACTTGACGCGAAGAAGCAGATTTTCGAGAGGGCATCAGTCGTCTTAGGCGTTCCTACATCGGACTTAGTCCTTGAGAATTGGACTGTGAAACAAGTGAACGGCCCCGGCAAGACAATCACCGTTGGCGAGCTTTATGTCAAGGATCAGACAAGAAGCGGAGCCTTCTTCCCGGGTAGTGGAGATCTTATTGGGCGAGGTGTCTGGCACGAGAAGGTTGGTTTCCTCGACCCAAAGACAGGACGGTCTACGTCGGACCGAGTCGTCACCTTCTACGCCCCAGTCGCTACAGGAGTTGAACTCGAGGTGAACGTCGAGACGGGGCAGATTCGAGTGCTGAATATTCATTGCGCCATGGACGTGGGCAAAGCTCTCCACCCTGCAAACGCAGAAGGACAAATCGAAGGAGGCATCGTTCAAGGATTCGGGAGCGCGCTGATGGAAGAGGTGGTCTTAGATGCAGGCAAGCCAATCAGCACCAACTTGGCAGATTACAAGGTTCCCCTAGCACTCGATACACCAACTGTCAGGGTCTACATGCTGGAGACGCCTGAGCAAAATGGGCCCTACGGAGGCAGAGGCGTCGGAGAGGGGTCAATCACCGGCGTTGCACCAGCAATGGCAAACGCCCTGGCCAATGCGATTGGTGTCCGCGTTTACAATCTGCCGCTGACGGCAGAGAAGGTGCTCGCCGCCATCGAGGAATCGAAGAAAGGAGGCAAGCAACGTTGAGCACGACCACTATTTCGACTAGATTCAGGCCCGAGGACTATGTTGTGGCCGAAAGCATCGAGAAAGCAGTGTCTGCACTTGCCGCAGAAGGAGACCGCGCCAAAGTGATTGCGGGCGGAACTCTATTCTTCGAGTTGGTCGAAAGGAACATGATTCCTAAGGTCAAGAAGGTTATTGACATCTCCAAGCTTGGGCTGAACTACATTCGAGTCGACAGCGGTCAGGTGAAGATCGGGTCGACCACAACATTGACAGATCTCCTCGAGGACAAAACAGTCAGCAAGATCAAAGGCATAGAAGCGCTGGCCGATGCGTTGAAACTGATAAACCCAGTTCAAATAAGAAATGTTGCCACCATGGGCGGGGAGGTCTGCGGCGCAAATCCGCTTTTCGACCTCCCACCGGTCCTAAT
>Ga0335081_10021822_pt1 | contig 10359 bp, 15 predicted proteins | sample Lox_Sample_35_FD_206713 | JGI IMG/M metagenome (GOLD analysis project Ga0335081, IMG submission 206713) | Soil microbial communities from Loxahatchee National Wildlife Refuge, Florida, United States - Lox_Sample_3.5 | ecosystem: Environmental > Terrestrial > Soil > Wetlands | place: USA...
CTGCCGATGCTTTGACAAGCAGCAAGAGGCGACACTCCCACAATGCAAACACAGCCGACTGACAAAGAAGAAGCTTTCAAAAACTATGACTGCACAGAAGGTAATAGTTTTTACGAGACTGATAAGCAGAAGATCATTCGCAAACTGATCGAGCATTCTAAGGAAAAAGCATGGGGAAAACACAGGAAAATCGCTAAAGAACTTTGTTGGGATTACAATAAACGTGGGGATTACATTCGCAAAGTAGCAAGCGGATGGAAATATGACCTCAGAAATGGGCAAGGCTCAAGAAATGCCATTCGCTCAAAACCTGACAGTCAGCATCATGTTTTTGCTGTTTGTCGTGTGCCTGATTGTTTAGACCGTAAGAGGTTCAGTGACGTTTCTGATTTGGCTGTTGCTGCAGGTTGGAGACTGAGCAGAAATCGGAATCATGTTTTGATTTGGGATTCTGAGCCGTCTTTAGGCAGAGTGCAGTGGTTTACGTCAGGCTTGGTAATGGTTCATGCGAATAAAACGGCTTTTATCACTGTTCCTGCTTTGATGGCTAAGGTTAAGACTCTGCTTTGGCATTGCTTTGTTGAAACGTGCTTAATTGAGAAGGTAAAAATCGTTAATCCTTTCCTTGCAAGCGTTCAGTGGAATCAACATCACGATGCTTATGACACTGACGGACACCGTCTGCCCTATCTCAAAATTGAAACTTACAAGGAGACGCATGGCTTTGTTTTCAAGTCAGGGGATGCTTCAGACCCTACGAAGTTTGAGTTTGAGTTTGTGAAGATACCTTACGTTGAGAGTCTTGAGCGGATTGCTGAAACAGCTACTAAGACTCTTTCTGCAGTTTCTCAAGTGCTGCAGAATAAAGCTGTTACAGACGATAGACTTGCACCCTTGATTGAGCAGTTGAATACTACGCTGCAGGACTTGTCTGCTCCAAAAGGTGTGAAGGGAGACCGTGACAGGAGACGGCTCTATGAGTGAGAACGAAACCTTTGCTCATATCGTAGAGGACTGTAGACGACAAAATGAAGCTCTGAAGAGAAGAGTTTCTTTTTTAGAATGGAGGCTTGAGCAGAGAAATGAGGAGACGACAAAGGATTTCCATGCGATGCAGCCTTTTTTTGAAAGCATGAAGGCTAAGATTCTTTTGATATTCCATGATTTGCCTTTGAGTATGGGTCTGTCACATCAAGAGATACAAGATCAGTTTGCTAAGCTTTACCCTATGATAGACATAACGAATGTTCCTCGGAGAGTTAGAGAGCTTGTTAACGAAGGAAAGCTTTGGACTTTCCCTGACGACCACAATGTTGCAAGATTCTATCTATGTTTGAAGCTTGAAGCTAAAGTGGTTACTCAGAACGAGTTTGAGCAACAAGAAGACAATCTTCAAGAGGTGACAGATCAATGAGTTGTTTAAAGTGTATTACTAAGCACCTGAAGCTGCAAGGGGTTGCCTTCGATAAAGCGACTTTGCAGACCGTGAAGCCTGAACCGTTATCGCTGTGTGAACAGGCACTCCAAGACCCTAACTGCCCACAAATAGCTGACATAGAGACTGAGTCGGTTAATGGAGAACACTTCTGCCTGCTTGGTCAATTCTTAGATTCATTGGATTCACAAGAAGCCTTCATAAAAAACTTCATTGCTGCCCACTTGTAAAGCATTCCTTCTACTTTGTGAAGTTCTGAACAGGCTTGAGCAGACTTGGGAAATAAGACTTCCATGCAAGATGAACATAGGCTTCCATGTTGTTTGACCCACCACCTGCTTGACCTGATTGTTGGAAAGCTGTCATGACCGACCATCCTGTGTAGACCGAAAGCATCGGAGCAGTGAATTTATAGTCCTGAACAAGATGGGAAATTCGCCAATGTCGTAAGATATTGCGGAGTGCTTTTGAGCCACCTTTCTCACTTAACGTAATTGGAGGTAGAATATCTCTTAGATTCTTTCTGATAATCTTTCTTAGTTCCTGACGACTCAAGTCAAAGGATAGCGTTACCATTTTCCTTCTTCCGTCAGGGTAACTTGAGTCAGGTACAGTAACGAATCTTGGAGTTTGTTTAATGTATGTTACAATGTCTTTTATCAGGGGTTCATAATAAGCTGCCATTGGTAGCGCAATTGGTTTGAAGGTAGGGGCTTCATTTAGAATCTCTATAAGCTTCGGGTTAATGCTTAGCTGATTATCCCTGCCTATCTTTTCAGGGTCTATCTTGAGTTTGTCGTCTTGAAACTTTTTCAGAAGTGTCCTTGCTCGGTAAGCTTCCAAGGTTTTTTCAATTCGTTCTCTTGTGATTTCGGTGTGGAGTGTGTTTGGTTTTGATCTCAAGATGTGGCTGCCCCTTTTGGCAGTTGCCATTGTAATCAGTAGGACTTTGAGGTTGATCGGTTTGGGGAGAGTGGAGTCTTCATTTGGTGTGACTAAAAATTCTTCTCCTTGAACGGTGTTGAAAATCCCATAATTCCTTGACATCCCACAGCTCAGCTCAGAAGGTGGAACAACCGTTGAAAGCTCACACATTCGGGCAGCGGTAAGATAGTAGGTTGAGCAAACGGCTCGTTCATAGTCGTTGCTTATTGCTGCTAAGTTTTCTCTGATGGTCTTCTGAGAAATTGAGAACTTGTTTTGAGTCATGAGGTTCTGATACACTTCATTGTTTTCTAAACCAATTATTTCCACTTTGTACACCAAGTGGATATACTTTTGATGGACTTTGCTTAAGTATTTTACTAAAATTACATTACTTTACCGTTAATCATGTAAATTTTCCATTAACAGCACATATTTTTCAATCTATCGAGACTTAATTTTCCACTCCTTATGGAGTGGAAGCATTCATGGAAAACAATGAGACCAAGTGGAACGGAGAGGCAGAATTAAGTTTGGTTTATAGCTTAACTAACTAACTATAAACGCTTCTTGAAGAAATACATTGACTAATTACGAGAACAGTCAAGTTTTGTTTTGATTAGAGGCAAAAGGAGCATTCAGACACTCAATACTGAGTGATAGAGTAGTTGTATTCCTGAGACTGAGGGCTTGCAGGGTTCTGCTTGACCGAAACCAAAATCCACGCAAAGTAGCTATCCTTGGCTGTGTTGCCTGAAGAAGCAGGGGCAGAAATAAGGTTAGACATAGACGACAATACGCAGCAAGCCAACCCTTTTATCTTGCACCGTTAGATAATCTAACGAGAGAAGGGTTCTGTCGGTCTTGGTCTCAGAGAAGGACATTAAGAAAGTATTGCTTCAGCATCCGTGGATGCCAAGAGAAATCGCTGTTAGGATTGTGCAGGATAACGAGTCAAAACCAAAGACTAACACTAAGGCAGGTAAGACTGAATACCAAAAGGAGTATATGCGAAGACGGAGAGCCTTGCAGAAGCTTGATGTGGCTCAGGCAGTCTTTGGAGTGCCTCAAGGAAAACGTAAGAGGAAACGCTAATGGGCAGTATTGGAATTCTTGACGGAACGGCAGCCGATAACGATAGACGCAGACGGCTGTTAGTTGAGCAGGAGAACCGTGACGCATTGGCAGATCAACAGAAACGGAGCAGCAGGAAGAGACGGCAACTGCAGAAGCTTAACCGTGTAACTGACGTTTCAGTGCCTCTTGCGAATCCAAACACTGAGCTGCGTCAGATTAGAGGTATGTTGGGTCTTGACGAATTGCGGAAGGAACATAAGGCAACAAACTATCGGAAGGGGAAACGGCAAGTTTGTGTCAAGTAACCGAAAAACAAACTGCAGCAAAGTCAAAGGCAGACCTGAGCAGGTTGACCGAGCTTGACTTCTTGCTTTTGTCAGCTTTCCCTGAGCCGAGAAGAGTGGAGCTGAAGAGATGAAACAGTATTACATGACCCTAACTCTACAGAGGAGATTACAAACCGAAATGAAGTCTCCAATCTGCCGTTTATGCAAGAAAGCCATTGAGGTTGGTGACCTTGTTTTAGTTACCACCTCAACGAAAAGATGCAAACAACACTATTTTCATGAAAAATGCTACGAGCAGTGTCAAGTATGAAGACAAAAATCAGTGAAGACAAGAAGATTGAACCTCTTGAACCTGAAGCAGTGGTCAAGGAATCTTTCTTGCAGCGTTTTGTTAATGTTTTGACACTGAAGGACAGAAGGGAAGAGCATGAAACGCAGAAGCTGTTACAGGCTCAGGCAATCCAAGAACAGGCTTTGAACTGTAAGCTCTTGGAGACTCAAGTCCGAGCAGCTCGTGAAGAATACCGCTTTAACCATGCCCAATTTCTGTGGATGAAAAAACTCAGCAAAAAAAGACCTAAACCTAAGTCTGAAGGCATCGTGTAGAGCTGAGAAACCTGAAGACCCCTTTTATCAGTTACCCCTGCTTTTTGACCCTATTTATGGAAACAAATAAATTTTATATTCAGTGGACACCGATATATGATTTGTCTGACCCTAAAATGGAGAAAAGGCTTGTTTATGTCCTTAGTGCTTTGTGCATTTTCCTTGCATTAGGGTTAGTAGGAACATTGGTCTATTTTGTACCATTAGCGACTAATCAAAAGAACTCTTCTCAACCTGAACCTACTGCAGTTGCAATAACTCTGCCAACGCCAACTTCGTCAACTCCAACTCCGACTCCAACGGCAATAGCAACTCCTACTTTGGCTCCAATTCCAACAGCAACACCTTCGCCAACAGTAACATTAACACTTAGCGAAGGTAGCATATTTGAGAATGATTTGGTAGTTTTTACAGCAACCTTAAATGAAGATGAATCCAACGTGCCAATTACGTTATACACTGTGCCTTATCAGGATTCAATTTTTGTTGCTACTAATGTAACAGATTCGCAAGGGCAAACAACTTTTACCGTTAACTTATCAGAATATAGTACAATCGTTGGTTTATATGATTTTTATGCCTCTGTCAATTTAACATCAACAACTATAGTAACAAGTAATTCAATAACAGGGCAAATCCCATAGCTATTTCTATGCTGTGCAGAGCAAGTAGGCGAAATTAGGCAAGTCTTAAAAGAATTACAAGGTAAACATTGAACCCAAGGGATTAAGTGACAGAGAATAAGCATAATTGCCCAAAGTGTCTTGAAGAAATCGAAGTTACCGATGATAAGTGTCCTAAATGTGGCGAGAATCTCTTAACACTTGAAAATGCAAAAATGCTTAAAGAGGCAGCAACCCAAACAAGATTCACTTGGGTAGTTCTTTTACTTACCTTCATTGCCGCTCTGATTGGTTTGTTGACTTTGATGAAACCTGACCACGGTAATTCTTTGGAAGAATTATTCATCCTGCTTCTTAGCATCCCCTATGCTATCTTGACCGTTGGTTTATGGTATAGCATCTATGCCTTAGGCAGAACAACATTCATAATTGATTTGCTTGCAAAATTCAAACAACCTCAAGTGGTAATTGATTTTTTGGACAGAAATTGGAAAGTTGATTACGTCAAAATTGTTAGCAAAAAAATTCCTACAAATAAATATGGCGAAGAAAGGGAGTTTAGAAAAAGGACAGTAAGAGCTTTAGCGTTTCTTACTTGCAGCGTATGGATAATTCTTTTGATATCGAAACTAATCGCCTGTTTGACTTAGCGATCTCCTTCCAAGAGTTCAGGCAGCAGATTGCAGACCTCACAAGGTTCAACGGCTAAAAAAGAAAAAGGGATTGTGTGCGGAGAAATGGTGACATCACCGCAGAAAACGGCTGCGAAACAATCCCATGTGTGCCACTCGTTTCTATTAACACGTTTTGCCTTTTAGTTTTTGTTTTTCGTATTCCATGGCAGACTTGGGATTTTTGATTGTCGTCTAATGAACATAGACAGGTGCTTTGGTCAAAAAAGTCCTTAGAGGAAAATCACTGTATTCTATTTGCTTGCATCAATTTTTTTGGTTATTTCCTTTTGGAATAGGAAGTTTGATAACTGTATAAAGTACAAGAGTTGGTTTAGTTAAGGCTGCCAATATTATTGGAAAAATTCCTGACAGGATCGAGAGTAACAGGAATATGTCAACTGCTACAAACGTTTTTGGACTTAGAACAATGTATGCAAATATCAAAATGATTAACGAAAAGAGCGAAATGACAACATGAAGTCTTACGTATTTTAAAACTCCGACTCTCAAGTTATACCAATAGGTGTGTCTGAAAACTAAAGCGGAGTTAACTGTTTTCAAATCTTCTTCGGCTTTGAATTCCTTCGTGTCTTCTCTGAAGGCTGCTTCGTCTTCTTTCTGACTTTCCTTAATATCTGAAATGTAGAAGAAACCAATTATAGGAAGAAAGGTTACAAAAAGCCCATTTATCGTGATGCTTGGTGCAATTAAGGTTTTGGCAATATCAGAAGCTGTGTTGCTGACTGAAATAAAGTTTGATGGAAGACCCAAAGATACAAAATAACCTGCAATCAAGCCAAAAGCGAGACAAACTAAAAAATATAGCCATTTTTTGTAAAACATTTTGTAATAGTCTTGAAGGGCATCTTCTTGAATCTTCGGGATTAACTTTTTCAAATTTTCGAGTTTTGCTTTGCTCTCTTCTTCCATTAAGATTACTCTGAGTTTTGTTCCGATTTCTTATGTTTATGCTGAGCAGATTTAAGACTTGTCTTTGTGGTATGCCCAAAGTCTTTTAAGATAACTGAAAACAACTAAGAACGCAATGGTTTGTCAGCCTGATGAACTCAAAAACGGATTCCATCAAAGGAAAACTCGACATAGCATTGATTTCAGTCTTAATCGTAATTCTCGTTGTCCCGATGGTCTCAATGGGTATTCTTGGCTTGTATGGTTTTGTTTTGTCTCCTCAAGCATACGCTGAAATTATTGCTGCAGTGGCAACATTATTAGCCGTATTTCTAACTCTCGGCTTACGTTTAATAGACGACACATTGAACCGCTATGAGAAATTCGCTCAACCAAAAATTAGAGACCTCAGCTCTCTAATGTGGGGACAACAAGTCGTAGGTGTAAGTGTGACGGCTGACCTCAGAAGCTATAGACTCTTTACTCTTCAAGGCACGGTTCAAAAACTCGTTGATTCCGCTTCAGCCCTTGAAAAGCATGGACAGTTCCTTTTCACGAACCTTTATCCAAAACAGTTGATAGCCCAAACGTTTGAGATTTGCGGAGAACTCAAAGAGTTATTAGCACTAATAGAAGAAGTGAAGCCTTATTGGGCAGCCCAAAAATACCTTGAAGTTTTTTTGCAGTGCTTAGTTCTTGGACATACTGACCCTGCAGACGTATATATTGATGTTTACGATAAGGAGTTTGCCTCTATAACAGAGAAGGTAAAAGAGATAAGTCAAAAAGTTGAAAGTGAAAAACCAACCGTTGTGACTCAAATCAGGACTCTGAGAGAAAAGATACTTCAAGAAATAGAGATAGTGACTCAAGGGTTAGATAGCTTTCTTGAAGCAAACTAAGGGGTCTATTCTGCAAGCAAACAAAAAAGAAAGGAGAGAAGCTCCTATTTTGGCTTCTTATTCTCAGTTTGTTTCTCTCGTTTTGGTTTGAACCCCTGCCTTTTGACGATGATTTCGTTTAAGGTTGTGTTGAGTGCTTTCTGCAGTGATTCTGACAGCTCTGTGATGTTTTTGCCGAAGTCTTCTTGCCCAATGAGCTTGAGCTGTTTCTCAGTGAGTTCGATCTGAAGGGTTCTCTTTGGCTTTCCATTTTCTTTGACTGTTTCTATGCGGTTGCCGTATGCGTTTAAAACGCTGTTGAGGTTGTCTTTTTCGGTTGTATCTTGAAGGAATTTTGCCAAGGGAAGTAGTTGGGCATATGTAGTTTTGATTTCTTGTAGTTCACCTTTCAACAAGTTGATTTCTCGGTCTTTCTCTGTAAGTTTGTCTTCTAACCCTGAAAGTTGTTTTTGGGTTTCTTTTGAAGGTTCAAGGACTCTGAGTTCCTCATAGGCTTTGGCATAGAGTGGATAGTGGTCTTCAGGATTCCGAGAGATGTAATGTTCATCAGTTCCGATGCTGTGACCCATCCAAAACTCTCTGTAAGACCAATCTGCTCGGCAGTTGTTTCTGAAATACTTTCTTAGTCCATGAAGACGGATGTGTGCAGGTTTCCCTTTGGTTGTAGTTTGGTCAAGCTTCAGTTTTCTGACCGTCTGTCCAAAGGTCACGGAGACGTTTTGAATGGTAAATTGTGAGTGTTGAGCCTGCTGCGTCTTCGATGGTTTCTCCAATGCGAAAACGTAATCATCATCCTTCAATGGCAGTCTTGGCTTGAGGTATTCCTGCAGGGCTTTGAATCCGTCTTCACCGATGAAAGTCCACCTTTCTCCTACATGGTCTTTCATAAATTGGCTCGGAGTGTTAATCCTCATAGGTAGCCTTTGCTTCTCAAAATCTTGCTTTATCCACTCATACTTCATGTTGATGGCAGTTCCAACCCTCATGCCTGATTCAGCAAGCATTAGCCACAAAGCTCTGTTCCTAACGCTGCTCCTTGAAACTATCAGCCGTATGTCGTTCTTGTTCAGGTCTCGGTTGTGGAAGGTGACGAAAGTGTGCTTTGGCAGGTCAATATCTACAGGGATTTTGTTGTACTTGAAGAAGCTCTTCACTATGCTAAGAAATTGCTTCGTTGATAGTGAAGCGTATTTTGGCTTTATGTGTGTGTGGAAGGCTCTGACGACATCCTGCCATTCATCTACGAAAATGATCTCTGCTCTTCTGCTGTCGCTGAGCCTTGCTTCTCTCCACTCGGTGACAACGCTGCTGAAGTCCTTGCCTTGTGTTTTGCAGAAAGCGTCAAAGGCTTCTAAGGTGTCTCGGTAGCTGCTTTGGGTTTTAGGGCTTTCTGTTGATGCCAAAAAATTATCAACATACTTGTTTGATTGCACGACTCTTTCCCTTCTCACTGACTATAAATTAGTATTCACAATTCATTTATTTAAATATTTATTTACCTTTCATAAGTTAGTTAAATACCGTTGATCAATCTGTGCATGTAAATCTGGAGGAAAATGTATGAAAAATCTTGGAGAGAAAGACAGAAAAGAACTAGAAGCCAAAATGGCAAGTGCCTTTCAAGAAAAAATAGGTGAATTGCCGACAGAATTGCGCGAAATATTGCTAGATGACATGGTTACAGCATTCGAAAATAGACTAAATGTGTTAAACCGCTTGGGCACTGAACCCCTGAATTAGCCCGAACAATGGACTCCAATGTGGATTAATAATACATAAATGATTTATATAAAAAGCGTTGACTAACTACAAAAGAGGAAATTAAAGTGCGTCGATCTAAACTGGAAATGTATGTGGATATTCTTTCAGTTCTGGCTCACAGAGGACCGCTAAAACTGACTCATGTAATGTATAAAGCAAATGTAAACTGTAGCGTCCTCAAGGAATACCTTGACTTCCTCTTGAAGCAAGGTCTCGTGGAAGAACGCACCGTGGGTAAACGTCGACTTGTTTACGCGGTTACACAACGGGGCATAACAGTACTGAAATACTTCAAGGAACTCAAGCAAGTTTTGCCTATAGTAGAGGAAGCACGAAACCAGGCTCCAATCCCCTACTAAACTCCCACTTAGTTTATTTTGGGTCAACCAAAAATTTTAGTTTTCTTATATTGTTTGATGTTTTTGAAGGTTGTTTAGGTTGTTTTGGCCTAGTTTGTTGTTTTGCGTTGTGATTTACATGCTTGAAATATATACTACTATTTCGTAATACTTAATAAACACATAAGCGAACTGTAGATGTGCAAAACAAACCATAGAGGTTCTGGCATGAAAGAACAACAATTAACAACCAAAGGGCCGATAGCAATTCTTGAGAAAATCGAAGAAAGCCTCGAGAAGCTAAATGAAAAGATGGAGGTCATTATTGAGATTCAAAAGAACAGTGATGTCAATCAAAGCCGGACCACTATGTTGCCTGATGCATCTTTGGACGTTATGACACTTCTCTCGATGCCGGATCATCTTCGTAAGACCGCTATGACAATATGTAGATGTGGACGCGCAACTGCAGAAGAGATTTCTGTGACGACAACTCGTGCTCGCGCGGTCGAAAGTGCTTATCTTAACCAGCTCGTAATAATGGGTTATCTTAAGAAGGAACGTAAAGGAAGGAAGGCGTACTTTTTCGTCGATCCTGAGGCAAGGAGTTGAATTGTATGAGTAAGATCATTGCAGTTCACTCGTACAAAGGCGGAACAGGCAAAACACTCCTCTCCGTAAATTTGGCAGCGACTTTTGCTAAAGCAGGCAAGAAGGTCTGCGTTTTCGACTTGGATTTTCGTGCGCCGAGCTTGTTTGCGATTTTGAAAGCTCAAGGCATAGAGCATTGGTTTAACGATTACTTGAACAACACTGCAGACAT
>Ga0335081_10021823_pt1 | contig 10358 bp, 8 predicted proteins | sample Lox_Sample_35_FD_206713 | JGI IMG/M metagenome (GOLD analysis project Ga0335081, IMG submission 206713) | Soil microbial communities from Loxahatchee National Wildlife Refuge, Florida, United States - Lox_Sample_3.5 | ecosystem: Environmental > Terrestrial > Soil > Wetlands | place: USA: Florida...
AGGCTCAGCGGTTGCTCGCCCTCGAGCCCGACGGAGAGCTCGCAGCCGGGCGCGTCGCCGACCTGATCGGCCTCGGCGAGGCGGCTGAGGTTGCCGGCGAGGACGGCTTCTCCGCCGTTCGCCTGCTGCTCGAGACCGTCGCACGGACACGGCCGCTCGTCGTGGTCTTCGACGACATCCACTGGGCCGAGCAGACGTTCCTCGCGCTCGTGGAGCACCTGGCCATGTGGAGCCGCGACGCCCCGATCCTCCTCCTCTGCCTCGCGAGACCGGAGCTGCTCGAGCTTCGGCCTGTCTGGGGAGGGGGACTTCTGAACGCGACGACCACCTTGCTCGAGCCCCTGACCGAGACTGAATGCGGCGAGCTGGTCGAGAACCTCGTCGGCAAGTCCGGGCTGACCGGCGAGATCGTCTCGACGATCGCCGGCGCGGCAGAGGGCAACCCGTTGTTCGTCGAGGAGCTGCTGTCCATGCTGATCGACGAGGGCGCCCTCATCCGTGGCGAAGGCGGCTGGACTGCGAACGGCGACCTCTCGGCGCTGCGCGTGCCACCGACGATCCAGGGGCTGCTCGCGGCACGGCTCGAGCAGCTGGCCGAGGACGAGCGCTCCGTGATCGAGTGCGCCGCCGTCGTCGGCAAGGTGTTCTTCGAGGACGCGGTCGCCGAACTCGCGAGCGATCTCGAGGCGGCGGCGATCGCGGATGCGCTCGGTTCACTGGTCCTGAAGGAGCTGGTGCGCCCGGAGCAGGCGGTACTCGGCCGCCGCACGTATCGATTCCGGCATCTCCTGATCCGCGACGCCGCCTACGACGCGATTCCGAAGGAGGCCCGCGCCGGGCTGCACGAGCGCTTCGGACGCTGGCTCGCACGTGCGACCAGCGACCGGTCGACAGAGTACGAGGAGGTGATCGGGTACCACCTCGAGCAGGCCTACCGCTACCGGTTCGAGCTCGGCGCAGTGGACGAGGCCGCGCGAACCCTCGGCCGCGAGGCAGCCGAGCGGCTCGCCGACGCAGGCCGCCGCGCCTTCATCCGGAGCGACGCTCCCGCCGCGGTCAACCTCGTCTCACGCGCCGTCGGCATGCTGGCTGCCTCCGACCCGCTGAGGGTCGAGCTGGTGCCGAACGTACGGGTCGTGCAGGGCACGGGCGTCGACATGAGCTGGGCCGATCGCGTGCTCACCGAGGCGGTCGAAGCTGCCGCCACGACCGGGGACCGCCGTCTCGCCGCGCATGCCCTCGTGCAGCGTGGGCTGCTCCGGCTCTTCACAGCGCCGGAGGTGACGGCGGACGAGCTGCTCGCGACGGCCGAGCGAGCGATCGAGGTCTTCGACGAGCTCGGCGACGAGATCGGTCTGTCACGTGCCTGGCGCCTGAACGCGCAGGCGCACTACCTCGGCCGTCGGGCGAGAGCATGCGCGGAGTCCTCCGAGCATGCACTCGAGCATGCACGCCGGGCTGGAGACCTGTTCGAGGAGCGGGAGATCCTGGAATGGCTGGTGATCGCACTGCTCCTTGGGCCGACGCCGGTTGCCGAGGCCGCGGCGCGCTGCAGTGCACTTGCAGAGGAGACCGCCCGTTATCCCCTGCTCGAGGCAGATGTGCTCGCGAACCTCGCCACGTTCGCGGCGATGGAGGGACGCGAGGCCGAGGCGGACGAGTTCATACGACGGGGCCGCTCGGTCATGGACGCGGTCGGCCCGCGGGCGTGGACCTTCTCCTTCAACCTCGCGTACGTCTTCCTCTGGCGCGGCGACGCGGTCGCAGCCGAGGAAGAGATCCGACCCCAGTACGAGATGCTCAAGCGGCTCGGCGAGAAGAGCCACTTTTCCACGCACGCTCAGACGCTCGCCGAGATCCTCTACGTGCAGGGACGCTACGAAGAAGCCGAGCAGCTGACGATCGAATGCGAGGCCGCGTCGCGTCCGAACGACGTCCGCTCCCAGATCCTCTGGCGCTCGACCCGGGCGAAGCTGCTCGCACGCCGGGGCGAGCTCGAGGCGGGAGAGCGGCTCGGCCGCGAGGCCGTGGCCTACGCCGAGACGACCGACTTCGTGCTCTCGCACGCAGAGGCGCTGCTCGATCTCGGAGAGGTGCTCAGGCTTGCGGGTGAGGAGCCGGCGGCTGCGGAGGCGATCGCCGAAGCCCTTCGCCTTCACGAGCAGAAAGGAAATCTGATCGGGGCGGGCAGCGCCCGCAATCAGCTCGAAGGGCTCGCCCGGTGAGGGTAGGGCGGCGCCCGGCCGGCGCCGCCCCCAAAGTGGTCGCGCTACTTGCGGACAAACGGGAAGACGTTCTTGGGCTCACCGCCGCGCAGCGTGAGGATGCTGGCGCTTCCGTCCGAGCGGACGCCGGTCGCGAACCAGATGCCCTTCTTCGCCTCTTTGGCGCTGAGCGCGTCGGTGGAGGAGACGGAGCTCGAGGTGACGGCGTGAGTAAGGCTCCGGTGAGACGGCTGGGTGAACGGCGGGACGTTCTTGGGCTCGCCTGTCGCGAGCGCCGAGGGCAGGACGAGGACGGCGGCGGTCACGGCGAGAGCAGCCGCTGCTCCGGCCCGGCAGATGATGGAAGTCGTGTTCATCGTGTTCCTCCTTCTCGGTGGCTGCAGGTTGTGGTCGTCGAGAGGAGTCCACCGCGGCCCGGCAACGTTTCGGCTACCGCCCGCTTAATCCCGGGTAAGCCTTGACACGGAACGTATGTTCGTATAGAACGTACGTTCCGTGCTTGCCGCCGTCGTCATCCCGGCTTTCGACCTGCGGGTCGCGCTCAACCTGCGGCCGGGGCTAGAGGTCGAGCCGGCGGCGCTGGCGCCGGTCCCCGGAACCGAGCCCCTCATCGGGTCGGTGACGCAGGCGGCGCAGTCGAGAGGAGTGAAGCCCGGGATGAGGCTCGGAGAGGCGCTTGCGACGTGCCCGGGCCTCGTTATCGTCGAGCAGGACCCCGCTGGGGTCGAGCAGGCCTGGGAGGAGGTGCTGCGGCGACTCGAGAACGCGGGGTTCGCAGTCGAGCCGGCCGAGCCGGGCACGGCGTTCTTCGAGACGAGAGGGGTGGAGCGTCTGTACGGCGGGCTCGAGCCGGCGCTCAAGCGGGCGCTCGCGGCCGTCGGATCTTCCTGGGATGCCCGAGCGGGGGCCGCCGAGCGGCGTTTCGCGGCGCTTGCCGCCGCCAGCGTCGCCCGGCCGGGACAGGCTCTGATCGTCTCCGACGATCGCACGCGCACCTTCCTCGCACCCTTGCCCCTGACCTTGCTCCCGCTCGAGCGGGAGCGCTACGAGCAGCTCGAAGAGCTCGGAATACGAACGATCGGACAGCTTGCCGGGCTGCCGGGTGGCGCCGTTGCCGAACGACTGGGGCCGGACGGCCGGCGCGCCTGGAGCCTGGCGAGAGGCGAGCATGACGGACGGGTACGCCCTCGACAGCCACCCGTCCGCCTCGTCGAGACACTCGAGTTCCCGGACGCAGTCGGCCAGGAGCTGACGCTACGGCGAGGGCTCGGCGTGCTCGTCGACGGTCTGCTCGCCCAACCGGACCGCGCGGGGCGCCCGCCGCGAAAGCTCGCCCTCTGGGCGAGGCTCGTCGGCGGCGCCTCGTGGCGCCGGACGGTCACTCTGCGCGAGCCCTCGGCCGATCCGGAGCGACTCCGGCTCGCACTCGGCCCGAAGCTGGCCGAGCTGCCTGCTCCTGTGCTGAAGCTCAGGCTCGAGGCGGTCGAGCTGGCCGGGAGCGACGGCGAGCAGCTCGAGCTCGTCCGGACCGCCGGCCGTTCACTCGACAGTGACGTGATGCGAGGGAAGCTGAGACAAGGCCTGCGCCAGGTGAAGGCGGCCGTGGGTGGGGGAGGGGTTTCGATGGTGGTGGAGGTGGCGCCGTGGTCGCGCATTCCGGAGGCTCGCGCGCTGCTCGTTCCCCGCGACGACTGAACGAGCTGCGCCGTTTGAATCAACCCAGGCCTGCGCTGGTCGAGGCGCACGGCAACGGCATCCCGCACCTGGTCAACCGGCAGCGTGTCGCGGCTGTGCGCGAGGAGTGGCGGGTCGTCGACCGCTGGTGGACGGAGGAGCCCGTCGACCGCCGCTACTTCGATCTCGTCCTCGAGACCGGCGAGAACGCCGTCGTCTACTGCGACGGTGAGAGCAAGACCTGGTTCACCCAGCGCGCCTGACGTGGCCTATGTCGAGCTCCACTCCCATTCCGCCTACTCGTTCCTGGACGGCGCCTCGCTGCCCGAGGAGCTCGCCGCGCGCGCCGCCGCGCTCGGCTACGACGCGCTCGCGCTGACCGACCACGACGGGGTCTACGGCTCGCTCGAGTTCGCGCTCGCCGCCAGGCCGCTCGGGCTGAAGGCGATCACGGGCGCGGAGGTGACCCTGGAGGGAGGCCGGCACATCAGTCTGCTCTGCGAGACGCGGCGGGGCTATGAGAACCTCTGCCGGATCCTGACCGACGCCCACGCGCGGACACGGGTCGAGGGGCGCGAACGCGAGCTGCTTCCGGCCGCCACGACCACCGCGTTCGTCGCCGAGCACGCGGAGGGGCTCGTGTGCCTCTCCGGCTGTGCCCGTCACGGGCTCGCCGTGGTCGATCCGAATGCGGCCGCTCAACTCGCGCGGGCATTCCCGCAGGCGTTCTACATCGAGCTCCAGCGACCCTACGCGCGTGGCGATGCCCGCCGCAACGCCGCCCTCGAGGAGCTCGCCGGCGACCTCGGCGTGGCGACGGTCGGGACGGGCGATGTCCACGCGCACGATGTTCGACGGCTTCGTCTCCAGGACACGCTGGTCGCGATCCGCAACCGCACCTCGCTCGACGGCTCCGAGCGCGAGCGACGGGGCAACCACGAGTCCGTCCTCCTTCCGCCCGGCGAGGCTGCCGAGCGCCTCCCGGCCGGCGCTGCCGCGCGGACAGGCGAGGTGGCGGACCGCTGCGCGTTCGACCTCACGAAGGAGCTCGGCTACCGCTATCCCGACTTCTCCGACGGTCCCGATCCCGCCGACTCCCAGCTCCGCTCGCTCTGCGAGCGGGCCTTCGCCGATCGCTATGCCGGCGCGAACGGCCACAAGCGCCGCGCCCGCGAGCGGCTCGAGCAGGAACTGACGCTGATCGCGCGGCTCGGGCTCGCCGGCTTCTTCCTGCTCCATACCGAGGTGCTCGAGCTGGCCCGGGCCTGCGCGCTCGAGGTGCGAGGCGCCGGCTCGCCTCGCAATGCGCTGCCGCCGGGGCGGGGGAGGGGCTCGAGCGTCGGCTCGATCGTCTGCTACCTCACCGGTCTGTCACACGTGGATCCGGTCGAGGCGAACCTGTCGCTGGGGCGGTTCCTCAACGACGAGCTCGTCTCGGTTCCGGACATCGATCTCGACTTCCCCCGGGACATCCGCGAGAAGCTGATCGTCGCCGTGACCGAGCGCTACGGCCGCCGGCACGCGGCGCTCGTCGCCACCTTCTCGAGCTATCGCAGCCACGGCGCGATCCGCGACGTCGGCAAGGCGCTCGGGCTCCCGTTCGCCGAGCTGGAGCGGCTCGCGCGCGTCACCGACGGCTGGCATGCGACCGGCGTCGCCGGTGAGCTCGACAGCCTCCCCGGCGGGCACACCGGCCCCCGCTGGCAGGCGTTCCGCGAGCTGACCGGCGAGATCGCAGGGCTCCCGCGTCACCTCTCCCAGCACCCGGGCGGGATGGTGATCTCGTCGAGGCCGCTGATCGACCTCGTTCCCGTGCAGCCTGCCGCAATGGCCGGCCGCCAGATCTGCCAGTGGGACAAGGACTCCTGCGCCGATGCCGGCTTCCTCAAGATCGACCTGCTCGGGCTCGGGATGCTCTCGGCGGTCGAGGAGGCGGTCGACCTGATCGCGCGACTCCGCGCGGAGCCGATCGACCTCTCCCGCATCCCGCTCGACGACCCGGAGGTCTACTCCGAGATCCAGGCCGCCGACACCGTAGGCCTCTTCCAGATCGAAAGCAGAGCGCAGATGCAGAGCCTGCTGCGCACCCGGCCCGAGAACCTCGACGACCTGACCGTGCAGGTGGCGCTCGTCCGGCCGGGTCCGATCCAGGGGAAGGCCGTCCATCCCTACATCGAGCGGCGGCAGAGGCTCCGCGAGGACCCGGGCTTCGTCTATCCCGTCGAGCACGAGTCGCTCCGGGAGCCGCTCGCCGAGACACTGGGCGTCGTCGTCTTCCAGGACCAGGTGCTCGACGTCGCCATGGCCGCCGCGCGCTTCAGCGTGGGGGAGGCCGAGGGCCTGCGCCGGGCGATGAGCCGCAAGCGCAGCGAGGAGGCGATCGAGGCATGGCGCCCCCGCTTTATTGCAGGGGCGCTAGAGAACGGAATCGATGAACAGACAGCTCACTGCATCTACGACAAGCTCGTCGGCTTCTCCGGGTTCGGCTTCCCGAAGTCGCATGCCGCCGCATTCGGGCTCCTCGCCTACCAGTCGGCCTGGCTGAGGCGCTACTACCCGGCCGAGTTCCTCTGCTCGCTCCTGAACGCCCAGCCGATGGGCTTCTATCCGCCCGCATCGCTCGTCCGCGATGCCCAGCGGCGAGGCGTCGAGGTGCGCCCGCCGCACGTGAACCTGAGCGCCGCCCGCTGCACTGTCGAGACGGGCGCTGTCCGGATCGGGCTCGGCTACATCCGCTCGGTAGGCGAGACCGAGGCCGAAGCGCTCGCGGCAGAGCAGCCCTATGCCGACGTCGGCGACCTGGCCCGCCGGGGCCCCGCCGGCAAGGACGCCCTGGAGGCGCTCGTCACCTCGGGCGCCTGCGACGGCTGGGGTGCCAGACGCGAGCTCCTCTGGCGACTCGGCCTCACGCCCCGTGGCGAGAGCGCGCCGGAGGGCGCCCGCCAGCTCGCGCTCCCGATCGAGCCCACGTCCGAGATCCCCGAACTGCCGCCGCAGACCGACTGGGAGCGCATGCTCGCCGACTACCGCCATACGCAGGTCTCGGTCGGCCTGCACCCCTTGGAGCTGCTACGGCCGCTGCTTCAGGAGTTGCCTTTTAAAGGCGAGGCTTGTGTTGCAAGTAACGAGCTCGGCGAGGTGCCGCACGGTGCCCGCGTTGTAGTCGCGGGCCTCGCGGTCGCAAGACAGCGGCCCTCGACCGCCAATGGGATCGTCTTCATGCTGCTCGAGGACGAGCACGGCCAGATGAACCTGATCATCCCACCGCCGGTCTACGAGGCTCACCGGGCAATCGTCCGCGGCGAGCCGCTCCTGCTCGCGAAGGGCCGCTTCGAGCGAGTCGGCCGCAACGAGAACGTCCTCGTCGACGGGCTCGAGTCGCTCGGCCCGCTGGCCCGGCAGGCCGCAAACGACGCCGAGGTCCGAGCCGCCCTCCCGGGCGCTCACCACTTCGGGCATCGTTAGACCGTGATTCTCTTCCCGATCGCGCTGATCTGGGTCGCCGCCGTGCTCGTCTGGATCATCCGTGCGAGCAAGAACGAGCCGGACTCATCCGGCCCGGGCGAGCCCGGGTTCCGGCGCTGGTCGCCAAGGAAGGGCCCCCGCCCTACCGGTTCTCGATCTCGAGCGCGAAGGCCTTCCAGCGCCGGGCGACGGCGCGGTTGAACTCGTTCTCGTAGGCCTCGTCGACTCCCTCGTCCAGGGTTGCGGCGTACGCGTCCCTGAGGTCGGCCAGGATCTCGGTGCCGGTCTCGACCACGTCGACGAAGTCGCCGTAGAGCTCCTCCGCCTCGTCGCGGTCGGCGCGGTTGTAGGCGGCGAGTCGGTCTGCGGCCTCCTCGATCACGTCGCTGTGCTCGCGCTCGAACAGGTCGAGCTGCGTCCTGATCACGTCGGAGAAACGACCGCGGCGAAACATCACCCGAGTTCACGGTACAGCTCGAGGTGACGCTCCGCGGCTGCGTCCCAGGTGAGCTCGGAGCGCGCCCGCTCCGCCCCCGCGCGGGCGGCGCGAAGCGCATCGGGGTCGTCGAGCAGGTCGCGGGTGGCCTCGGTCAGGGCCTCGATATCGCCGGCCGGAACGACGCGGCCGGCGCCGTAACGGGCAATCGGTTCGGCGAGGCCGCCGACGTCGTAGGCAACCGCCGGCACGCCGGCGCCGAGCGCCTGCAGGAGGGCGCCCGACTGGTCGAGCTCCGCGTTGTAGGGGAAGATCGCGATCGTGGTGTCCGAGAGCGCCCGGTCGAGCTCGACCGGAGTCAGGTAGCCGAGTCGCCACTCGGTGCGCGGCGCGTCCTGCAGCTCACCGAGCGGCATCGACGGGTCGCCCGCAACGAGCAGCCGGGAGCCTTCGAGCCGGCGGACGACCTCGACCGCGTCGGCGAGGCCCTTGTACGGACGGATTACGCCGAGCGCGAGGATCGTCGCGCCGTCGTCGCTGGAAACCGCGGCGCTGGGGTATACGGGATGGGAGATCACCGTCGGCTCGAACCCGAGGTCGCGCAGCGCCTCGCGTCCTTTGTCGGTGTGGACAACCACGCGGTCGAAGCGTGAGAGCAGCCGCTTCCAGAGGTCGAGCTTCTCGGCGGTGCGCCTGGGAAGAAGGTCGTGGGCGGTGAACACGGACGGGCAGCGGAAGGGCACGTGAACGTCGACCTGGGGCAGTGCGAGCCACTGCAGGTGCAGCACGTCGGCCTGGATGCGGGCCAGCGAGGCCGCCACGCCCAGATGCTCCGTCGCCCTCAGCGGCAGCCGGGCCCGCGAGCGCCTGAAGAGCCGCGACGAGAGCGGGTAGAAGCGCTCGGTACGCAGGTACCCGTCGGCGGGCGGCAGGTCGGCGAAACGGAACCGGGAGGTCGCGAGCTCTACCTCCACCCCGAGCCGGGCCAGCGCGCTCGCGAGCTCATGGTCGTACCAGGGGGTGTACGCCGGGGGATCGGCGATGACGACACGCATGGCTGGCCTACAGTAGAGCCAAGTGGTCGTCCGGACCTGGAACCTGTTCCACGGCAACAGCTTCCCGTCGTCGCGGAAGGGCTATCTGCGCGAGATGGTCGAGCTGATCACCGCCGACAGGCCCGACGTCGTGTGCCTGCAGGAGATCCCGGCCTGGGCGCTTCCGCGCGTCGGGGAATGGGGGCAGATGCAGTCGGTCTGGGCCCGGGCCAGGCGGTCGAAGCTGGGCCCGTTCCCGATTCCCGCCGTGCTCGGGAGAGCGCTCACCGCCCCGCACCACGGCCTGGCGCGGTCGGGGTTCGCCGGTCAGGGAAACGCGATCCTGTTTCCAAACGAGGCGAAGGTGCGCGAGGACAAGTCGATCACGCTCAACACCAATCCCTTCTGCGAGGAGCGCGGCTCGCTCTTCGGGCTCTCCGCCGGGGAGATGGTGGCGTGGGAGAAGGAGCGCCGTGTGCTCCATCTCGTCAAGTACGAGCTTCCGAACCGGCTGCGTTTTCTGGTTGGCAACCTCCACGCGACGAGCCGACCGGGCGACCTGCGCCTCCCGGATGCCGAGCTGCGCCGCGGCATGAACTTCGTGATCCGCTCCTCGGAGCTCGAGGAGACCCTGATTGTCGCCGGCGACTTCAACATCACGCGCGATGCCTCGACGACCGTCCAGGAGCTCGTGAACGCCCCGATCGAGTCGCGGTGGACGAGCTACGGCGAACAGATCGACCAGGTGCTCCTGCGCCGCGCCGTGGCCACCTCGGTGCGCGTCTGGCCCGACGAGGAGCGTGTCTACAACGGGAAGCTGCTCTCCGACCACGCTCCGGTCGAGGTCCAGGTCGAGCTGCGGCCGAAGGGCTGAGGCCTAGAGGAACCTGAAGACCAGCTTGGCGCCCGTTCTGAAGCCCCTGCCGCGCAGCAGCATCCCGACCCCGATGACGCCCACAACCAGGAACGGCACGAGGACGAGCGGGCGGAGCTCGCCGTGCAGCGCGTCGAGGTCGTCCTCGAGGCGCTGCCGCTCTGCGGCGATCTCGCCCCGGATCTCCTGGGTGGTGCGCTCAGACATGGCCTTCGACCGCCTTCACCGTCCGTTGTGCCTCCTCGATCGCCTGTGACGGCTGGGGAGGCGAGATCTTCTTCGCGAAGTGGGCTGCCAGCAGCACGAGGATCGCCGCGAGGAGGAGAACCGCTCCCGCGACGATGAGCAGCGACAGCCAGAGCTCCACGGTCTCGTTCAGGCCGACCGCCGCCGCCGCGAGCCCGAAGCCGATCGCGTAGAGAACGAGGACCGCGGCGACCACGCCGAGACCGAGCGCGATCCCGGCCGCCGTCGCCTTCTGCTTTGCCTCCAGCTTCGCGAGCTCGAGGTTCAGCGCCACCAGGTTCCGCACGCGCTGGTTCACAGCCCGTACCCGTGCCGTCACGCCAAGCATTTGCAGGAGCTTACCGTCGATCCCGGCTCGCGACGAGCACGGGCTCGAGTCAGGCAGCGTCGGCTGCGGTCCGCAG
>Ga0335081_10021824_pt1 | contig 10358 bp, 10 predicted proteins | sample Lox_Sample_35_FD_206713 | JGI IMG/M metagenome (GOLD analysis project Ga0335081, IMG submission 206713) | Soil microbial communities from Loxahatchee National Wildlife Refuge, Florida, United States - Lox_Sample_3.5 | ecosystem: Environmental > Terrestrial > Soil > Wetlands | place: USA...
TGCACCGGTCGAGCCTTGCACAGGGCCGCCGGGACGACGGGCACCGGCCGTTAGCCTGGCGCCCGTGATCACCGCCGTCGCCGGAGGAGTGGGTGCCGCCCGTCTCCTGCGGGGGCTCGTGCGCGTCGTGCCACCCGAGGACGTCACCGCCGTGGTCAACACCGGCGACGACACCGAGGTGCACGGCTTGCACGTGAGCCCCGACCTCGACACCGTGACCTACACGCTGGCCGGCCTCAACGACGACGAGCGCGGCTGGGGGCTGGCCGGTGAGACGTGGGCGGCCATGGACGCCCTCGAGCGCCTCGGCGGCGACACCTGGTTCCGGCTGGGGGACCGCGACCTCGCCACCCACCTCTACCGCAGCGAGCGCCTCCGCCAGGGCGCCGCGCTGTCGACCGTCACGGCCGAGATCGCCGCCGCCCTCGGCGTGGGCGCCCGCCTGTTGCCCGTGTCCGACGACCCGCTGCGCACGCACCTGACGCTGGCGGGCGGGCCCGAGGTGACGTTCCAGGACTACTTCGTCCGCCGGCGCCACGCCGTGGCCGTCGAAGCCGTGCGCTTCTCGGGCGCGGACGCGGCGCGCCCCGGCCCTGGCGTCCTCGACGCCCTGGTGCGCGCCGAGCTCGTGGTGGTGTGCCCGTCCAACCCCATCGTCTCGGTGGGGCCCGTGCTCGCCGTCCCCGGCGTGCGCGACGCCCTGGCCGCCCGGCGCGACGACGTGGTCGCCGTCTCGCCCATCGTCGCCGGAGCGGCGCTCAAGGGACCGGCCGACCGGCTCATGGCCGAGCTCGGCCACGAGCCCACGGTGGTGGGCGTGGCCCGCCTGTACGCCGCCTTCGCAGGGACCCTGGTGGTGGACGACGCCGATGCCGCCCTGGCCGCCCGGGTCGAGGCCTGCGACGTGCGCTGCGTCGTGGCCCCCACCGTGATGCACACGCCGGCGGACGCCGCCGCGCTGGCCGTGCGCCTCCTCGACGCCCACCGGGCCCCGGCGTCCCCGGCGGCGCCGTGAACGGGGCGCCGGGCCCCGGCGAAGACGCCGCTCTGTCGGTGCTCCCCGTCCCCGGCCTGGGCGAGATCGCACGCGGCGACGACCTCGCCCGTCTGATCGCGGCACGCGTGGCGCTCCTCGACGGCGACGTGGTCGTCGTCACCCAGAAGATCGTCTCCAAGGCTGAGGGCTGCGTCGTGCCCCTCGACCACGAGGACCCGGCGGCGCGCGCGCGCCTCATCGAGTCGCAGTCCGTGCGGGTGCTGCGCCGGCGCGGCGACCTCATCATCTCGGAGACCCGCCACGGGTTCGTGTGCGCCAACGCCGGGGTGGACCTCTCCAACGTGGCTGACGGGTGGGCGACCGTGCTCCCCGACGACTCGGACCGCTCGGCCCGCCGCATCCGTGACGGGCTGCGGGCGGCCACCGGCCGCCAGGTGGCCGTGATCGTGTCCGACACCTTCGGACGGGCCTGGCGCAAGGGCGTGGTCGACGTGGCCATCGGCTGCGCGGGGATCGCGGCGGTGGTCGACCTGCGGGGGACGCCCGACGCCATGGGACGGGACCTGCAGGCCACCGAGGTGTGCGTGGCCGACGAGATCGCCTCGGCCGCCGAGCTCGTGATGGGCAAGGCGCGCGCCGTCCCGGTGGCCGTGGTGCGGGGCGTGGACCCCGCCTGGCTCCGGCGGGGGTCGGTGTCGGAGGAGATCCTGCGACCCCCGGCGGAGGACCTCTTCCGGTGACCCGACGACCCGGGTGGGGTGAGCCCGCCGGCCGGGTCGCCGGGTCACGGGTGCAGCCTCCCGGTGCCCGGTGCCCACTCCGAGCAGGAGGTCCGTGGCGCCCGGTCAGATCCAGTGGTGCACGACCAAGACGGTGATCGCCCAGGCCACCACCGCGAGAGACGCCCCCAGCGCCCCGAACAGGAACATCCCGCGCGGGACCGGGCCAGAGGCGGGCAGGGAGGGGAACGTCTCGGAATGCGAAGGCCGCACGGCGGCGACTCTGGGCCGGCGTCGTGAGGCGCGGCGCTGCGGGCGCTCGCGGTGGCGCGCCCGCTCGGACCCCACGCTCCCATTGTGCCTGGTCTTCGGTCTCCAGGGAATGGGTGTGTCACGCCGCCCGGTCCCGGGCGGGCGCGTCGGCCTCGGTGCGGTCAGGCAGTCTGTGGCGTGGCCGACGCCCTGTTCGAGGAGTCCCGCCTGGCCGCCGTCTACGACGCCCTCGAGGCCGAGCGCCACGACCTCGACGCCTACGTGCGCATCGTCGACGAGCTGGGGGCCCGGTCCGTGCTCGACCTCGGGTGCGGGACCGGGACCTTCGCCTGCCTCCTGGCCGGGCGGGGCCTGGCGGTGACGGCCGTGGACCCTGCCGCTGCGTCGCTGGCGTTGGCCCGCGTCAAGCCCCACGCCGCGGCGGTGCGGTGGCTGCACGGCGACGCGGCCGGGCTGGGCGCCCGTACCGGGGCGGGGACGGCGGCGGCGGAGGCCACCGTGGACGTGGCCACCGTGGACGTGGCCACCGTGGACGTGGCCACCGTGGACGTGGCCACCGTGGACGTGGCCACCATGACGGGCAACGTGGCCCAGGTGTTCCTGACCGACGAGGCCTGGGCCGCCGCCTTGCACGGTGCGCACGGGGCGCTGCGCCGTGGTGGCCATCTGGTCTTCGAGACCCGTGACCCGGCGCGCCAGGGATGGCGGGAGTGGACCGAGGACCAGTCCCGCCGACGCATCGAGGTCCCGGGGGAAGGGGCCGTGGAGACCTGGGTCGAGCTCACCGACGTGCGCCTCCCCCTCGTGTCGTTCCGGACGACCGCCGTCTTCGCCGGCGACGGCGCCGTCCTCACCTCGGACTCGACGCTTCGCTTCCGCCCACGAGGCGACGTCGCCGATTCGCTCGGGCGCGCCGGCTTCGCGGTCACCGACGTGCGGGGCGCGCCCGACCGCCCCGGGCGCGAGCTCGTCTTCGTGGCGCGCCGCCTCTGAGCGGTTCGGGGGAAGGCGCCTCAGGCGGCCGAGTGCCGCCGCGTGTAGTCGAAGACCCCGTCGATCCCGTCGGGCAGCGCCGTCCAGGACTGCCAGCCGAGGTGGATGGAGGCGCGCTCGGGGTCGAGGACGTTGCGCCGCAGCTCGCCGGCGCGCGCCGGGGCCGTGACCGGCGGGGCCGTCACCCCGGCGCGCTCGCCCATGACACGGGCCAGCTCGTTGACCGACACCTCGGTGCCCGTGCCGATGTTGAGCACCAGGCCGCCGCCCCGTGCCGAGGCCCGCACGAAGGCGTCGACGACGTCGTCGACGTACACGAAGTCGCGGGTCTGCTCGCCGTCCCCGAAGATCGTGACCGACTCACCCCGCAGCAGGCGGTCGGCGAAGATCGCCACCACGCCCGCCTCCCCGTGGGGGTCCTGGCGGGGCCCGTACACGTTGGCCAGGGCCAGGGCGCAGAACTCGACGGCGTGCAGCTCGCGATAGGCCGCCAGGTAGTCGATGGCGGACTTCTTGGACACCCCGTAGGGGGACAGCGGCCTGTGGGGCTGCGACTCCTTGAGGGGGAGCTCGCTCGGGTCGCACTCGCCGTAGAGGGTGCCGCCGCTGGCGGCGAAGACCACCCGCTGGGAGCGGGCGGCGCGCGCCCCCTCGAGCACGTGCAGCGTGCCGATGATGTTGACCTCGGCGTCGAAGTCGGGGCGCTCCACCGAGACCCGCACGTCGGCCTGGGCGGCCAGGTGGAAGACCACGTCGGGTTGGCGGCGGGCCATGACCTCGACGAGCTCACCCGAGCGGATGTCGAGCTGGTGGAACGTGAGCGACCGCGACCCCCCGGAACGGGCCTCGGCCAGGTTGGCGAGCGATCCCGTGGACAGGTCGTCCACCACGTCGACGGCGTGCCCCTCCGCCAGCAGCCGGTCCACGAGGTTCGAGCCGATGAAGCCGGCCCCGCCCGTCACCATCATGCGCACGCCCATGCCCTCCTCACGACGCCATCTCCGCCGGCACCCTGGCGTCCACGAGGTGCTCGCCGGCGGGCACCGCCACCCCGTCCCCGACCACCGTCACCGGCGAGATCTCGCAGTTCTCGGCGATCACCGCCCGCCGCCCGAGGACCGAGCCCGCCACCTTCGCCCCGGGCCCGACGCGCACGCCGGGCAGGAGCACCGACGACTCGACCGAGGCCCCCCTGGCCACCCGCGCGCCCGCGCCCACCACGCTGCGCGCCACCCGGGCGCCCGCCTCGACCACCGCCCCCCGCCCCAGGAAGCTCGGGGCGGCGACCTCGCCCCGGACCTCGGCGGCGCCGAGGCCCCACACCCCCGGCGCCAGCTGGCGGCACCCGGGGGCGGGCGGCCCCGGACGCGTGCCGTCGATGAGGTCGGTGTTCGCCCGCAGGTAGGCGAGGGGCGTGCCGGCGTCGAGCCAGTAGGCGTCGCTGGCCAAGGCGTAGACCGCGCCCACGGCGGCCAGCTCGGGGAACGTCTCGCGCTCCACCGACGCCCGGCGCCCGGCGGGGATGCGGGCCAGCACCGAGGGCTCGAGCACGTAGGTGCCGGCGTTGATGAGGTTGGTGGGCGCCTCGCCGGCGGGGGGCTTCTCCACGAACTCGAGCACCCGCCCGTCGGCGTCGGTGGGAACGACCCCGAAGCGCGACGGGTCGTCGACGGCGGTGAGGTGGAGCGTGGCCTCGGCGCCGTGGCCGCGGTGGAAGGCGACCAGGGCGCCGACGTCGAGGTCCGTGAGCACGTCCCCGTTGACGACGAGGAAGGTCTCGGCGATCCCGGCGCTGTGGGCCGCGAAGCGGATGGCCCCGGCGGTGTCGAGGGGCTCGGCCTCGACGGCGTACTCCAGGTGCACGCCGGCCGCCACGTCGTCGGGGTACGCGGCGGTGAACGCGTCGGGCCGGTAGCCCAGCGACAGCACGGCGTCGTCCACGCCGTAGCGGCCGAGATGGCCGAGGACCCGCTCCAGCATGGGCACCTCGACCACGGGGAGCAGCTGCTTGGGGGTCGTGTAGGTGAGCGGTCGGAGCCGCGTGCCCTCCCCGCCCAGGAGAACGACCGCTTTCACTACTCGGCTCTCACCACGTGCACTACTTGGCGGTGGTCGAGGTCGAAGGCGCTCTGGTGGTGGTCGTCGACTTGGGCGCCGTCGTCGACGAGGCCGGCGCCGTGGTCGTGGGGGTGGTGGTGCTTCCCGGGGCGGTCGTGGTGGTCGCCGCCGGGGTCGAGGTGGCCGTGCTGGGCGTGGTGGTGGAACCGGTGGCCGACGCCGAGCGGTCGTTGAGGAGTGCCTCGATGGCGGTGGTCGGGGGCTTGACGGCGGCCGCGCCGGGCTTGCCGAAGGCGACGGTGATGAGCTGCCCGTCGGCGAGCTTGATGTCGGCCGGGTTGGTGTACGTCACCGCCTTGCTCGACCCCGGTCCGGTGAAGCTCGACCACACGAAGATCCTGACGGAGCCCTTGGCCCCCGCCTGGGGCGTGCCCTTGGGACAGGTCTGGCCGTTGGTGTAGGTGGGCGACCCCGGGATCCCGAGCTTCGACGAGCTGAGCACGAGCTTGGGGTAGGTCTGCACGAAGCGCGCCAGCGTGGCGTTGTTGCCGGCGTCCTTGGCCGAGGTGGGGATGATCTGGATCACGCCGTCACCGTCGGTGCGGATCCCCGGGACGTTGGTGCCGGTGAGGTTGGGATTGGCTGGAAGGGGCTGGGTGCGGGGCGTCCCGCAGACGTCGAAGCCGAGCGCCGCGTACCAGTGGGCGCTGTTGGCGGCGGGCTGGACGGCGGTGGCGGGGTGCCCGAGCTCGTAGCGGCTGTAGACCACGAGGGCCACGCCCAGCACGCAGATGAGAACGAGGCTCATGTACCACTTGACGGGCATCTGCCCGCGATAGGTGCGCCCACCGCCGGTCTGACCGGCGCGCTGCACCCACCTTCCCGTGTCTCCCCTGGGCATGATCGGCCAGCAACCCTACTCGGCCGGGCGCGCCCCCCCACGCAGCACGTGGAGCGCCTGCCGGCCGCACATGATCCCCAGCCGGACGGCGAGCACCACCGCCATCACGGGCAGAGCCAGGCGGCGCCAGCCCCGCTCGGTGCGCGTCGCGAAGCGCAAGACCGACCGGTGGTGGGCCACGAGCATGCGGAAGGGGCGCCGGGCCGTCGACACCCCTTGGAGGTGGGTGACGACCGCCTGCGGGGCGTAGGCCACGCCCCATCCGGCCCGCCGGGCCCGCCAGCAGAGGTCGGCGTCCTCGGCGTACATGAAGTAGGCCTCGTCGAAGCCCCCCAGCTCCTCGAGGGCCCGGCGCCGGGCCATGAAGCACGCCCCCGACACCCAGTCGACGGCCACGGCCGCGCCGCCGGCGGAGTCGAGGTCGCCCATCCGGTACCGGCGGGTGAAGGGGTTGTTGGGCGCCAGGTCGGCCAGCACGGCGTGACCGGCCGCGTCCACGAGGGACGGGAAGCGCCGCGCCGAGGGGTAGCGGGTGCCGTCGGGCTCGAGGATCTTGGGCCCGGCGATGGCGAGCGTGGGATCGGCGCCGAGCGCGGCGGCGAGCGCCGCCACCGCCCCGGGGTGCACGGCCACGTCGGGGTTGGCCACCAGCACGAGCGCACTGTCGCTGGCGGCGATGCCCTGGTTGGCACCGGCGCCGTAGCCGAGGTTGGCCCCCGTGCGCAGGAGGCGCACGTCGCCGTCGGCGCGTACGAGCGCCTCGGGAGAGCCGTCGGAGGAGGCGTTGTCGACCACCGTGATCGTGCGCACCCCCTCGGCCCGCAGCGAGCGGACGCATGCGAGCAACACGGCGCCGGCGTCGTGGTTGACGACGACGGCCGACACCTCGGCGGGCCCCGCGCCGGTGCCCTCGGGCGACGTCGACGAGCGCGCCACGGCCAGCTCAGACGTGGCGCGTGAGCCGATAGCGGATCAGGGCGGAGATGGCCCGTACGCCGTCACGCCACTCGAACTTGGTCCCCTCCGACGGGTCGCGCCCGGTGTAGGAGACGGGCACCTCGTAGATGTGGTGGCCGCGCCGCAGCACCTTGGCGGTGACCTCGGGCTCGAAGTCGAACCCGTCGGAGTCGATGGTGATGCCCTCGAGGACTCGGCGGTCGAAGAGCTTGTAGCAGGTCTCCATGTCCGACAACGTCGAGCGGTACAGCACGTTGGCGGTGAGGGTGAGCAGCCGGTTCCCGAGCCACTGGCTGGGGCGCATGGCACGGCGCTCCCCCCGGAACCGGCTGCCGTAGACCACCTGCGCCTTGCCCTTGATGACCGGGTCGAGCAGGCGCGGCCAGTCGTCGGGGTCGTACTCGAGGTCGGCGTCCTGGATGAGCACGAGCTCGCCCCGGGCGCTGCCCAGGCCCGTGCGGACGGCCGCCCCCTTGCCGAGGTTGGCCGGATGGGTGAGGACCCGGACGGTGGAGTCCTCCAGGGCCGAGAGCACCTTCCCCGTCCCGTCGGTGGACCCGTCGTCGACGACGATCACCTCCACCTGGAGCGGGACCTCCACGGCCCGGATGCGGCGCAGGATCTCGGCCACCGTGTTGCGCTCGTTGTAGACGGGGACGATGACCGACAGCGTGCGGAACTCCACGGGCGGCTCGTGCCCGTTGCCGTCGACGCCGCCCGGGCGCGGGGGCGTCACCGGCGGCCCGCGTCCGTGGTGGCGTCGGCTGCCGTGGTGAAGAACGCGGCCGTGCGGCGCAGCCCCTCCTCGAGGGGCACGACCGGCTCCCAGCCCAGCTCCCGGCGGGCCAGGGAGATGTCGGGGCGCCGTCGCGTGGGGTCGTCGGCGGGCAACGGCTCGTAGACGATCGGCGACGAGGAGCCGGTGAGGTCGAGCACGGCGTGGGCCAGCTCGAGGACGGTGCGCTCGGCCGGGTTCCCGATGTTCACCGGGCCCGTGAGCGTGGAGTCGAGCAGTGCCACCAGCCCGGCCACCTCGTCCTCCACGTAGCAGAGGCTGCGCGTCTGCGAGCCGTCGCCGTAGACCGTGAGGGGCCGGCCCTCGATGGCCTGCACCAGGAAGTTGGACACCACGCGCCCGTCGCCGGGGCGCAGCCGGGGCCCGTAGGTGTTGAAGATCCGCACGATCCCCACGTCGAGGCCGCGGGCGCGACGGAACGCCATCGTCAGCGCCTCGGCGAAGCGCTTGGCCTCGTCGTAGACGCTGCGCGGGCCCACCGGGTTCACGTTGCCCCAGTACGACTCGCGCTGGGGGTGCTCGGCCGGGTCGCCGTAGACCTCGCTCGTCGAGGCCAGCACGAAGCGCGCCCCGTGGGCGGCGGCCAGCTCGAGCGCCCGGCGCGTCCCCTCGCTCCCCACGGCCAGCGTCTCGAGCGGCCGTGCCAGGTAGTCGGGGGGTGACGCCGGGCTGGCCAGGTGCATCACGGCGTGGACGGGCCCCTCCACGGGAAGCTCCGCGCTGACGTCGGCCTCCACGAAGCTGAAGCCGTCGCGCCCGGCGAGCGCGGCCAGGTTGCCGGCCACGCCCGTGGACAGGTCGTCCACGGCCACCACGGCGTCGCCCCGCGCCGCCAGCGCCTCACAGAGGTGCGAGCCCAGGAAGCCCGCACCACCCGTGACGACCACCCGCCGGCGGCCGCCGGTCACGGCCGTCCCATGCCGACGTAGCTGAACCCCATGCGGCGCAGGGCCGCCGGGTCGAGGAGGTTGCGGGCGTCCACGACGTGGGGACGGGCCAGGAGGTCGCGCACCTTGGCGTAGTCGAGCCAGCGCAGCTCCTCCCACTCGGTGAGCACCACCACGCACGCCGCCCCCTCGCACACGGCGTAGGCGTCGCGCTGGATCTCCACACCGGTGGGGAGCTCCGGCACCGGGCCGTGCACCGTGGGGTCGAAGGCCCGCACCAGCGCGCCCTCGGCCACCAGGCGCCGCACGATCTCGACGGCGGGGGAATCCCGGCGGTCGTCGGTGCGGGCCTTGAACGTGAGGCCCCAGACCCCCACCGTCTGGCCCGCCAGCGTGCCGCCCACGGCCCGGCGGACCTTGTCGGCGACCGACGCCAGCTGTGCCTCGTTGGTGCCGATGGCCCCGCGCAGCAGCGAGAAGTCGTAGCCCGACTGCTCGCCGATGTAGATGAGCGCGCGGGTGTCCTTGGGCAGGCACGACCCGCCCCACCCCGGCCCGGGCCGCAGGTAGTCGAAGCCGATGCGGTGGTCGTATGCCATGCCGAGCAGCACGTCGCGCACGTCCGCGCCCACGGCCTCGCACAGGTTGGACACGGCGTTCACGAAGCTCAGCTTGGTGGCCAGGAAGGCGTTGGAGGCGTACTTGATCGTCTCGGCCGTGGCGGCGTCGGTGACGATGAGCGGGGCCTGTGTGGAGGAGAACAGCGCCCCCACCCGGGCGGCCGCGGACTGGTCGTCGGCGCCCACCACGATGCGGTCGGGATGCAGGGCGTCGTGGATGGCCGTGCCCTCCCGGAGGAACTCGGGGTTCGACACCACCGCCACGTCCGGGCGGTTGAGGATCTGCTCGACGAGGATCGTCGAGCCCACCGGGACCGTCGACTTGTTCACGACCACGGCGCCGTGGCGCAGGTGCGGGCCGATCTCGGCGGCCACCGCCTCGAGGTAGTGCACGTCGGCGGCGCCGTCGGCTCCCTGGGGGGTGGGCACGCACAGGAACACGAACTCGGCGTCCGCCACCGCCGCGCTGGCCCCCAGCACGAAGCGCAGGCGTCCCGAGTCGAGCCCGGTGCGCAGCAGGTCGCCCAGCCCGTCCTCGACGATGGTGGGCTCGCCCGCCCCGAGGCGCTCGACCTTGTCCGGGTCCGACTCGCCGCAGAGCACGTCGTAGCCCAGCTGCGCCAGCACCACGGCCGTGGTGAGCCCCACGTAGCCGGCGCCGATGACGGCGGTGCGCACCGGCCGCGGCTCCGTGCCCGACGCGCTCACCGCGATCCCCCCGGGCGCGCCGTGGCGGCCGCCGGGGCGGGCGCCGGGGCGGCGTGCGCCGGCGCGTGCCCCGGGGACGGCGCCGCCGGGGGCGCCGACCAGTCGGCCCCCAGGGCGTCGACGAGGCGGCCCAGGGCGTCGTGCCAGTCGGGCAGCGCCGGCATGCCCATGAGGCGCAGGGCGGCGTTGTCGAGCACCGAGTTGGCGGGACGGGGCGCCGGGCGGGGCGGGTCGAGCTCCGCCGTGGCGATGGGCTCCACACGCGCCGGGTCGTGACCGGCGGCGGCGAGCACCGCCCGGGCGAACTCGTACCAGCTCGTCACGCCGGCGTTGGTGACGTGGAACGTCCCGGGCAGCCGGTCGGCGGCCAGGACGCAGATGGCACCGGCCAGGTCGGCGGTGAAGGTCGGGCTCCCCCGCTGGTCGTCGACGAAGCGCAGCGCGCCGGG
>Ga0335081_10021825_pt1 | contig 10357 bp, 11 predicted proteins | sample Lox_Sample_35_FD_206713 | JGI IMG/M metagenome (GOLD analysis project Ga0335081, IMG submission 206713) | Soil microbial communities from Loxahatchee National Wildlife Refuge, Florida, United States - Lox_Sample_3.5 | ecosystem: Environmental > Terrestrial > Soil > Wetlands | place: USA...
CAGGGAGCGGAGGCCCAGCAGAGAGAGCCAGAAGTCGGCTGCTGAGAAGCGACCGCGGATCTTGACGATGTGGCCCATGGGCCTCGACAGGTTGTCGACGTCGTGAGTAAGGCAGGCGGCGTAGCTCGCTCCCCCGGGCCATCGCGCCTTCCGCAGGAGGTATCCTCTCCGGTCCAGGGTGGCCTCTTCGAACTGGCCAAGGAAGGCCTGGATCTTCTGCTCGAGGATTGGTTGGTCGGAGGCGCTGTCCTCTCTCCCGCTCAGCGCGGCGACCAGGAGTTCGGCAAGGTCACTGGGCACCTGGCCGGGCGGGAGCGCGCCCTGGGCGAGGCCGAGGCTGTCAGTCAGGAAGGCGGCGACGTACTCCGCGGCCTCGGGGCTCATCCCTTCGGGCCTCCTCTCACCACTGGGAAGACGGCGGCGAGCTTCGATTCGATCTCTTCTTGGACGCTGTCAACGTCTCGACTCGCGTCAAGTATCGGGAACCCCATCTGCTTGGCGATGGCGAGGTAGGCCTCTCGCTCCTGGGATAGTACGTCTCCGCCGTACCTTATGTGGTCAGGACGGGAGTCGATGACGCCGAGCGACTTCTGGACGGGCACGTCGAGTATCACCGCGTACCTGGGCCTGGGCAGCAGGTAGAGCCACCGGACCGGCCTCACGGGATATCCGAGCGCCAGGTACTTCACGTAGGTGCTCCAGATGTACCGGTCGTACAGAATGACTCGCCCCTCCACTCCGCGACCAAAGGACGCGATGGTGTTGAGGACGAGGTTGTCGACGGCCGAAAGCAGCGGGCGCAGCGGGTTGCCGCCGCGTTTCCTCCCGAGCGTAGCCCTGTCGGCCCTCCTGCGCGGCCTTATCCTCTCGACGAAGAGGTAGCGGTGGAACGGGACGTTGGTGCAGTAGTAGCCTCTGCTCTTGAACCAGGCCTCGAGCTTGGCCGTGTGCGTGGACTTGCCGCTTCCGTCGATGCCCAATAGGGCGACGGCCCCGCCCCTCCTCCCCCTCCGTAGCGAATCCAGGGTCCTTCGCTGGTATTCGTCGTTCAGAAGAATCGAGCCCACGAAGAGCGCCACGGCCAGCGATAAGGCCACGAAGTTCGAGTGGCCGGCGAAGAGGTAGGCTCCGGAGGAGGCCATGAGGACCCTGACCGCGTTGGGCACGTCGTTCAGCGGGTCAAGCCTGCGGGCGAGGCTCGCCAGGATCCCGTAGACGAGGAAGAGGCCGAAGACGGCCGCGACGGCATAGGCGCCGAACGAGGGCGCCGCCTCCGCGAAGATGCCTACGGCGACCGCGACTATCGTGAGGGTGAGCTTCATCTTCAAGGTCAGGACACCGGTCGGAGACCCTCGCCGATACCTTCGAACTAATTAGTATTGCCCGGCATCCTCGGCCAACCTGCTCCCTGTCGGGTCGGGTGACGCAGGTCGGTCGGTGCCTTCGGTTTCTAGCTGGAGCTTTCCTTCTTCTGCTCCGTCGAGGCGGCAGGCTCCGCGGGCTTCTGCTCCGCGCTCACGGTCGGAATCTCGGCTATGGGCTCGGGCGGTGGCGTCGTGGCCATGGTGTACCCGATCCAAGCGAGTATCGCGAGGAGCAGGGCGACTGCTAGGAACGCCGTGACCCGGATGGTTATCTCCCACCAGAAGACCAGTAGGAGCCCGTAGATGATTATCCCGGCGATGCTTCCCGCGAATATCGCTCCACCTACAGCTGAATCGTTTGCCAAATCGTTCGACAGAGCGTCTCGGAGAGACGATATAACGATTATGTTGGTCCAAGGTCCTACGCTAGCATAGGAGCCGCGGTTCGTGGCTCCCCTCGCGTGGATACGCAGACGCCCCTGAGGCCGCGTTCCCTGGCGGACTTCACGACGCGCCGGTTCTCTGCGTCGAGGGCTCGCCTCCCTCTTGCCGCTAGCTTGAACAGCTGCGGGGGGAGCTGCCACCCGAACTTCTCGGCGCACTGCCTGGCGTCGTCCTGTCCGCGGAAGGGGAAGGCCCCGAGCAAGACTCTCCGGGAGAGGCCGGCCCCTCGCAGGATGGTCTCGTGGGCGCTGAGCGAAACCGTGGAGTCGGTCGTGGGGGGCTGTGCGATAAGGAGGTCCGCTCCGGCCGCCAGCCTCTTCCTGCCAAGCCTGGGTCCTCCGCCTCCTGCGGAGAGATCCACAGGGGCGAGGATCGCCGCGTCTATCCCGAGGGTCCTGGAGAGGGCTCTGGTCTCCGATATCAGCTCCGCCAGGGAGCCGTAGTCGTAGACGTTCGCGGGCTGGGCTGCCCCGGAGTACCTGTCTCCCCAGGCCAGGAAGATCGAGTCAATCCCGAGCGCGAAGGCGGTCACCACCGAGGTGGCGACGCTGCGCTTGTTCCCGTCCCGGGCGACCACGACCGGGGCCGCGTCCAGCCCCAGCTCGGCCTTCAGAATCGCAGCAGATTGAACCGGAGAGATCTGCTCCTGCGACGGATCCTTCAGGTCGGCCACCAGGAAGCAGTCTGCCAGCCGGGATATCGGTCTCACGCTGTCGACAAAGCGGCGCTGCAGATCCGCGAGGTCGACTTTGGCGCGCCGGCCGGGCGTCGACGGAACGAGGGGCGGGAAGAGCTCGACCACCGTGATGAACGGCCGCTCCAGCAGAGCACGACTCAACGTGGGTGCGGACTTGGCCCACGCTCTAAGCTTGTCGGTGCGGCGCTCTCAGGCCCCGCCCAGCCTTCGGCCAGCGAGATCGGCCCCTCGGGCCATCGACTCCAGCTTGAGCAGTCCGACCTTGTAGGGGACGTTCCCAAAGTTCGCGAAGGTCTCGAATCCGCAGTCGGAGCCTCCGAGGACGTTCTCCGCGCCGATTATCTGGGCTCCTCTCTCGAGCCTGAGCGCCACGGTCTCGGGGCTCTCGACGAACGGCGTCTTAACGTCGAGCACTCCGATGGCGAACCTTAGGCCCCTGGGCCATCCGTGCTCCTTCACGTGCTGCTGCAGAGCGATGAAGTCGCCTTCGTGCCTCGGGTTCGCGAACTCCCCCACCAGCAGTCCGACCTTGAGCCTGGTCACCTCGGCGAGCACCTTGGAGAAGTCGGCGTCGAAACGGTGCGAGCCCAGCCAGTTGCCGTAGCAGTAGTGGACCCTGATGCGCTCGGCGGGGAGTCCGGCTATCGCGTCGTTGATGGCGTCCACGTGATGGCGCAGGGCGTCGTAGAAGTCGATGTCCCAGTCGCCCGCCGTCTGCTTCCCCATTGCCAGGTCGGGCGCGTCTATCTGGAGGTCCACTCCGTCGACGGAGAGTATCGCCCTGTACTCTGCCCTCTGCTGCTTACTGACGTCGCTCAGGTAGTCCAGGTGCGTCCGGTAGACCGCGGGGTTGTTGGCGAAGAAGAGAGTCACCACCCCTGGCGAGGCCGACGGGACGAAGATCCTCTTGGCTCCCTCCTCCTTGGCGAGCCTCGCGGCGTCCCTCGCTTCGGCCACGGCGGCGTCCGCGCCCAGGTACTCGAGCCGGTCGACGATCTTCGCGAGGCTGAACGCCTTGGCGCCCGCCTGCGTCTGCATCAGCGCCCCCATCTGCGGGTTCGACTCCAGGAACTCCTCCAGGAGACGGGGAGGGAAGGGCATGGGCGCCACTTCCGTCTTAGAGAATCCACTGTATCGGTTCGGGAGGTACTGGGTGTAACCGGCCTTCCTCTGCTCACCGTTGCTGACCCAGCTGAGCCCCATCGGGCTGCCGTTGGGGTGCAGTTGGTCCCTGACCGCCCGGCGTTCTGCCGCCTCGATAACGGCGCGGTGCTCCTGCGGAATCTCGCCCCGCGGGGCCGCGGGCAGAAGCTTCAGGATCTCTGCGGTGCGGAACCAGCTCCCTGTCATCGTCGTGCCTATGGGCATCGGCGGACACTTGCGGGAGGAGGGCTATAAGCGGTGGTAATGAAATATGAGCGAGGGCCGAGTCGAGGCGGCCCGGCGGCGCGTCTGCGGCGGTCCGGGTCGAAGGCGGTTTCGAGGCTCACCCTTCGGGCTGTGGTGGGATAGACCCTCCGGTGGGCATCTGCGGCTTGGTCTGAGGAAGGCGGGTGGGCTATGCTTTCGCGGCGGCCTTCTCGATCTGGCCCTTCTGAGTGATTTCCCTTACGATGCCCGCGGCGACGGTGCTGCCAGAGTCTCTGAGCGCGAACCTTCCGAGTTCGGGGTACTCCTTGAACGTCTCCAGCACCAGCGCTCTGAGCGGGGTGATCTTGACGATGGCCGAGTCGCCTGTCTTTATGGTCTTGGGCTTCTCTTCGGTGGGCTGGCCCGTCCTCGGGTCGATCTTGGCCACTATCTCGCTGATTGTGGCGGCAACCTGGGAGGTGTGCGCGTGGAGCACCGGCGTGTACCCGGGCGCGATGGCCGTGGGATGGTAGACCACTATGATCTGGGCAAGGAACTCCTTCGCGATGGTCGGAGGCGCCGACGTGGGCCCGACAACCGAGCCTCTGTGGAAGTCGCTCTTCGCCACTCCCCTGAGGTTGAACCCGATGTTGTCCCCGGCCATTGCCTCGGACATCTTGGTGTGGTGGGTCTCTATGTCCTTCACTTCCGCCGTGAGGCCCTCCGGCATGATTATCACGGAGTCGCCGACCTTGATCTTGCCCGTCTCGACCCTTCCGACCGGCACGGTGCCGACGCCGGTGATGCTGTAGACGTCCTGGATCGGGATCCTAAGTGGCTTGTCGATGGGCTTCGGGGGCTCCACGAACTGGTCCAGAGCCTCGAGCAGCGTCACGCCCTTGTACCAGGGCATGTTGGTCGACTTCTTCACGAGGTTCTCGCCGGTCCAGCCAGAAACCGGGATGATGTTGATCTTCGAAGGGTTGTACCCGACCAGCTTCAGCAGGTTCTCCACGTCCTGCTTTGCCTCGCCGAACCTCTGCTCGGAGTACTTCACAGTCTGGTCGTCCATCTTGTTGATGCAGACCACGAGCTGGTTGACCCCCAGCGTCCTCAGGAGGAATGCGTGCTCGCGGGCCTGTCCTCCGGGACCGAGCGCCACGTCTTCTTCGCCTTTCTTCGCGGAGACGACGAGTACCGCTGCGTCCGCTTCGGAAGCTCCTGTGATCATGTTCTTGATGAAGTCTCTGTGGCCGGGCGCGTCGATCAGCGTGTAGAAGAACTTCGGCGTTTCAAACCTCTGGAATGCGAGGTCGATGGTGACACCCCTCTCGCGCTCGTCCTTCAGCTCGTCAAGGACCCAAGCATACTTGAAAGAGTCGCCGGCTCCGGTCTTCTCCGATTCCTTGGCAAACTCTTCGATCATCCTTTGGTCGACGACGCCGAGATCGAACAGGAAGTGGCCCATCGAGGTGCTCTTCCCGTGGTCAACGTGACCACAGACTATCAGGTTCAGGTGGGGCTTATTTGCCATGCTACAACGTTCACTGTATGAAGACCGACCCCTCCGCACATTATTTAAGCATGATGCCGTTGAATTGATTGAGTCGGCCCAATTCATGTCTCTCTCTTTCGTTCTTTGGACCGGCCGGTAGTGCGGGTGCGCTCTAGGCCGCGGGCATCGAAGAAAGCGAGCCGACCCTTTCGCGCCTCTGGGCGGCCAGAGCATCCCTCACGCCTGCAAGCCGACCGCTCGGCCGCAGGGAGGAGACGTACCTCAGGGCGGCGTCGATGTCCGTGATTTCTCCGAGGGCGCCCTGCCACTGCTTGAGCCGCTCGATCCGCTCCTTCGCCCCCTTGGACGGACCTCCGATCTCGAGCACGTAGCGGAGCGTCTTGCAGTCCTTTCTGAAGGAGTGCAGCGCCTTCGGGTCGGCGGCGATGCGGGGGCGGAGGTCTCGCAGGCGGGCGTCGAGCCTCCCGACCGCCTTGCGCCTGTTCTTCGCGAGCCTTGGGCGGCTTACCTTGACGGGCCGTCTCGGCAGGCTCCGGCCCTGGAGCGACCTCCCGGACGCCAGGACTTCGGAGAGCCGGGCCGACCTGCGGGAGCCGATGGCGCTCACGGCCGACGAGAGACCGGTCCCGCCGGAGGGCCCCATCCTGCCCAGGAGCGAAGCTGTGACGTCGAGGTCGCTGACCGGAGTCGTGGCCCTGAAGAGACTCTCCGTCGACTCTAGATACCTTGCCACCTTCTTCTTCCGCCTGATGCCGCGGGGCAGGAGCCGACGGACCGCGCCTATCCGTCGCAGGAGGGTTCTGACCTCATGGACGTTCTCCGGGCTGGGGTCCTCGACCAGGTCCTTCAGCCTCTTCTCCAGCTCCTCCGCGAGCTCGCCGAACTCCTTTCCCAGGTCGCCGTTCGAGGTCAAGGCCCGACTGGGTCACGCCTAGATGGACTTTAGGTATTCGTCGATCTTGCTCTGCAGGCTCGCGTTCACGTCGCCGATGGAGCGGTCGCCGTCGACCCGGACCATGCCGTACTGGCTGGCCATGGCCGCGAACTCCTTCGCCATGCGGTTCTGGTACGCGATGAAGGAATCGTACAGGTTGTCCGAGAGTCCGAGGTCCGCGCCCGACTCGTAGTAGTCGAGGTTCCCGTACTTCTGGAAGACCCTGTGGAACAGCACGCTCGGTTTGACGTCGAGGTAGAAGGCCAGGTCCACCTTCGGTGCGAAGCCGAACACGTTGTGCGACCAGTTCCTGGGCAGCCCCCTGGCTATGCTCCTGGCGATCAGGGTGAAGATGTACCTGTCAGCCAGGACGATGTAGCCCGCCTGTAGGGCGGGTATTATCTTGTGCTCGAGCTGGTCGACGAAGTCGGCGGCGTAGAAGAGGGTGAGGGTCCGCTTGCCGAGGGGGAGCCGCTGCTTGGCCTCCAGGATCCCCTGACCGATCAGCTCGGAGCGCTTCAGCCCCGTGTCAACGACGGCGTGGCCGTCCGACTCGAGCCTCGTGACTATGGACTGGACCTGGGTGCTCCTACCGGAGCCGTCGGGTCCCTCGATCACTATCAGTCGCCCCTTTACCATGACTTCGCCCAGGTAGGGGAGGCCGTCCCCGTAGAATTCGAGCGGACGGGGCTCCGAGGAACGGGTGAGCACTTCTAGCGTCGGGCCTCCGGGCCTTCCGCGCCCAACCCGGCGCCCCCGTCGCCGAGCCCGAGCCCGGGCAGGGCGTCGACCACCTTGCGCCTCACGAGCATCTGCTGCTCTTCGATGTCCTTCGATGCGTCCACCACGGAGAAGCCGTCGCGCCGTATCATCCGCTCGTACTCCTCGACTATGCGGCTCTGGTAGATCCTGTAGCTGTCGAGCGCGTCGTTGCTGAGGTTGAGGTCCATCCCCGCCTCATAGTACTTTATCTTGGGCCTCCCGACCATTATCCTGCTCATCGCCAGGTCGATGGGCGCCTGGAAGTAGAAGGTGATGTCGGGTTTGGCGGCGAAGTCGTATACCTTCCTCACCCAGCGGGCGCTGCAGCCCCTGACGACGTCCCTGGCGAAGGCCGTGTACACGTACCTGTCGGCGAGGACGACGTAGCCCGCCCTGAGGAGGGGGGCCATGTCCCTTTCGTAGCGGTCCGCGAAGTCGGTGGCGTGCAGAAGGCTGAAGGTCGTGGGCGTGAGCAGGGCCTTCTTCTTGCCCCTCGACGTTATCTCCCTCACGACGTCGGAGGAGTTCCACTCGGTGGCGTAGACCGACATCCCCTTCGCCCGAAGCCACTTGTCCAGGAGACGGAGCTGCGTCGACTTGCCCGAGCCATCTACGCCTTCGACGACTATCAGGGCTCCCCTCGAGGAATCCGCCGAGCCGCCGCGACGCGGGTCGCCTGTCATCTAGGCCTCGATCCCCCTCCCACCGGTTGTTTTTGAAACTGGTGGAAGCCCCTTCACCGTGTATTCGACGAACCGGTCCAGGCGGTTCCCCAGGTCGATCAGCGAATCGCGCAGCAGCGATTCGGGGAACTCCTCCCTGCCGGGTACTATCCTCAGCCTGATCCTCGGGTCGCGCGCGTCCAGCGTGACGCCGAGCCTCGAGTCGGTCTTGACTATGATCTCCAGGAACCTCGAGATGGCCGCGAGCTTCTCCATGGTGGACTTGCTCTTCTTGGGCTTCAACATCGTCCTGTAGGCGGAGAAGAGCCACTCTGCGCTCCTGGGCTTCCTCATCTCGGCGAAGGAAAGGGCTGCCACGAGCTGCTCCCGGTGGGAGAGGGCGGAGTCCTGGTCCATCAGCTGGTAGAAGAAGGCCTCCGGGCGGACGGTCGACGGTGCGTCGGTCAGGACCCACGTCAGGCTGTAGTCGAGAATGCGCGGCTCGCTGCCTTCGAGCAGACCAGCCTCCTCCAGCTTCGCGACGAACCCCCGCACCGAGCCGGGCAGACCGGCTCCAGGCACCGCGCGCAGAGGCCTGCGAGGGAGAATCCTGTTCCGTCCCTGATGAAACGCCACGGGGTTCTCCAAGAAGGACGCGAGGATGCCGTCCCTCAGGCCGTGGGTGCTCACCGTCACCCTCTGAAACCCGAGCTTCCTCATGGCCAGCTCCACCACGACCGCTCCGGCCAGGATGGTCTCCTTCCGGTCCTTCCCGATGGCGTAGATGTCGCCTATGTCCTGGCCCGAAATGGTGGCAAGCTCAGCCGCCATCATCTTGACCGACGACCTCTTCATCGAGTAGTTGTGGAGCTTGTTGAACGGATAGTTTCGGGTCTCCTGGTCCCAACGCGCTAGCGCCCTGAGGTTGCCTCCCACCCCGACGAGCGCTGCGCTGTCGTCGAGCTTGAGCTCGGACCTCGAGGGAAGGAGGTCCATGACCCTGTCCTTCATGGCTTTCAGAGACTTCGGCTTGAACGAGCCGTCGGAGCCCCCGTAGAGCTGAGTCAGCCTGAGGCCCCCCAGGGGGAGGGAGAGTATCTTCTTGACCCGCGAGTCGCGGCAGCTCACGAACTCCACGCTTCCCCCGCCGATGTCGAAGAACAGGCAGTCGGGGGTCCCCAGCGCCCTTACGGCGCCGGAAAATGAGTACAGGGCCTCCTCCCGGCCGGACAGCACGCGCAGCTTGAAGCCGGTCTCCTCGAAGACCTGCCTCAGGAACTGGTCCCGGTTGGCCGCCTCCCTGACAGCCGAGGTCGCTATCGGCAGGCAGTACCTGACGCCGTTGAACTCGTTCAGTTCCTTGAAGAACCTGAGCCCCTCGAGGGCCCTTCTGACCGGCCCCTCGCCGAGGAAGCCGGTCTGGTTCAGCCCTTCCCCGAGCCTCACCACCAGCGACCTCTGGTAGAACGCGGTGAAGGACGTGTTGTCCGGCTTCACCTCGTAGCTCACGAGCTTCAGAGAGTTGAAACCCAGGTCTATTACAGAGATCTTCATTCTAGGCCCCGACCAAGGTCTCGAGCGTTTTTCATGGTCTCTGCAGTTTCTTCAGCTGCCCGGGGGTGAGGAGCCAGCGAAGCTCCCCTGTGGCCCTGGGCGAGAAGGATGAAAGGCGGATCTTAGCGATGCCCCCCTTCTTCAGGGAGACCCTGGCGGAGCCGTTGGAGATGATTTCCCCCATCAGGGCGCTGAGGTAGGGTTCGTGCCCGACGAGGAGCACGCTGCCGTCGCGCCTGAGCTTCGAGAGGCGCTTCTCGAGTTCAGGGTGGCTGCCCTCGGGCCTGAGCTCGTCCCAGGTCTCGAGCTTGGAGGAGCCTTTGTAGGCCTTCGCCACGATTTCGGCGGTCTGAAGCGCTCTGGCCAGCGGACTTGAAGCTATCCTGTCGAATTTCAGGTCAAGCCTATCGCGGATCGAGTCGGCGATGTCTTCAATCTCTTTCCTGCCGGACTGGGTGAGGGACCTTCCGGAGTCCTTAGCGGGCATCGAAATCCGGTTCCCTGCCTCGCCGTGTCTCAGCAAGAAGACATCCAAGTTGTCCACCAACTGAAGATGCGGGATTTATGGGTTGTCTATTGTGAGTCACTAGCGTATGGAAGACGCCCGCTGATCGGGTCCAGAAAGATAGAAGCGGAGGTCGGGTCGAGCCCCCGCCATCCGCCCTCAGTCTGCCGTGCGACCTTACGAGCTCGAATTGGACAGATAGCTCCAGAGGATGACGCCGACGAGCATCATCAGCGAGCCTGCGAAGCCCGTGATCATTGCTCCAGCGACTTCAGAGCTGAAGCCAAGGCTTTCGAACCAGTTAATCACTGGTGCCCTGACCAGCCAGGCAAAGAAGCCGAGCGCGTACCCCAAGAGCCAGAATCCGAACAGGACTAGTTTTCTTCCCATGGCGTATCTACTGTCTCGTATCATGCTCCGAAGTCGGTAAATGGAGGGAAGATAGTTATCCTTCACTTATGAGTTGAAATCTTTAGACGAAGAAACCGAGCGTGGCGAGCAGGTAAGTCGTCAGGACGCTGCTTGCCATGCCCAAGATCATAAGGAGGACGCCCTCGGTAAGGAGACTG
>Ga0335081_10021826_pt1 | contig 10357 bp, 6 predicted proteins | sample Lox_Sample_35_FD_206713 | JGI IMG/M metagenome (GOLD analysis project Ga0335081, IMG submission 206713) | Soil microbial communities from Loxahatchee National Wildlife Refuge, Florida, United States - Lox_Sample_3.5 | ecosystem: Environmental > Terrestrial > Soil > Wetlands | place: USA: Florida...
CGGCTTGCTCCACGGCGCGGTGCCGGACAAAATCCAGCAGACGCGACTTCAGATGAAGGTGGGTCTCCCAGAGCTCGCCATCATCAACATTCTCGATTCCTTCCCAAATGGCTGGTTCCCCGCTGTGCTCGTGCCAGCCGCTGCCGAGATGGCGGTCATAAAGACGGAACATCTGCGGCGCCAGCCAGGAGGGCACGTGGACGCCGTTCGTGATGTGGCCGATCGGAACTTCCTCTTCCGACTTGCCGGGATACAGGCCGGTCCACATGGCGCGAGAGACTTCGCCGTGCAAGGCGGAAACGGCATTGGCGCGGCGCGCAACCTTTAATCCCAGCACCGTCATACAAAATTCATCCAAGGCATTGCTGGAATTTTCACGGCCTAAAGCCATCAGCCTCTCACTGGAAAGGGCGAGCGCTTCACGCAGCGGCCCTAAGTGTTCCTCGATCAGATCGGAGCTGAACCGGTCGTGCCCGGCCGGAACTGGGGTATGCGTGGTAAATACTACTTCCCGCGAAACCCGATGCGTGGCTTTGTCAAAATCCAGGCCTTCATCCTGCATGCGGCTGCGGATCGCTTCCAGCACCGCAAACCCGCTGTGTCCCTCGTTCAGGTGAAGCACGCCAGGGGTAATGCCCATCGCGCGCAAGGCGCGGTAACCGCCCACACCGAGCATGAGTTCCTGGCGGATTCGGGTGCGGCCATCGCCGCCGTAGAGACGCGAGGTAAGTTCGCGGTCTTCAGGGGCGTTGCCTTCGACATCCGAATCGAGCAGGAACAAATCGCACCGTCCGACGTGCATCCGCCACACTTTGGCGCGAATCGCTCCGCGGCGCGTCTCGATCTGTACCGTCAATGGCTCGCCGTCAGTGGCAATGGCCGGCTCCATCGGCAGTTGGCTCACGTCAGTCTCGATGTATTCCTCTTCCTGCCAGCCATTGCGATCGAGCCGTTGCCGGAAATAACCCTGACCGTAGAACAAGCCTACGCCGACCAGTGGGATGCCCAGGTCTGAGGCGCTCTTGATGTGGTCGCCGGCCAGCACGCCCAAACCACCGGAATATTCCGGGATCGAGACGTGGAGGCCGAACTCCGCCGAGAAATAAGCGACCGGACGCGTGCGCAGAATCCCGGCGTGCCTCGCTCCCCAGGTGTGGTCGGCCTGCAGATACTCCTGCTGGCGGCGGTAGGCGTAGTTAATGCGTCCGTGAAGCACCAGCTCACGGGCGCGGCGTTCGATGCCCGCGAGTGGAATTTCGCCGAGTAGGGCGACGGGATTATGGTTCAACTGCCGCCAACGGATCGGCTCGAGATCGCGAAACAAACTGCTGGCATCGTGGTCCCAGCTCCACCACAAATTACGAGCGAGAGCCCAAAGCCGCTCCTGTGCGGGAGCGATAAAGCGGTCGAGTGTGCGGGCCTCGCTGACCACCGGAGCCACTTGTGCCGCGGCGTTCACCAGCATGCGGATTTCTTCGTCGCGAAAGATCCGCGGCTCGATCGTCTGGACGACCAGAACACCCTGCAGGATGCCGCGATCAATCAGCGGCACGCCGAGAAAAGACTGATACGCATCTTCGTCGGCCTCTTTGAAGTATTTGAACCGGGGGTGATTTTGCGCTTGGGCGACCGCGACGGGCCGCACCTGTTCGGCGACCAGCCCCGTCAGGCCCTCATGAATTCCCATGCGCAGCGTGCCCACGCTGCGTGGCTGCAGGCCAAGGGTTGCTGCCAGAACCAGATTGGCCCGGTCTGGCTCGAGCAGGTAGGCGGAGCAGACATCCGTCTTGAATCGTCTCGCGATCAGAGCGACTACGTTTGACAGGGTTTCAGCCGGTTTGCCGGCTTCAGCCGCGAGCTTTCCGATTTCTTCCAGGGTCAGAACATAATCTACATCAACCACCGGAGCCATCTGGCTCATGTTACGGGCCTCTTTCTCGAGGTAACGCTCAATCGTGCGTCTCGACCACACGACGCGACTGACATTTTATCGAGTTGGACGATTCCACAACTAGTTACCGGCGGGTGGACTCGTCAGTGGTGGCTCCAACTTCGATCAGGACTGTGAAGCAAGTATGCGGACAGCGGTTTAGGGAATCCTCGCAGCCGTCAGCGCCAGCAGCGGACAACTGCCCGGCCGGAAGCCCCAAACCTCCCCGGAGGACTCTAGATTTTGGAACGCGTTAAGTCCAATCGAATTTCTTTATGTTGCAGATGCATTTTTCTTACCGCGGTAATCGAATGAATGCCGAAAAGGATTCAACTCCGCGTTTCCATAGTGCGCGGCCGCCCAATTTGGTTTCCTCGTGGTAACTTCCGTAACTTGGTTCCTATGCTGGGCAAAAAGTAGGCTGAAGGCAATGCCTGCAGGTACACAACGTTTTGCACGTACTAAAATGGTGTTGCCTCTGCGAGTGTGGGCGAATGAGCATCCGGAGGATGCTTCCGCGCTGCAGTTGGCGCACACCATTGATATCAGCCCAATCGGAGGACGCTTGGGTGGCTTGCGCACGCCACTCAATCCCGGCCAGACGATCACCGTTCAGCGCGGACAAAAAAAAGCACAATTCAAGGTCATTTGGACCAAACAACTCAGTGCGAGTGAAATCCAGGCGGGAATCGAATCCCTGGAGTATGGAAGAGCGATCTGGGGAGTCGAGCTGCCCAACGGCACGGCTTTTCGCCAGATCCTGAGAGCTCCAGAACCGGCTGCAGACAAGGCCGCAGGTAATGAGACTGCGACTGCCCCCGTAGCCAACAAAACCAAGGCCGCTTCTTCCGGCGAGGCGGGACGCGCTGCGCCATCAACCCAGATTTCGGCTCCTGGCAGTGCGCGGCGGGAACGGTCGGTTCCGCAACTCCTGAGTCAGGCCAACGCGCACTCGCGGGTACGCTTAATCACTGCGGTGTTAGGAGCGCTGCTGTTGACCGCGGCATCGCTCAGCTTTGCGCTGTATCATCAGCTGCTGCACGACTCGGATCGCGTGGCCATTTCCGCGCCGATGCCGGTTCCGCCAACACCCGAGACACTGGCGCGGATGACGCCTGCTCCGCGAGCGGTACCGGCAGCCAACGCTGCAAAACCCGCCGGACCGCCGCCTCCGCGCCTGGAAGTGGCCGAGGCGCCAAAGAGCCACGTAGTGTATCCGGTTTCACCGTCGCCAAGCCTCACGGGGCAAGTGGAGCTGACGTTGTTGATTGGGACGGATGGAAGCGTCGAGCAGATCCGTATTCTCAAAGGCAAGCCCGCACTGGTGGAAGCGGCGATCCAGGCGGTGAAGAAGTGGCGTTACTCCCGGCACCAACTCAACGGGCGGCCCGCCGAGGCTGAGACCAGCGTGATGATCAGCTTTCGGGGCAGCGATGCGGTTATGCTCCGCTTCCCAAGCTCGGTTCCACGGCCGGTCGCAGCGCGGTAGAAGCTCTCCTAAATCACCACCGCTTCTCTGTATTCCCCAAACACACGACGCAGCGTGTCTGAGATTTCGCCGACCGTGGCAAAGGCCTCTACCGCGGAAAGTATATGCGGCATGAGATTTGCGCCGGAGCGGGCCGCGTTTTCGACGGATTTGAGGCCAGACTGGCATGCCGGACTGTCGCGGCGCATCCGCAGAGCACGCACGCGTTCCACCTGTTTTCGCTCCAGCGATTCGTCAATGCGCTGAATCGGGATGGGCGCCTCCTGCTCCACTGTAAAGCGGTTCACGCCGACCACAACGGATTCGCCACGATCAACCTGCTGCTGATACTCGTAGGCGGCATTCTGAATTTCCTGCTGTACAAAGCCCCGCTCCAGTGCCTTCACCATGCCGTCGAGCGCTTCGATCTTCTGCAGATAATTGGTGGCCCGCTTTTCGATTTCGCTGGTCAGCGACTCAATATAGTAGGAGCCGCCCAGTGGATCAATCGTCTGCGGCACTCCGGATTCGTACGCGATAATTTGTTGTGTGCGCAGCGCGATGCGCGCCGCCTGCTCGGTGGGCAGGGCAAGGGCCTCATCGTAGGAATTTGTGTGTAACGACTGCGTGCCGCCAAGTACGGCCGCCATGCCTTGAATGGCGGTACGCACTATATTGTTTTCCGGCTGCTGCGCCGTCAGTGTGGAGCCGGCGGTCTGGGTGTGAAAGCGCAGCATCCAGGAACGCGGGTTCCTCGCTCTGAATTTCTCCCGCATGATGTGCGCCCACATTTGGCGGGCCGCGCGAAACTTCGCCACTTCCTCCAGAAAATTGTTGTGCGAGTTGAAGAAGAAAGAAAGGCGCGGCGCGAAGTGGTCCACATCGAGCCCCGCATCAATGGCTGCCTGCACATAGGCGATGCCATTTCCCAGCGTGAAGGCAACTTCCTGCACCGCGGTTGAGCCGGCCTCGCGCATGTGATAGCCGGAGATGGAGATCGGGTTCCAGTCAGGCACCGTTTCGCTGGCCCAGGCGAACATATCGGTAATTACACGCATGGCCTGCTGCGGCGGGTAGATGTAGGTCCCCCGCGCGATGTATTCCTTGAGCACATCATTTTGCACGGTCCCAGAGAGTTGCTTCACATCCGCGCCGCGCCGGCGGGCCACGGCCACATACAGCGCCAGCAAAATTGACGCTGTCGCGTTGATCGTCATGGACGTGGAAATTTTGGTCAGGTCTATGCCGGCGAACAACCGCTCCATATCTTCTATCGAGTCAATGGCGACGCCGACTTTTCCCACTTCCCCAAGTGCGAGCGCATGATCGGAATCGAGCCCGATTTGCGTGGGAAGGTCGAACGCAACGGAAAGCCCGGTGGTGCCGTTGGCCAGGAGATACTTGTATCTTTTGTTCGATTCTTCCGCGTCGCCCATGCCGGCGTACTGCCGCATGGTCCACAGACGGCCACGGTACATGGTGGCCTGCACGCCGCGGGTAAAAGGGTAGGCGCCGGGGTAACCGAGCTCGCTTTCCGGGTTCTCAGCGAGATCGCCGGGAGCGTACGACTGGCGAATAGGGATGTGAGACGAGGTTTCCGGGTCGGGTGGAAGATCAGCTTTGGGCTTTTCGCTCACGGATCGAGTCTTTGAGGTTCGAGTACTCCGCAGAGCACATGTTACTCCAGGTTGAACGTCCGGCACGCATTCAGGCGAATCGCTTCCTACGAGCTTGCGGCGGACCGCAGGGCCATCTCTCTGGCGGCGCGCAACTGGGCCACGGGGTCGCCGGTGGGATGAAACTCCATGGCGGCCACCCCGGCGTACTTCAGTTCGGCAAGTTTGCGGAAGATGTTGGAGTAATTGATTTCGCCCGTGCCCGGCTGGTGACGTCCGGGCACGTCGGCAATGTGGACCAGGCCCACGTACTGGATGTTCTTCTCCAGTTTTTCGATCAGGTTTCCCTCCGCAATCTGCTCATGAAAGAAATCGTAGAGAAATTTCACTTGCGGATGATTCACTGCCCTTACTATTTCGAAGGCCTCGTTGGCGGAAGTCAGGTAATACCTCGGGTTCTCCTCGGGATCAATCGTCTCCAGAAAAATTTGCACCGGCATGCCTGCGATCTTCTGGCCTTCGACGAGGCTTGCTGCTGCTTTGAGGCCATCCACGCAGCTCTGATGTTGTATCTCACGGCTCATTCCCGGCGCCACATTTCCCGAGAGCATAATCATGTGGGGACAATCGAGTTTTTCCATCGGCTCGAGCGCGCTGCGGAATTCCGCCAGCATGGCTTGACGCTCATCGGGATTGCACAAGCTCCGCTTCAACCCGGCTGTCGTGTCAAAAGTGATGCCGAGTTGTTTGCGTTTTGCGTTGGCGCGCTCGAAATCCTGCGGAGACCATTTTTCGTATTCGCCCACCAGTTCCACACATTTGTATCCAGCTTCCGCCACCTTTTCCAGGCGCTGTTCAAAAGGCAAGTCCGTGAAAACCGTCCAGAGCATGACCGAAAGTTGGAAGGGAACATCGCGCGGCGAGAGATCGGCAGACTTTGTCCCCAGCTTGAATCGAGGTGCAGGCGTCGGCAACAGCAGCGCAGCCACGCCTTGACCAAAGCCACGCCGATTCATAGTTTCAGCACCTCATGCACAAAGAATGCCGTTGCGAAAGTGGAGGCCGGATTAAACGACTTCTGCTGGCGCGGCAGTGATCTCGAAATCCACTTTCTTTTTTCCGAGAACAGGATGGGTCGCCGTGAGCTGTACCTTCCCCGCCTGCTCTTTCGCCCGCAACCAAACCGCTCCCGTACCTCCGACCAGCGGGAACGGATTGTCGCCAATAATTTCTGCCGGGCCTGCAACCTCCAAATGAATAGCATCGTTGGCCAGGGAGCGAATCGCGCCAAATTCGTCGGTCACTCGCAGCACCACGCGCGTCGTATCGGCGCCATCGCCCGCCAAGGTGGTGTCATCCGGCAGCACCAGGAATTGCTGGTCAACACCTTTGCCGGAATATTTTCTTGCGATCGCCTGCTTGCCCTGGATGTAGCCCTCAATCCGCAAATCCCCCCAGGGGCTGCGGAATCGCTCCACGTGAAGCACAAATGGTGGATAGCGGAGGTTGCCATATTCGTTTCGCTCGGGATCAAGCTCGGCAATCAGCTTATCGTCCACATAAAACTTCAGGTGCTCGCAGTTGGAGCAAACCAGTCCGGTGCTGAATCCGATGGATTCATCGCCGCGCGCCCAGCGGAAGGCCGGTTCCAGCACGACCTCTTCTTCGGGGTCACACTGCGATTTGTAAAATCCCGCCGCCGGCTTCGGCTCACGGAAAATATCGGCCACACCGTGGTAACAGATGCGGTCGCCGGATCCGAAATCCGCGTGCGTGTTGTAATCGAAGGCGCACCAGCCGATGCCGCCGGCATACTGCGGATTCGAGGCGAGTTGGTTGTGAACTCGTGCATGGCGCCGCACGTGCTCGGTAAGGCGCTCTGTATTGTCCATTGTTTTGGTCGGGTAAGTGTGTCCGACGAATTCCGTATTTAAGTACCTGGGGTGGTTCGGCGGCCTGAGCGGAAAATCGAAGTCGTTCATCGTGAAGACATCTTCCAGAAATTCCGAATTGTAGAGATAACGGATGCCTCCCGTCTGCCGTGTAGGATCCAGCTGGTGCGCCACTGCATTGGTGCGAGTGTAGAAGTCGTGATCGTCCTGCGATTCGTTGATGCGTACCCCCCAAAGGATGATCGCAGGATGGTTCCAGTCGCGGCGAATCATGCGGCGCACGTTGTCCACCGAAATGTCTTTCCAGGCTGCATCGCCGATGTGCTGCCAGCCCGGAATCTCCTCGAGCACCAACAGGCCGAGCTCGTCGCAGGCATCGAGGAAGTGCCGCGACTGCGGGTAATGCGAGGTCCGCACGATGTTGCACTTGAAACTTTTGCGAAGCACCTGCGCATCGCGCCGCTGCACCCGCCCGGGCATGGCCTGCCCGACAAAGGGAAAGGTCTGATGGCGGTCCAACCCGCGCAGTTTTACAACTTTGCCGTTCAGCTCGAAACCATGATCAGTAAACTGGGCTTCGCGGAAACCGATAGTCCGCGAATCTTCATCTATCACGCGCGCTCCGTTCAGGAGCCGGACGTGAACCGAATAGAGCTTGGGCCGCGAAAGGTCCCACAAGGTGATAGATCCAAGTTTCTCCAACCGCACGGTATGTGACACGGGATCACTCGCCGCGGCTGCCGGCGGAATCCGTTGCGTGCCGGTGGCGAGTACGCGATCGCCCTCACGCAGCGTGACTTCGAGTGAAAGCGCTTCGCGCATCGGCTCCAGATGTTGCAAGAAGCACTCCACTTCGAGCGTTGGATTCGGGGTGAGCACATCTTTCGGCTTGGCGAAGATGTTTTCGATAAATGAAGTTGGAACGATGCGCAGTGCGACTTCGCGGTAGATACCGCCAAAGGTGAGATAGTCAACCTGAAAACCGAACGGCGGGATGTCGGGCCGCTCGGTTGAATCCACTTCAACGGCGAGCACATTGTCGGAGTTGAAGTCAAGGTGGGGCGTCAGCTCAAAAGAGAAAGGAGTGTATCCACCTTTATATTCGCCCAGACGAGTTCCGTTGAGCCATACGGTGGAAGCGGTCATTACTCCTTCGAAGTCAACGAAAACGCGCCGGCCGCGCGCTTGCGCTGGAAGCTTAAAGTGGCGGCGATAAACCGACACAAATTCGTAGTCTTTGTCGTCGAAGCTGTGCCAGGGCAGGCGAATATTGGTATGCGGAATCACCACTCGCTCGAATCCGGAGTCATCGAAATCCTTCGTGCGGGCTTCCGGCTTTGCCGGCCGGCTAAAGAGCCAGTTCCGGTTCATGGGCAAAACGAGGCGCCCGCCCTCGGAGCTCGTCGCGGGGGTCGAGGTTTTGGCGAACGTATTAGCGGTCAACATGCCGGCGACCGCGGCACTGGTTTTCTTGATGAATTCTCTTCTTCGCATGTTCGTACTCCCGAGGGTTTTTCAGGCGAGTCTCGTGAGCGGCGCTTGATCCTCTGTTACTTGCATTTGGCGCTTCGCATTGTAAACGATTACAGGAAGTTACGCTTGTCAGTCGAGCCAATCCTTCCCGGCTCCGGATGTTTTGGCCGGAATCCAACTCTGTGCTCGCCGCGTCTATCAAACTAAACGTCGGGTCTGGCTGGCCGGCTGGCCCTGGGGCGAGGAGTGGGAGATGAAGACCATTATCGTGTTCCTGATACTCAGCGTGCTGGCAAGTCCATCCACATCGTTCGCTCAAGTTTCGATTGCCGACGGTACCGTGCTGCCTTTGCAACTGAATTCCCGCCTGAATACGAGGAAAAGCAAACCCGGTGAAGAAATCAGCGCTCGAATCATGCAGGACGTGCCACTGTCGCAGGGCCAAAAGATCCGCAAAGGCGCCAAGGTGGTCGGGCATGTGGTGACCGTCAAGGAACCCAAAGCCGGCGAGCCCGCCGAAATGACCCTGCGCTTCGATCGCCTTGAGTTCGCGCACCGCTCTATTCCCATGAGCACAAGCCTTCGAGTGTTAGCTTCTGCGGCCGAAGTCGAGGTGACGAGAAATCTTATCGGAGGTGAGGTGGCTTACGGCGAGGGCGGTCCGGTGGCGCGCGGAACCGAGATCATCGGCAAGTCTCTTGCGGATGGCGTTTTGATTCCAGCGGAAGCAAATCCGGCAAACCGCTGCCGCGGAGAAGTGGCCGCCAATGCCGGGCCGCAGGCGTTCTGGGTATTTTCTTCCGATGCATGCGGAGCGTACGGAATCGCTGATCTGGAAATCATTCACGCTGGGCGCAGCAACCCGCTCGGCGAGATAATTCTGGCGTCGCGCAACGGCGAGTTAAACATCCGAAGCGGAAGCGGCATGTTGCTGAGGGTCAACGGGGTCAGCAGGTAATCTTGCAAACCGGCTAGCGGAACCTTCGAATCATCAGATTGTAGCGATCGGAGCGGTACAGCCCGAGTACATAGAGAGTCGCTTTACCCTTGGTAGAAAATATTACCTGCCGCATTCTGAGCAAAGGATGCCCTCGCGGCACCTGCAGCAAACTTGCCGTGGCCGAATCCGCCGCGGCGGCATCCACTTCTTCGTCGGCATAGGCGAGCTGGATTCCGTAATCGCGTTCCAGAATCGAGAAGAGCGAGCCGCCGCCAAGAGACGCGCGGGTCAAACCCGGATATTCTGTGGCCGAGAAATAGCAGGTCTCCAAGGCAAAGGGATCGTCCGCGCCCAGGCGCAGGCGTTCCACCTTATTCATGCGTGCATTGTCCGGGCAGGCCAGACGCGCCGCAATGTCCCGCTCATTCTCCACCACGCTGAATTGCAGGATCCTTGAGCTGGCGGCCAGATTGCGGCCCGACATCAGCTCGGTAAACCCCATCAGTTTATTGAAATGAATTTTCGGCGGGGCCACGAAGGTCCCGGCGCCGCGGCGTCGTTGAACCACGCCTTCCTGCTCGAGCGCGCTCAGAGCGTGGCGCGCCGTCATTAGGCTGACGCCGTGAATCTTGGCCAACTCACGCTCAGATTCAACCGCATCTCCTGACTTTAATCGGCCGCTATCAATGCGCCGCAGGATTGCAGCCTGAATCTGCTTGTACGCGGGGGTCCCGTTTCCACTGTGTCGGCTTACTGGCATGAGCTGCTCCACAATTCTATTCGATCACGCATGCTGGTCTCTTCCACTGACCGTTTGGACGTGCGAGGTTCCTGAACGTAGCTTCCTGCCTTGCTATAGAGCTATGGTTTGTCCGGCCCTGAAAATGACCGGCTATAGCACCTGTCTTCCAGGTGGTCCCCGCCCAACCGACGAATCTTACTGCTATAGTGCTGTTTAAGTTCGAAAGCCAGTACATTAGACTACTCTCATGCGGTTGTAAAGCGCCAAAAGGCGAACCTCATCGAATTAAACCGCAA
>Ga0335081_10021827_pt1 | contig 10357 bp, 9 predicted proteins | sample Lox_Sample_35_FD_206713 | JGI IMG/M metagenome (GOLD analysis project Ga0335081, IMG submission 206713) | Soil microbial communities from Loxahatchee National Wildlife Refuge, Florida, United States - Lox_Sample_3.5 | ecosystem: Environmental > Terrestrial > Soil > Wetlands | place: USA: Florida...
CCGGTGTACTACGTGTGGTCAAGGCAAGGAAAGGCGGGAACAGCTTAGCCCGCGAGGAGAGACAAACCGGATGGCCAATCTACTAGCAACCAAGCCGATCGACATGATCCTGACCGAGTCCAAGGAGGAGGGCGAGCATTCGCTCAAACGTGCGCTCGGCGCGACGAACCTGATCACACTGGGAATCGGAGCCATCATTGGAGCGGGAATTTTTGTGCTGACGGGAGCGGCGGCCGCTCAGTACGCCGGCCCCGCCATCGTGCTCTCTTTTATTCTCGCCGGGATTGCTTGCGCATTTGCCGGACTTTGCTACTCCGAGTTCGCTTCGCTGATACCAATTGCGGGATCCGCGTATACCTATGGTTACGCGACGCTGGGCGAAATCTTTGCCTGGATCATCGGTTGGGATTTGATTCTGGAATATGCCTTCGGCGCGGCGACCGTCGCTTCGGGATGGAGTGGTTACGTCAACAGCTTTCTGCAGGATTTCGGCGTTCACCTGCCCCCGTCGCTCACGGCGACCCCTGGGACCGACATGGTGATGTACAACAGCCGTTGGGAGCGGCTGGCGACGATTCTGCCGACGCTGAAGGCACGCGGCGTGGATCCCTCGACTCTCCAACACGCATACGGATCCTTCAACTTGATCGCATTCCTGGCGATTTGCGCCGTGACCGTCATTCTGGTGGTGGGCATCAAGGAGTCGGCCAATTTGAATTCGGCGGTGGTCATCGTGAAGGTCGCGATTGTCCTCACCTTCATTGCGATTGCCGGCGCATTCCTTTTGAAACATCCGGAGAACGCGTCGCACAATTGGACTCCTTTCATCCCGCCCAATACCGGAGAATTTGGCCACTATGGCTGGTCGGGCGTGGCGCGAGGGGCCGCCGTAATTTTCTTTGCCTATATTGGGTTCGATGCGGTCTCAACCGCGGCGCAAGAAGCGAAGAAGCCGCAGCGCGACATGCCCATCGGCATTCTTGGGTCGCTCGTGATCTGCACCGTTCTCTACATTCTTGTCTCCGGACTTCTGACGGGAGTGGTTTCCTATACTGCGTTAAATGTTCCCGACCCGGTGGCAGTGGGCATCGATCAAACCGGCGTGCGCTGGGGCAGTTTCCTGGTGAAGCTGGGTGCGATCGCCGGCTTGGGCAGCGTCATGCTGGTGATGTTGCTGGGACAATCGCGCGTGTTCTTCTCGATGTCACGAGATGGATTGCTGCCGGAGTGGGCAGGCGCAGTACATCCGCGATTCCGGACGCCGTGGATTTGCAGCATTATCGTGGGAATTTTCGTGGCGATTTTTGCATCGCTGATTCCCATTGGCATTTTGGGCGAACTGGTGAGCATCGGCACGCTGCTGGCGTTTGTCATCGTGTGCGCCGGCGTATGGATTCTGCGGATGCGCCGGCCGCAGCTGGAGCGTCCCTTCAAAACCCCTTGGGTGCCGTTTGTGCCGATCATGGGCATCCTGGTTGCCGGCCTGATGATGGCAAGTCTGCCGCGCGACACATGGCTGCGTCTGATTATCTGGCTGATCATCGGAATGGCGATTTATTTTGGATACGGCCGTCATCACAGCAAGGTGCAGGCTGCCGTGGCCGCAGCGGCACAACCGAAGCCCAGTCCTTCGATGGCGGACTGACAAGCAGGCATGCTTCATGGGGGCCTTCCGCACAGCGCGGAGGGCCTTTTTGTTTTATAGTCGTGGCGTTCGCAGGAGAAGGAACCCGCAGCGGCTAAAGCCGTCAGTCTTGCAGGGCAGTGGCGCATCGCTAAAGCGATGCCCTGATACGAACCACGTAATTGTGTCGCTTGAGTGTGCCCGGATACGAGACATGTCCTCGACCTACACCGAGACTGGCGGAACCTGCGAGAAGAATCCATGAAAGCTTTGCGCAATCTGCGGCTGATCGCGTTGGCGCTGGCCGGCGTGGTGCTGATCGGGACGGCGGGATTTCACTACATCGAAGGCTGGTCGTGGTTCGACGGCTTCTACATGGTGGTGACAACGCTGACGACGATCGGGTACCAGGAGACGCATCCACTGTCGCGGGCGGGACGCGAGTTCAACATATTTGTGATTGCGGTGGGTGTCTCGCTGGTATTTCTCGGCATCGGAGCGCTCACCCAGGCTTTGCTAGAATTCGAGCTCAGAAGCTTCTTTGGAAGGCGCAAGATGGAGCGCGAGATCGGACGGCTGTCGGAACATTACATCATTTGCGGCGCCGGCCGCGTGGGACGCAGCGCGGCGCGCGAACTGGCGCGCAGGCCTGTCCCGTTTGTGATCGTGGAACAAAACGAAGCGAAAGCGGCGCGCTATTGTGCGGAGTGGTTGACGATTTTGGGGGACGCCACCCAGGAGCAGACGCTGCGTGATGCCCACATCGATCGGGCGAGCGGTCTGGTGGCGGCGACGACCACGGATGCGGCGAACCTCTACATCGTGCTCACGGCCCGCGAACTGAATCCGAAACTGAAGATCATTGCGCGCGCCAGCGAAGAAGATGCGGAGAAGCATCTAGTTAAAGCCGGCGCGGACTCGGTGGTCTCCCCATACCTGTTTGCCGGACAGAGAATTGCTCAGTCCTTCCTGCGGCCGCACGTGGTAAGTTTCCTGGATACGGCGACGACGCACCTGGGCATGGACCTGGAAATCGGCGAGATCCATGTGGGCGGCGACTCGCGCTTTGCCGGGAAGACGATTGAGAGTTCCCGGATACGGCAAGATCGCGGCGTCATTATTCTTGCGATCAAGCGCGAGAACGGCATGCGCTTCAATCCCGCGCCCGACGATCGCATACAGCCCGGCGACTTCCTGATCGCCATGGGTGAACCTTCCCAACTCAGACAGCTGGAACAGACCGCGCTGGCGAAACCATGAAGATCGTGAGCGCTGCCGAGATGCGCGAGATCGACCACGCGACCAGTGCGCGCTTTGGAGTGCCGTCGCTCACCCTGATGGAGAATGCGGGCACGGCTGTGGCCAATTTTCTGCTGCACGAGTATGCGAGCGCGGAGCGAGTTGGCGTCGTTTGCGGGAAGGGTAACAACGGCGGCGACGGGTTTGTGGTCGCTCGCAAGTTGCGCGAGGCGGGCAGAGAAGTGCGGCTGCTCTTGCTGGCGGAACCATCGGAGTTGCGCGGAGATGCGGCTGCCATGTTCGAGAGGCTGACAACGCCCTACGTGGTCGCACGCATCGGTGAGGAGTTAAATTCCGAGAAAGTGCGTGAGGTTTTCCAGGCTGACGTTCTTGTGGATGCCGTTCTGGGCACGGGTTTTCGGCCGCCGGTGAGCGGGCTGTATGGAGACGCGATCGCGGCGATGAATGCGACTTCAGCGCCGATTGTGGCGGTGGATATTCCTTCCGGCGCCGACGCCGATGTGATGGGCGAACAGACGGGCGCGGTGGCGCGGGCGGACGCGATTGTCAGCTTCACGGCGCCGCGTCCGGCGCATGTGTTCGGCAGGTTGACCGGCGGCCCCGTGGTAATCGCTCCCATCGGTTCGCCCGAGGAAGCGATCGTTTCATCGCTGAAGCTGAATGTGACGACGCCGAGGGAAATTGCTGGCTTGATTGGCCCGCGCGCCTCCGACGCGAACAAGGGCAGCTATGGGCACGTGCTGGTGATTGGTGGGTCGTTAGGTAAAGCAGGCGCTGCGGCGATGGCGGGAATGGCGGCGTTGCGCGCGGGCGCAGGCCTGTCAACGACTGCGGTGCCTAAGTCGATGCTGCCCACGGTGAGTGCATTCCATCCCGAGCTGATGACGGAACCGCTGGAAGAAACGGAGAGCGGAACGATCTCGCTGAGAGCGCTGGAATACGGTCGACTGGATTCGGTGGCCGAGCGCAAAACCGTTCTCGCGGTGGGTCCTGGAATTTCTCGCCATGCGGAGACTGCGGAATTTGTGCGGACCGTAGTGGGTAAATACAGAGTGCCGATGGCCGTGGATGCCGACGGGCTGAATGCGTTTGAAGGGCACGCTGAGGGACTACATGGAGAAGGACGCGAGCTTGTGATCACGCCGCATCCCGGAGAAATGGCTCGACTGGTTGAATCGACGGTGGCCGCCGTCCAGAGAGACAGGATGAACATCGGGCGCGATTTCGCCCGCGAACACAGTTTGATCGTGGTGCTGAAGGGACATCGAACTTTGATCGCGCGGCCCGATGGCGAGGTCTGGGTAAACACGACGGGAAATCCAGGAATGGCGACGGGCGGGACGGGAGATATTCTGACCGGAATGGTGGCAGGGCTGATCGCGCAGAATCCGTCGGACGTATTCACGGCGGTTCTCACTGCCGTGTATTTGCACGGCTTAGCGGGTGACGTGGCGCGCGAGACGATGGGAGAGCATTCGCTGGTGGCGACGGACTTGATCAGTTCGCTGCCGCAGGCGTTTCAGCGGGTGCGAAGTGCGGCGCGAGAACAAGTTGTGAGGATCGGAGAGTAGATTGAAACGTTTTGCATTGGCTGTAATCCCTTGCTGGGCACGGGATTGGGTCACTTTGCCGCTTGTGCAGGTTACTGGAATCTGGACAAGTGCTTCCGTAATCTGGGACCGCGGTGGGGATCGTGCGATAGTTCATCTCGCCTATGACCCATTTCCCCCAACCGCACCCACAGCGGCGCGCGGCCCGGGTCCAGCTGGGCGGAACCATCCCGGCTGCGATTCGGCTGGAAGACGGCCAGCGCGCTAGAGGCAAACTCCAAACCATTTCAGTGACCGGCGGTCTGCTGGCATTGGTGAAGCCGTTGGAGCACGGCGACTTCATCGAGATCACCTTCACCACCCGTTCCGGGCCGGTGCACGGCATGGCCGAGATGATGATTCCTACCCGCCAATTCACGAATGGCTGCCTGCAGCCGTTTCGCTTCATCGCTCTCGGAGACGACGATCACCGTGCGCTGCGCATGGCGGTCGACACCGTGCTGGACCGAAGCTTCCTGGGCGCAGGCTCCGGCCAACTTTCGACCGGCAAGGCCATCTGAGCCCGCTCGGCTGAGGCGGCGCGCCTGCTGAGCCGACTGTGCTCGCTATACTGGTCAACGGGACCGTATGACGAGCGAGGTAACGACACAGTCGGCCGAAGAGACGATCGCCTTCGGCCGCACCCTGGCTGAGTTGCTGCGTCCGCCCAAGCTCGTGCTGCTGCGCGGCGACCTGGGCGCGGGCAAGACGACACTCGTCAAAGGTATTGCGGAAGCATTCCATGCGGCTTCCGAAGAAGACGTCACCAGTCCCACCTTTACGCTCATTCACGAATATCGCGGTCCCCACGCCACCCTGTACCACATCGACCTTTACCGAGTAGATACCCAGCGAGAGTTGGATACCTTGGGACTCGACGACCTATTCGCCCCAAACAGCGTTCTGCTGATAGAGTGGGGAGAAAAGTTTCCACGTTTCGCCACAGAGCGGGACGTGGAGATCGTGCTGGAAGTGGTGGGGGAAACCCAGCGGCAGGTTCGCGTCATCCAAGGCTGAATAAGACAAACCCAAAGTTTGTAATAGTTTGTAAAGGGAGGGTTCTGTATTGCGTCTTTTTTTACTCCTGGCGTTTACCATTTCGTTTCTGGCGGTCGCGGGAATTGCGCAAGACAGCAATGGTTCCCCAGCTCAGCAAGACCCGGGCAAAAGCGATTCGCGTGAGAAACCATTGCCGGATGCTCCCCAGCCGGCGGCGTCGAGTCAGTCGGGCGATCACGGGAAGCCGGTCACTAATGTGCCCGCAGATGTGGGGGCACCCCTATCCAAGCAACAGCCCAAGCGGATTCTTGGCATCATGCCCAACTACCGCGCGGTCAGTGCAGGGGCCATACCGCCGCCACCCACACCGAAGCAAGCATTCACTATCGCCACCAGGAACAGCTTTGACTACTCATCGTTCGTATTTGTCGGCCTCACATCGGCGATGGCGGAGGGATCGAACGCGCACCCAGCGCTGGGGAAGGGCATGGCGGGCTTCGGAAGATATTACTGGCGCGGCTTCGTCGATAAGACCGACGGCAACTATCTGGTGATTTTTGCTTTGCCCACCGTTTTCCATCAGGACGAACGCTACTATGCGTTGGGCGAGGGAAGCATCTGGAAGCGGATGTCGTACTCGGCTTCGCGCGTTCTCATCACGCCGGACTACCATGGGCACAGCAGCTTCAATGCTTCAGAACTGCTGGGCCGCGGAATCGCGCAAGGCATCTCCATCTCTTATTATCCGAGTAAAGATCGGACAGCCGGTGAAATTGCCACCAAGTATGGATATGCCATATTACGGGACGGGGCCACGAATATGTTTCGCGAATTCTGGCCCGACATTGCCACTCACGTATTACATCGCCATCCGTAGACAGGCTGCTGGACATGAATGCACTCCTACGCCGTGGTGTTCTGGTCGTAGGCATCGCAATCGCCTATTCGACCGCCGCTCCGGCGCAGCAATCAAGTCCGGACCAGCAGCCGGCGCCCGCTGCGCCGCAGCCCACGCCGTCGCCGAAGCCGGAAGCACAGCCGCAGCAACCCGCTCCCAACAACCCCAAGGAGAAGACGGAGAAGGAAAAGGAACTCGAACGGCAGGAACAGTCGACCCGGCTGTTAGGGGTTGTACCCCACTTCGGCGTGACGCGCCAGGACGCTCCTCCGCTTACGCCGGGAGGGAAATTTCATTTGATGAGGAAGTCGGCATTCGATCCGGTGGAGATTGGTCTGGTGGCGGCGCAGGCTGGCATCAGCCAGGCGACGGACGAATTTCCGGGGTACGGGCAGGGTGCAGCGGGCTATGGAAAGAGATTCGGCGCAACGCTCGCAGACGAGGTGTCTGCCAGTTTTTTCAGCAACTTTTTCTGGCCGGTTATGCTCAAGGAAGATCCGAGATATTTTCGTCTGGGGGAAGGCAGCGCCGGACATCGGATCAAATATGCCCTGGTGCAGGAATTCGTTTGTCATACCGACCGTGGGGGACGATCGTTCAGTTTCTCAAACGTACTGGGGGCGTTTTTGTCGGGCGGTCTATCGAACGTTTACTATCCATCGAGTGACCGAGGTCTTAGCTTGACGATGAGCCGGTCCGCGATTGCGCTGGCATATGGAACGTTGGGCGGCCTGATAGACGAGTTTTATCCGGATGTAGCACGCAAGCTGTTTCACAAAAAGAGTAAGGACGAGAAGGCGAAGTAGGGCAGATTTTCACCCGACTAGGATCCCTTACAGTAGTGGTAAGAATTCCCTGCGAGGCCGTGCCAGCATTCGGGAAACAAGGGGTCCTTCGACTCCGCAGATCAAGTCACAAAGTGACTCGGTCCGCTTCGCTCAGGATGACATTGTCGTGTCGTCATCAAGGCGTGTCGGCCCGGGGGTGAAACGAATCCCGTGGCGAAGCAACTCGCTTTTACGCAATTCTCAAAAGCCCATGATGTTGTAGCCGCAATCCACGTAAATCACTTCGCCCGTAATGCCTGAACTGGCGTCGGAGGCCAGAAACACTCCCGTAGAACCGACTTCGGCCACATCTACGTTGCGCTGCAGCGGGGCTCGCTCGACGTGTCCCTTGAGCATGTCTCCGAAGCCCGCTATGCCGCGTGCGGCAAGGGTTTTGATGGGGCCGGCAGAGATGGCGTTGACGCGAATCTTTTTCTTCCCTAAATCGTAAGCGAGATAACGAACCGTGCACTCGAGACCGGCCTTGGCGACCGCCATCACGTTGTAGCGGGGGACGACTTTCTCCGAAGCGTAGTAGGTCATGGTCAGAATGCTGCCGCCGTCTTCCATGAGGGGCGCCGCCGCCCGCGAAACGGCGACCAGCGAGTAGACACTGACGTCGAGCGCGATGCGGAAGCCTTCGCGGGTGGTGTTGATGAATTCTCCGCTCAGTTCGGCAGCGGGAGCGAAGGCGACGCTGTGCACCAGGCCGTGCAGCTTGCCATAGCGGTCTTTTAGCTTCGCGAAAAGCTGATCGATTTCTTCGTCTTTGGAAACGTCACACATAAAACCCGCGGCGCCTGGAAGCGATTCGATCAGATCTTTGGCCTCCTGCTCGAGGCGCTCGTTCTGATAGGTGATAGCGAGCGTCGCGCCGGCGGCGTGCAGTCCCTGGGCGATCGACCAGGCGATGCTGCGCTTGTTGGCGACTCCGAAAACGACGAAGTTACGGCCTGAAAGGTCAGCGGACATGAATATTCTCCAATCGCGAAGCGCAAGGATACCAGCGCAGATGGTGGGATTGCTACAGAAGGAAGTTAAGGCAGTTGGTCAGTCTGAAACGCTCCGCGCCAGATCCCTCGCCCCGCTGGCGAAGACGCGGGGCATCGGGATGACTTTCCTGAGAAGGATGGCGAAACCAATCCGCTTCCTAAGTTGAAGCGCTGTCACTGTGAGCTCTTCGGCAGTGGGATTCGCCGGAGTGCCGCGACGGTCGGGTACATCCCTTCTTTTTTAAGCGAAAGGCCCATATGCTCCGTTCCTTGTCGCCATAGGTAGTCCGCGATCTGATCATCGGTGGCATTGGTCGTGAGCAGATTAAACAGAGACCCGAGGCAACAATCGTATTCGTCTTGCGCCTTGGGTTCCTCTCTGACTCCAAGCGGATCCCAGACATCCAGTAGCACCCGGCGGATTTCTGTCCTGATCCGCCGTGATTCGTACTTGTCAATCATGTCTTACTCCGCTGCTTCAGCGACTGACTCCGATGCTAGCTCGGGTTGCGGCCAGACCGCGCTGATAAATGCAATCAGGTAAACGAAGCCGATAATGGCGAAACCTGCGGTCAGGCTTACTTTGTGTGCTACGGCGCCGACCAGAAGCCCCAACGCAATCTGCAGAGCGGTTCCGGCGAAGTAGAAGGTGTTCTGCACGCGTCCCATGAAGTGCTGGGGCACCTGCTGCATGATGCTGGTGTTCATGGCGACACCGCTGAGGCCGCGAGCTGATCCCATGATGCCGTAAAGGAACACGGCGAGGGCGAGTGCCCAGGCATAGGGAGAAGCCGTCATGAAAACCGCGAGCAGAGCCATGGAAATTGCGATGGAGCCGCGCGCACCCCAGCGCTCGATCAGCCAGGGCGAATAGAGCGCGCTGACGAAAGCCCCCACTCCCCAGCCGGCGTTGAGCCATCCGTAGCCCACCGCACCCTTGTGGAAAATGCGATCGCTCAGAGGCGCGGTGACCACCACGCCGGTCATCATGGCGCCCAGGAACAGGGCCCAGCTCACGCCGAGAAAGATGACCCTGGGGTGGTCGCGCAGGAAATGCAAACCATCGCGCAGGTCGCGCCAGAAACGTTCGACCGTGCTTTCGGCGGCGACGATATCATGACGCAACTCGGCGGGACGCGGGACCACGTGATGTCCCTTGCGCACGGCAAAGTAGCAGAGGAACGAGACCACGTAGGTGCTGACGTCGATAAGCAGCACGCCGCCAAGACCAATATGGTTGTAAACAAATCCGACGATGGAACCGGCGATCAGCCAGCCGCCCTGGACTCCGGCGAGCAAGAAGGTATTGGCCTGAACGATCTGGCCTTCCGGGGTCAGTTCCTGAATCAGGGCGGTGATGGTGGGCCAGAACATCCAGAACCCTGCCGCGACGAGCGTGTTCATCAGGTAGACCTGCCAGACGTGCACGCGTCCCATGAAGGCGAGGATGGAAACGATCACGATGATGATGGCACGCGCGGCGTCGAGCATCATGACCAGCCGCCGCCGATCTTCACGATCAATGATGACTCCGGTGAAGGGCAGCATGAGCATGGCCGGCAGGGTCTGTAATACGGCGAGCGTCCCGAGCGCCATTTCAGAGTGCGTGGACTGCAAAATGAACCAGGCCACGGCGGCGGAGTTCATGCCGCTGCCGAGCATGGAGATGACATTGGCCGCGAAAACGAATCGCAGGCCGCGCTCTTCGAAAATCGCGCGCATCATTTCAATTTAAATGAAAAAGCGGGAGGGGCCAATTGTGCATGGAACGACTTACCACAGAGGCACGGAGACACGGAGAAAACCTTCGAGCCAACTGCACGATCCGTCGGGACTCGGCTCAAGCCCCCGGTGGTAGTGGCATCTCCCAACTTTGCGCAAAAATTAAAGAGTGAATTGCTTTTGCAAAACGCTGCTTGGCCTAGCAGAGTCAAAAGCAGGTCCTTCGACTGCACGGAGTCGTTCGCGAGCGAACGACCCCGCTGTGCTCAGGATGACAATCCTATTTGTATATACTCGCTCTGCATGGGACTGCGACGGCTCTTTCGTAAAAAAGAAAAGCAGGAGCACCGCATCCTGCGGCAGATTGAGCGTACCGGCGATCAGCTACAGCCGGAGTATCACCGGGCGACGCCGGAGTGTCCGCATCCGGAGCGCTGGAGTATGTT
>Ga0335081_10021828_pt1 | contig 10357 bp, 7 predicted proteins | sample Lox_Sample_35_FD_206713 | JGI IMG/M metagenome (GOLD analysis project Ga0335081, IMG submission 206713) | Soil microbial communities from Loxahatchee National Wildlife Refuge, Florida, United States - Lox_Sample_3.5 | ecosystem: Environmental > Terrestrial > Soil > Wetlands | place: USA: Florida...
GCCGACGCTCTTCCAGCGCTCGCCGGCGAGCGCGGCGATGCGCTGCACGAAACGCGAAGTGACGGTCGGGGAGCCCGCGACTTTGGCGGCGCGTGAGAGGATGACTTCGGGCGCGCCCAGCGCCTGCGCGAAGTCGTGCGCCGAGAGACCGATACGGCGCTCGGGCGGATCGAGGCCGAGCTCGCGCCGCATCGGCCGCGACAGCCACGGATCGCTGCGCGTCTCCGGCGGCCAGGTGCCTTCGTTCAGCCCGCCGAGCACGATGCGGTCGGCGGTCTGCAGGCGCGCCTCCAGCAAGCCGTAGATATGCGCGCGCGGCTCGCGGCTTTCCGGGCGGCGAACCACGCGGTCGCCGAGCGCGGCATAAAACAGCTCGGCATAGTCGGCGCGCGCAACGCCGAGGTTTGCGGCGGTCCGGCTGTCGATCAGTTCATCGAAAGCGCGTTCGAGCGCGGTGCCGTCGTGATTGGCGAAGGCCGCGGTGCCGCCTTTGTCGTCGGTGCCGAGCGCAACGACGACGTCGCGGTGGGCGTTGGCCAGCGCGGCGAGGGTGTGCCGGCCGGGTTTCAGCGTTTCCAGCGGCGCCAGCGCGGCGGCCAGGGTGTCGATAAGCGCCGCAGCTGCATCAAGCTCGGCATCGTGGATGTGCTTGCGCGGGTCGCTCGGGTGCAAGTGGTCGCGCGTTGCGCGGAGCGTGGCGAGCGCATGCGCGAGGCCCTGGCTGCCCGACTTTGGGCGCGGGCCGCGCAGCAGCGCGCGTTCGAGCGCGGACACCGCGTGATCGTGCGCGCCGCGGCGCTGGCCGAGCCGCAGCAGCGGGTGCTTGAGCAGGGCCAATAGCGGAACCGGTTCAAGCCCGCCAAGCGCGACTTCCGCCGCAAGCCGCGCGAATAGTCCGGCATTGGTGTCGGCGAGCGCGTCGCCGCCAGAATCATCCACCTTCACGTTCCAACGCTCAAGCGCCGCCACCACGCGGCGGGCGAGCGAACGGTCGGGCGTCACCAGCGCCACGGTTTTGCCCGGCGTCTCCAGCGCCTCGCGCATCGCGACGGCGACGGCGAGCGCTTCCTCTTCGGAGTTCGCCGCCTCGATCAGCGACAGCTTGTCGAGCGCGTGCGTTGCGGCGGCGTCGAAGCCCTTGTCGGCGATCCGCTTCTGCCAGCGCTCCGTGGTGGCGGCGGGGCGCAGAGCCTCGGACACCAACGCTTCGCGGCCATCGGACTGCGCGAGCGGCCGCACGTCGGCGCGCGTGATGCCAATGCGGTCGAGCAGCGCATGCATGGCGAATTGCGAGTGGCTGGCGGCGGGCAGCCCGTCGTGGCTGTCATCGTCCTTGTTGCCGGCGATCAACGCCCAGGAGGCGTCGTCGAGCGCCGTGTCGAGGCCGGGCAGCACCACGGCGCCGTGCGGCAGCTTGGCGATGGTTGCGAGCAGCTTGGCGGTCGCCGGCATCGAGCCGGTGGAACCGGCGGCGATCACCGGCGCGTTCGAGTTTTCGAGGCGCTTTGCTTCCGCATCGATCAATTTGTCGCGGCGTTCGGCGGATTCGATGGCCTTTTTCTCGGTCAGAATTTTCTGCCACGCGGGATGGACGAATTGCAGGAATTTCAGCGATTGCTGCCAATACTTGTCGAGATCGTCGGGCACCAGTTGGTCGAGATTCGTCCACGGCACCTGGCGTGTGATCATGTCGTCCATCAGCCGCGCCAGTGCATCCGCCAAAGCAATGGCAGCGCCTGGCGTGTTGGCGATCAGCGGCGCGCCCTGCTTGGGTGTGATGGCGACCGCCCATTTGGAGATGAGCTCGGCGAGCGTCAGCCGCCGCTCGAGCGGCGCAAAGGCCGGCGGCAGGCTGAGCGCCGTGTCGGCCAATGCGCCGGTGGCGGCTTCGGCGAAGGCGATCTCGTCCTCGTCGAGGTCGCCGAGCGCGACGATGCGCGGCAGGATGGCGGCATCGCTTCCGAGCACATCGAGGAAGACGTCGCGCGCCAGCCGGCAGGCGCGCCGCGTCGGCAGATAGAGCGTGGCGCGCGCGAACGCCAGCGGATCGCCGCCGGAGGGAAAGCCCGGCACCAGTCTGCCGTCGCGCAGCTTCTCGATCAGCGTCGGCAGGAACGGCGCCGAGGCGGGGATGTTGAAGACGTTGGCTTTGATCGCCGGCATGGCTGCAAGCTAAGCGAGCATCGAGTCGATTTCGAGTCGCAAATGCTAGTGCGAAGCCTCTATCGCCGCTTCTGCCGCCGCAATGGCGTCCGGCGAGCCGACATGCATCCAGCGGCCGTCGAGCCGCAGCCCGTGCAGGCGGCCTTTTTTGGCGGCGCGGGCAAACAGGTCGGTGAGCGAGAATTCGCCTTCCGGTGCGCGATCGAACAGCGCGGGGCTGAGAATGGCGGCGCCGGCATAGACGAAGGGCGCCTGTTCGCCGCTGCGCGCGGTCAGCCGGCCGTCCGGCGCCATCGCAAAATCGCCGGGCCCGGCATAGCCGACGCTGCCGCTCGCGGGCGCTAGCAACAGCAGCGCGTCCATCGCCGCCGGATCGAACGCCGCGGCCAGCCGCTTTAAATTAGGCGTTGCGCCGTCGATCCAGATGGTGTCGCTATTGATATGAAAGAACGGCATGTCGCCGAGCAGCGGCAGCGCCTTGACCACGCCGCCGCCGGTGCCGAGCAACAGCCCGCGCTCGTCGGAGATCGCGATGCGCGGTCGCGTGCGGCGCGCGAGATGCCGCTCGATCTGCTCGGCAAGATAATGCACATTGACCACCGCGCGTTCGGCGCCCGCGTCGGCCAGCTTGTCGAGTACATAGTCAATCAACGCCTTGCCGGCGACCGTCACCAGCGGTTTCGGTTTGTTATCGGTGAGCGGCCGCATGCGGACACCGAACCCGGCGGCGAGCACCATGGCGGTTTTCGGCGCGCGCATCAGAGCGACCTCAGCGGCGGCACATTGGCGCGGTACCAGGTATTCAGCGGCGCCAGCGCCGGATGCGCCAGCGAGCGTTGCAGATAGGCCCAGACCCGCGGCAGATGACGCAGATATTGCGGCTTGCCGTCGCGCCGCTCGAGGCGGGCGAAAATGCCGAGGATCTTGCTGGCGCGCTGCGCGGCGAGCGTGGCGTAGGCGCGCGCGAATCCGGCGGCGTCGAAATTTTTGTCGCCGGCAATGCGCGCGCGCGTGTAGCGCGACAGCAGCGCGATCTCCATCATCTCCGGCACGTCGACGCGCGCGTCTTGCAACAGCGAGGCGACATCGTAGGCGGCATTGCCCAGCACCGCGTCCTGGAAATCCAGGATGCCGATGCGCGACACGCCCTCGCGCTCCGGCAGCCACAGCAGATTGGGCGAATGGAAATCGCGCAAGCTCCAGGTGGCCGGCGCCTGGATCACCGGCGTCAGCGCGTCGCGCCAGAGCGCCAGATAAAGGTCGCGCTTGGCGTCGGTGATTTTGGCCTGCAGCTTGGGCAAATACCAGTCGAGCAGCAACTCGGTCTCGATCAGCAGCGCTTCCATGTCGTAGCGCGGCAGCCGGTATTCGACGCCGGCCTCGACCGGCAGCGTTTCGGGCAATTGCTCGCGATGCAGCTCGGCCAGCAGATCGGCCGCCACGCCATAACGCGCCTCGATCGGAGCCGGCGGTTCGCCCGCCACCACCAGTTCGTCGCCGAGATCCTCGATCACCAGGAGACCTGCGGCGCGGTCGGCGGCGAAGATCGCCGGCGCCGAGAAGCCGCGCGCGCGTAAAGCCAGCGCCAGTGCGATGAACGGCGTCACGTCTTCCGCCAAATGCGCGATCTGGCTGTAGGGCTTGCCGTCGCGCACCACCGGTCCGTCCGGCCGCTTCGGCGAATTCATCAGCATGTAAGTGACGCCCTCGAGCAGGAGGCGTTCGTAGGAACGCGTGGAGGCGTCGCCCTGGATGCGCTGCCGTTCGGCAGTGCCGAAACCGTTGGCGTCGAGAAAGCGGCGGATCGCCATGATGCGCTCGGCGCGCGGTGCGAAGCTGCCGTAGCCGGTGATGCGCGCGTGGCGGAAGCTCGGCCCTTGCGCGGGCGCGAGCGTCAACGCGATGTCGAGCCGGCCGGCCGGCAGGCTGCCGGCGGCGCGGTCGGGCCATTCCAGGAGCGTCACCGCGCCTTCGGGCACGTCCTCGAAGCCGAGCTCGGCGAGCTCGCCCGGGCCCGACAGCCGGTAGAGATCGGCATGCACCAGCGTGAAGCGCGGCAGCTCGTAGGCCTGCATCAAGGTGAAGCTCGGGCTCGGCACTTCCACTGCGGCGTCGCCGGCGAGATGGCGGATGAGCGCGCGGGCAAACGTGGTCTTGCCGGCGCCGAGATCGCCCGACAGCGTGATCAGATCGCCGGGCTCGATGACGGCGGCGACGTCCACCATCAGCCGCTGCATCGCCCGCTCGTCGGCGAGCTCCACCGCAAAGCTGTAGGCGCCGGAAGTGCTGAAGAACATCGAATCATCCGTCGCAGGGGCCAGCCCTTATAGACGGCGGCCGTGGGCCTGGGCCAGTTCCGAGTTTCACGTGCCACTGGAATGACAAGATTTCACCACGCCGATCATGGCTGCGCCAAGCGCCGATCACATGCTCGCCGCTGTTCGAGCGCCCGCGCGGGTTCAAGGCGCGCAGGCAGGAACGCACGCCAGCGCTTGGCGTTGGTCTCGCGATAGGGCGGCGTCAGGTCAATCCGAAGGAGACTCGACATGCGTAAATCTCTTTGTGCAATTTCACTTGCGGCGGTTGCCGCCGCGGCGCTCGCCATGCCGGCGCAGGCGGCGGCGCGTCAACGGGACTACGTCGCGCCAGCGGCGGGCGTGGTCGGCGGCACCGTTGTCGGGCTTGGCCTCACCGAAGGCTGGTGGGGAACCGCGCCGGCAATTGCCGGCACGGCGCTGCCGACGACGGCTGCGGGCGCGGCGGCAATCGGCGGTGTGGCCGGCATCGGCGGCGTCGCGCTGGTTGACGCGGCAATCCAGCCCTGCGCCGGCTTCCATGCCATGTTTCTGTTGAACGAACAGTACTGCGCCGAGCGCAACGCGCAGCGGATCGCATATCAGGAGCAAGAAGGTTCCACCGCGCCGGTCTACCGTCACGGCCGTCACGCGCGTCACTATTACCGCTGAGCGAGCGCGCAATCAGGATCATCGGGCGCTTGCGCGCGCCCGGTGATTTTTTTTGCGCGGCAGCTAGGCCGCGGACTGCTTGAGCTGCTGCGCGGTGGGGAACACGCAGGTGACGGCGGTGCCGCGGCCGGGCGTCGAATCGATCGTCACCGTGCCGCCGTGCAGTTGCACGAAAGAGCGCACCAACGAGAGGCCGAGCCCGCTGCCGCGGTGCTGCGAGCCCATCGAATCGGTCTCGAACAAGTCGAACACTTTCTCCTGCGATTCCGGCGGAATGCCCGGTCCATGATCCGTGACCGAGAAAACCACGGCATCCGCGCGGCGTTCGGCGGCGAGCGTCACCGTCTCGCCCGGCGGCGAGAAGCCGACCGCGTTGGACAGCAAATTGAACAGAATCTGCCGCAAGCGCCGCTCGTCGGCGGTGAAGCTGCCGATATTGGGCGCGGCCTCGATCACGAGCGTGAGATTGTCCTTCACCAGCCGGTCCTGCACGCCCTCGGCCGCCGCCTCCATGCTGGCGCGGATGTCCACCGGCGCGAGGTTGAGCGTCATGGCGCCGGCGTCGATGGTGGCGAGATCGAGGATGTTGTTGATGAGTGCGAGCAGCGCGTTGGTCGAGGCGTTGATGTAGCCCAGATATTCGCGCTGCTTGTCGGTGAGCGCGCCGAAGGCGGCATCGCCGAGGAAATGCGTGAAGCCGACGATGTTGGTGAGCGGCGAGCGCAATTCGTATGACACGTGGTGCACGAATTCGAGCTTGATCTCGTCGGCCTCTTCCAGCGCCTCGTTGCGCTCGCGCAGCGCGCGCTCGACGTTCACGGTGTCGGAGACGTCCTGGAAGGTGACTAGCGTCGCGCCGTCCGGCAGCGGCATGGTGGTCATGTTGATGGTCGCGCCGTCGCGCCGCTCTATGCTGGCGGCGATCGGCTCGCGGCCGTCGATGGCGGTGATCGCGGCCCGCAGCGATCGCCACACCCCGCTTTCATCGTGCAAGGCCTGGCACCAGGCGGTCACCTGCTCGATATGCGGATGCTGGTCGAGCGCCTCGGACGACAGCTTCCACATGCGCTGGAAGGCCGGATTATGCAGCCGCACGCGGCCGTCGCTGCCAAACACCGCCACCGCCTCGGCCAGATGATCGAGCGTCTCGCTCTGCACCTTGATCAGCGCGTCGTAACGGCGGTGCAGCTCGAGGCTCTCGGTGACGTCTTCGTAGAGATAGGTGACGCCGCCTTCCGGATTGGGCGTGGTGACGACGCGCAGCGTGCGCCCGTCCGACAAATGCCACATGTGCTCCTTCGGCTCGACCGCGCGATAGGCCTCGTAGAGCTGCTGCTTCCATTGCCGGAAATCCTGCTCCTCGGGCAGCTTGCGGTCGGCGCGCAAGCGGTCGAGCACGGCGGAATCGGTCGGCGTCTGGTCGAGGAAGCCGGCGTCGAGCTCGAACAGCGAGCGGAAGGCGGCATTGTAGAACGTCAGCTTTCTGTCGACGTTGAAGACGGCGACGCCGGTGGCGAGCTGGTCGAGCACGCGGCGGTGCGCCTCGATCATGCGGTCGAGCTCGCTGCGCATCGCCGCCGCTTCGGTGCGGTCGATGGCGATGCCGGCGCTGCCGGCGCCATTCGGCACATCGACCACATCGAAGATGCGGCGGTGACCGGCGACGATGGCCGGCAGGCGGCCGCTATAGGATTTGCCCGCGGCGCGCACGTGGCGGATCTCGTCGCGCGCCGAGCGGTCGAGCAGTTCGAGTTCGCGCGCCACCGCGTCGGTTGAATCGCCTGCCTCGACCGCGCGTGCATAGGCGGAATTGGCGAAGATCAGCCGGCCTTCGGCGTCGCGCGCCCACACCGGGGTGGGCAGCGAATCGAGCACGCCGCGCATGGTCGCGACATCGCCCAGGAGCTTGTCGTGGCGGGCGGCGAGTTCGGAGAGTTCGCGCTCGATGCCGCCGACGTCGCGCAGGCGCAGCACGGCGCGGCCGGCGATAGCGCGGCCTTCCGCCTCGACCGGGTGGCCGCTCAGGGTGGTGAGCGTCGCGGTAAAGCCGTGGCCTTGCGCGCGCAAGGTCTCGACCGCCTGCTCCATGCGCTGCGCATCGGCGGGCTCCAGCCAGCTGCCGAAGGCGAGCACGCGCTCCAGCACGCCGCCGACCACCAGCAGCGTGGTGTCGCCGATGATCTCGGGCCGGTCGCCGGCGGCCGCCCATTCGACCAGCACCTGCGGCTCGGCCAGCAGCAGCGCCTTGAGCCGGTCGATCTCGGCGCGCAGCGCCACCGCGTCGTCACGCGCCAAGACTTCGGTGTGCACGGCCTGGCGGCGCGTGCGCAGCAATGTCAGCGTGGCGAGCGCCCCGAACACCAGCAGCCCGATGATCAATGTGAGGCTGCCGATATCTTCGCGGCCCAACGCGGCGGCGGCGCCGCCCAAGGCATCGGCGATGAAGGACGCGCTTTCGGCGCGCGCCGGGACAATGAAGGTGAGTATGAGAAGCGCGCTGAGGCAGGCGGCGGGAAATCCGCCCCGCCTCGGATGAGAACGCAGCCGCGCCGCCCGGATCGTCTCCGGCATTCAGGCTTGCCCCAAGCATGCGGGCGGTGTCCGCCACACCATCCGCGAATCGGGCGACTTTACCCCCGCGGGGACTCGCGCCGAAAGAGTCCAGACCGTGAACGGGGCCGCTCAAGTGGCGGAAAGATGAAGCTATTTCTGCTTTTCCGCCGCGCGCGTCAGATCCTCGACGCTGATACGGCGGAGCGCGCCCGAGAAGCTGCGCTCCGCCTCGACAAGCGCCGGCCGCACCACGTCATTGACCAGGCTGGAAACCGGCAGTGGCAGGTTGCCGTCGTCGCTGCTGCCGGCGGCGCGCAGGATGTCCTCGGCGGTGATGCGCTTGTGCTCGCGCGCCAGCGCGTAGCCGCCGTGCGGCCCGCGCACGCCCTTGAGGATGCCCTCGCGCACCAGGGCCTGCAGCACCGGCTCGAGGTGACGCGGCGGCAGCTTGTGGCGGGCGGCCAGCGCCTTGGCGGCGACCGGACGGTTGCGCGCATGGATCGCGATGTCGATCACCGCGGCGATGGCAAGAACATCCTTGCGGGAGACCAGCGGCATAACGGCACCAGTAGGCATTCCAAAGCAGTGCCGGTATTAAGATAGGGGCGCGCAATCGTCTACTGTAAAACGATAATTTCTTTATCAACTACCGGTTGAACCGAAGCCGCCTTTCCCCCGTGTTGTGTCATCGAGCGAAGCCACCTCGCGCAATTGCGCGCGGGCAACCGGTGCGATCACCAGCTGCGCGATACGCATGCCGCGTGCGATGCTCACCGCTTCGCTGCCGTGATTGATCAGCAGCACCTGCACCTCGCCACGGTAATCGGCGTCGATGGTGCCGGGTGCGTTCAATACAGTGAGGCCATGGCGCGCGGCCAGCCCCGAACGCGGGCGCACTTGCGCTTCGTGCCCGTCGGGCAGCGCGATGGCGATGCCGGTCGGCACCAAGGCGCGCGCCCCGGGAGCAAGCATTATGGCCGCGTCGGCCGGCACGGCGGCGATGAGGTCGAGACCGGCGGCGTGCGCGCTCTGATAGAACGGTAGCGGTAGGCCGGCGCCGTGCGGCAGCCGCGTGATGCGCACTTCGATGCTCACGCTTTTTCCTTCAGCGCGTCGGCGATGCGCGCGATCAGCATGGCGGCCACGTCCTCTTTCGATTGCGGCGGCCAGGCCTCGATGGCTTTGGCGGTCACCAATTGAATGGTGTTGCTATCGCCGCCCATGATGCCGGTTTGCGGCGACACGTCGTTGGCGAGAATCCAGTCGCAGCCTTTCGATGCAAGTTTCGCCTTGGCGTTGGCGGCAACGTTTTCCGTCTCGGCAGCAAAACCAATCACCAGCTTCGGTCGCTTGGCCTTGAGATGCGCGATCGTGGAGAGAATGTCGGGATTTTCCACGAAGGCGAGTGCCGGCACGCTCCTGCCCGAAACTTTCTTGATCTTCTGCGCGCTCGCATTGGCGACACGCCAGTCGGCGACGGCAGCTGCGAAAATCGCGACATCCACCGGCAACGCGCGCTCGGCCGCTTGCAGCATGTCGCGCGCGCTTTCGACGTGGACCGTATTTACGCCCGGTGGATCGGGCAGATTCACCGGGCCGCTGATCAGGGTCACCTCGGCGGCGGCGGCGGCGGCGGCGGCGGCAACAGCATGGCCCTGCTTGCCGGACGACCGGTTGGCGATGTAGCGCACCGGATCGATCGGCTCATGCGTAGGGCCGGACGTGACCAGCACGCGTTTGCCGTAAAGCAATTGGCCGTGAGTGAGCAATTTGCCGGTAGCGGCGGCAATCTCCAGCGGTTCGGCCATGCGGCCCTTGCCGCTTTCGCCCAACTCCGCCATCTCGCCTTCGTTGGGGCCGACGAAGGAAAATCCCTCGGCGGCGAGCAGCGCGGCGTTGCGCTGCGTCGCCTTGTTCGCCCACATGCGCGGGTTCATCGCCGGCGCCAAAAGAACTTTCGTGGTTGTCGCCAGCAGCACGGCGGTGGCGAGATCGTCAGCGTGGCCGCCCGCGAGCTTGGCCATCAAATCGGCGGTTGCCGGCGCGACGACGATGAGATCTGTCTCGCGCGCGAGCCGAATGTGGCCGACGTCGAATTCATGCGCCAGGTCGAACAGGTCGGTGAATGCGCGTTCGCCGGTAATGGCGCCGGCCGACAGTGGCGTGACGAAATGCTCGGCCGCCTTGGTGAGAATGCAACGGACGTAAAGCCCACGCTCCTTCAGCCGGCGGATAAGATCGAGCGACTTGTAGGCGGCGATGCCGCCGCCGATGATCAGCAGCACGCGTTTGGTGTCCGGCCGGTGCGCGCGGCGGGGCGCTGGCGGGGCGAGCTCTTCAGGCGCCGCGTCACTGGCGTCGTCGGCCGCCTCGCGCAAAATAGTGCGCACCTCGTCCTCGACCGAGCGGCCATGGCGCGCCGCGCGCAGCCGCAACTGCTTTTTCAGGCGGTCATCGAGCTGACGGACGGTGAGCGAAGCCATTGAGAACTCTATGAGACGCAATCGCTTAGCATAACATTGATAGCATTGCAATCAGTGCAATCAAATGCTTAGGGGATTATATACTTTGCAAACCAGCCAAACTTAATTGAACCAGTGGCCTTTGGCTAAGGTCTTTTCAAGTAGTGTTTTGATCGTTGGCGGAATGGAATCGACCGTCATTTGGCTGGCGTA
>Ga0335081_10021829_pt1 | contig 10357 bp, 12 predicted proteins | sample Lox_Sample_35_FD_206713 | JGI IMG/M metagenome (GOLD analysis project Ga0335081, IMG submission 206713) | Soil microbial communities from Loxahatchee National Wildlife Refuge, Florida, United States - Lox_Sample_3.5 | ecosystem: Environmental > Terrestrial > Soil > Wetlands | place: USA...
CAACATTGGTGCGAGAGGATTAAGAAGTAGCTTTGGCAATGAAAGGAGGTAGTAATACCAGGGCTGGACACCCCAGTCCGATGCATGCCCCTCGACAACATTGAAGAGCAAGGCTTCCAGTTCCGGGAAACTAGGGCAGGACCATAGTTGTGTATCTACCGCGACGGTGGCTGCCGTAGCAATAATAGCGCTTACAACACCAGCCGGAAGGACCGTCAAAAGGTATTCTTTTGGAGAAGGAGAGAGGACAACGTCGACGAGGAGGATAATTGCACACAAAAGTCCAATCTCTGATCGTGCAATGATTCCAGCAGCAATCAACAGCCCTATCCCGAGCTGTATTCGCCGGCTTGACGACTCTGATGTCGCCGTCGGTGCATCCGTCGAAACGAGTTGAGTTAGTCCAGCCATGACGAGGGGCAGAGCAAGGAAATTTGGCAGTGTCCGTGACAAATAGAATTGTAAATGGAATTGAGAAGCGGCGAAGAGGAAGAAGAAATTGGCTGCTGCGGTGCCGTACACAGCAGCTACTTTCTTTCCGAACGCATAGAAATGCAACTGCGAAATGACTAGGAGCGCAAGTCGGACTACACAATGCCATCGTTAGAGGTCGCCTAGACAGAGAAAGTTACTTGCAAATTGTGCATTGATGCCAGGAATCAGCGTCAACGGATAAGCGAAACAAGAAAGCAGAAACGGCGGAATAAAACTCCTCTTCACAGCTCCCGGAAACTCCCAATGATCATACTATCCGTCAAACTCGCGCAACAGCCGATGTGAGAGCTTACGTTCGAGACGTTTCCGCCGTGGGTTAGAATATCCCATGTTGCGTGGAGGGTAAAGCTCTCTTCGACCTTTGTGTATGGCGCGATGAAGAGGTGGAACACAGAGACGGCGACGGCGAGTTTGTATGCCGGCCGGAGCCAGGGAAGGCGTTGTTGTGTCATCGTGCCATCCCAAGCCGGATCTAACGGGGATGGGTCGGTGGAATGCTCGGGCTGGCTCGTGCCGATCATCGTTAATCGAAACGGAGCTTGCTCCTCCGATGTCAATATCACAGTAGCACGGGAGGGAAAAAATTATCGAGATGGATGCAATTTCATTCAACTGTCTTGGCTCGAGCCCCGAGAAACATTCTTCGTATGTGCTAATTGGTTTACCTCGCCGACACAACCCCCAGATTGTTATCAATTTCCAATATTCAAATTTCTTGTTCGCTATTACAGACCGGAAACCACGTCTATCCCAAGGAGCCTGCGCCTTAGTCCGTTTTGGCCCGTCTAGGTCAAGTATTTCTATCCCCTTGGTCCGATCGGACGCCGGCCATTTGTGCCAAGGATCCCCGAGACACGCCCTATCATGAATCATCGTTATTGCGATGGCCGGTCCAGAGGATGTCAAACTCGGAATTAACTCCAGTACTGAGACACTCTCCCGCATTTGTAGCAGCATCGGCCGGCCAACACCACCGCCGTCAAAAGATCCAAAGTCACACCCTGATGGCTGCCCTAAAACAATTGGCGATGAAACGTTCGCCGCCACCCGAAATTCATTGTCCCCACAGAGCTGGTATTTTTCGTCTCTGTTGGTTCCATCCTGTTAGCGCGAGTTTTATTCATCGTCGTAATTTCGATGTTGCGCTTGGATCGCTCGGCCTGCTATGATAAGCGTGCATAATACATCGTATGTAACCCTCATTTGGACAGTTCCCAACTTACCCCTTTTTAGCCTAGAACCCTGCCCTTGAAATGGAGGGTGAAGTTAGGTAAAAATTGAAATTATAATGCGAGGACCCAACCAGGGAAAAGCCTCGGGCCAAGCAAAAAGATACGCAGTATGCAGTTGCAATGGGCTTTGTGCAGATCTGGGTATTTGATTATATTGATCACAAGCCAATTTTATTTTATTTAGGTCCCTTGAATGGCCGTTTCTCGTAAGCTACTGTAAGGAAGTGAGTCCACTCTTCTGCGTTGCTTTGCTGCACCGCTTTTAAACTTTTTCCCTTCCGCCACATCCCCTCGTCCAACCAACGACGGTCATACCCAATCCTTTTTCTTCGTTCTTCTTCGTCCATCCATTTTCGTTTCCCCCTTGAGCCTCCCCGCGTCCTTTCCCTTCTCCCCTCTTCCTCGTCTCTCCTTGCAATCCATTCCTTGAATTGCTCTTCGCTTCTCTCCCTGGCCACCACCTCTGTCCGCCCAGCTCCCACGTTTTAATTCCAACTCAGCGCAGGCTAACCAATTCACCACCCACGACCTTCCTTGAGAGAGAAGAGAAAAGCCCGCCTCCGAATCTTCTTAATTTTCGGTTCTTTTCGTTCCTGTTTCCTTTTTTTTCCTTACGAAACAATCCTTTGCGCTCGCCCATCTCTGGCTTCACGTCGGGTTTCGTCCACCGCTGAGGATCTGGCTGCTGCAACAATCTTGGTCATCATCTCCGCTGCCGTCTTTCCTTAGCGAGAAGACACGCCTCCGCCCGTCACCACCGCCTCTTGTGTGCTCGACACGCGCACCCTATCGTTACCCATCCTCTCTCTCTTTCCTTCCCTTCTTTTCTCCTTTTCTCGGTCTTTCTTTGAGACTTTCTTTAACCCCGCTGTCGTTCCCTCACCTTCCTTCGCTTCGCGCCTAGCCCCGTCAAATCTGCGAGTGCAACGCCTTGCCCGCATTTGCGCTCTTGATTCGCCATGCAGTCGCAACACCAGCCATCGAACCCACAAGCTCAGAATCAAGGCCAGCAGGGTCCCGGCAACACGCCACAGAATGCCGCGGCAGCAGGGCCCGCAGGACGACGATTCCATATCGCTCATAGACGCAGTCCTAGCGAGTACACACCATTAATGCGTACGTCCCTATTCTGCACAGTAACAGTGCTGACTCGTATCATCAGTTGAACAGTATGCCTTGCAGCAACAGATTGAAGCTCTTCAGGCTCAACAGCAAGCTCTCGCATCACAAATGCAACCTCAGCAGTTCTTACTGCAACCCCAATCCTTTGCTGTCCCAGTCCAGCAGTTCGGACAATTCTATCCTTCGCCACCACAAGTGCAACAGCACACCGACCTCGTCCGACAACCCTCCGGTGGACACGGGAGAAATCGTAGCATCCATGCCCCCAATATGCCTCCCCCCTCTGCCCCCAGCTCCGGAAGTAACACTCACGTCTTCGATACATTTCCAGGACAAGTTAACCCCCCGTCGTCCACTGCGAACACAACAAATAGTGCACCTCGCCGCGGCGGAGCAGGAGGATCAAGCGGTGGACACGCCCGCCGTCATAGTCTTGCCCTGACAGAAGCAAAGGAACGAGCTGCCGCGCGACAACAAGCGAATGCAGCTGCGCAATCCGGAGTGCCTGTACCGCCTGCGCCTACGTCGCCTACAAACGATGGTTTACGACCTGAATACACTGGGTCGACAAGTTCGTTTAATTCCCCGCCAACGTCGACGTCGTCGAATGTCCGGTCGGGTGGCGGTCCCCCTTCTCGTGGACATTCACGATCACAAAGCGCTGTTGCTGCACAGAATCGTGCTGTGTCGCCACAACGGACGTATCAATTCCCTCCTGGCGCGGGAGACGGACAACAAACGACGATTGAACGTCGTGGGTCTGTTGGATCCAGTCTTCAACGTTCCGGCTCTCGTTCTGAATCAAATTGGCGTCAACCTCAAGATCCTCAGCCGCAGCCACCACAAATACAACAGCCTGGTGGCCTCGGTGCAAGTCAGCATGCCCCTGCCGCCTCGTTCGCCGGTCAGTCCTCCTTTGGCCATCGATCTCGTGGATCTATGACCGGTCAATCCTTCTCCACCTTCCCACAAGGGATGCCAGGCGGGTTGAGCATTAACCCCATCTACGCTCAACACGCAGGAGGTCTCCCACCCATCCTAAGCCCTCAATTAATGCAACAACAACAACTCGTCCAACTCCAATTGCAACAGCAGCAACAGCGTAAGAGCTTGTTTGCTCCTTACTTGCCTCAGGGCCAACTTCCCTCCCTCCTCCAAGAAGGAAAACTCGTCAGCGGAATTCTTCGAGTGAACAAGAAGAATCGTTCCGACGCGTACGTCTCCACCGACCTTCTCGAATCAGATATCTTTATCTGTGGGTCCAAAGATCGAAATCGGGCTTTGGAGGGTGATGTTGTTGCCGTCGAGTTGTTGGATGTCGATGAAGTCTGGGCGCAAAAACGTGAAAAGGAGGAAAAGAAGAAGAGGAAGGGTGATGATTCGAACGCCGGAGGCTTGAAACGCCAGGGTTCCATTCGTATTCGTGAGGGGGGAAAAAGGAAGGATGATGTTGAGGTTGAAGGCCAAGGGTTGCTTTTGGATGTTGATGACGAAGAAGAAGTTGTTGAGGGTCAGGGTGATGGGAAACCCATGTATGCTGGACACGTTGTCGCAGTCATGGACAGAGTCGGTGGACAGCTCTTTAGCGGGTACTATTTGAATTCTCTTACGTTTGCTGATACTAGAACCCTTGGGTTATTACGTCCATCTTCTGCCGCGACAAAGGAGAAGCAAGAGCAAGAACGTCTCGCTCGCGGCGAATCCTCTTCTCAACCTCAATACCACAAGCAACAAGAGAAACCAAAAATTGTCTGGTTCAAGCCGACCGACAAACGCGTCCCTCTCATCGCCATCCCAACTGAACAAGCCCCCAAGGACTTTGTCGACAATCATCAAAATTACAGCAATACCCTCTTTGTTGCTGCCATTAAACGCTGGCCCATCACAAGTCTTCATCCCTTCGGTACTCTGATCGAAGAACTCGGCCACATGGGTGACATCGAAGTCGAATCGGAAGCCATCCTTCGGGACAATAATTTCACGAATGAAAAGTTCAGTGATACTCTACTTGCGAGTATCCCTGAGGACGGCACGGTTGTTGCGGAGGCCCTAGCCGAAGATAAGGAACGACGGGATTTCCGCGAGATCAATACGTTTACAATTGATCCTCCCACTGTTAAGGAAATCGACGATGCTATTTCCATTGTCAAGTCTGCGGACGGAAAGACGGCCGAAGTCGGCGTGCATATTGCCGATGTTAGTTTCTTTGTCCGTCCAAACAGTCTTGTCGATCGTGAGGCCAGGAAACGCTCTACGTCCGTGTATCTTGTGCAGCGAGCCGTGAGCATGTTGCCCGGCAAACTGTCCCAACTGTGTTCTTTGGAACCTGGTGCGGAACGACTCACCATTAGCGTCGTCTTCACTATTAGTTTGGAAGAGGCCTCGTTTGGCTCCGTCAGGAACATCTGGATGGGTCGAAGTGTCATGAAATCGAAGGCCAAGTTATCTTATGAGTTCGTGCAGACCATCATCGATGGACGCAAGAAAGAACTTTCGGCTGAGGAAGCAGGAAGTGTATCGCCCGAAGTTCTTCTCCGTGACCTTCTCCTTCTTCATCGTCTCACTGCCAAATTCCGCGAAGATAGGTACGCTCACGGTGCTCTCACGATCTCGTCTTCCCCTCTCCACCTCGAGTTCGCGATCGATAGCGAAGATCCCAAGAATCCGATCGTTATGTCCTGTTCTATCAAGGAAACCACGCCGGCGACGCAACTCATCGAAGAGTTAATGTTGAAGGCTAATTCTGCTGTTGCAGAGAAAATTCGAAAGGCTTGGAATGGTGAAGGTGCCTTCCTTCGTCGTCATGAGGCTCCGATCGATAGAAGATTGGAGGGATTCTTGAGACGTTGTCGACGACTTGGAATCGAAATGGATGTTGGTCACGATGGAAGAGGATTAATGAAATGTCTTAATGCTGTGTCTGACCAAGAGACCCGATTGGTAAGGATCCATTACTGGCGAAGGCTAACTTTAGGCATTGGAGGCATTGCTTGTCAAATCGATGCAACAAGCAAAGTACTTGGTCGCTGGCAAAGTTCCAGAGGCGCAATTCCATCATTACGCATTGAACATTCCTCTTTATACTCACTTCACCTCGCCTATCCGCCGATACGCCGACATCATTGTTCACCGACAGCTTCAATCTGCCCTCGCAAACGAAACGACACCACCAGAGGATGCACAATCTCTCATTAAGGTTGCCGAAAATTGCAATTTCAAGAAGGACGCCGCTCGAACAGCCGAAGAACAGTCTATTCACCTCTTTCTCTGTCGCATGTTGCGCGATATGTCTGCACAAGGCCCTATCTCCCGCTGTGGAATCGTTGTCAACGTCCAATCTTCCTCATTCGATGTCGTCGTCCCGGAATTCGGAATCGAGAAACGTGTCCATCTCGATCAATTGCCTCTCGTCAAAGCCGAATTCGATAGACCCAATCGCGTGCTTGAGCTCTTTTGGGAAAGAGGCGTGGATTCAATGTCCTATAATCCTGAAGAGGTGAGGACACGTCAACGTGCGAATACGCAGAGTAGTCTCGTCGGAAATGGCAAAAGCCATTGGCGCAGTGATTCTCAGACTGAGGATGATTTGAGTTTGGCGGTTAGTTCGATGGGTGTTGAGGACAATATGGCTCTATTCGATTCTCCGATTCCCGAGTCGCCACCTACAAAGTTGCACGTTCCTGCGTTGCAAACGACCAGCTCCATCCAATCGAGATCGGCTCCCACAAGTCCCATCAATCCTCCTGCAGACTCAAATGCGTGGATTCCTAGACTTCCTTCGGAGTCGGGTCGAACGGCCAGTCTGATGAATGTTACTATTGGCGAGTCGAATGGACGTCCGAGCACCGCTGGCACCGATAAGGAACCTGTCGAGGAATTAAGAGAGGAGGATGGTGTTCAAATCATTCGCGAATTATGTCGTGTATGGGTTGTTATCAGGGCTGAGGTCGCTGGAGATGGAAAGTCAGGCTCAAGTCTCATTTTCTTGAAGGCATTGAATCCTTTCGCATAAGAAAGGCAGTACCTTTTGCCAACTTTGGGGTCTGTCTTGGGTTGGGGGGGTGAAGATGTCAACGGGAGACACAGACTGAGGAGGTCTTTATGTTTCTGGATGGGCGTGGCCTGTTTCAATCTCTTCTTTCCCTTGCCGTCTTGTCTTATGTGAAACGATTTTTCTCTTATCCCTTTTTTATTATCTAGTCTTTTCCATAGCGGTCGTTCGTTCTCAGGAGAGGCGTAAGGGTCCTCTATTCCCTCGATTTCTTATTGTCTTCTTTCTGCGTTGAATTTTGTTGCCAATTCTTGTTCTCTTCCTCTGATGTTTGATGAGTAAGGTTGGAGCTGGATGTCGGATGGACAGTTCAAGGTTTTACTCTCATTTCAATGTCGGATGGTGGTCGCATGTGAGTGTAACTGGCATGATTTTTTGGATATATCTATTGTGCTTGTGTTTTTTGAGTGGATTGTTAAGTAGCACAATTGAAGTGGCTAGATCAAAGCTTCCAAGTCTACCAAAGTATTATTCTATATTCTCTCGCTGAGCCAGATTGCTGCCCGACAGCCTGCCCCTATGACGGCGTTCAAGACGGGGTACCCAGTCGCCTTTTCCGCATCCTTCTCGATTGCTATATCTCGATGTTCTAACTCGTCATCACGGAATTGACTAACAGCGCCGGTAAGTTTGGTCAGTTCTCCTCCCTCGGGATACTTCTTTTCTAATTCCATCAATCGTCTCACTTGATCATCATAATGCCCTCCAATTACAGTCTCCACAGCCGACGTACAAGCCATGGCAGCTTCCTTTCCCATTGCTGCTGTCACTGCTCCCAAGCCCCAGCCTGCGACCCTCCATATCGGCGTCATAACCGTTGGCCGAATACGATGATCCGCGAGCAGGTTGTTGAATGTATTGAGGTGATGGGATTCTTGGTCCTGCATTTCCTGTATAAGGGGAACAAGCCCAGGATGCGTTCGTGAAAGGACGAAGAGTTGCCCGGAGTAGATTTGAAAGGCTGCTAATTCGCCAGCGTGATCAACTCGAAGCATCGATGACAACGCATCCGAATCCCTGGACGACAAAGCTATCGGAGGGGAACACGACGGCTGAGAAGTGGATGCTGAATGTGGTCGTATCAATCGCAGAGCGAGAGGTCGTGGAGCCGCTCGCAGTGCCATCGTTGGTGGTCAATAACGTCCGGGGATGGACCGATCAGCTGTGCCGTGCCACCGTTTGAGTTCAGATGGGCAAGACCACAATTAACGCATTCAGGATTCACCTCTACAACAAGGGAATGAAAGAAACTTTTAGAGCCTCGAAATATAATGAAACACCCTATCCGGCCCGTGGGCTCGAATGCAGCATTATCCGCGAGAATTACTCGGCATCGTCAAGCAATGCAGCAAGAAATTCCGTGAATTCCGCGTCGAACTCAGCATCCTCAAGCTCATTGCCCAGCCGCCTCTTCTCAAAGCGATCAATGAGTCTTTGTGCACGACTGCCGCGGGCCTTCCTTTTCCCACCACTCAAGGCTAATGCAAGGAGAGCGCCAATGGCAGCCGTTCCGAGAACGGTGCTTCCTGCCAAGACAGGATTGCTCTGAGCCCATTTTGATAGCTCTCCGAACTTTTCCTTAGCATCTCCATATTGTTCAGTCAACTCCTTCTTCAGCACTTGAATGGTCTGTTCCATTCTAGTAGGATTTTGACCTGCCAGATGTCAGAATAATTTCAAGCTCGAGGCCGATGTACCGGCGGCTGTGGCGACCTTAGTTTCAGGAGGTTGTCTGAACGAATCTTTCACGGTCTCGGGTACGAAGTCAACTATCCGTTAGCAGTGAGATGAGCGATGTAAAGGATACAGTTGTCAATATCGAAACCAGAGTGATCAATGTCACTGTCGCTTTTTGCTTTAGGGACTGTTGGCATTGTCTGAAAACCTGAAGTTGAGATACTTTCGTGCTGGCTGTGAGAGCAAAAGGGGCCTTAATATGCGCCGTAACTTCCATGTTTCAGCTGCAGCCAAAATTCGTCAACGTTTGAGCGGCACGGGCTTGTAACCAATCTCGAGAAGGGTGATCTGAGAGATCGAAGTTGAGATTCGGATGACGATCTTTAGGGTTCGACAAGGCGCCGAAAGAAAGCCGCGGGATTTCCATGACGAAAATTTGCTGTGCATGCTCTTGAGTAGGAACTTTCTTCGCAGAGGTTGGAAAGGACCCTCTCTGCTGCCCTTACAGTTTCTCATTGCCTGCCAGAGGAGTATATTCTCTTCCTCTAATATGTCGGAAGTTCCGTCGATGCCTGAGGATCCCTTCAATATAATACAACCGCACAATCATTTCATCGTTCTTCTCCCATCAGAAAACTTCAAAGTTCTCGACCTGAAGCCAAATTCGTACGTTGCCTTGCTTTCATTTGATATTCTTATCATAAGGTCAATAAGTCTTGGCAAATTTGGCTCCTTTTTGACGAATGAATTGATTGGAAAGCCGTTTGGTCCGAGTTGGGAGATCCTTCCTGACAAGAAGCTGAAACTCCTCGAACGAGAATCCCAGCATGAAGAAGGCAGTTACCTGGAATAATGCAATTGCTGACATTTCAGAGGAAGCAGTAATGCGGGATAATCGGGATGTGTTTGATGATGGAAGGGCACAACAGTTAAGTGCAGAGGAAATCGTGGCAGTTCGCAAGACAATGTCAACCAAGGTGGTCTGCCCATGAACCATATTAATTCCAGGATATTATTTCAACAATAACGGCTAATAATATCAACTTTAACAAGAAAAACGCCTTTTCACAAGAGAAGTATGTCCGTAGCAAGGAGCAGCGATTTCTAAGAGCCTTTACACCTATTCAACCCAACATTGGAAATATTATCGACTTTCTTTGGAGCGACAGACGCGAACGATGCATGTAAGAAACTCCGCAAAATTACGAAGGCTGATTTCAGGGATCTGTCTATTGAATCACTAGGTCTGATGATGTCGCTAGCAAATGTTTGTGCGGGATGCCGATATCTCGTCATTGATGAGACCGGCGTACTCACAGCGGCCATTCTGGAACGAGGTAAATCCGACAGAGAGACTCAGCTGATATGAGGTGCATGCGTTTTTGCGCTTTGCGAGAATCTACAGCCTTACACGGACGTACTAAAATATTTTCCCCATTTACAGAAATACGTCCAACCCGAAGAATCTGGGTCTACCTCCGGGAATACGCCCACTTTCCAATCTCTCGACTTCCTTTCCGCCTTTCATCCCGATACCGTTACAATCACTCCTCCCATCGAAGGTCCCCTCTACGAACGGAAATTGAAGACGTACAATATGCACGTTGAGACACATCGGATATGGAACGAAGGTGGATTCGACGGATTCTTGAGCGCGACCTCCTACGATCCAACATCATACATTGCAAAGTGTATCGAAAGAGTTAGTCTGAGCGGTAGCATTGTAGTTTACAGTCAGTATCGCGAGCCCATTGCCGAGTTACAGAATCACGCCTTGACG
>Ga0335081_10021830_pt1 | contig 10357 bp, 15 predicted proteins | sample Lox_Sample_35_FD_206713 | JGI IMG/M metagenome (GOLD analysis project Ga0335081, IMG submission 206713) | Soil microbial communities from Loxahatchee National Wildlife Refuge, Florida, United States - Lox_Sample_3.5 | ecosystem: Environmental > Terrestrial > Soil > Wetlands | place: USA...
GGTAACGCGCACGCGGGCCTCTTGCTTTCCGCCTGGGCCATACGCAGTCAGCCGGTAGGTGACGGAATCAGTAGGCGTGACCTGAAGCGAGTCATTCACTTTTAGGCCGTAGCCTCTCACGCTCTTCACAACGACCTTCGTGGCATTGGTCGTCTGCCAGGACAGCGTGGCGGATTGGCCGAGTTCGATGCTGTTAGGATGTGCCGTAAAGGAAGAGATGGTGGGACGCGGCAACGCGGAGGTCAGATCAAGTGGGCGGGTTTGTTGGGGCTTAGGATCAGTCGTCTCGGAAGCGATTATCGCGCGGAATCGTGCTCCTAGAGCGACCCGTTGCCTGCCGGGCTAGCCCAAGGTCTTCTACGTTGCAGGAATTGATGGATGCATTGCCGGAAGAAGAACTGCTGGCTTTCCGATCTTCTTGAGATTCATCGATCAGTCTGTAGCGGGGCTTGCCCTTCGAACAGTCCTTGCGCTCTCGGGGCTCACCCCAAGCGCGATCCACCTAAACGCTGGTGACCGATGGTAGCTCGGTGCAGAACTGGCGAATCGCCAGCCGCCCTCCTTCAGCGAGGGATACAAACTCCAAGCCATGCTGGAAGCCAATCTGGTAGCGGACCACAGCCTGCACGTGCAGTTCGGTCGGGGGAGTGGGCACTGCGAAATGCAGCGCGACCACGCTGCCTGCTGGGACTGGCTCTGGAAGAAACGCACCGAGCCCGCCTTCGGCGATCTGGTTGCAGTACCCTTCGAGGTCACGCTCGCCGAGGCTGACGGTGAGCGGCAGGTCGGTCAGGTATCTCCGGAACCGGCGGCGCTCAGTTGTCCACTCCTCCGGGTTCGCTGGGTTACGCGGCTCACGCACCGCCACCATTCCCGTTCCCTCACAACTCGGGCAGGGAGTCCCGTCGTCCGTCCTCCCACGTCCACGGCAATCCTCACACGAGGTGTAGCCCGGTGGCATGGAGCCCATCCTGAACACTCCCCGGCTTCAAAATGTACTCCGCCACGGGATGCCGAGGGAGAATGTCAATACCTTGTTCTGAAAACAGAACAAAACCGACTTTTTTCCCCAAAAGAACGGGTGGTTGTCGAAAAGTACATTTCTATGCGACGCGAATCCGAACACGCGGTGGTGCAACGCCTGAAATATGCTGTGGCCGAACTGGAAGTGGTTGGCGAAATCGCCAGCCGGGAGGAGGACACAGTCCTACTGGAACAGCTTCACACGTTGACCGAACGAGTGCGGAAGTGCATCAACGCTGTGCTGTACGGCAGCCCGGCTCCGCCGACCGCTTAAAGATCCACCGCTTTCCACCCGTGGTCTTCTGACCATGTTCTGAAATCAGAACAAGCGTTGAGATTCTCACCGCTGGTCGACGGCCGCTGATAGAAACCCGACATGCGAATGCCGGTGCTGTATGCCTGTGCAGGGATCTCGGTTTTGGTTCCGGTCGGGGTGGCTGCCACGCTAGCTGTGTTCCCAGCTAGATTTCGGTCGGTGCCGCTGTGGCTGTGGGTCTTTTGGTTTCTTCTCTCTGTATGGTGCGCATTGGATGCCCCCACGCGAATCGAGACACTCCTTCCGCCAAATCGGCTATACCGCGTGGCGGTCTATGGGAGGCGGGCAATCGTCCTGGCGGTGGTCAATGTGGTCTGCAGCTTAGCAACTCTCGTTTACCTGGGGTGGTGGAGCTGAGATATGCAGCCGCCAAATCCCGGCGCGCCTCCTCACGGATGGTCCGAGCAACGCCGCTTTCCCCGCTACCGCACCGACTTGCCCCTAAGAGTTCGCGATCACCAAGATCACCAAGAGCGTAACCTCGATGGGCGCTGCTTCGTCATTGCCGAGGGCGGGCTCGGTGGAATCCTGCCCGAGCCAATTCCGGTTGGCAGCGTGGTGCAACTGCGGCTCGCGATTCCGACCCACCCGCCGGTCTTTGAGGTGTGGGCCGTTGTTCGCTACTGCGTAGACCTCAAGCACGGATTCGAGTTTGTATCCCTCACAGAGGCGGAGCGGCTATCAATCAGGCAGTTCTGCAACGAGCTGGCGATTCAGCAGGCGACCGGGCCGGTCGGTCCGCCTTGACAGTCGCGTACCCCAGGGAGCAAACTCTCCCAACTCCTTAAGACCGGTCCTTCCCGCCATGGACCAAACGCGCCAAGAACGGTGCCACACTTGCCAACGCGTGTCGCTCACACTGTTCAGGTACTCTCGAGGATTCCTGGTACGAGTCCGCGCTGGCTGTCTGTGCGGTAGCAAAATCCTTTATCCGAGGCCAGAGCAAGCCTTGAGCGTGTTGCGTTCTGCCCCGCTGGCAAACCTCCCAAGGATACGAGTCCTGTAGTGCCCCCGCCTGAATCGCCTCATCAGACCGGGAACACGGCAAGGGCTAGCGGCTTTCACTGTAGACGATTTTGTAGCGGCGAGAACATCCAGAAGCAAGCAATGGACTTCGCGGCGTTCAACAGCCTGCGTGCAACTTGTTCAATCAGAACCTGTTGCGAACTGCAGAGTCAACACCAGGCGTCTTGTACCCATGGCCGGAAACTGGCTTACACCATTTATGAGATGGCTTGTAGTCGACGCAAAATATCTGGAAGAAATCCGGGCACAAGCAAAAGCTGTTTCCACTAAGCGTCTCTCTCGCCAGTCCAAACTTGCCGAGGACACAATCAGACAATTTAAGAACGGAAAGAATAGCGCTAGACCTCGTACTCTCCGAAAGCTGACGATGGCTATCCATGACATACAGAACACAAACACGAAGAATTAACCGGAACACACTCCATGCGGGTGCGGCGAGTAATCCAAAGATCCAACATAAATTGAGCCTTATTGTGCTCTGTTGCTTGGGCTCTTTAACTGTGATTTAAGAAAACGTCCAAATCGATCACGGGAGGGTTTCCATACCATTCCGTTCTGGCGAACCCATTCATCAACCTCGTGTGGCACAGCAGTGATGAAGCGCCATCGCCGTCCAGTTGGCATGCCTTGTCTTATCAGACGTTGAACAACTCCAACAGATTGTTTCAAGTACCGCGCAATCTGGGGCACTCCAATCAAGAGTTCGGGCTGACGCAAACGTTCGGATTCTGGAAGCTGTTGGTAGGCCTTTATCACGGCACGATAAAAGCTTCGCAGAGAAGGGATTTTGTCACCTTGCGACAATACGCGGGTCCGGGGAAAGATTCGAAAGCTGTGCTTCATTCGTAGGCATGGAAAGATGTAAAAAGCCTCAAAGTGCTTATTCGAGCCGTTAAGTAATCCCAACAGCGTAACGACATCTTTAGGTCCTCGGCGCAGCGACACATACCATGTTAGGCATCGTCCGATTAGAGTGGCTCGACAGACTGAGACGAGAACCTCAATGCCGGGCTCAGGGAGCCGGATATAACCGTCATAGTAGCCACGAATCACGCGACCAGGAAACATCACCTGTAGACGGCGAATCAATTTCTGGCGAATTCGAACGGAGGCACGGCGCGACTGTAAGACTTGTCGCCGTATGCGATTCCTTGATTGGCGATACCCTATAAGTTCAAATGCCCGAGTCAATGATCCAAAGCGGCTTCGATACGTATTTACTGCGGGCGTCAGTTGGGAAGTGTCAACCATGTGTGACGTGATGTAGCCGTTCTTATGCCAGAGCCTTCGCAGCGCGTCTAACAACTGATCGTTAGTTGTGTGATAAGTCCGATCGTAGTACACCTTGTGGGCCCTGACAGACATCTGCTCACTCACAATCTGTGGTCCACGCGTTGGGCAGGTCACCCACCGTTCTTTCGGTACGCGTCTTGGGCATGTCTTGAGCTTGGATTCTGTTCGTCCCCAGACTTGGAGACCGTAATACTTGGGGTGTGTTAGAACATTTTTTACCGTGTAAAAGGACCATGGCCTTCCATAGTACAAAATACCACGTCGGGATAGTTCTCTGATAATGTCCGCTGGACGAAGTCCGTCCCGCAGTAACATTTGATAAATCAGCTGCACAATTCTAATTTCCGATGCTGGGCCAAGCACGAGTTTTACCCGGTCCGTTCGCAGGTTTCTTTCTTCGCCATTGCGCAACAAATGTTTCGGCGAGTCTTCCGGAGAGAACAGCATGCGGCGGAGCCCGTATCCGGGAATACTTCCAGTGTGAAGTCCGGCTTCCGCAACGCGTCGCATTGCCTGATAAATCTTCGCCGACAGTTCCCGGCTGTATTCAGCTGCCATTGTTCTCTTCAGAAATTTCAAAATCAGGTTTGGCGTCGCCATGTCGTTCGTAAACTGTTCAGCGCAGTAATGAACGGGAATTCCACTTCTCTTGCAAAAGAATTCGTAGTGAGCCGCTTCGTCCGGGTCCTGAAAACGACCCCATCGGCTCACATCGTAGACAAGGACGGCCTTGTATTCGTTCTTGCCACCAACAATATCCTGCAGCAAGGCAGTAAGCCCGGGTCGGTTTTTGATCGTGAGGCCGCTTCGGCCTGGGTCCTTGTAGGTTTTTATTACGGCGAAGCCATTCTTGTTTGCGTATTCCGAGATGGCGGCCGCCTGGTTTGGTAGGGAGTACAGCTGACTCTCAGTGGACATGCGAAGGTACTGCGCCACAGGAATAGGTTCCGTCACCAAGGTGCACCTCCATCAACAGTCCTTATTGTATATAGTCGATTATTACCAGCAACTGGCGAGTGCTTTGCCCGTAGCAAATGGCCACTGCGCTGCAGATGTGGGCCTGGAACGCTAAATCAACCGCAATTCGATAGACTTGTTTCCGAGGTGGGGTTTGTCTCAATAGTCTGCCCGAACTGCAGCAGTCATTGAGGAGTGAGTGGATCTTGCAGGTCGCTGAGTAGCAGCCTGAGAATGGTCGTTACATCTCCATTATTGTAAAGCACGAGATTCATAGTTTCGGCAAGCATAGATGCTTCCTTCAGCAGGGCGATCACTCGCTCACAGGCGACAGCCGATTCGTTACCTGTTGAACCTCTAGTGCGTGAAATGCGATCCACCGAGAAGCAGCCCAAAGTGAAAATCTGTGCGCTGTGATTATTCCCCACATCAAAGCGCTGGTAAAGGAAACGGTTTTCCCATGCCATTTGTTCTCTAACAACACAGAGTATTTTGTCTCAATCTGGAGTGAGGCCCGACAATGCTGACATGTGCGGCGTGTGATGATTGAGGACTTTCTTCTCTGAGACATTTGCCCCCTTTGCTGGTGACAAGGTGACCTTTATGCTTCTGTCGTTCTTGAATGCCTCCGATGCCATTTGCCGTTCCCATCCGCGCTGCTCAATACCTTCATTATGTCATTTGCACAAACTACCCGCGCTGCTCAATACCTTCGGATGTCCACCGAGCACCAACAGTACTCACTGAAAAACCAGTCGGACGCCATTCACCAGTATGCGACAGATCACAGGCTCAGTGTCGTAAAGACATACATTGACGCAGGAAAGAGTGGCCTCGGGCTAAAGAACCGCATCGGTCTTACGCAGTTGCTCCAGGACGTTGTCGGCGGCACCCGCGAGTTCGAGGCAATCCTCGTCTACGACGTAAGCCGTTGGGGACGCTTTCAGGATGCCGATGAGGCGGCACACTACGAGTTCCTATGTAAGCGTGCTGGCATCAACGTGCATTACTGCGCGGAACCGTTTGCTAACGACGACACCATCTCCAGTTCAATTTTGAAGGCACTGAAGCGTTCCATGGCGGCAGAGTATAGCCGCGAGTTGGGTGTCAAAGTCTATGCAGGAAAGAAAAGATTGGTCGAACTCGGATTCAGGGTTGGCGGCGCAGCCGGGTATGGATTGAGGCGAATGTTGCTCTCGGCAGAAGGCCAGCACAAACAGAAGTTGGCTTTTCGGGAGCGTAAGAGTTTACAAACCGACCGTGTAATCTTGGTTCCCGGCCCGAAGAGAGAGGTCGAGTGTGTGCGCCTCATGTATCGGATGGGCCTCCGAAAAACGTATCGAGAAATAGCTGATGAATTGAATGTCCGAGGAATCCGGCACCCCTGCGGTAAGCCTTGGAACTGGGAGCGAGTAAAAGCAGTACTAGCAAATCCAAAATATACGGGCTGCAATGTGTGGGGCCGAACAAGTGCAAGGTTAAGAACAAGGCGACGGCCCACCGAAGGGGAGCGGTGGATTTTCTCACCAATTAAGTTTGAACCCCTGATTGACCAGCGAACGTTCGACCGTGTGCAAGCTGCACACCCCAACAACAAGATACCTATACCGAACGCGGTGCTTCTGGAGAAACTGCGCGGGGTACTAGCAGTCGCCGGGAAGCTTCAGGTACGCATCATGCGGCAGTTCCCAGGCGTGCCCGATCCATCAACTTACAGAAACCACTTTGGAAGCTTAAGGGCCGCGTTCGAACTGGCTGGATACCACCTAAGTTCACGAGAATTGGCCATTTCGGACCAACACGCTCGGAGGCGCCGCTTGCAAGAGAAACTGATCGCGCAGATCGGAGACCTCTTCCCGAATCAGGTCCGAATCCGTATTGAGAGGAATCGAACGATGCTCATTGCGGAGAATGGGGTCTCGACGATGCCGATTACGATTGCCCTGTGCTACCGGACACGCGTGCAGAAGCTGCTGCGATGGGCTTTGAGAGTCCCCTTAGAGGACCAGCATCTGACTACGTTGATTTGTCTGTCGAACGAGGCCGGTGACCGCATTGAAAGCTTCCACATCCTGGACGGAGTGTACTGCGGCACCAGATACAACCTCACCGGTGAGGACGATCCGCTTCTCCAGCAAGGACAGCGCCTGAATCGCCTGGCAGACCTGCGGACATTAGGGAATTGGGTCCAACCTGAAAAGCAAACTGCCAAACGCACACCGGTAGCTTGTTATGCAGCTAGGGTACACCGCAAAAAAGCGTCGTCATCTAATCCAACGATCTCAGCCGAGGGCAAACGGATGCTGAGCGAGGGCGCTCGTCGCGCTCACGCCGCAATCCGTGCGTCAGGCCGAATTCCCGGCGAGGAGGGCCGTGCCGCCGTTGCCCGGAACCGCGAGGCGCGTAGGCGGGATTGGCAGCAGAGGCAGGTGCGGTCCACCCCATCACGCCCAGGGAGGCGCACGGACGCAATATTTTGAGGACCTTAGTGGCCAGCTAAGAAAGGCGTCGGGTTTCGCGTTCTACAACACCTCTCGCTACGACTTTGAGAAGCTCCTCGCCGACGCCCCCCACTTGGCCGCAAATCTACGTAACTACATCGCCGGCTTCAGTCCGAACATGCGCGAGGTGCTGGAGAAGTTCGACTTCGACAACACCATCAGCAAACTCGACGAAGCGGGGCTTCTTTTCCAGGTGCTCGAGTTTGCCCTTAAACCTAGCCTGGGTCTCCAGCACTCTCGTTTTGGTCGGTGCCAATACGCAGTCGAGCCGCCTCAATACCGTCAGTGGGAGAATGACGTCCTGGTATTTGCCGCGCTTGAAGGTGCCCCGGATCAGGTCCGCGACACCCCAGAGAAAACCGACGATCTCGCTGTGGTTCAACAGTTCTAGCTCCCCCGAACGTTGTGGTCATTGCCGGGCCTCTGCGTGTTGCGAATTGTCACTTGTCCATTGCCGTTCACGAACCCCGTCTTCGTGGTGCCCGCGTTAGTACTCATTTGGCCTCCATCGTCCGCGCGCTGGGCTATGCGCCCGACCTCGGGTGCTGCATGACTCTGGACAGTCCGCCTCAAAGCTCATTTTACTGATCCTCCTTCCTCGTCCAGGCGGGCAACTTTGAGCTTGACTGCCTTCGTCTAAATACGTATATAGTAGATACGTAAATGAGGACATATTCGACGGTTCAGGTCGCGCGCATGATCGGTGTCAGCAAGATGACTCTGCTGCGTTGGCTGTGGGCCGGAAAGATTCGTGAACCTAAGCGGCGCACGAACGGCGGTCAGGACGTCCGCCTCTGGAATGACCGAGATGTTGAACGAGTCCGCAAGTACAAAGAAGCGAACTATCGCAAAGGCCGCGGGCGGAAGAAGAAAGCCGCGCCGTAATATAAACAGCGCGCCGCCCCAGTGCTTGAGACACCGGGAACGGCGCTAACCAAAGTCGCCCGAACAGGAGGCAACATGGCTAAAGAAAGTCTATCCCACCCCTTGCGGGTTGGGCTCTACGCCCGCGTGAGCACAGCCAATGGCCAGCAGGATCCCGAGCTGCAGCTCTCAGAACTGCGGGAATATGCCACGCGCCGCGGCTGGGAGATTGCAGAAATCTACACCGACAATGGCGTGTCGGGATCGAAAGATTCCCGCCCGGCGCTGAACCGGCTGATGGCCGACGCTGGCCAACGTAAGTTCGATACTGTTCTGGTCTGGAAGCTGGACCGGTTCGGCCGCTCGCTTCGTCACCTGATCAATGCCCTGGCCGAACTCGAGGCACGCGGAATCGCGTTCGTGAGCCTGCGCGACAACCTTGACCTCGGCACGCCCTCGGGGCGGCTGATGTTTCAGATCATCGGCGCCATGGCGGAGTTCGAGCGGGCGCTCATCCAGGAGCGAGTGAAGGCTGGCCTCCGACATGCCCGTTCCAAGGGCAAGCGCCTCGGGCGCCCGACCATTGTTGTGGATCGCGTGAGGATTGCCAGCCTGCGCGCACAGGGGCGCGGCTGGAAGGCGATTGCGCGTGAGATGAAGCTCGGGGTCGGGACGGTGCTGCGTGCGGCGCAGCAGGTCGCAAAACCCAGTTCAGAAAACCCGGGCGAAACCGTACTCTCCAAGTGACGGAATTTCAACGCGCGGTCATTGATTCCCAGCAAGTACACCAGCAATCCTTATCGGAAGCACAGTTTGGGCACGCGAACCTTATTCGCTTGTGAGAATCTTGCGCTTCTTGGTAAGGAGGGACTTATCGTCGAACCAGAGTTTACATTGTGTACCCGATTCTTCCACCACCCACACGCGGCTCTGGGGAGAATCGCCGCTGAAGGAGAGCTTGCGCCGCTCCAGGAGGTCGTGAATCTTCCGCTGATCCGCTCCCAACGCAACCAGGTCACAGATCGAAGTCAAATTGAGGTTCAGTCGCTCGGCGCCCATCGAATTTGCACTGGCAGGTGAGACAGAGACACCGGGGACGGCCATAGGCACGGGAGCGGGACCGGAACCACCGCTGACTTTCTGGCGCCACACCTGGATGCCCTCGGCCGTGTAAGCCTCCAAGTATTGGCCATCTCCGCACTGGGTCAGTACGTATATGTCGATGCCGCTGGCCGATGGCACAGCCGGCTTGATCTCCTTGGGCTTGCATCCCTCGAGTGGCGACGAGGACCATTTCGCCGCACCCTTCGGCAGTGAGGTTCCCTCCATCACCTTGACGGTGGCTTCCGCCGCTCCATTGCCGCTATGTGCGCTGATGCGGAAGTCACCCGGCTGTTTCGCCGTCACCACCAACTCGTCGCCCTTTTCGGCCTGCAACGCCCCGGGATCGGAGATGGTCCAGGAGACATCGCGCTGCGTGCGCCCGTTCTGATCAACCAGGCGAAACGGCCTGGACTCGCCCACAAGCATGGTTGCCGTGCCAGGAGTGATGGTGACGAAAGCACTTTGGCCCCACAGAGCGGCCGCCCAAAGCAGCGCAGCAACGCCTACGATTCGCGGCAGCAGAAGACGACGCACCAGCCCTCGCATGATTCACTATTGTCGGACCCTGCTGGCGTCCTTACCAGATTACGTTGGAGTCAGGACGTTGAACCGGCGGTACCACACGGCCTTCGACGAACGTCGGCTAACGCATTCGCCCCATAGGCTTGAGGTCGGGACGGTGCTACGTGCGGTGCAGGAGGGCGCGCAACCCAGTTCAGAAAACCTGGACCAACCCCCACTCGCCAACTGACGGATGGAACTAGGCTCAGCTCTGTGTAGGCTCGGTTGGGCCGGTTGTTGCCACTTGAGAACTCGGTTCCTGGGGCGCTGGTGCGGGCGCGGTTGCCGGAACCTCTCTGATCTCCATCTTCCCGACGTCGCGGGTTGCCACCGCCGGTTGGGCCGCAGCGGCCTGCTTCTTACTGGCGCGGGTTGCTGCCGCCTTTTTTGCCGCAGCCTTGCGCACGCGAGTCTTCGCCGCCTTCTTGCCTGCCGCGCGGTGCTTGCGTGTGGCCGCGGCCTTCCGGCCCGCAGCTCGATGCTTGCGGGTGGCGGCGGCCTTCTTCCCTGCAGATTTAGCCTTCGGACTCATCTCTCGCCTCCGGCGCGATTCGTACTTCGGTTGTGCATTAGAGCTGAAGTTTTTGCCAGACGCAACAGGTGCTGCTGGATTCAGAAAACACATGATTGTCGAACTGCGATTGTCGTGCTGCGCGGCCTTTGAAACTGCGTCACTTGCTGGAGCCGCTGCCGACAGGTTTTTTGAACCCCG
>Ga0335081_10021831_pt1 | contig 10356 bp, 12 predicted proteins | sample Lox_Sample_35_FD_206713 | JGI IMG/M metagenome (GOLD analysis project Ga0335081, IMG submission 206713) | Soil microbial communities from Loxahatchee National Wildlife Refuge, Florida, United States - Lox_Sample_3.5 | ecosystem: Environmental > Terrestrial > Soil > Wetlands | place: USA...
CCTTGCAATAAATCTTCAAAAAAACTGTCCTGAAAATCCGAGTTCATTGCCTGTGTAGGTGAAAGCCTTCTAAAGGCCTTCCACTTTTCGTTTTGTTTTTGTTGAGGCTACAAACAACTGCCACTAACAGGCAATCAAGGCTCGGCTGGGATCGCGTTCGCATCACGCACCCCGAGAGTCTGGCCACAGAGAATTCAGGAGACAAAAACTTGACCTCCCCCATCACCGTCCATCAGATCGAACACTGGGCCGTGGAGCGACTGGTTGTTTTCGCCGCTAATGCCCGGACCCACACTCGCGAGCAGATCGGCCAGATCGCCACCTCCATCGTCGAATTCGGATTCGTAAATCCGATCTTGGTCGCCGAGGATGGCGTCATTATCGCGGGCCATGCACGGCTTCTGGCTGCCAAACAGCTTGGTATGACCCAGGTTCCGGTCATAATACTTACCCATTTATCCGAGACCCAGCGTCGCGCTCTGGTGATTGCCGACAACCAGCTGGCCCTGAATGCCGGTTGGGATGAGGAGATGCTGAGACGCGAGTTGGTCTCGCTACAGAACGAGGACTTTTCTCTGGAGCTGATTGGGTTCGATGATGCGGAACTCACGCGAATCTTAGCGGCTGACGATCCCGTCGCCGGCATCGGGGACGAGGACACCGTCCCGGCGGTACCCGAGACAGCGATCACACGGCCGGGCGATCTCTGGATCTTAGGCGACCACAAACTCCTCTGTGGAGATGCCCTGTCACTTCACGATGTAGACCGACTATTAGTGGGCGGTACGGCCGACCTTATGTTCACGGACCCGCCCTACAATGTCGACTACGAGGGCTACACCGAGGGCCGCCTGAAGATCCAGGGCGACCGTATGACGCCGAATCAATTTCGCAAGTTCTTAAGGGTTGCTTTCACCAGCCACCGGCGAATCATGAAGCCGGGCTCCTCCATATATGTCTGCCATCCCTCGTGTTGGCAACGCGATTTCCAGGACGCTCTGGAGGTGGCGGGGTTCGCGGTGCGCTGCCAAATCATCTGGGCCAAACAGACCTTTGCCTGGGGATTTGGCCGTTACAAGTTTCAACACGAGCCGATCTTCTATGGACACGTGGCCGGACAGAAGGACTCCTGGTATGGCAACAAATCGCAATCCACCCTCTGGGAGGAGAACAAGCCGGCCGCCAATCGCGAGCACCCCACCGCGAAACCCGTGGCCTTGATCGAGCGTGCCTTGGTGAACAGCAGCCAGAAAGGGGATCTGGTGGTGGATCTGTTCGGCGGGTCTGGCTCGACCTTGATTGGTTGTGAGCGTCGCGGCCGGAAATCGCGTCTGATGGAAATCGATCCACGGTATGTAGACGTAATTGTCCGCCGCTGGCAGGAATATACGGGCAAACCGGCCCTGCTAGATGGCGAGAGCCTGAACTTCGACGAGATTGCCGACCAGCGCTGCAAGCAACAGCAGGGGAGATCGGAATGAAAGACGAGAGGCTCAGGGATTCGGCCGTTAACGAAAAGGAAATGGGCATCGGGCGACTTTCAAAGAAGAAGTGGCGGCGGCAACAGTTGATCTTGGCCATGCTCCAACAACCGACCTGGCAAAAAGCCGCAGCCTCAATTGGAATTTCAGAGGTAACGGCGTGGCGGATCCGCCAAACGCCGGAGTTCCGTCGGGAGTATCTGCAGGCGCGTCGTGAAGCAGTTTCGCAGTCCCTGGCGCGCCTGCAGCAGGGCTCCAGCGCAGCCGCCTCGACTCTGTTCAAGATCATGGTCGATGCCAACAATCCAGCCTCCACCCGCGTGCAAGCCGCCAGCCGGATACTCGACCATGCCAAAGGTGCCTTCGAGTTGGAGGATCTCGAACTGCGAGTCCATCAATTGGAGCAACTGCAGCGGGAACAGAAGTGAACGATGCGTGCATGCGAGGAGTCGCATGAGAACATTGCGGCATAGAATCCAGCATCTTGAGCAACTCAGGCTACAACAACAAAAGACCCGCGAGGAAATCAGCAGAACCAATGTTGGCCAACTCACGAAACAGGAATTGTGGAACTACCTGGCTTCGTGTCTCGGCCGCTCGGCTGCAAAAGTCCGGACGATGTCCGATCAGGAGCTGGAGCTGATAGCCAACGGCGCACTCGCAGAAACGCACAGTCCCCTATCCACTTCGCCACTTGGACGCCCAGCAGTAACGCTCAGCTGCGGCCAGGCGGCTTCCGAACTGTTGCGGCACCTCCGTGCCAGGAACAAGATTCGAACCTACTTCCCCGACATCGGACCACTGCGGCGCGAGCTCTACCCGAAACATCTAGAGTTCTTCGCAGCAGGTAAACAGTATATTGAGCGCTGCTTCCTCGCTGGCAACCGGACGGGAAAGAGCGACGCCGGCGCCTATGAAACCACCCTGCATCTAACCGGAGACTACCCCAAGTGGTGGGAGGGACGGAGATTCGAACGGCCGATTAAGGCCTGGGCGGCTGGTGACACCCAAAAGACGGTCCGCGAGATCCTTCAGGAGAAGTTGCTGGGTCAGTTTGCAGAGTACGGCACGGGAATGATCCCTGGCGATGCGTTGCGCAAAGTTACCAGCAAGCCGGGCATCGCCGAGGCCGCGGATCGGATCTACGTCCGGCATGTCTCGGGCGGCACATCCATTCTGACGCTCAAGAGCTACCAGGAAGGCCGGGAATCCTTTCAAGGAGCAGGACTCGATCTGGTCTGGCTGGACGAGGAAGCGCCTAGCAGTATCTACGACGAGTGTCTGCTTCGCCTGATGGTCAGTGGCGGGTGCATCATGCTGACGTTCACCCCGCTGAAGGGGCTCACCGATCTGGTGCTGCGGTTCCTTCCGGGAGGAAAAGTGGGGTAGGGGGGTGGCAACATCACACTTTGCTTCTGAACACGCGGCAAATAGCGAACTTCGTTCCGGAATTGCTGGATGGCGCTACTCGGCCCCCCTGGGGGCGCGGTGACGGTCCGCAGCCGCTACGGCCCTGTCTGTCCATTGCGATTCCTTCGCCGGGCAACGATTCCTGCACAATTCACTTGCGTGTGTGGCCGATCAGAGTGATCCATGTCATGACCGCGGTAACCACCGCGAAAGGAGAACGCGCGAAATGACGACCTTTACGATCGACGTTGATAACAACATCACCGCCCTGGGCTCTGACGAGCAGGCCAAGGACAACCCGGAAGCCGAACGGTTCGGCAGCGTCCAAGAACTCGCCAGCCTGGCGGAGAAATGGCCGGCCACCCGCTTGGTGGAAATCTGGAATTCCTTACCCGGCCAGACGCCAGTCAAACGGTTCACGAGCCGGAAGGCAGCTGTCGGCCGGATGTGGAAGGCTATCCAGAGCCTGGCCCCGGACAGTGGCCCACAGGCGCCCCGGGTTGCTTCCAAAAAGGCGCGGCCGGGGAAACAGACGAGTGGGACACGCAAGCGCGGTACCGCCCGCAAGGGTAGCAAGACCGCCAAGATCCTGGACCTGCTGAAACGGCCCGGTGGCGCCACCTTGAAAGGCCTCATGGCCGCTACCAAATGGCAGGCCCACAGTGTCCGCGGGTTCCTCTCCGGCACCGTAGGCAAGAGGCTGGGATGGCGCGTCAAATCCAATAAGGAGGCGAACGGCGAGCGCACTTACTCGATCAAGGCTTGAAATGCAACTACACGCTGGCTTCCTGCACCGCCGGAGTTTTCTCGGCGGTTCTTTTTCGTGACCATGCTCCTTCTGCCCGTCTCGGACTTCTTCTTCGAAGTCTGCCTTGTTAACTGCAAACGTGGGCAAATTTGTTTGGGCCCCCGAATGACAATCTTTCCAAATCGTCCGGGGAGCCAAATCAAGTCCCTTATTTTCAGCACCACTCGTACAGAAGACGCCACTTGCCGCAGTACTCCCAGCCAAGTCGGTAGCTCACTTGTCGCGCCGTGTCCAAGCTGTGCCCGTCAATGTAAATTTACCCGTCCTTACCCGAATTTCCTTATCTTTTCCCCCAAGGGTACCCCCAGTTTCCCCCCACTCGACAGCCTCCCGGTCGCAGCAGGCGCCAGCAGGATTTGTCCTCGGTAGGCGGACAACGCGGGTGGAGACGGCAAGAATGCCCGATTCGCAATAGGCCTGCACCTTCCTAACGGATTACTCCACCGCAGACACGCGTTGGCTCTGCAAAAGTCGACGGACGCGTTTCGGGGATGCTGCGCCAACTTCTCGGACCAATTATCTGACCGTATTGTCAATAGGCGCCCCCAGCCGATCGCCCGGCGGGTAAGTGTGCAGCTTACGCCATGAGCGCCTGTGGGGCACACAGCCGCGCGCGGACGTAGAACTCAGGTCACCCTAAGCCGATGACGCCGCAGGGAAGAAGGCCGGGATGCTGAACACGGTGAGGAACTGTTTTACGAGATATTCGGGATACTTGACGAGGATCTGGCGTTCGGCAGCTTTCGCATCCCCGCCTTTAACCGCCTCGGCGAAGTCGTTGAGGTATGCGCGCGTCTGAGAAATAAGCCCGGTGTTGCCAGCCGGACCATGTCCGGGATAGATGCTTGATACGCGATCCTTGGCGAAGGCTTCCAGTTCGGTCAGCCGTTCCAGCCAGCTGGCAATATGTTTTTCAGCCACGTAGAGGTGTGCGCCGTTGTACACCAGATCCGCTGAAAGAAGCGCCTTTAAGGACGGTATGTGGAGCGCAACCATGTGTTTGCTCTCGCACTCGCCAAATTCTATAACCTCGAGTTCGTTTCCGCCGATCGGCAAGACTGAATCGGTCAAGGGTTCAGGGATGATGAGGCGCTTCGGTCCCTGCACTCCCAGCTTATCCTGCAACATAGAGAACATCCACGGGCCGTCTTGCTTGATGTCGGCGACAACGCTGGCCGTACTAAGGACGTGCACAGCCGGAAAGCGCTCAATGATTGCGTCGAGTCCCATGAAGTGGTCTGGATGCGCATGGGAAATCATCACCGCTTGAAGCGTCTTACCGGATTGCTCGATTGTTTTGGCGAGTTCTGCAGCCTCTGCGCGAAGCATGAACACATCGAACAGGATGGCGTCGGTCTCGCCGCTGATCAGGTATGCGTTGGACCAGGCTCCAGCTTCGCTCGACGTGAACCGCTGAATCTCGAGGATCTCTTTCGATATTTTCACGGCAGCCATTCCCCTCTCGTTAGTTTCTGACGCCGGCACGCTATGCTGCGTGCCGTCTGTGTCTATCAGCCACGAGCCCGCAGTGCGAAAGGTGCGCGCGACGTCAAATGTGTTTTCCAGGAAGTGATACTTGACGATTAAGCCGTCACGAAGCTCAAAGAAGATCGAGTACCCAATGTCAGAGGTCCGTCCCGTGGACAGGGAGCGGAGCCGGAACCAGCCAAAGGCCGCAGCCTTGTTTCCCTGTGAAATGACTTCGCGTGGACCGAACGCGATTACATCTAGGTTGCGGTGCATGTGAGCCAGGAAGTCCTTAACGGCTTCCCTACCACGATAAATGCCAAGCCAGGGCAGCGCTGAGTGGCAGTCCACGGAGATAGGTGGCATCGCTCCGGCGGCATCTGGGTAAGCCGTCCCGTTCACCATATACTCAACATTCGGATCGAAATAGCGGTCCACCGCTGAGGCATCTTTGCGTATCACCGCATCCAGATAAGCGGCGACAAGCTCCGAATTCGATTTCGCTGCGGCGTTCATGCGAATTCCTATTCAACCGAAAGCTCTAAGCCGATATTCTCGCGGCGTTCGCGGTCCAGGCGGTCCCTTCGGCCGGTGGTGTCACGGTGGCCCAACGCTCTGCGATCTTATCCCCCTCGAAGCGCCAAAGCACAAAACCATGGAATTGCATCTTCTTTCCGGACGCGGCATCCGTCCACCGCCAGATGTTGCGGCACACCACTTTGTCACCCTCGGCGATCATCTCCTCGATCGTGATGTGCAAATCCGGCATGGCGTTGTACATGGCGACCATCATCTTTTCGTCGCCCGCCACGTCCGTCGGCTTTCCACCGGGTCCGTCGTTGTCGTAGAAATCCGGTGTCATGTTGTTCCGGATTACAGCGGCGTTTCGCTTGTTGACGAACTCCTCAAAATGATCGCGTACAAACTCCTTCATCTGTTCTGTAGTCAGGTTGGTTGGCATGGATACCTCCTCAACTCGCCAAGATTGGTATCTTCCGGTGCTCGTATAGCGCCGCACTTCGGTGGGTGGCTTCACAGATATGCCGGATCAATTCGGCGAAGCCGATCGTTGTTATTTTGGTGCTCTTCACGTTACGATGTGCTTGATTTGAGCGCTCGAGATCTACAATCGACGAGATCGAACATAGCATGCGTCCAGTAGTTTGAGAAGTACGCACAATTTTGTAAGCCCTTCCCGTTTTTGGACCTATTGGAGGAGGCGAGATGAAGAATCATTTCGGATGTCCGGTGCGAGCCACCGCCAACGTCATAGCGGGCAAATGGAAAGTTTTGATTGTGTGGCACTTGTCCTTCCGTTCGCTCCGTTTTGCCGAGATTCGCGACCTGCTTCCCGGCGTGAGTGAAAAGGTCCTCACGGCGCAACTGAAAGAACTGGAGCACGATGGGGTGATCCGCCGGTTGGCCGCTGATACGGTGCCACCACGCGTCGATTACGTGTTGAGCCAGCCAGGGAGAGAGCTTATCCCGGTTATGGAAGCAATGTGTGCGTGGGGAACTAAGCACCTCGGAGTTCCGCCCAGCCTGCCTCGTCTGACGCCATTCGAGGTTTGAGACACGACAGGTATCAGAGAGAGTGAGGCTGCAACTCGCGCAAGCGGCGATTGAGAAACCCAACGTCTTCCGTTCTGGGTACGTCCGCGACGGCCGCGATACCCCGAAGCAATAGCAGACCCAATTGTTCGGCGAGGTTGCCAGACCGGAAACTGGTGCGGAGCCTTCCAGGCATTAGAGATGTCTCCGATGCTTCTATTCTCCCATTCGCTGGCGCCAGGTCGCTCTCCTGTCCGTTCCTGTCCGTGTACGGGCTTCGAGGAGATGAGCGCCCGTCCTTGCGGTCGCTCCGGGCACTTCCTCCAACGGGACTTCCGGATAGCAGCGCATTCTTGCAGCCCATCAGGGGTTTGCTCAGGCTGCACGGATACGAAAGCCGTCCGGATCCTTGCCGCGCACGCGCCGCCACAAGACTTGGAATGTGGGGATGTTGACCGTCACAATAAAGAGCTTCCGGTAGATGTCCGGCCGCGGAGATTCGAGCGGCTTGACACCATGCCAGGAATGCTCTGTACGCTGGAAAAGCAGGCTGCCGTTTTTCCGCAGGTCTAGGGAGGCCGCAACCTTCAGGTCGTCGAAGCTCGGAGCCGAGTGGGCTTTATAGCGGCCCTCGTCGTCAAGAATAAGTATGTCGCCTCCCCACTCCCGTGGCCAGTCTTCGTCGGTGGCGAAAAAGAAGATGTGCGTCGCGAGCTTTCGCCGAGCATCACAGTGGGGCGAAACAGAGCAGCCTTGCCAAGCGTAGTACCACTCCATAGTAAGAATGATCTGTTGGTTGGGTTTCAGACCCAGTATTCGCCGAAGGAACGAGTCGTACGCCTTTCCGTGAAGCTCGGCAATAAACTCCTTCCAAGGCCCCGCGCAAGGCATCCCTTCGCGATAGTGCAAGATTCCACGATTGTGCGGGGCCTGCCCGTAAGCTCGCTTGACACCTACCATGAGCTGGAATTGCGAGATGTCGGGCAGAGTTTCGCGCAGCTTGTTCCAACCTTCGTCGGTCAGAGTGCCGCGCATCTGCACCCAAGGATAGGGTTCTTGCTCTCGGAACGCTTCGCTGGAGACGGTATCGAGACGGTTCTGATCAAAATAGGCCATTTTTTTCACCTCGTGCTGCGCTTCGATTGTACTTCCGACAGTCTTTGTTCTGAACCGGCGTTCTGACGGTGCATCGGCTCCACGTTCCACCACGGCTACGCAAGACCTTGGCCAGCACCAACGTCATCGAGTCTGCCTTCTCGATCGTCGAACGGGTCTGCGCCAACGTGAAACGATGGCATGCCGGCGACCAGCGAGAGCGCTGGGTGGGGTCGGGTCTGTTGGTGGCACAGAAACAATTCCGTAGGGTCCAAGGACACAAACAGATTCCCATCCTTCTCCGAGAACTGGAAGCGTTGGTTCCGTCTAAGTCGGAGGTTGTCAAACGCAGGAAGGCGTCGTAGAGTGAGTTACGCGAGAGCCGCTACTTTCAACGGAGAGTCGGGCGATCCCTTTTCGCTGCCGAACCGGCTGCAATCTGACGTCGATTTTCTTCGCTCTTTCGCAACGACACTTGATCAGAATTGAACCATGCCCCCTTCTCCCCCAATCCGTCCCCAAGTCGGTGTATTTGATCTGTCCAGGAGAGCGGGTTGATACTGTACAGGAACGGCCCGGAAGTGGCAGTCAGGAGGGAAGCAATGGCAGACCCTGCAAACCAAATTGAGCGCGAGCGGGTATACCGCTTCATCGAAACCGTGAACACTATTAGGCGCGGTCAACGACTGGGCGTCACCCTATCGGAGTACTGGCCGCGGGAGATTGCCGACTCAATTCAAATCTTGATCGACGACGCTGTGCGACGTGAGCGCGAGGGCTGCGCCGTTGTCGCCGAGAGCGCAGCCGAACCAGGTGGCGCCGCCACGCCCGGCCAGCTCTTTGCAGTGGACGCCGGGCGCCGGCAACTCTGTCTGGAGATTGCAGAAAACATCCGCGCTCGACAATGACATGCCCCTCCTCCCCGACTCCGGCGCGAGATCCTATTCATCCAGCGGGCAGGTCCGGCACTTTTCCGGGCGCAGAATTTGCTCCTCGGTGAGATCAAGCTGCCGCACCACGATCTTGCTTGACTCGACCATCTTCGGGAAACCGGCGTCGGCCAAATAATCTCCCACGAGTTCCAGGGCACGGTATTTGGTCGGCGCGAGCAGATAAAAGCTTTCGGTATTGTGCAGGGTGACTTCGTAGAGGTTCATGATCTCTCCGGCTCCCAATCTGCCGCCAGTATACACCCCGCAAAATCTTGACATCCCCCGTCAGTCTGCTTCAATGAATTCGGCGGCAATGAGTGAGGCCATTGCGCCTCGATTCGCGCTCCGTGGGGACGGAGCGCTCTTTTTATCCAGCAGGGGAGCCGCCGCCGCAAGGCAGGTGGCACCATCCAATGACGGCCGCCGGGAGAATAGAATTTATGCAGGCCGGGCTCTTGTTCGGACTGATGCCAGCCGTAGCATCAACGCAACTGAACCAAGCCCGAGGAAGGGCTCGGCCGCGCGACATATTTGTGATCGCAGAAGTTGCCCTTTCTAACCAGGCCGTCACGCCTACTGCGTTGGTCAATGCCTGCCGTGCCGGGTGCAGACATGCTTCCAGTTTGGCTTGTTCCGCCGGCGTGAGCGGAGCGCCAATGTTTTGGCGCAGGGCAGCCGCCGCGCCCGCCAGCCGCAGTGAACGCTTTGCTTCGAGTTGAACAGCTGCTGAGCACGCGAAACACTCCAGCAGGCGCGCAATTCCGCGCTTATGGTCCAGTTCCTGGAAAATTTTTATGCTTTCCCGGTACAGAGACCGCGCTGCGGGATAATTCCCCTCTTCTCTCGCCAAGCTCCCCAGATCAGCGAGCGTGCCAGCAATGCCCCAGCGGTCACCGAGTTCCCGAAAAATTGCTAAGGCCTGTTCGTACAAGGTCCGCGCGGCTGCGGCATCAAAAACGGTGCGATCACAGCACACGTTCGATTCAAAGGTGGCATTACCAAGACCCTCACTGTGCCTCTTCCTCTCAATGCGTGGCAGCAGCGGATCACAAGTCCCGAAGTAGTGAGGGAGATCGATCGACTGCTCGATCACCACACCTATCCGCAGATTGCTTCTCTACTGAACGACCGCGGCTTACTCACGGGGCAAAGTGAGCGCTTCACGGCGCAGAACGTCGCGCGTGTCTGGAGACGGTACGGTCTGACGTCACGATATGATCGATTACGCAAGGCAGGCATGCTGACCGTGGACGAGATGGCAGCAATCCTCGGGATCACGCCACAACGCGTAAAGATATGGAATCGCCACGGGCTGCTTCGCGGTCACGCCTGCAACGACAAAAACGACTGTCTGTTTGAGCATCGGCATTTAACCCGCCACGGTGGGCCTGAGACGAGGGGAGGATCGGAGCCGTTGCAGGTTGGAGACACAGTAAATTCAGCGTCACGCGCATGGCCGTGTCTCCGGAGCAGTGGTAGCGCGTCTGATGCCGGACGCCCTTGGCTTGGCTCCTAGCGACGCCAATGATCGTGATGATCCTGGTAATCCTTGAGCCGGATCAGGTCGTCAGCTAACACCTGTCGATCGCGAGGCGCCAGACGCTCGTCGTTC
>Ga0335081_10021832_pt1 | contig 10356 bp, 11 predicted proteins | sample Lox_Sample_35_FD_206713 | JGI IMG/M metagenome (GOLD analysis project Ga0335081, IMG submission 206713) | Soil microbial communities from Loxahatchee National Wildlife Refuge, Florida, United States - Lox_Sample_3.5 | ecosystem: Environmental > Terrestrial > Soil > Wetlands | place: USA...
GTGGACATTCGTGGAACCGGTGGCGGGTTTCGCGCTGGCGCCAACCCGCGGTGCCGAAGACAAGACTGATTTCGCTTCGCCCGACCAAGCGGCGATCTTCCACCTCGGCCGCACCCTAACCGCCGTAGCTGAACGAACATAGCGGTCACCGTCCGGGTACGCGCGGTCGTCGAATCGAACTTACTCGCCTCACTCGCCGGAAGCGGGATCTCTCGCGGAACGGTCAGGTCCCCGGTACCTTCGACGCGCATGGGAGCCACCGCGAATCCACCGCTCGACCGCGTCGCACAGCGCCGACGCGCCGTCGCACTCGCGCGGCATTACCGAGAGGCGGAGGGTATGTCGATTGCGCAGATCGCCGAGCGGCTCGGCCGCGCGCCCGCAACGATCAAAGGCTACTTCTACGACCCATCTTACGCTGACAAAAGGCCTACGCAAGCCTCGGCGCGACGCGCGCCATGTACGCGCCCGCCGGCGCCCGGCTTGCGATCGCAAGGCCACCAAATGCAACTTCGCGACGACGGGGTGCTACCAGCGGCGAGTGAGCAGACGCTCTCGCGGGTGGCGCAGATTTGGTTTCTGAAGCCGGGGCACTGGTTCGGTTGCGGTTAAAGGTCATGATCGGGCGAGATCTCAGCGTCGGGTAGTGAACCGATCTTCCGCCCACGCGTCCCGTCGGGCAATGACAAGCGCCGCGCATGTTCGCCCGCGTGACGAGATCAGACTGACCGGCACTGGGGCTTCGGCCGGTCCGCGGCTTCTGCACCTCTCCGAGTGGGTGAGCGCGGCCCAGCATCGGAGTTCTCGAGCCCTCGCGCTCTCGGTGTAGACGGGCGGAGCCGTCAGTTCGCACGGTCGTGCCCGAGCGCGCTATTTGTTGCAGGCAGTCGGTCGCGGTCGTGGTAGAACAACGGATGAGGGAGTTGCGGCATGGGATTGGCAGACACGGCTAGGAGCGGAGCACCGGACTCATGTCGGTGCCGGTGATCCTCGCCGTGGTTGTTGGGATGTTCGTGCTTGCGGTGGTCGCCGTTCGGGTGTGGGCGAGCGGGTCGCGGGCGCGACCGGAGCGACCGGTCACCGAGGCGGAGGCCCGGGCCCACGCGTCTCCCTTGACGCGGAGCGTCTTGTCGGTCGCGTCTCGGCAGCGGCCCGGCGGCCCGGAGCGTGCGGACACTTAGCCGCCTGTCCCACGCTCCGGCTCAGGGATGGACGTCGCGGTCCGAGTTCGAGTTGCGTCTACCTCCGGCTGGTCGGAGGTACCTCGGGGTCTTGCTGCCACGAGCCGTCACGCTCGAGGAGAGGCCGTCGCCGTTGGCCCTGCTCTCGTCGCACGGATTGCGACCGATTGACCCGTCGGTCCGGGCCCGCCCCCCAACCGGCCATCGGCAGGATCCGTGGTGTAGCGGGACGAGGGTTCTCGTGGTCACGCTCGAACTAACCTCGCTGGCGTAACACCATTTCGGTGGCCGCTTTTCGATGACCACGAACCGGGCGGCCACAAGGCGACCCTCACCCTCACGGGCATTGACGCCCGACTCGGGTCGCGTTCTTATTGAGCTACACACGAGAGGTGAACCATGCCCGACTTTGTCCAGACCGAGATCAAGGCGATCGACGACCAGCTTCGCATTCTCAAGGACGAGGCAGCGCGCCTGGAGGCGGCACGCGCTGCGCTGGCCGGTCGTCCGCGCCGGCGCGGACGACCGGCCACAAACGCAGCCGCACGGACCCCCGCGCGTCCGGCGAGCAGGCGGAACGGTCGCCAACCCGCCCCGCGGCCTCGCGGCGGTAACACGCGCGCCAACCAGACACTCGAGCTCGTTCGCGAACGGCCCGGGATCACCATTCCCGAGATCGCCAAGGCTATGAAGATCGAGCCCAACTACCTCTACCGCGTGCTGCCGCGGCTGGCCTCAGACGGTCAAGTCAAGCGCGACGGCCAGGGGTGGCATCCGTCGTCGTCGACCTCCACCACCGCGCAGCCCGTGGGCAACGTTCGCGCACGCAAACAGACCCGCGCCACCAACCCCCAGCCGGCGGCCTCCGCATCTCGCGCCAACAGGGCTCAGCGAACCGCAGCATCAACACCGGCCACCAACGGCCGCTCCACCCGCGGCGCGACCAAGGCCTCCGTGCTCGCCGCGCTCGCGGGCGACGAGGCGATGACCGCCGGCCAGGTCGCCACCAAGGCCGGGCTCGCGCGGCCCACCGTCTCGACCACGCTGTCCAACCTGGCCAAGACCGGCGAGGTCCAGAAGGCCGAGCGTGGCTACCGCCTGAGGTCGACCGCCTAGACGCCCCGAGACACCCAGGAGCCGGCGAGCCCACCAACCATTCTTCCGTGAGCCTCGCCGCCCGCAGGCTCGCGACCACAGAGTCCTACCCGAGTCGGCGCGCCGGCGGCCGCTCCACCATCGGGCAGTCATGCATAGGCAGAGCTGAACGCCACCAAACGCCCGCGGCTGCTGCATGTCGTCCGCAGCGGTGTCTCGGTCCGCGCTCCATGGGGCCGCATTGCGTGGCAGCGGGAGCGCCCGTCCCGGAGAGCCTGACTCATTGCTGCCGCTTGGCCGATCGAACCGATGGAGCCGTTAGCAGGAGCGGTCCCCGATCGGCTGTTGAAGCAAGACGGATCCAAACGATCTCCTACGACGACGCGTCGCCGCCACGAAACACCGGCCGAACGAGCTTGACAGAGCACTGCGACCGGGCGTCCACCTCAGCGCCACGTCGGAAATGGCGAGCCGCATGGTCAGCGTCTTGACGCTGCAACAGCTCGTGGAGTCCAGCCAACCAATGCGAGCGACTTGGCAGATACACGCAGAGTGCGCGAAGCTTTCCCGCACACGTCAAGACCCATCGGAGGAGGCCATGCCCGCAGCAAGAAAGACCACAACCCGGACGCCCACCGTCCGTTCAACCAACGGCGCGTCGGCCTCTCGGTCCGCCGCGACCCGCCGCGAGCTGGAGCGGCGCGCCGCCCGCGTCGAGAAGCTCCTCGAGGACGTCGGAGAGGCTCTTCAGCTACTCGGCAAGGACCTGGGTCGCGGCGCCGGAGACGCCTATAAGGAGCTCACGCGCACGGCCCATGCACTCCGGCGCGACGCCCAGAGAACCAACCAGCGGATGCTCAAGGACCTCGACAAGCTGCGCGCCGCGGTCACGCCGTCGGCCAGCACGAGGCGCCAGGCGACGAAACGCGCATCGCGCTCGAGCGCTTCCCGCACCGCGACCGGGTCGAGTCGGTCAACCCGCACCACTCCCGCCAGCCGGGCAAGCTCGACCGCAAAACGGACCACCCGCTAGCTTCGCCTCGCGCCCGCTCACAGGTGGTCGGGACTTCCAACACCAGCGCCGGCGCGTCTGACGGGTACTTGTGGAGCAACGGCACGAAGGCCGACCTGCGCAACAACTTCTCGCCGGCCGCCATCAATCACAGCGGCGTGATCGTCGGCGGGCAGCTCGTGTACAGCGGCGCCACATTGCAGAACCTCAACACTCTCATTTCTGCTGGATCCCCCTTACCAGATCCAAAGACGCGACGGGAATCAACGACACGGCCAGATCGTCGCCAACGCCGTCGACACAGCACCGGCCAAGATCACGGGCTGCTGCTAACCCGAAGCTGACGATCGCGCGACCGCCGAGCTGAACCGGTCCGCGGACGCACGCCAGGGCGGATGTGCCGCTGCGCGGCGATCGACCCCGGGGAGGCGCGGGTCGCCGACCCTCGTGACGGGGCTCGGCGCGCGCGGATCGGCCAATTGACCGGGGGCGAGCTGGCGCGGTAGGAACTACGGAAGCTCCCGAGGTACGCCCAGTAGGGCGTGCTCTCGAGGTAAAATTGGAGGCGTCAAGAGCGTGAGTGTTTCCGCTAGGGAACGACCGCCAAACCGGCCGGCGGCAATATTGGCCGCCAAGCCAAACGGCACTCACGCTCTCGGCGTGGCGGGTATCGATCGGGACGGCGCGTCGCTCCGGCGAAGGTTTCGTCCACAGTTCGCGACCCACGATGTCGCTGCCGCATCCGAGGTCGAACTCGATCCTCGTGCCCGTGGCGCCAGGTGTCCGCACCGCCCCAGCGGTTGCCTATATTCGTGCCGGTGAGCGGCCGACCGCCGTCGCCGAGCTATCGCCGCGGACCCGGCGAGCGCGCCGCCGCGGTGGCCGCCTCTTACTGCACGCGCCGACTCGGACGGGCCTACGCCCAGGCCGCGTGGCAGATCCTCGCCGACGCCACGCGCCTTGGTGTCATCCGTCACGGCAGGCCGGAGGTATGGGCGGCCGGCGCTGTCGTAGCGCTGGTTCGCGCCAAGGGCGAGCTTGGTGCCGACGGAGCGCTCAGCGCCCAGGAGCTCGCCGATCAGCTCGACGTGACCCTCGGCATGCTCGCGGTCACCGAGCGGGAGCTCGCCCGAGCGCTCAACCTCACGCGCTACGCACGCCACCTTCCCGCGGCCCGAGGTCGGAGCCAATGAACGGCCGCAGCCGCTCGGATGCGCCACCACCGCAGGCGGCACGCGGATGGCCACCTCGTGCGTAGTGGTGCTTTGTTGGGTCTCACTCGTCGTGGCGGTCCAGTGTGAGTGTCAATCGGTCGAGATGGATGTTGCGGTAGCAGGTTCGGCAGCGGCCGGTCCAGCACTTGAAGAGCGGCTGCAGGAGCAGCACGGCCTTCGGGAGTGTCAGGCCGGCCGCGGGCGAAAAGGGTTCATGCGCTCGAGGGTGAGGAACCCATGGGGGGACGCTGACTGCGGCTGGGCACGGCGACTGGGCGAGAGCATTCGAGTCGCGGGCCAGGCAACGCGCTGATCGGCGTTTCGGGCTGGGCGCTGGCCGCCGCGGCCGTCTGCGCCCACGGCGGCTGGAGATTCTCATTCGCGGAAGGCTTGAACACGGGGTGCGGGCGAGTTAGGCTTTGGCTCGGAGAGGTTGGAAACTAACTAAGGCTCGTATCGCGCCGGGGCGTCGGCGGGTTGGTTCACCGTCGTCAGCAGCGAGGCTGCGTGGCTGCACACATCGTGTTCGGTCTGCGCGCGCGAGCGTGCCCGAGGAGGTTTGTGGTGAAACACGGCATGGTCCGTTGCTCGTTGTGCCGGTTGGTTGTCTCGGCTGAGGTGCTGTGGGCGGTTGGGGGTGCCTGTCCGGGCTGTCTGCGGCCGCTTGCGATCGCGCAGCGGCGGGCGGTTCGAGAGCAGCGGCTCGGTATAACGCGCGGGGCATCGCCCTCGGTGCGCCGTGCTCGATCGGCCGCGCCCGCGTGAGCGCCGCGCGCACCGATATCAGCGATAGCGCCGCCCGGCACACGCGAGCGGTGACGCAAACCCTCGGGTGGGCAGACGAGGCCGCGGCCCGTGGCGACTACGGGGGCGCGCTGGCGTGGCTGCGGACGCTCGAAATGATCGGAGACGAACTGTCTGACGCCTACCAGGCCAAGCGCCAGAGCTGGCGATTGACGCTAGGAACACGGACGCCGGAATAAGCACCGGATCCAGGTTCATGAGGTCCAGGTCGAAGTCGCGGTCTCGCTGCACAGAGTTCGCTCACCAAGCGGGGCCCTGATGGGCCGATGCGAAGCGCACCGCCGGTGCCCAGGCGGTGTCCCGTGCGGTCCGTAAAAAGGGCGGCTGAGGCTGAATCGACCGTGATGGCATGTCGGTAGCCGACCTTCAAGAGCTCGATGAGATCAAGGGGCTTCTTGCTCGAGGTCGGCGACTCGGCGTCCTGACCTACGTCGAGCTCGCCGCGGCGATCTCCGAGCTGACCCTGGATGAGGCAGAACTCGAGGAGCTCCATGGCGTGCTCGAACGGGCGGAGATCGAGCTGGTCGAGGATCTCGACGGCGCGCTCACGCCGCCGGACCACGAGCAGGAGCCGGATACGCGGGTGGGACTGGCATCGACGAGCGGCCTTGATCTCAAGGCCGATACGACCACCGATTCGCTTCAGCTGTTCCTCAAGGCCATCGGCAGGGTTCGCCTGCTCACCGCCCAAGAGGAGGTCGATCTCGCCAAGCGGATCGAGCGCGGCGACCTCGCCGCCAAGCAGAAGATGGTCGAGTCCAACCTTCGTCTGGTTGTCTCGATCGCCAAGAACTATCGCAACCAGGGCCTGCCGTTCCTCGATCTGATCCAGGAGGGAACGCTCGGGCTGGTCCGGGCGAGCGAGAAGTTCGACTACCGCAGGGGGTTTAAGTTCTCCACCTACGCCACGTGGTGGATTCGCCAGGCGATCGCCCGCGCGGTGGCGGACAAGGGTCGGACGATCCGTATCCCGGTCCACGTGGTCGAGAAGCTCAACAAGATCGCGCGGGCCGAGCGTAAGGTCACCTCCGAGCTCGGGCGCGACCCGACGGCCGAGGAGACCGCCGAGCTGACCGACATCGCCTCCGACGAGATCGAGGCAATCAAGCGCTCGGCGCAGATCCCGGTCTCGCTCGAGAAGCCGGTCGGTGAGGAGGAAGAGTCAGAGCTCGGGGACTTCATCGCCGACGAGCGAGCCGAATCGCCGTACGACCATGCCGCCGACATCCTCACCCAGGACGCGCTGCGGCGCGCGCTCAACAGACTGACCTACCGCGAGCGTCGCGTCCTTGAGCTCCGCTACGGCCTCGGTGGCGAACACCCGCGCACCCTGGACGAAGTCGGGCGCACCTTCAACGTCACCCGCGAGCGCATCCGACAAATCGAGAACCACTCGTTCAAGAAGCTTCACCACCTACCCGAACTTCAGACCCTGCGCGAACCTACACCCTCGACGCCAACCGCGAGAGCCACACGCGAGCCTGCGGTGCGAGCGCGAGAGAGCACCACCTCGAAGCACCGCGCACAACGCCAGGCCAAGACCTAAGCCTCCTGCGTGCACCCGATCCACGCCAAGCCCACCCGGTGGGGGACGACTAGTTCTGCATCTGGGCGCTTCAGCTGGCGATCGGCGTCCAACCGGTCCTCGGCGATCGCGCCCGTCTCGGCCTGGCGGTCGGCGGACCCCCCGGATGCGCGGTGGACAAACCGCAAGGTCCTAGACCGGCGGCCGCGGGAGGCGGAGGTCCCGATGTCCGCGGGCGGCACCTCCGGAAGGTTGGCGAACGACCTTGCAACATTGCGCCCGCGCGGCGGCCAGCGACGCGTGATCGCTACGCCACCGCCGGGAAATCGCCCGTGCGAGCCGCCAGCGGTTGCGGCATGGACCGGACGGCACGCACACGCGTACGCCGGGATTCCTGGCGCATTGCGTGCTCGCTCGGGCCGGTGCGGCTGCAGGCGGCTTCGACGAACTGGGCGAGCTCGCCCAGACGCTCGCGCTGGGGATGGTGACCCATGTTCTTCCAGACGCTGACCTGGGCCTGCGGGAACGCGGTCATGACACCGTCGCGGTGCGCGAGCGGGACGAGCCGGTCGCAATCACCCCACAACGCCACCACCGGCCCGGCGTAATGAAGCTGGCGGCGGTAAAACGCGCTCGGTGAGAGTCCCGATGCGGTGATCGCCTCGTTCGCGCACTCTGCGCCAGGGGCCCAGCGGAAGGCGTTCTTGCGCAGCCGCTCGGCGAGCTCCGGGTCGGGCAGATGCCAGTTGCCGACCACCGCCATATACACCCCGAAAGCGGTCATGGGATTCGCCAGCGCCAGCGGTAGTGCGTGATGGACCAAGGAGCGGATCCCCGGCAGTTGGATCGCCTCGGCGAGATGAATGCGCCCGAAGCCGGCGGGCGCGATCAGCACCAGCGCAGCCACGTCATCGCGCAGCAGTTCTGCCAATCCGGTGGCCACAGCGCCACCGAGCGAATGCCCGACCAGCGTGAAGTCGTGAACGTCGAGCGCCGCCAAAACGGCCTGCACGTCCTCGGCGTAGGCAGAGATGCGGTTGCGTGTCGGGAGGTCGGAGTCACCGAAGCCGGGCAGATCGACCGCGAAGCACGGACGGCGCATGACCGCGGCGAGGTGCCTCCAACCCGCGGCGCAGTCCAGCAGGCCATGGAGCAGGACCAACGGCGCGCCGTCCCCGGGCCAGCACTCCACGCTCACCCGCCGGCCGTCAGGCAGCGCCACAGCCCTCACCGTCGCCACCCGGTCGGTCCGACGATCCTCCCCTGCTCCGTGTCGGCTGCTATGTCGCGCTGCCATAGCCCCGAACGAAGTGGAGCCCGAGTGGTTCCGGCGGTATCGGCTCGCCGTAGCAAGTTATGTCGGAGATGAACATGACCGTCGCCCCAGCGTCCGCAGTCGTATTGCGGCTCAGCTATACACCAGCGAAGGTTGAAATCTAACCTCGACGCAGGAGGCTTAACATCCGTAATTTGCCGACATACGCAGGCCTTGGCCTGCCCTGAACGCTTGGCATGCGAGACCGATGCTGCGCCAACGGCCTTTGGGCGAATGATCCTCGCGCCGGGATCGCGAGCGGCTCGGACTGAATCGTGACCATGCCCCCGCGCCGGACATCACCAGTCCGCCGCACCGCCCCGACGCGCCGGCGTCACGTCCTGTCAGGCGCTCGCGTGCCGCGACTCGACGGTCGCCTATCGGGGAACCGCTCTGACGTGCTCGTCGAGGAACGCGAGCATCCGCCGCCACCCATCCTCGGCGGCGTGCTCCTCGAAGCCGACAGCCAGCGGCGTCGGCACGCGGGCCAGCCACGCCTGGTAGCCGTCGTAGCGCGAGAAGAACGAGTGACCCGCGCCCTCGTACGTCTTGACATCGTGCGGCACGCCCAGGGCAGCCAGGTGTCGCTCCAGGCGCTCAGCGGCCCCGCGGCCGAACACGCGGTCCTTGGCGCCATAGCTGGCGACAACCGGACAAACACCATCCAGACGCGAGCGATCCCTCGGCACATCCCCGTAGTTGACCGCCGCGGCCCGGAACCCGGCCCTGGCGCCGGCGATCAGCGCGAAGCCTCCCCCCTGACAGAAGCCGGCCACGGCGACGCGTTCTGCGTCGACGTCGGCGCGGGCCGACAGCGCGTCCCGCGCGGCGAGGATGTCCTCGACCTCCCGCGCGACGCTGCCGCGCAGCATGTCCACGACCACCCGGGTCAGGCACACGAACCGTGTGCCGTGCGAATAGAGATCCGGGCACATGGCAACGTACCCAGCCTCGGCGAAGCGCCCGGCGATCCGGCGGATGTCGTCATTCAAGCCATAGGACTCATGCAGCACCAGCACCCCCGGGAAAGACCCCTCGCCATACGGCCGGAACACCTCGGAGCGCAACACGGAGCCGTCAGCGAGCGTCACCTCCTGCTCCTCTCCCGGCAGTGACATCCACAGCACGATAAGCGACCAAGCCTCGTGATCGGAGCGCGACTTCCGGGATCAGCGGGCGTTGGCCACGAGGTGGCGCGCGATGACCTTGAGGGCGAGTATCTCGTCGGCGCCCTCGAAGATCGACAGCACGCGGGCGTCCACGAAGTAGCGGCTGATGGGGAACTCCTCGGCGTAGCCCATCCCGCCGTGGATCTGCATCGCCTCGCGAGTGACCCACTCAGCCGCTTGACAGACGTACACCTTGACCATCGCCGCCTGTATGCGCCCTGGGCCTTTCGCCATCTGCCGCGCGACCCGGTAGGCGAACTGGCGACTGGCCTGGATGACGGCGGCCATCCGCGCGAGCTTCGCCCGTGGCAGCTGATAGTCGAGTAGGCGTTTCCCCCACAGCTTGCGCTTGGCGGCGTAGTCATAGGCCGCTCGGTACGCGGCGAGGCGGATGTCGTGTTGTCACAACATCTGGCTCGTCGCGTGCTGCCGGCCGCGCGAGGCCCGCCAACGCGATCGCTACTTGCACACGGGTTGCGAAAGCGGGCCGCGACCTCGCCGTCAGTGTCGCGAAGGACAAATTGCGGCTCAGACGGCTCATCGCCCGAGCTGTGCTGCTCTGCCAGCGTTGCGGCAGCGAGCCCATCGGGCCGTTTGCCCGGATTGGTGATTCCAGCTAACGCGGCGGTAGCTCAGCCGTCAATCCGCGGCGGACGTGCAAACGTTCGGCCGCTGCCGGAAAGGACGACAGCCGGGAGTGCTAAATCGCGAATCGAGACGAGACGCGGCTTACGGATTCGCGGAAGCGATTGTGCTCCGCCTGGTCGGATGTAGCCGCGCGGACAAGCATCCTCTCGAAGACGACCCGGTGACTATCCAGCACGTTCGGTAGCCGTCGGCTGCGAGCAGTATCGTCGCCACCGATGCCCGCAGGTGATCGTGCGCACGAACGGCGCAAGGCTGCGGCGCTCGCTCGCCACTACCGCGACCAGGAGGGGCTCTCGATCGCCGAGATCGCCCGGCGGCTCGGACGGGCCGAAGCCACCGTCAAGGCGTACCTCTACGACCCATCTAAGGCTAACAAAAGACCCAGGTGGCTCA
>Ga0335081_10021834_pt1 | contig 10356 bp, 11 predicted proteins | sample Lox_Sample_35_FD_206713 | JGI IMG/M metagenome (GOLD analysis project Ga0335081, IMG submission 206713) | Soil microbial communities from Loxahatchee National Wildlife Refuge, Florida, United States - Lox_Sample_3.5 | ecosystem: Environmental > Terrestrial > Soil > Wetlands | place: USA...
TGATTCCACCGCATACGGCACCCGGGGAACGCGTCCAACCCAGGTGCAGGAAAGGCATACAGAACGACCTGACCTGCGCGCGTCCACTGGTGATCACGCAAGAGACGGCAGCCGCGCCGAACGGCGGGTCAGCACGCGGTTATCAGGCGATCTTCGTGCCGTCGACCGCCTTCACCAGTCCCGGCTACTACGGGCAACCAACCGTATATCTATACATCGCCGCGCTTGAGGTAAACGTCCTCATTGCCGCCGCGAGTGTCTATGCCCTGTTGGGTGGAGGGGTAGCCCCTGTGCCTTGCGAGGTTGGTGCGAGTCGGCTGATCCGTCTACGGCAGCGCGAGGCGCATGATGACCTCGCCGTCCCCGTCGACGTCACCGGTCGGCACGAACCCGAGCCGCTCGTAGAACCTGGCCGGACCGCCGGGCTCCGGGACATAGCTGGTCAGCAGTTCCGCCGCGCCCTCGGCCCGCACGAGCTGCGCGATCTGCCTGACCACCTCGGCGCCATAGCCGCGGCGCTGATACCACTCGTCGATGAGCAGCTTCCACAAGAACCACGGCCCGATGATCTCCGGCGGATCCGGCTCGGCGTTCCAGCTCACCATCACGAACCCGACCGGGATGCCGTCCGCGACGACCGCCCGGTACCACGGCCTGGCGTGCAGGTATTCCGCGGCCTCAGCCAGCGACTCGGGCACTGACGAGACGAACTGCTCCTGCCCGGGTGCGACACGCAGGCCAAGAACCGCCGCGCGGTTCCCGTCGCTGATCTCCTCGAGCCTCACCCCCACGACGGTGAGCATACAGATCTGACCCGCGGCCAGCAGGTGCCGAAAGGCCAGCAAAGCGGCGACAGCGACAAAAGCGGAGTGCTCCCAAATGCACTCTCCTGGTAGCCGCGTTGAGTGTCGTTGGCATGCTTTAGCATCTGTCTCCTCGTCCGCCGTGATCAGCGGCTCCGCATGCCAGGCAGGCGGACCCTTCGGGCGGCTGACCGTTACAGTTCGCGCACTACCGTGAGCTGCCGGAAGGGTACGGCGAACATAGCGGCCAGTTGCTGGACTTCCCTGGCGGTAAAACCCCTTGCCGTCCGCCGCGGTGGCCTTCGGCGGAGCATACGGTCGAGGCGTTCGGCTAGCCCATCAGTTCACTGAGCTCTACCTGAGTCCATCCGTTGCGCTGGCGCAGCGTGCGGATGTTCACCGCGACGATGGCGGCGTCGGCTGCCGGGAGCTGACCGGTACGGTGTCGCCGTCCCGCGGTCATGCGCTCATCTTCCCGGCGAGTATCGCGAAGACCGTTTTCCCGCCGGGTTCGGGGTGCCAGCCCCAGTGAACGGAAAGCGATTCCACGATCTGGAGTCCCAGGCCGCGCTCGCTGCCGACCGGCGCATTGCGCATCGCCGGGCCGTGCGTCGAGGAGTCCGACACGGCGATGATCACCGCTTCGGAGCCCGATGCCCGCGCCAGGGTTACCCCGACCGTTTCCGTGACATCGCAGCAAGCGTGCTGGACCGCGTTGGTGACCAGTTCGGACGTGATGATCGCGGCATCGTCGGCGTACTGGCCCAGTCCGCGGAAGCCGAGCGCGGCCCGGACGTGGAATCGTGCTATCCGAACCGATCCGGGGATGGCTGGCAGCATGAATGCGATGAGCCGCGGATTGTCGCTTGCCGCCGCGCCGACCGCGCCTGCTTCCCGTTCCGCGGATGCGGCCTTATCGCCGTAGAAGTCACCCGCCCTTGCGCTCATGTAGTCGATCACCCGGCCCGCGTCCGCGTCTTCCGCGTACAGCGCCGAGCCGGGATCGTCCTCGGATACCCGCCAGACCCCATAGCGCCGGTCCCAGAACGCCGACCACCCGGCATGCTCATCAAGGAAAGCCGCTATCCGCAGGGCGTCAGCACGGTCAGGAAGAACGATCATGCGCGGCCACCTCGATCCCGGCGATCCCGTCCCCGCCCCCGGCGTTCCGGGAGATGGTCATCTCCCGCCGGAAATCCCGCCACAGGCCCACGATTCCGGTCACCAGGTCAAGGACCGCCAGTTCGCCCGGTGAAAAGGCAGGCAGATATCGCGTCCGCTCGCTCTGGCCGACGCCGAATTCGTCAGCGGAGATGCCGAACGCCACGCAGTAGTACAGCTTGTACCGCTCGGTAAGCCCGACCGTGCCGCGTTCCCATCGGCAGATGTTGTCGATGCCCGGCATGGACGCGTCGTCGCGGGCCTTGGCGGCCTTGATCAGCTGCCGGGCCATCTCCGGCCGGCTCCACGCCCGCGCCTGCCGCTGCCGTCGCAGCCATTCGCCGGGCCCTCGGCCGCCTGCGACATCCGTCGCCGCGTTTCCCCAGCTCATCATGCTAGTTCCTATACGTATCGAGTCGTATTAATACGGCGTGCAATGTTGTCACAAGTGAACGGCAGAGGGAATTCCAACGTGTTATAGCAACGTGTGATTGACTAACCGCATCGCCTGCCGGTTACGCGGGGCGACCCCATGGAACGGGACGCGCGTCATGACCGAACCAGAGCACGTACTGCGCGCCAAGCTGACCGCTGTCTTCGCACGTCAGGACTTCTATGAGGCGTGCAAGCGGCGCGATGCGGGCGCGATGATCCGCATCCTGAACGCGGGCGGGATCACCCAGGGCCAGATCGCCGCCCGGACCGGCTTCGCGCAGAGCACCCTGAGCAATTACAAGCGGGGTGTGAACACTGCCCAGTTCGCTTCTACCTTTGAGAAGCTGGCGGACGGGCTGGGGATGCCGCTGCCGCTGCGGCAGGCCCTCGGCCTGTCCGGAGACCCTTCGCCGGCCAGGCCCGGGCCTGCTGGCGGCGCGATGGCGGGAATCCCGGCCGGCATGGTCGATCTGCAGCTGCTCGCCGAGGCCGTGGGGAGGAACGGGGCACCCGTGAGACGCCGGGACCTGCTCGCGCTGGCGGCGCAGCTCGGCGCGACCGCGGTCCTGGACCCGGACATCTGGGAGCGCCTGTCCCGCGCGCTGACCCGGCCCGGCACCGTCGACGAGGCCCTGGTCCGGGAGATGGAAGCCCGGTCGGCCGGGTTCTACCTGCTGGAGGAGATCGTCCCGGCCCAGGCCGTGCTCAAGGTCCTGACCGCGCACCTGCGGGAGGTCAGCACCCTGCTCGCCGGGACGGCCAGCGACCCGGCGGACGGCCTGCGCCGCCGCCTGATCGTCGCGGCGGGAGAGAGCAGCCTGCTGGCCGGCTGGTCCGCGTCCAGCCTGGGCGATTCCGGCGCGGCCCGGAACCTGTACGACACCGCCGTCACGGCGGCCGGGGAGGCCGGCGACCCGGCGATGACCGCGTGCGCCCTGACCTACCGCAGCTACATTCCCAGCGCCAGCGGCGCCAACGGCCGCGCCCGCATCCTGCTGGCCCAGGCCCTGGACGCCGTTCCCGCCCAGGCCTCTCCGGCCACGGCCGCCTGGGTCGCCGCCCGGCACGCGGAGGAAAGCGCGATCGTGGGGGACAAGCCGCAGGCGCTGAAATCCTGGCGCGCGGCCGAGGAGGCGTTCAGCGTCGCCGACCCGGACGAGGACCGGCCCTGGGCGAAGTTCCTGAACCGGGACCGGTTCGACACCTTCCGCATCACCACCTGCCTCAAGACCGGCAAGTTCGACGAGGCCCAGCAGGCCGCGGATGCGCTGCTCGCCCGCCTGTCCCCGGAAGAGGGCAAGCGGGCCGCGGTGATCCGGGAGAACATCGCCGCCGCGCACCTGGCCCGCGGCGCGGCTGCCGAAGCCGCCAAGGTGGCCCAGGGCGGCCTGGCGATCATCCGGGAGACCGAGTTCACCTTGTGGTGCCGAAATACGCGGACATCGCCCGCGGCCTGCTGCGCTGGCAGCGGCAGCCCGCGGTCCGCGCCTTCCTGGAGGAGTTCGCCATGACCAGGCGCCAGTTCGCCCCGTCCCCGCGCTGAGCACCGGCCGTGCACCGCAGCCGCGTCTGCTACTTCGTCATCGACGTCTCTGACCTCGACCGCGGCACCGCGTTCTGGACGGCCGCGCTGGGCGCCGCCGAGGAAACCGTGCCCGCCTCAAGCCGCCCCATATACCGCCGGCTGCGCCTGCCGGACTCCGAAATCAGGGTCCTGCTGCAGAAGATGACCTGCGACGTCAAGACCGGCAAGGAGCGCATGCACCTGGACCTGGAGACCGACGACGTCGACGCCGAAGTCGCCCGGCTCGAGGCACTCGGCGCCACCCGCTTGGATCATCAGACCGAACGAGGCTGGGACTTCTGGGTCCTGCACGACCCGTGGGGCAACGAATTCTGCGTCCTCCCGCCCATGTTCCCCGACCAGCTGGCCCGCCGGGACCCCTGGGACGGCACGCCACCTGGCTGCCCTTAACTGAACCGCGGACGGCTTACCGGGTCTTGCCGTCGAGCTTCGCCACGTAGGTGCCCCGGGCCGGGACGGTGTAGACCAGCCCTTCCTCCCGCAGCGCCGCCACCGCCCGCCGGGCCGTGGACCGCGCCACCTCGAACGTCTCCACCAGCTCGCTCTCGGTCGGGATCCGCGTGTCCGCCGGGAACTGCCCGGACAAGATCCCGCGCTTGATGATCGCCGCTATCTGCCGGTACGGCGGCACCGGGCCGAGAGGGTCGATCCGCTGAGCTGGCACAAGATCAACTTTAGATATCCCGCCCCGTTGTCATACGAGGTCATACGTATCGATACAGGTTGGCGCCCTGGGCTCCCCGCCGGCCCCGCCGGATGCTTCAGCCCGGTCACCAGCCACGCGGGCCAGATTTCTTTTCCCGCCTGGATTCCGCGTCCATTATCGCATCGCCATATAGCACCTTGCGATAACTCCGAGACAGTGCCCAAATCCGCCTTCACGGGCACCTTACCCGGTCATAGCAGCATGTTATCGAGCCGCGCTATATAGCACCGTGCCATAAAACGGCGTTATCGGATTCTCCCTGGCCGCGGGCATAGCGTCACTGCCACAAGGTTCCCCCGGCACATTAAAGGGATTGATCCAGATGGAATACACCGCCCGCCCGCACAATAACACGACACCAGGCGCGTGACGCAATGACACTCGCCATCATGATTTCCGCCGTCGCCGTATTCCTGTGCGGCGCATCGATCGGCATCCTCGCCGTCCTGGTCGCCGGGATCCGCAGCGAGGACCGCGCCCAGAGCCTCACCCGGACTCCCCGCACCCGCACCGAGGCAGTCACCCGCCGCCTGCTCGGCGCCGGCACCCGTACCCACGGAACCTGCCCCGGCCCGGCCTTCCCCAACCCCTCCCGAAAGCGACCTGCCATGACCCTCCCGATCCCGTTCGTCACCATCCCCGGCACCGGGACCGGCCGTGACATCACCGGCCACCTCAAGCCGCCCGCCCTTCTCCTGCTGGCCTTGTCCAGCGCGCCCGGCCCGGCGCCCGCACCCGTCCCGCCGGGCAATCACTCCGGCCTGTGGCTGCGCAACGCCGCGGCCGGGCTCGGCGTCCTGGCCGCGGCCGCCGCCGCGGTCAGCTTCACCGCCCAGTACCGGATGGCCGAAACCGCCCGGCACCTGCCCGTCATCGCCGCGCTCGAGGCGGCGATCCCGGACGCCGCCGCCCTGGTCTTCGCCAGCCTGGGCATCGCGCTGGCCCTGCACGGCCGCCGCGCGCTCAGGGCCCGCGCGCTGAACCTGGCCTCCGTCGGCACCAGCGTCTTCATGAACGTCCTGGCCGCGGCTCCCGGCTGGCGGAACCTGGCCATCTGGGCCCTGCCGCCGGTGGCTTACGCGCTGGCCAGCGACACGCTGATCGGCGTTTCTCTCCGGCTCGTGATCTTGAAGGCTTGTCGTTTCTGCTGGTCAGACGGCATTTGGTGGCTCTGATGCGTGCGCGACAGGTGTCGGGCACTGGTGGCTGGCCGGGGATGCGCGGCCTGGGCGCTGGTTATCAGCGGTGGTTGAGCTCGGCCATCAGCCGCCGGTTGGCTTCGCGGGCGGCGGCGAGTTCCTCGTCGCGTTCTTCGAGTGTCTTGCGCAGGTCGAGGATCTGCTGGCGCAGGCTGTCGGCTTGCTCCCGGAGGGCGGCTGCGTCGTCGGGGGCGCCGAGCCCGGTGCGCTGGCTGATCTGGGTGCCGAGCAGTTCGGATAGGCGCTGTTCGAGCCCGCGGGCGTGGTGTTCCAGGCGCCGGTTGCGTTCGCGCAGGTTGGCGTTGTCGGCCAGCAGCGAGCGGCGGCTGACGGTGCCGCTCCCGGGCAGGCTGCCGGCGGCTGGGTCTTCGGCGGCGGCGATGACTGCGGCGTGCAGGTCGGGGTGGCGGTGGATGAAGGACCGGTGCACCCGGGCTCGGGCGGCGACCGAGGAGATGGTGATCTGGCCGGCCTGGTCGCGCAGCTCGGCGATGGCCTGGCGGACCTGCTGGCGGCGGCGGCCCACGTCGCGGCGGCGGGCTTCGGCCAGCGCCTGGCTGGCGGTCACGGGCGGTTCATCCGCTGGCGGGGGGCCGGACGCCGGGCATGCCGAGCATGACGTTCTGGCGGGCGGCGCGGATGGTGGCGACCGCGTTGCCGATGCAGGCCTGATCGGCCTCGCTGAGGGTTTCCAGGTCGGCTTCGATCCGGCGGATCAGCTCCCGGACCTGGCCGATCTGCTCATCCGGCGGGGCCGCGTGCGCGCGTGCCCAGGGCTGGAGGTCGGCGGCGGCGTGCAGGCGTTCGGAGTCGGCCAGCAGCTGCTGCAGGTAGGACTTCAGCTCGGGCAGGTAGGACGGGTCGCTGCGGAAGTGCCCGCAGCCGGTGCAGACGTACCGGTAGGGACAGGCGCCGCCGCCGGCCTTGACGTTGGACGGCTCGGTGCACATCCCGAACGGGACCGCGACCTGCCCGATGCGCACCCGGGCCTGCTCGTCGGCGAGCAGGCCGGCTATGTCGTGGAAGACCCGCCGCCCGGCGGCGTCGAACTGGTGGCGGGCGACCCGGTCGATCGCGGCCCGGATCCGGGTCTCGGTGATCCGGTAGTAGCCGGCGGTGGTGCGCATGGACCGGTGCGACATCAGCTCGCGCAGCACATCGGGCGCGATCCCGGCATCGGCGTGCCGCTGGGCGTAGCTGTGCCGGTAGGCGTACGGCACCACCAGCGCCGGGTCGATCTGCTGGCCGTCGGCGTCGGTCAGCAGGTGCGCGATAGCGTCGGCGAAGATCCGGTGGGCGTGGCTGTAGGTGCTGCCCAGGATGGGCTTGGTGCCGTCCCGGTTGCCCTTGTCGCGGGGGAACAGCACCAGGTCACCCGCCCGGGTGCCCGGGTAGCGGCCGCGGACGTAAGCCTTCTGCGCGGTGATGACCGACGCGGTGGCCTCGCTGACCGGCAGCCGCCGGCCGGGCCGGTTGTTCTTGGCGTCGGTGTAGATCAGCACCGGGTTCCCGGAGGCGTCGCGCTCGAGGCAGTCCCACGCCAGGGCGCAGATCTCATCGGGGCGCCGGCCGGTGTCGATGAGCAGCTCGGTGATCCGCCGCTCGGAAATCCCGCACCGTTCCCCGAGCACGTGCAGGTTCGCCGCGATCACCTGCAGCACGCCAGGGGGCAGGCTGCGCGGGCGGGCATCGCGCTCGGGGTCGCCGGGGATGTCATCGCGGCGCAGCGCGAACGCGGCCGGGAGCCCGGCGGCGGGCTGGCCCGGGCCGGTCATGCCCCGCACGTGCAGGTCGCCCAGGAACCGGAACACCCGGCGGGTGATCCGCAGCCGGCTGCGGAAGGTCGTCTGCCCGGTGCGCTGCAGGTGCGCCAGCCGGTTGGTGAACGCGACGATGTCGGCCCGGCCCAGCATGCCCGGATCCTCCCCGCGGTCGCCGCGGGACAGGCGCAGGCACTGCGACAGCGCGGCCAGGGCGTTGATGGTGTCCCGGGCCGTCGAGGCGGCCTGCTGGCCCCGGCGCAGCGGCAGGTCTTCCGCGGCCCATCGTTTGGCTGTCTCGCGCAGCCACCGCTGGGCAATCCCGGTGAAGTCCAGCGTGCCGGGGAGCCCGAGCACGGCCAGCTGCCACACGTCCTTGGCCCGCTCCCGCTCCGGGTCAGACAGCGCGCAGTGCAGCTCGGCCAGCAGCGCCCGCAGCAGGGCCCCGGCATCGTGGCGGATGGAGGTGCTCGGCACGGCGGCCAGGTCGAGCACGCTTGCGGCACGCCTGGCGTGCAGCAGGTTCACCAGGGACCGGATCGCGTCCGGCCGGGTCCGCAGTCCCGCGTCGGTGCGCCGCTGCAGGCCTGCCAGCAGCTCCGCGACGACGCGGTCAGGCAGCCCGCGCAGCACGACGGTGTGGGCGGCGGCGCTGGCCGGGCTGGCGTGACGCGCCCAGATGGCCAGGGCGGCGCCGGGGTGCCGGCGGCGGCGGCGGTACCACGCCGCGTAATGCGCGTGGCACAGCTGGTCCCGCCCTGCCGCCGCCGACACGCACGACGCCACGATGCAGGTGCCGAACGAAGGCAGCGGGGTCACGTCGCTGCGGGCCAGCCACTGCCCGAGCGGCAGGCCCGGGTGGCGTTCCCGCTGCCCCTGATGGGTGCGGCACAGCCCGTCCGCCGACCCGCCCGGGCGCGGGCAGCCGGGCACCTGGCAGGGCCGGTCACCACGGGGCCTGCGGACGCGCGGCCGGGCCAGGAACTCCTCCCACCGCAGGTCAGTGTCCTTCCACCGGGCCTGGCATGTCTGGCACAGGTCCGCCGCCACGCGCGCCGCGGAGACGCCGCAGCCGGCCACCGCGCATTCTTTCAGGCCCAGCAGCGGGTCGGTGCGCGCCGGGGTGAGCGTCATCGCGGCCGGCTCCCAGCCGGCCCGGGCCAGGAAATCCGGGCGCAGCGCCGCCCGCAGCACCTCAAGGTCATCCCGGGGCTGGCCGGCGGGCCGCGGCGTGACCGCGAGCTGCGCGGTCACCGGAGGGCTCCGTGAGCGCCGCCGCGCGGGACCGGCACCCGGTCGACCGCCTCCCGCAGCCGCCCCGGGCTGGGGTGCAGGTAGACCTCGCTGGCCGTGAACGACGAGTGGCCGAGCAGGTCCTTGATCTCATCCAGGGTCGCGCCCGAGGCCGCCACGTTGGCCGCGAACGCGTGCCGGGCCAGGTGCGGCCGGGCCTGCCGGGCCAGCCCGGCCCGCCTCGACAGCGCCGCCAGCAGGTCGTTGAGCGCACCCGGCCGCATCGGCGCGCCGGCCCGCCCGCGGTAGAGGTTGACCAGCAAGAAGTCGCATGACCGGGCGGCAGGGCACCCGTCCCGGTCGCTCATGTACTGGTCATAGGCCTGCACTACCAGCCAGTCCGCGGGCACCGCCCGCGGCCGCGGCGACTTGGCCGCCGCCCCGTTCGGGTTCTCCCGGCGGCGTACGTGCACGTGCGGGCCCTTCACCCCGCAGCCCAGCCGGGTCGCGTCCGGCACGAAATGCACATCCTCGCCGCGCAGCCCGGTCAGCTCGCCGCGGCGCAGCCCCATCCGCCACAGCGCCAGCACGATGAACCGGTCCCGCGCGTTGCCGCACGCCCGCAGCAGGCCGAGGACCTCCTCATCGTCCAGGCCGTCCACGGTGCGCCCGGGCTCGCGCAGCCGGTGCCGGGGCCGCAGCCGCGACCGGCCCATGCCCTCGCCGCGGGCCTCGGCCGGCAGACGCCGGTCATCGGCCACCTCGAACAACATCCGCAGCACGCCCGGCTCCGCCAGGCCCTCCGCGACCGCATGCCGGAAGAACTCGCGCACCGCCGCCAGCACCGAGTTGACCCGCCGCTCGCCGCGCACCGGCCGGGAAAAGTCCGGCGTCCCCGCCCGCGCCGGGTCGTGAAAACGCAGCCAGTGCACGAACCGGCCCAGCGCCCGCGGGGCCTGCGGCCACGCCAGCCCCGCCCCCTCGCACCAGTCCAGGAACAGCGCCAGCGAGATCGCATACGCCTTCGTGCTGGACTCGGCCAGGTCCCGGCCCAGGCGCATGTGCAGCAAGAACCCGTCCGCCGGCTCAGCCACCCGCCAGCCCGCATCCAGCACCGTCCAGTACCGGACCCCGGACGGCAGCCGCACCGGGAACGCGCGATACCCGCCCATCCGGTCCTCCCCCCCGGCAGGAAACAGATGGCACGCAACACTATCGCCGCGCTGCTGAACGACACGCGCGACACGCCGAGCCGTGGTGTCGTGCACAGCCTGGGGACACGCTCCATGCGACAGTCCCCGACACAGCAAGGACACCGAGGAAACGGCGTCGTCCGCGCCGGGGCCCTGGCCCGCCACCAGCACCTCACCGGCGACGCGGGCACCCCGCTGGCCATCGTCGGCGGCCTGCTCCTGTGGCTGCTCCGCCTGGCCCTGGCCCCCGCCTCCACCCTGGCCGAGTTCCGCGCCTGGGT
>Ga0335081_10021835_pt1 | contig 10356 bp, 8 predicted proteins | sample Lox_Sample_35_FD_206713 | JGI IMG/M metagenome (GOLD analysis project Ga0335081, IMG submission 206713) | Soil microbial communities from Loxahatchee National Wildlife Refuge, Florida, United States - Lox_Sample_3.5 | ecosystem: Environmental > Terrestrial > Soil > Wetlands | place: USA: Florida...
GAACATTTTATCGATGTACTCGTCCCAAAGCCGAGCAAGGCGCTGCTCTGGCGTTCCGGGCTTGCAGAGCCGCGCGGTAGAAGCTGCTGGCTCACTCGCATAGATACTTACCACCAACTGCAAGACGAGCGGGGAACACAGGAAGCTCGCGAAGTCCTCATCATTTTCTGATTCGATGCGGATGGCCGTAATCCCCGTTCCCCTCGTCTCCACCGCGGAAAGAAAGCTGTCAACTTCCTCCCTGCTCGGCGGCTGAAGCTCAACAACATCACTGATGTTCAGAAGGTCCCCGAGCCCCGCGAAGTCTGTCGTCCGGCAGCACACGGCAAAATAGGTCTGTTTATATGTATTCCGGAACTTAGCTATCTCCCTGCAACACCGTGTCCGCTGATCTTCATCCTCTATCTCATCGATGCCATCAAGGAGGAAGACGAACTCATCCCCTTCAAGCCAGTGCCAATAGTTGCTATCATTGACCTCGAAGTTGTTCTCAGTGCAGACCTTACGGTGCAGCCAAGCAGCAAGATCCTCATCACGCGCCGACCATGAGGCGAGATTCAGGGCGACCGGGATCCTGGGACTAGCACCGCGCTGGGCAGAAAGAATCAGATTCCTGGCCAGTTCGAAGAGAAGGGTCGTCTTTCCGGATCCGGCGGCTCCGAGAATTATGAGCCGCCTAATATTGTTCTCGAATTCTTCACTTATGAGCCGCGCTGGAAATCGACTGCGCAGCGCGCCGTCCCCGCCGCCTGGCTGGCCAGAACCGGAAAGATCTGGTCGAGTCTCTATCGCAAGATCCAGCGGAAGGACTGGGCGTATTGATCCGTCCAACATCGCCTCAACCTTTTTCAGAGACTGCTCCAGAACCCCGGTACGCTGGATGCTTGATGGCCCTTCGCGATTCCTGTCATCTGCTGGACTACGCTTCTCGTCGCCTGCGCTGAACAGCGTAAGGTATACGGCGATAACGACGAGCGCTGCGAGGATCCCGCATAGCACAGCGCTGAATTCCGCGGTGATAAGATTGATTACGATCGCGATGGCAAAACCGACCACAACCTCCGCACCCGCTGCGCGACGACGCCATCGCGACCTAGACATAAGCACCATACCCCCACGCTTCTGTGCAGATCATAGTCCCCGCGCGGCCTCGCCAGTGTGGTTAAGCGCTTGCTGCACTTTCGCCAACGTCTCTAGTGCCTGGGCCAGGACCGGACAGAAAGTCCACGACCTACCGCAGTCTCTGTCATGGTCGAGCGGACTTGGATTAGACCATAGTGGCTGCCCAGCAGATGTGCGTAGTTTCTGATAAAGCCGTCCGTGCCGGGCGACCTGGCCTGAGGTTGTTCGATCCCGGATCTTACCGAGCCAGCCGAGACCCGGTCCTGAGACGGACCTTGCTGTGGGCTGCGCTACCTGTGGATGGGCTTGGACGGCACGCCGATCACTGAGGTGATCTCAGCGAAATTGATTCGGCAGTCAAGTTCAGCTGCTGGGCGTGCCGTCAAGGCGGACGCACTGCTTCGGGGTTGTCGTCGTGCGAGCTTAATCCCGGTCAAGCTGCGTGACATCCTGGTGCCGGCGGCTTGCCCGTGGCTGCGTGCTCAGATCGAGCTGATGGCGCCGCCGTCCACCGGGATCATCACGCCGGTGATGTAGGACGCGGCGGGAGACAGGAGGAACGCGGCAGCTCGCCCGAACTCCTCGGGCTCGCCGTACCTGCGCAGCGGGATGTGCTCAGACAGGCGGGCGCGCACCTCATCGGGATCGCCGCGGAGGGCATCAAGTTCACGCACCCTGTCGGTGGCGATCCTGACGGGCAGCAGCCCGTTGACCCGGATTCCGGCCTGGCCGAGTTCGCCGGCGAGCGTCTTGACCACTCCGGCCAGGCCCGGGAACAGCCCGTTGGAGATGGCCAGTTCCGCGAGCGGCACGCGCACCGAGGAGGCCAGCACGAAGACAATGGAGCCGCCTGTCCCGGTGAGGGGGCCGCCCACCGCGCCGCCGTCGCCCTGGCCGCCCAGATCGGCCGCGAGAATCCGGGCGAGCCGGACGGCGCCGAGGAAGACGCTCTCGAACGCGGATCGCCACGCGTCGTCCGTCGTGGTCGCGACGGTGCCGGGAGGCGATCCGCCCACGCTGATCAGCGCGCCGTCCAGGCGGCCGAAACGGTTCCTGGCCGCCTCGATCAGCCGGCCCGGGGTGGCCGGGTCGGCGTTATCCGCGACGACCCAGGCGGCAGCGCCGGTGTCCTGCGCCAGGCGTGCCCCGGCCGAGGAGGCCGTAGCCTCGTGCGGAGCGCTGAGCACCACGCGGGCCCCGTCCGCGACGAGTGCCTGCGCCGCCGCAAACCCAAGACCGCGGCTGCCGCCGGTCACGAGGTAAACCCTGCCGCCCAAGCCAAGATCCATCTGGCCATTGTGCCCGGGCGGGGGCGGGGTGCGCAGCCGTGGATCGGCTGCAGCCAAGCGCTGGTAGCTATCGTCACGATGACACGCTCAACCTATGGGCTGCTGGGCAGGGAAGGCCCCGGGCAGGGACATCAGGGCAGACACGCGGACAAGACGGGCTGCCCGGAAACAGGCGTGGAGCCCCGGTAGAAGAGGTCTCACCACAAGATCGGCTTCTACCGGAAGGCTCCACGTGATCGCCTATCGTGCCACGCTTGACGTCCCCAGGGAACTGGCGCAGTTCACCGCGCGGCTGCTGCAGGCTGAGCGGCACCGCCGCGGCACTCCGCGGGGCAGCCGGGCGCTGAGCTGTTTCTGGCAGGCGGTGCTGGGGCTGCGGTGGTTCCGCGACCGGGTAAACCCTGACGCGGGCCGCGTCCTCGGAGATGGTGTATGAAATGGCCACCTCGCGATCTATTTCCATTTAAGCAGAAATTGCCTCTACTGTCAATCCAGTCCCACTAGAGTTATTCTTTCCCATAGCGGGCTGGGCGGCTTTCCGGCAGGCGGCGAGGATTTCCAGGCCCATATACCGGCGGGATTCGGTCCATTCGTCGTTCTGCTCGGCCAGGACGGCGCCGACCAGGCGGATGATGGCGTCGCGGCCGGGGAAGATGCCGACGACGTCGGTCCTTCTCCTGACCTCTTTGTTCAGCCGCTCCTGCGGGTTGTTGCTCCAGATCTGCCGCCAGACCTCCCGGGGGAAGGCGGTGAAGGCCAGGATGTCGTCGCGGGCCTGGTCCAGGTGCGCGGCCGCGGCCGGCAGCTTGGCCTCCAGCGCGGCGACCACCTGGGCGTGCTGGGCCCGGACCGAGCCCGCGTCAGGCTGCTCGAAGATGGTGCGGACCAGGGTCGATACCCACGGCTGGGCCGACTTCGGCACCCGGGTGAGCAGGTTGCGGTGGTAGTGCGTCCGGCAGCGCTGCCAGGCCGCGCCGGGCAGCACCGCGGCGATCGCGTTCACCAGCCCGGCGTGATCGTCGCTGGTCACCAGGGCCACGCCGGACAGGCCGCGGGCGGTCAGGCCGCGCAGGAACGCCAGCCACCCGGCGCCGTCCTCGCTGGAGGTGACGTCGATGCCGAGGATCTCGCGGTACCCGGCGGCGTTCACGCCGGTCGCGATCAGGCAGTGCACGTTCACGGTGCGGCCGCCCTCGCGGACCTTCTGGGTCAGCGCGTCGATCCAGATGAAGGTGTACGGCCCGGCATCCAGCGGCCGGTTCCGGAAGGACTCCACGAGCTCGTCCAGCTCTGCTGCCATCGCGGACACCTGCGACTTCGACAGTCCCGTCACGCCGAGGGAGGCGGCGAGCTTCTCCACCCGCCGGGTCGAGACGCCCAGCAGGTAGCTGGTCGCGACGACCGAGGCCAGCGCCCGCTCGGCGCGGCGGCGGTGCTCCAGGAACGCCGGGAAGTACGATCCGTGCCGCAGCTTGGGGATCGCCAGCTCGATCGTCCCGGCCCGGGTGTCCCACTCCCGCCGCCGGTACCCGTTGCGGGAGTTCACCCTCTCCGGCGTGACCTCCCCGTACCCCGCGTTGCAGCGGACCTCGACGTCGGCATCCATCATCCGCTGGGCGAACTCCCGGATCATCTCCCGCAGCAGATCCGGGCTCGCCGATGCCAGCGTCTCCTCGAACTGCGCGCCGCCAACCGGCACAATGTCACCTACGGCCACTTCGCTCTCCTTCGTTGCTTCCGAAACCACTTCGAAGGATCGCGAGGTGGCCGCCTCGCATCACGGCGACACGCCGTACTCCGGTAACTCAGTCACATCAGTACCGGTTACCCCATACACCACTTCCGTGGACGTGAACCTGACGCGCTGGCCCGCGATCACGACATCTCGCGGGCTACCGCCTACCGCTACCTGGAGGAAGTGATCGCGGTACTCGCGGACCAGGCCCCGGAGCTGCGCCAGGCGCTGGAGCGGGCCAGGGACGAGGGCTTTTCGCACGTGATCCTGGACGGCACGATCATCTCTGCGGACCGGTGCCGGGAAAAGACCCTCAGCGTCCAGGGCGAGCTCATCGACGTGTGGTACTCCGGCAAAGCCCATACCCATGGCGGCAACATCCAGGCGGTCACCGCCCCCGACGGGTTCCCGCTGTGGGTATCGGCCGCCGAGCCGGGCTCGGTGCACGACATCACCGCCGCCCGCATCCACGCCCTGCCCGCCCTGTACCGGGCCGCCGCCACCGGGCTGCCCACCCTGGCTGACCCCGGCTATGACGGCGCAGGCATCGGCATCCACATCCCCGCCAAGCAGCCCGCAGACGGGCGGGAACTCGATCTCGGCACCCGCACCCGCAACGCCCTCCAGCGCTCTCTGCGCTGCCTGGGCGAACGCGGATTCGCGCTGCTCACCGGCCGCTGGCGCACCCTGCAGCACATCACCGCCAGCCCCAGCAAGATCAGCGACATCGCCCGCGCCGCGCTCGTCCTCACCCATTTCGAATACGGCTACATCAAATAAAAATCGCTGAGATCACCTCACTGACCTGATGGCTTATCTTGCCGACTGGGCGTCGAAGACGCGCGCTGATCGTCATGCCTGCCGTGAAGTCCGCTGGCTCTGATCTTTGTACTGATCGAGAAAGCCTGTGACAGCTTGAACATCTTTGTAGCGTCTCAATAGCCGCGCCAAGTGACGCAGGCGCTCGTCAGTTCGCGCGGAATTTGCGCGGCTCCCGAGTTCCAGGACTTGCGTAGCGACCTCGGCCGCAAGATCGATCTCATTCAGGAGGATGTAATCCTCGGCTAGCCAGCTTAGGTATAGGGAGTTCTCCCGGATCAACGCATTATCGTAACTTGATGTAGCACTTCGTAGCAGAGATTCAGCTTTGGCGGGCTGTTTTAGCTCGGTATAGCAGCGTCCTGCCATCACGTCTATTTCTTCTCGGCTGAGCCAGTAGACCCAGTCCGGGTCATCCTCTGGCTTGGCGTGGTTGAAATTCTCTTCGACCTGACCTAGGGCCCGTTCGCAGCCGGTTAGGTCATCGGATTTGGCGTCTGCCCATGCGACGCGCTCCAAAAGGAGCGCTTTTGTCGTGGCTGTGGCACTGTGCCGTGCTCCGGCGTAGGCGGTACGCGCGAGCAAAGCGGCTTGCCTGAGGTTACCAGTGTTCGCCAGCTGGTAGCTCAGAGTCGAGATGATATTTGCCGCTAGAGGTTCGTTATCTGCTGCGTGCGCGGCCAGGACGCCGCCTTCTGTGTATCTGGCAGCCTGCTTGTAGAGGCCAGCGTCGGCGGCTACCCATGCGGCGAGCTGGGCGAGTTCCCCTGTTGCGGTGAGAAGCCGACGAGTCTGGCCATCCGTCAAAGCGGCTTCATCGAGTAGTTTCGTCGTTGCCTGAAGCTCTTGATGCACCAGCGTGTGCGAAGTGCGACCAGATACGAAATCGTCAGCGCGCCGTAGCTGTATGACGCGGTGCTCTGCCGTGGCAACAAGAGAATCACCGATCCGGCGGCCGGCGTCCAATTCGATGAGCTGGGGCTTGTCGGCCGCTAGCCACTCGTGGGCCAGCATCTCGATGTCCGCGAGGAGGGAGCCGGATATTGCGTCGTCAAAGGATTCCGAGAGACTTTTTATATCATCTCGGGTCCATTCCCGCTTTGTGATCAGCGCTGCGCCCGGAGTGCTTTCTCTTGCGGGGCCGCCGGGCAGTTCCTGGATACCGAAGCCAAGTTCGGCCGGCGTGGCCTTCAGAAGCTCACATAGCAATGCCTGGTAATAGTCCGGCGTGACGTGCCCGTTCTCCCAGCGGGATATCTGGGTCTTGAGGCTTCTAGCCGACGCTATGTGCTTGATCTCCTTCCGCTCGGCAAGCCTGATCAGCTCCCAGGCCATGCGCGCCTGCGACCAGCCACGAGCGCGGCGGGCAGCTTGCAGGGGCGTGGTCATGAGCGGTAACCGACGACCTTCCGGGGGGACTTGCCTGGTGGGCGCGGGGTTAACACCCCCATGTTAACCCCTGTTGATGCCTGTCAACTACCGAACGCCACGGCCAGGTGATTTTCTGTGTGGTGAGGCCACCGGCCAGCACAGAAAGGGGGTGGTCATCATGACAGCAAGCACCCGGCTACTCGCGCCGGCACCCGGCTCAGCATTCACGCCGCGACGGCCAGGCGAGCCCAGGGCAATTGACGCCGGGACGTTCGCGCTCTCCACGCTGCCGACCTCCCCGTTCTGGGCACGCCGGTATATCCGGCTGTTCCTGGACTCGTGCCGGGGAATCGGCGTTGACACTGCCGACACGGCAGAATTGCTTGTCTCCGAGCTTGTCACCAACGCGGTCAGGTTCGCAGGCACCCCCACGTCAGCGCAACAATACTCCGACCGCGTCAAGCCTGGCCTGATATGGCTGTCGGTACGGCATTTCGGTGAGAGCCTGCTCATCGAGGTATTCGACACGGACGCCAATCCGCCCGTTCTCACCGACGCTACCGAGGACGCGGAAAACGGCAGAGGCTTGCTCCTCGTGGACGCGCTGAGCCGGGAATGGTCGTACTTCTTCCCGGCATGCGGCGGCAAGGTCGTCTACTGCGTCATCGAGATACCTCGTGCCGCTGCCGTGCCCCACAGACCCCCGGCCCGTGCGGGACTGGATACGGCACGGGCCGGGCCATAGATGGCCCGATAAGAAACAACTGAATAACGCCGGGCAGCCCCGTTCCCACTGGAATGAGCCGAGGCTGCACTGGTGGGCGCTGGTCGCGGCCCTGGCCGGCGCAGCCGCGTGGGCGGTGGCCATGTTCGGCGCGCGGTGGCGGCTCCCCGCGCGAGCCGAGCGCGCATACGCGGCCGTGACGATCTACGCGGCCGACATCTGGCTCGGCGCCGCTACCGCGCTCGGCCCGTCCGTGCCGCCACTGCCGCAAGCCGGCGTCATCGGCGCGCGGTTATCTTGTCCGTTCCCTGGTGGGCGCACCGGCGCCGCCGCGCGAAGGTGCGACTGGAGCGCAAGCTGCAAGCCTGGCCCGATATCGCCAGGGCCATCGGGCTGGCCGGCGCCGAGGTGATGTCCGCCACGGTGGACGTGTGGGGATGGCGCGCACGGTTCCGGCTGGCACGCGGCCAGATCATCAGGGACGTCACCGCGAGAATCCCCGCGATCGAATCCGGCCTGGGCACCTTCCGGGGCGCGGTGCGCGTCTACCCGACACCTGATGACCTGGCCCACAGGTGCGAGATCCGCATGCTCGAAATGGACCCCCATGCCGGGGCGATTCCGTGGCCCGGCCCGTCGGTGACCTCGGTTACCCAGCCAGTCGACCTGGGGCCATTCGAGGACGCCTCCCCCTGCCAGGTGGTTTTCGCCCGGCTGCACGGCATTCTCGGCGGCACGACCGGGTCCGGCAAGAGCGGCGGCCTTAATGTGCTGATGGGGAACCTGGTGGCCTGCCGCGATGTGGTCATCTGGGCTGTCGACCTGAAAAAGGGCATGGAACTCGGACCGTGGGAGTCGTGCATTGACAGGCTCACGACCACTGCGGAGCAAGCCATTGCCCTGCTCCGCGACGCGGTCGCGGTGCTGGAAGCACGCGCGGCATTGCTCGCCGCAGCGGGAAAGCGCGGCTGGCCGATATCACCGGGCATGCCCGCGCTGATCATCCTCATCGATGAATACGCCGAGCTGGCCGACGAGGCCCCCGGTGCGATGAGCGATACCGATTCCATCGCGCGGCTTGGCCGGGCGGTCGCGGTGACCCTTATCGCCGCGACCCAGCGTCCCACGCAAAAGGCCATGGGCGCCGGCGCGGTGCGCTCGCAGATGGACTTGCGGATATGCTTCCGGGTCCGCGAGCCACGCGACGTCGACCTGGTCCTGGGGCAGGGAATGCTCCGGGCCGGATGGGATGCCCACAACCTCAACGCGCCCGGGAAATTCCTGATCTCCGCACCCGGCCACGACACGCCCAGGCGGGCACGCGCCTACCTGCTCACCGACCAGGTCGCCGCCGGAACCGCCGCGCATTACGTCGGCAGCCGCCCTGGTCTGGACGCGGAATCCCGGCGTGCGATCGGTTCCGCGCGCTGGCCGGGGACGCTGGCGTGCCCGGACCACCGAAGAGCCGTATCCGACACGCTGCCGCAAGATTGCCATTTCGCGTTCGCGTCGGAGGGCTTTGTTCTTGCTGTTGCCGGCGACGTTGGCATTTGCCCCGGGGGGAAGCGGCTTGATGAGGACGCGGTGCAGCACCGCGCGGATGGCGGCGCGCTTGCGGTCGGTGCTCCACGATTCCCACGCATCGCGGACCCGCTCTGATGGGGGGATGTCGCTCATGACGGTGGCTGATCCGGTGAGCCGGTCGTATTCCCGCCGGGCGGTGCTGATGTCGTCCTCGGTGCGCTGCCGGATATCGAGCCAGTCGGCCCGGTCGATGACCCAGCCGGAGTAGTCGCGGCGGGCCTCGTCCCGGCGTTCCTGCGCGTCCCTGATCTGCTCCAGCAGTTCCGCGCGGCGGGGCGCGTGGTGGTCCTCGCCCTCGCGCAGCGCTTGCTGCACGCGCGGGGACTCCAGCGCGTCCAGCACCGCGCCGGTCACGTATTCCTCCAGCAAGCCCCCCTTGATCGCGGTGCCGCCGCATCCCTTCGGGCCGACCACGCATGCATAGGAATCCGCGCGGTTTGCCTGCGAGTGCCGCCGGTATGCCAGCCCCCGGCCGCACTTGGGGCAGGTCGCGATGCCGGACAGCAGGTGCGCCGGGGCGCGCACCACGTGCTTACGGCGCGCCGGGTCGGCGAACAGCCGGACCAGCCGCTCATGGGTGTCGGTATCGATGATCGCCGGCCACTGCGTGGCCGGGTATTTCTGGCCCTGCCACTCCCGCAGCCCGGCCAGCCGGGGCGAGGTCAGCGTGCCCACGATCGAGGTCGGCCACCACCGCGCTGCGGCTACCGGCCTGATGCCGCGCGCGGTCCAGTCCCGCGCGAGACGCTCCGGGACCGTCTCCTGACCCGCGCCACGAATGCCTTCGGCAAGCACCCGGAGGAGCTGGCGGCGGCCCTGGGATGCAATGACGGTGCCGAGTCCGCCTACCGGCGCCTCGGCGCGACGATCATCGACGGCAGACGGCCCCCGGCGCAGGTCGCTGACGCGATCCTCGCTGCCGCCGCCAAGACCGCCCCGATAAGACGTCCGGGATGACCGTGAAGCAGCCGCCCGCTGGTCCGGTCCGCCGGGGACGGTGACTCCGGGCCGATGGCCGGCCGCGCCGGGTGCGCTGCGGCTACCCGGCGGCGGCTGGCAGCTCCCACAGGCCTACCGCAGTGCGGCCGAACGCCGAGCCGTCGACGACGGTGCGGCCGTCCGGGGCCAGCGCGGGCTGCCCGTCCCAGGTGTCGCGGGCGGCCGAGGTGCTGCCGGTCAGGCTGCCTGACGCGGTCACCTGCCAGGTGAACGCCGTATCCCTGGAGGAATTGTCGGGAAGGATCTTGTCGAGCACGACGGTCAGGGCGCGCCCGCCGGGAGCGAAGCCCAGCGCGTACGAGGGGGCACCGCAGCCGGGGCAGTTCGCCGCCAGCCCGGCCGGGGCCCGCATCCCGCCCGGGTACAGGGCCTGCGCCGCGAGTCCGGAGCGGCTGGCCGTCACAGTCGGGCGGCCCGGGTCGTCCAGCCGGTACACCAGCACCGTGCCTGCGGTGGTCACCCCGGCCAGCAGGTCGCCGTGCGGCGAGAACGCCAGGGCCTGGAAGTAGTCGCCGCGGACCGTGATGGTCCCGACCGGGGCGGCGCGGGCCGGGCGGGTCACGTCCCAGATGGTGACCTGGCCGTTGCCGTTGGCCAGGGCCAGCAGGTGTCCGTCCGGGGAGAACGCGATGTCGGCGTGGGTCACCGGGCCGACGTGGGCGGCCAGCACGGTCAGCAACCGCGGCCGGGCCGGGCGGGCAACATCCCACAGG
>Ga0335081_10021836_pt1 | contig 10356 bp, 9 predicted proteins | sample Lox_Sample_35_FD_206713 | JGI IMG/M metagenome (GOLD analysis project Ga0335081, IMG submission 206713) | Soil microbial communities from Loxahatchee National Wildlife Refuge, Florida, United States - Lox_Sample_3.5 | ecosystem: Environmental > Terrestrial > Soil > Wetlands | place: USA: Florida...
ATTGCTACCTCGGTCGTCCTCGTGATCCTGTCCGAGGTGTTCATGGGCTGGACCTTCGCGATCCTGTCTGGCGCCGCCTCGACCTCCTTGCAGAATGTCTTCTCGTCCCTCTTGGAATCCATGAGTTCCTATTGGTTCATCTTCACGATGGCTTCCGAGATGGCCGTCACGCTCGTCCTCGTGGGCAATAAGTTCCCCAGCGGCTTCCGCTGGCTCGTCGCAATCCAGACTGCCATAATGGTCCTTTCTCCTACCGCGATCAGCGATTCCGCTTGGGTCCGTTGGACGCTCTGGGGCAACAGCGCCGTGATGATAGCCGCAATCATCTTCATCTTCGAGTACATCTACAAGAATAGAACGATAGCGGCGGGCGCGCTGAGCTACCTCCTCCGTCTGACGGGCGCGTACGCTCTGATGATGGCCGGGACGTTCGTGTGGCTCCTCTATGGCGACGTCACCCTGTTCGTTCTGTCGATCGTCGCAGAGATGGTCATCTACTTCACAATCGTCCTGGACGACAGGAGACTCACCTCGCCGCCCCTCCGCGGGTGGCTGACGATGCCATCCTGGGCCTTCGCCCTTCTCGCCTCGGTCTTCTTCGCTGAGTTCTTCATGGGCGGGGTGCTCGATATCCAGGCGAACGGGACGTCCTACTTCACCGGGCTGCCGTTCGCCTCCCTTGCGGGCCCGGCCTTAACCGTCGTCGGCGCGGCATTCTATGACTTCATCGTCTTCGTGAGCAGCATCACGGCTTCCTTCCTCTTCCTCGCCATGATGGGGATAGAGATGGGCGCCCTCGTGGTCTTCAAGATCAGGTACGCCAGGGAGGCGGAGACGAAGATCAGGCTCGTGCTCGTCATAGCCGCATACGCGATCTACAGCCTCTTCCTCCCGGTCTTCGTCCTCTCGGCCTCGCTTCCGAACATACCGTGGATCGGGTGGAGCATGGGCCTGGGCACGGCGGGTGCGCTCGCGCCTGCGGTCATACTGGCGCTCCTGGCGACATACCTGATCTCTGGGGGGCTTTCGTTCTTCTTCGGCTCCAGGCAAGTCTGCTCCCTGTTCTGCACGGCCGCGCTGATGTATCAGGGGACGACCATCGACGCTATGAGCTCCTTCAACAGGACCTCCGGGTTCGGCCGGAAGTACCTGACTAGCAGAATCCCCTCGGCCTACAAGGTGGTGGTCACGCTGGTCTGGGGCTCCCTTCTGGTGGCGGCAGGTGTTTCATACCTGACTTCCGTGGGGATCCTGAACGTTACGATCTTCGGCGCCGACACTGGGTACTTTCTCTACGCATTCTACTTCAGCTTCCTCTGGTACGTGGTGTGGATAATCACCCCGTTCGTCGGGACCTACGGGTGCTCTACCACGGGGGTGTGCGGCTGGGGGGCGTTCAACCAGCTCATTTCCCGCATCGGGCTCTTCAGGCTGAAGGCAATGGACAGCGACGTGTGTGCGAAGTGCGAAACGAAGGACTGCGCCAAGGTCTGCCCCGTGGGCTTGACGGACCTACCCGGATCGTTCATCGACAAGGGAGAGTTCAGGAGCTACAAGTGCATAGGAGTCGGCGACTGCGTCTCCGCCTGCCCGTACGAGAACATCTCTTTCTTCGATGTGAGGAACTGGGTTCGCGCGAAGCTCAACAGGCCGCTCCCGCAGCTCGCAAAGCACAGCCCGGTCGCTTCCGAGAGCCCGCTAGACTTTAGGGGTCATAGAGAGGACCAGAATTCAGCCTAGGTGGACTTTAGGCCGGCGGTAATATTCTCCACGGAGCGCAGGTTGAGGTAGAGCAGAACCATCGCGACGCAGGGAAGCAGGAAGTAGGTGGCATAGTAGATCCAGGGCGAGGAAGTCAAGACCGACCCCGCCGGCGAGGCCAGACTCAGGAGCCCGGCCACGGAGATGCAGCAGGAAGCGCCGAGCACGATCCCTAGGGCGGGAAGCACTACGAAAGTCCTTGCCATCCTTCTCGCCGTGCGGAGTGCGCCGAGTTCTTTCGTCTTGCCCAAGTTGGCTACAACGAGAATTGCGATGACCAGCGCAACCGATACGCTGTAGAAACTGAGCGCCGCGGAGAACACTGGCGGCGCAGTAATCGAAATCGTCGGATTGTACGCGAGATCGAAGGCCGCGCTCGTCAGAGACGGCGGGAGGAAAACGTTGGTGGTGATGAATAGGCCGGGAGTTGCGGCAAAGATGCTTGACCCGTAGATCGACGCCAGTATCGCCTCCAACAGGAAGCCATAGAGGAGCAGGTGAATCGCCATGTAGAGCGCGAAGACCGCCATCCCGAAAGTCGTACGGACGTACTTGGAGAATGTCCGAGCCGCTCCGTGAAGTGGTCTCTCGAGTAGGAGGTAAACGACGGCGAACCAGAACATTGCCGTACCCGCGAATTCGATGACGTTGAGGGATACTGTCCCCAGCACGTAACCGAAGTAGGCCAGCACTATCCCCAGACAGGCGAGGACGAGGGCTGAAAGGATGGGCAAGCTACTCTTCTGCCTCTCGGCCGGCTTCGTCGCATCCATGTGGTTTGAAACCTCCCCCGAGGAGACATAAGCATTTGCGCAGCTTGGGTCTGGCGGGCCGGGCGGGATTCAGGCGGTGACCACTCTTGGCTTTGTTCTTGAGAGTCTCTTCTCCTCATCGCTCAGGAAGTCATAGAAAGGCAGCCACCCCTCAGGCTCGACCAGGAATTCCCGGCCCTTCGTGATATTGATGATGAACTTATCCTCAGTGTCGCTCGAGTTAAACGCCTCTCTGAACAATGGGAAGGAAGCCCAGTCTCGCTCCAAGATGGGTTTTCAATTGAAGAATCCTCTACCACTGCCAGAAATGTTATGGGAGAAGGGGCTCCGCCGCGGGCACAAGTCTAGGGCAACATGGACCCTTGGCGTGTCATGGGTCGAGGCTCGCTTTTTGACCATGTACGCGTGCCTGTTCCCGTCGGGCCCGTTTCATCATGCTAACTCACGTCGGGCTTAATAATTCGAGCAATCCAGAAGGGCGGCATGCCAACAGATCAGAAGGTCAAGTACTATCCCGAGTATTGGGCCGGGAAGAGACTCTCATATCCCAACGTGCCCGCGGAGTCGCCGAAATTCGCGCGAAGCATTGTGGTCGGCAACCTGGTGTTCATCTCAGGGTGTCAGGGCCAGAACGACCAGACGATGAAGGTCGAAAGCAATGTCTTCGAAGTTCAGATGACCGTCGCCTTGGAGAAGGTCAGGAAGTCCATGGAGGAGGTCGGGAGCTCCATGAACAACGTGATTAAGACGCTGTACATGCTCAAGCGCCTGGAGGACTACCCGCGGATGCGGAAGACAGAGCTGGAGTACTATCAGAAGCACGCGCCGCTCCTGGTCGAATACCCCCCGGCGAGCACTTTCCTCCAGGTGGCGTCTCTGGCGAAGCCCGAGTTCCTGGTGGAAGTAGACGTAATCGGTGTGGTCTCGAGAGACTAGTCGCAACCCCAACGGAGAGGCGGCGGGACCACTCCCCCTGGAGGGTCAAATCCATTTGGTCAGGGCCATCCCGGGGACTCCTCCCAAGACCGGAGGTTCCCTCATGACCCACCCGCCTCATGAAAGGCCTTCGAACAGATCCGTGGGCATGAGCGTGAACGATTTCGGCGCATCGCTTTTATCTCTCGAATGGGATTGAGGGAGAACATGAAAGGATACTTCACCGATCTTGAAGAGGCGACTCTGAAGAACGACGACTTCCGCCGGGTGCTCTACACAGGCAAGAACAGCCAGCTGGTTCTGATGTGCCTCGGGCCCGGTGAAGAGATAGGCCTGGAGAAGCACGACGCCGTGGACCAGTTCTTCCGCTTTGAAAAGGGAGAAGGCGCGGTAGTAGTCGATGGCAACAGGTACAGGGTCAAGGACGGGAGCGGAGTCGTAGTTCCTTCAGGGGCCATGCACAACGTCATCAACACCTCGAAGAAGTCGGTGCTCAAGCTATACACGATATATTCGCCCCCGGAACATGTTGACAAGACAGTCAGACACACGAAGGCGGACGCAGAAGCCAGACCCGAAGAGTACGACGGCAAGCCGACAGAGAAGTAGGTTCGGGTTCGCACAAAGCGAGGCCTCCCCGCGCCAAGGTAGAAGACGGACGCCAGGCCGCCCGCAACGCCCTGCGCGGGAATCTACGTGGGCACGTGCAGAGCCAACCTTCTAGGGTGCATCGGTCTAATCCTCCGGAAACCAAATCTGACAAACAGATAGGATGCGAAGGCGAACGTGGTTATGAAGAAGCTCACCGGTGGGGCCTCGTAGAATGCTACGAACAGCCCGAGCCAGGTCGATGCGAGCGAGATGAGCACGGAGTAGGCGATCACCTGCCTCGGAGTGCTTGCCAGGTACTGCGCGGTGGCCGCGGGCGTCACCATCAGAGAGAAGATGAGCAGCACGCCTGTGAATTGGATCGAGATTGATACGGCCACGGCGACGATAACCATGAATGCGATCCCGAGCGGCATGACCGGGACGCCCTTGGCCTCGGCGACCTCCTCGTCCAAGGAGGAGAACAGGAGTGGGCGATAGAGGACCGCGATGAAGGCCAAGATCAGTATGCCCGAAATCAGCGTGAGCACTACGTCTCCTGGGTTGATCCCGAGGATTTCGCCGAAGAGAATCGAGTAGGTCTCCGTGGCATAGCCCGGATATAGGCTGATGAAGAGCAGCCCGAGCCCCAGCGTGAATGCCAGCACTATCCCGATGTGCACGTCCCGGTAGGTCGCACGTCGCCCGAGGAGACCTATGGCCAGGCCACCCAGCACGGAGCCGAGCAGCAGGCCTGCGATGGGCGGGAAGGCGATGCCCGTGACGCTGCTGAGCAGCACGGCCCCAGCCGCCCCCGAGAACCCGATTTCAGAGAACGCGTGTGCCACGAAGGTGGACCGGCGTAGGACGACGAAGTAGCCCGTGAAGCCGGCGATTATGGCCACCACCGTCCCAGAAGCGTAGGCGTCTCGCATGAATTCCAGGCTCAGGATTTGCTGTATGTCGACCAAGATGTTGGGGCTGAATCCCATCCTAGTCGTCTCCGTGGTAACCTTCGATACCGATTATCGCAACGTTGCCTCTGGAATCCCTAAGGACCTCTACACGGACTCCGTAAAGGGACGAGAGGCTCTCCGACGTTAGGACTTCGTCGGGTTTGCCGCTGGCCACCTTGCCGTTGGCGATGTAGATCACCCTGTCCAGAGAGGGCAAGAGGGGGTTGATGTTGTGTGCAATCAAGAGCGCGGTGACCCCCTGAGAGCGAACAACGTCGTCGATTAGGCGCACGAGGTCCCGTTCCCTCCTGATGTCCAGGTTCGAGAGCGGCTCATCGAGCAGGAGGATTTCGGGGTTGCTGACCAGAGCCTCCGCGAGGAAGACCCTCTGCAGCTCGCCCCCAGAAAGTTCTCCCAGGTGGCGGTGGGCAAGCTCTTCAGCGCCCACCCTGGCCAAGGCCGTCTGTGCGGCCGCGCGGTCCCTGTTGAAGACGCTGAAACCCCACCTGTTTCCAGAAACACCCAGCCGCACCAGTTCGAGGGACTCGATGTGAGACTCCTTGTCGATCAGGTGCTGTTGAGGCACGTAGCCGATGCGCGGATTGCCACGTCTGGGCACCGAGTCGAACATCCGGAGGGCGCCGCCGATGGGCACCTGTAAGCCGAGGAGGAGGCGGAAGAGGGTTGTCTTTCCGGCTCCGTTCGGGCCTATTACCGCGACGAATTCTCCGCGGTCAATTTTGAAGCTTGCGTCTCTCCAGATGATGTCCTGGCCGTAGCCGGCCACCAGGTTCTCCGCCAGCACCAGGGTGGGCGACCCTCGGTCGGCGAGAGGTTCTGTCTGGAGGTGGCTCATCTAACCCTGTCCCAGCACGTTGGCGTTGAGCGAATTCTGCAGAGCCAGGAGCTCGCTGTTCATCCAAACCGGAAAAGTGACGTCGGCCGGCTGAATCGTCTCCGTGACGCCAAGGATCGGAATCCCCTCCTTTGCGGCCAGGCTCTTCATGTTCTGCGTTAGAGGCGTCACGGTCTGCTCGTTGTAGACGAGCACCTTGACGTAGCTGCCGTTGTCGGCCTGGAGCTGCTGCTGGAACTGCACTACGCTCTGGGCGGGCGGATCGTTGCTTTCCGCGACCGCTTCCATGAAAGCCGGAGGAGAGACCAGATTGAGCCCGGTGGCGTTTGCCATATACTCGAATATGCTCTCCGTGGAAGCCACGTTCGTTCCCGCGAACTGTTGCTTGATTTCCACTTCGCGGCTCATGTAGGTCCAGAGTGAGGCGTTGAGCGCGGCATACTGCTGTTTGTAGTATGTCGCCCCCTCCGGGTCTATCGAAACTAGGTCCTTGTACATGGCTCCGACCGTGATGTTCACGTAGTAGGGACTGTACCAGAAGTGTGGGTTTACGCCCGTTTGCAGACCGAGGAGCTGCTGCACGTTCAGAACCGCCTGATTCGGGTTGTTGTCTGCAGAGATGAGAAGGAGCGCCCATTGGTCGTACCCGGCTCCGTTCACGATCACAAGATTGGCACCTGCGATGGCCTGGGCGTCCGCGGCGCTGCTCTCGTATTCATGTGGATCGGCGTTAGGATTGGTGACGATGCTCAGCACGTGGACGCGGGTCCCACCCAGGAGAGTCATCAGACTTCCCCAGAAGTTCTCGGCGGCCACCACCTGAACCACCTTGTTAGAGTTGGTCGTTTGAGACGTGGTAGGGCTGCCGTTCAGCAGAGTTGAGCTCGCGTAGACTCCCGCTAGGACAACGACCACGACAAGAGCAACCGCCACCAGCGCCGTTGTCACCTTCATCTTCGAACCACCCGGTCTGCTCCGGCAACTGGGCCGAGACTAGTCATATCGGTCACCTGCGGGAATCGGCCTGTCGTGAGGGCACCTCTTTGGGTGGTTCAACCGGGCGCAGAGAGCGTCGGCGCCCCGGATATCGACGTGCTTGTCGACTGAGGACGAAATCCTGTGCGCATCCTCGAGCGACATCCCCGTCCTGAAGAGCAGGATCTCAAACAGCCTATGGACTCTCACGAGCCCGTCCACGTGTCGGATCCCGTCCGCGGAAAGCCTGTAACCCGTGGTTCCCTTGTCTACGAGCTTCGCTTTCGCCAGCTTCTCGAGGTACTCGACGGCGGTCGGAGGTGAGACCCGCATCTGTGCCGCCACGTCCTTCACTCGCGCGGCCCATCCGCCCGAGGTCAGCTCCTCCACGGCGAGCAGGCAGTCACTCTCTCTTGCGGTGAGGTCATAGTTCGTTAGGGACAACCTAATAGGGTTAGGTTAACCCGAATATAAATGTTCCCAGCTGTGAGCCCAGTTGCCATCCGAGGGCGCATGTTCCCTGGACGAACTGACTGTCGTCTCTAGACGACCTGCACTTCGAACGCCAACTTGTTCAGGAAGCGCGGGCCTCTGTCTTCCACGACTACGGTCCCTCCCAAGAGTATCCGGTGATCACCGAGACAGACGCAGGGCTCCACTTCGAAGACCATGTTCTTCTTCAGGGTGATTTCTGCGCCTCTGACCATCTGGAAGTAGGACGTCGAGCTGCTTCCTCCGACCGATTGGCCCAGTCTCCCCGTCGAGTAGTCTGCCGAGTGTGGCGTTCTGAGGATCTGGGGGTTCATGCTGTGAAGCATGGGACCCGGGTGCCAAGCGCGGGCGCGCTGTAGCGGAGCTTCCACGGCGTCCGCCACCTCTTGGAACTTCACTCCTGGGTGGAGCGTCCTCCTGGCAGCTTCGACGACCTCTTGGGCGATTTCTGAGCACCTCGTGTGCAGATCATCGACGGGCTTCAGGGCGACGCACAGCTGTACCTGCGCGTGGTACCTGGCATAGCACACGTCCATCTCGGTCGTGATTATCTCCCCAGGATGGAGGGTCTTCGGAGTCGACCCCGAGGCCAGCCACTCGGGCTCGAATTGGACCAGGGTGGTCTTGCCCATGCCGCTCAGGTACATCTGCAGCTGGGCGTTCTCTTCGATCACAGGTCGCACGAACGCTTTGTAGAGCTCGTCCTCTCGGACTCCCGGCTTTGCCGCGGTCACGAACGCCTCGCATCCCCGCTCCGTTATCATTGCGACCCGCTCGACGAGCCTCATTTCTTCCTCGCTCTTCTGCAGGGTGAGTTCCGTCAGCCACCAGGTCGCGTCCTCGAAGGCCGTGCCAGGCAAGGCCCCCAAGACGCCCGTCCACGTTGTGTACGGGATTGTGCCCTGAGTGGCCATTCCCTGAGGGGCCACCCCCACGACGCCGACCTTGCCCGATGATGCTCTGGCCTCCTTGAGTCGGTTCACGATCGCTTCCGAGAAGATCGGGCCGGCCCGATGGTCCGCGACCCAGGGGTCAGTCCGGTCGCGGTATTGGCTTTGGGTCAGGAGCATGATGCAGGTCGGGTCCCCGTCGACTGGGAAGATCACGAATTGCACCCGCGAATCGTTGGCGAGCCACTCGGTGTAGTTCGCGAACCCTCCCATGAGTCCGGAAACGACCAGGCAGGACAGGCCTCTTCTGCGCATCTCGTCTCGGACAAGCTTCCATCTGCGATCGCGTTCACTCAAGGACAGGGGGGACAATGAGAATCGGTTTCGTTTCCCGCTCTTCATCGTATATAAGAAATTGGAAGATTTATGTGAGAGGGCGGGCCGTCGCAACTCAGGTTTGTCCCAGCGAGACAAGGCCGAGCTCTTCCGATCGCTCCACCAAGGGAGGGACGTTCTGGTACTTCCGAACGCCTGGGACGTCCCAAGCGCGCGGGTCTTCGAAGAAGCCGGTTTCCCGGCCGTGGCGACCTCGAGCGCCGGGATGATGGTTTCGCTCGGCTATCCAGACGGGGAGACGATCAGCAAGCCGGATTACGTCTCCGCTCTGGCGAGGATCTCTCGGGTGCTGACGGTGCCTCTGAGTGCTGACGTCGTCGCGGGGTTCGGCGAGTCTCCGGCCGAGGTGGTATCGATGGTGAGGAGCGTGCTGAAGGTTGGGGCCGTCGGCATCAACATAGAAGACCTCGCTCACGCAGAGAAGAAACTGTTTCCGTTGGAGAAACAGGTGGAGAAGCTGAAAGCCCTCAAACGACTGGCTGAGTCGGTGCGCGTCCCCTTCGTTATCAACGCGAGGACGGATGCGCTGCGAAACTTCCCCGGCGATCCTTCTGCCCGGATGTCCGAGGCTCTCAGAAGAGCCGTGGCATTCAGGGACGCAGGCGCGGACTGCGTCTATCCCATGGGACTGACGCTCCCGGATCAGATTTCCGCGTTCGTCAAGGCCGTGGGCTGCCCTGTCAATGTCATGGTGAGGAAGGGCCTGCCATCGGTATCAGAGCTTCAAAGACTGGGCGTGAAGCGCGTGAGTTTCGGCCCGAGCGCATCCTACGCTGCGATGGGCTTGCTCAGAAGGGCGGCGAGAGAGGTGCTTGACAAGGGGACGTACACCGGCCTGGTCGAGGGAGCGATTTCCTTCGACGAGCTGAACAGCCTCGCCCTGCGGGAGCCCGGATAGCCGGTACCGACAGGCGGGTCCCCCGAGGACGAGCCGTCGGGGCGTCGGCCCGCTGCCCGGCTGCAAGGCGCGGGCATCGGTCAGGGCATCAGAATCCCATCGGCAGGCCGTCCCCGCGTACGTCGCATACGGCCTTCTTGGACTCGGCGAGGACCTCGGCTCCTTGGCAGACACCCGTCGGGCCGGGGTGAGTTAGGCGCTGTATCTCATACTGAAGGCCTCCCAGGTCGCCGTATCCTCCCTCCACCAGCATGGATCCCTTGCCGCTGCGCAGGAACCGCGCGTGGTCGATCGCCTGTTCGAGGGTCATCGAGTAGTCTACAAGGTTGGTGACAAAGAGCGTGTGCTGCATGGGCCTGAAGTCTCCGCCGCTGCATCCGATTGCCACCTTCGGCTCGCCACCGCGCGCGAGTAGCATCGACGAGAGCGTGTGGAGCGGACGCTTCCTGGGCTCCAGGGCATTCGGGCCACTCGTGCTGAAACCGGACGCCCTGTTGTTCAGCATGATCCCGCAGCCGTCGACGAAGACGCGAGAGCCGAAGTGATGGAAGAGGCTTTGAATCGCCGAGACCACGTTGCCCTCGCTGTCCACGATCGAATAGGCCGTAGTGTCTCCGGTCTTCACCTCGGTCCCGCCAGGCTTCGCCTCTTCGGCATCGAGCCGCATGAAACGGCCCAGGTCTATCTCGCTGAAGCGCGGGTCGCCGAGAGCCTCGTCTCTCCTCCTGTAGGCCAGCTCCGCGGCTTTCATGGTGAGGTTCACCCTCTCCCAGGATAGAGGCTTGGTCTTGCTCATGTCTCTCTGCGAAAGGTAGTTCAGCATCAGAAGGCAAGC
>Ga0335081_10021837_pt1 | contig 10356 bp, 7 predicted proteins | sample Lox_Sample_35_FD_206713 | JGI IMG/M metagenome (GOLD analysis project Ga0335081, IMG submission 206713) | Soil microbial communities from Loxahatchee National Wildlife Refuge, Florida, United States - Lox_Sample_3.5 | ecosystem: Environmental > Terrestrial > Soil > Wetlands | place: USA: Florida...
GACTCGTGTGGCTGCTTGCCAGCCAACTATACGGTTTGCGTGTTACGCGGCCGAGTGACGCGGCCACATGTCGCAAGCCGACTTATCGTTCTGTCCGCGACGCACCGTAATACGGGCGTGATATCCACGCTTCGCCATAGCACACCGTACGCTGGCGAAGGTGGGGCGGATAATGCCTGCTCCTTCAGACCGCAACGCGGCAGTATGGGGCCTACCTGCTGTGCTACCGTCGCGTGGAGAACAAACTGTCCGATGCGAAGTCGTCGGCGCGAAGCTGGGGCCGGTAGCGGGAGAGCGAGAGAGTCTGGATGAACTCGTCCGGCGAACGGAGCGCATGCTCCAGGTCGCCACGTTTCATGAGGGACAGAAAGAGTGCTGCTGAGCGTGCCTGACAGTTGATAGATCGATGTGGGTTGAACTCGACGTCCGTGAATCCGGCGTACTTGTACAGGCTTGTCGCCCATTCTCGGTGTTCCCAGAGGAACGAGCAGTACAGCCAATCGTAGAAAGCGGTCTTTGGTTCCAGCGGGAATTCAATGCCCTCGAAGCAGAAGCCCGTCAGCCGTCCGGATTCCTGCAGGCGTGGGTCGCGCTTCGCTTGCCCGATCTCCGTATCGCCTTTCTGGTAGAGGTCGGCGAATGGCCCGCCGTGCTCGAAGACCTTGCTGCCCTGGAACGCGAGCTCCAACTTGATCCTGCCGTAACCCTTGGTGGGCACTGTCATGTGGAACGCGCTCATGTGCCGGCCGGTCTTCAGGGATGACTTGCTGGAGATCTCCAGGAGCGGCGTGAGGCCGCGGGCTGCTGCCGCTTCGTGGAGCGCAGCGATGTTCTTTTCCTTCTGCACCTGCGCGAAGCCCGAGTGCCACTTGAGCGGGAGAAATACTTCTCGTACGAGCTCCGGGCTTTCAGGTGCCGGGATGAAGACGGGACGCTCAGCCATCAGGGTTTGGGCAGCCTCTCCTTAAAGTATTCCAGTGGGATGTGGTCCGGCACAAGGATCTCGCACTTTTCCACGGCCTTGCGGCGCGCGTAATTGTCTCCGACCTTCCAGTCCAGATAGTCGTAGAGGGCGACGTGGTCGAAGTTCTCTCGCGCGTATGTGATCGCGTGCAGGGTCGCGCCGGACTTGTTCGCGACCTCTTCGCAGTACCGCACGCCATTGAGCTCGAACACAGCCTCAGGGTCATCGATGTAGATCCATTGCAGTTTCTCGATGCGGCCGTCGTTCTTGGCGATGTGCGCCATCGGGTGCTCCATCGTGAAACAGAGGTGTACGTACTGGTCCATGCCGAACATCTCGTCAGCATCAAGGCTGTGCTGATTCCCACCAGGATGGAAGTCCACGCCCATTTCGCGTAGCTTCGCGGTAGACCATAGCCCGTTCAACTCCCAGATAGACGGGATGTTTCGGGTGTCGGTGAAGTGGTACAGCCAAGTTGTGCGGCGCAGACAATCGGTGGCCATGACCGGGTATATTCTAGCGACTCGCTACACGGTTCCGAGCATGAAATACCGACCTTTTATGGCATTTTCTGAAGAATTCGATCAACTCCGAACTCCACCACTTGCTTGACGCCGATCTTCTCCAGGTATGCACCGATGCTCTTGCGCTCGTGGCTCGTGGTGATGATGATCTGGCAGTTCTTCTCCCCTTGCGCGTGGCGAAGCATCTCACGGAACGCATTCTCGTCGACAGACTGCTGCTGGGGCTCGTCAAAGATCAGCAGTCCAGGATGATTTCCCGTTGGTCGCGTGCCGACTTCGAGCAGCGCGAGCAAGTAGGCCCAGTGCAGCCGGATGAGATCGCTGGCAGAGACGTCCGCGCTCAGATTCACGCCGGCAACTTCCGGCTCGTAGTTTGCTGGTGAAATTTGCACCTCGCTGACCGCGAGGCTGCCCATCTTGTATTGCGTCAACTGCTGCTGAAAAGACTTCTGGAGCAGGCTGATCTTCGCTTCATCACTCTCCGAGAGGGCTCCCTTGGGAAGTCTCTTCAGGCGGTCCTGAATGTCAAGCCATTCGGTCGCGAGTTGGGCGAGCTCCGCGATGTGCTCCTCGAACACCTCTTGCTGCGTGGCCACGTGGCCGATTCTTTCCTGAAGCCGGATACGCTCAGATATCGCCTCAATGGATGGCGCACTGGACGCGGACACGAGCGTGTCGCGGATGTCTCTGATACGCTCCCGCAGTTCCGCCACCTGGCCCCGTTGCGCACGCAGCTCGTTCTCCGCGGTCTGAGCGGAGTGGAGGGCATTGCTGTGGACGGCCGTGAAGAGCTGAATCTGCTCTTCGTAGAAGCTCACGTTCTGGTCCACCGTCATCGGAACAGCTTTGTTGCCGGTGTCGAGCAGCGAATCTGCGAGTTCTTGATGGCAGGTCGGACAGTGCCCGTTGACGACCTCGGGGCCGTCGCTCGACCCCATGCGCCGGACCTTTCTTAAGTCTTTGTACTTGCGGAGGTCGTCGTTGATGGTATCGAGGCGCTGCTGGAGTGATTCTGCCTCCGCACTATCCGCCTCGAACTTCTCATAGAGTGCCGCAATGGTCCGTTCCCGTGATGCCAGGTCCGCCTCCAGTTTGGCAAGTTCAGCCCGGATCTTCGGCTCGGCTTTTTCGGCTGAGGGAACCTCGATGTTCTGCAGCTCCGTGAAGCGCCCTTTGAGGCCGTTCAGGTATTCCACGATCGGGACCCACTTGGACTCGCGCATGACTGAAAGGGTCGGTGGAACCTCGGGTGGCCAGGACGCTATCGGCTCGACAGGGATGCCGCGGACGATACCTGCAATCGCTGACCCTGATCGTTCGGCCTGGGTTCTCGCGTTCGCCCACTCTCTTCGCAGGCGCTTGATTTCTTCGTTCACTGCCGCGCGCTCAATGGCGACCGCGTACGCTTCAAGGCCGAGAATGAATTCCACCGTCCTGCGCCCCACGTCACGAATCCCGAGCCATGTGGGGTACCTGGCAGGAAGCCTCCCCCAGCCGAGCTTCTGTTCTACGTACAGCAGTGGAAAGATCGTTTCGAGGTAGAGGGGGCAGTCGGGCTCGTTGAAACGGGGTGCCATCGGGAGATCCCAACCGATGAAGTCCTTCAGGCGACGGTGGAAGCCGAGTTCGTTAGTGGCAGCGCCGCCTTCTCGGACGTAGTAATCGCGCGCAGTGCTCAGCGCTTCCTTCTTGGTGATGGCACGGCCTTCGTAGACCGTCATGAGGTGCTTGTTGCGGTCCCCAGCAATCGCTCGCTGCACCGTCAGGAATTGCTTCTTGCCGTTCTCAATTTCCAGGGAGACCATCGAGTCGATGACCTTGGCTTTGGCCTCCTTGGTGCCATCGTTGTATTCCAGATAGTCGGTCAACGCGTGGGCCAGCGGCACGGCGTGTGACGGCCCCTGCATCCCCTCCATGCCGAGGGCGTACATGATGGACTGGACCAACTGTGACTTGCCGGCATAGTTCTCTGCACGAATGACGTTCAATCCATCAGCGAAATCCTGTCGTACCCCGAACAGCCCTTTGTCGGTGTTGATGTGGACCAGGAGGTGCCGTACGCGAAGCATAATGTTCAGATAGGCCGCACCGTGATCATTTCCATGGCGAACGCCTCAGTGACGTCTTTGCCGATGCGCTTTAGGAACTCCCGTTCCTGGTACATGACGGACTCATCTTTGGTGATGTCTGCAATCCATCGCTTGCCTTTCGCCGTAATCTGCAGCCGGTTCTCGCCGACCCAATCCACGAACTTCTCGCCCACCGCGAGGTTGATAGCTCGGCCGAGCGCCGGTTCGAACCGGAACTGGAAACTGAAAAGCGGCTGCTGGTGTTCACGGACCTGCTCAAACTCCGCTCTGTTCCTTGGCGAACGGAGTGCCCAGTTCAGTATATGCAGTCGCCGCAGCGAGCTTTTCCCGCCTCGCGAGCTGAGCTCCAGGATCAGCAGTAGCGAGGCCATTTTCCAGTCGGGACGGAGTTCCGCAGCGATCGCCATCGGCCGTCGTGTGAACCGGAAGGAGTGGGCCCTTTCGAGGGTGAGTGCCTTCTCGTCCGCCATTTTTACTCAACCTCCAGAGGACAGCGGAGCAGCCAATCCGATACTGCTTCACGTGCGAGGACGTCAACCGCTCGGGGACTGATGCCGGGAACGCCCCGGAGCTCGACCTTGTACTGGTTCAGGGTTTCGTCAAAAAATTTGCCAGGAACCAACGTGTTCGTAGCGCTCGCGGTTAACAGTTCGCCCTCGCGGTCAATTTTCTTCTTGATGACCTCTTCGTACACCTCAGGAACGTCTTGCTGCAATTGGCTCAGAATGACTGAGCCGGACGTGTAGTCCTTGACCATCTGATTGAGGAATCCTTGATGTGCCTTTGCTGACTTCCCCTTTACGATGATGTTCGCCTTCCGAGTCAAGTTGCTGACGAGTTCCAAGCCTTTGTTCTGTTCCATCCACGTTGCGGCGGTCGGCACGGTGTCAGGGAGCGTCTTCACGTCGAACTGATAGAGGTCGTGTTTCGCCAGGATCCTCATTTCCACGACGAACTCCTCCCCGGTGATCACGGCGATGCGGAAGTCGGGTTTCGTGTGCTTTGGTTTCCGCGCCCGGACCTCGCCTTCTTTCTTGCGCGCGTGCTTAAGGAGATCCTTATCATTCCAGAATGGCAGGACGAAGTTCCAGATGCCGATACGGATGTCGCCCAGGATCTTCAGCAACTCCGCTTCGTTCCGCAGCAGCTTGCTGATGTCGAGCGTCATTTTGTTCTTCTGGTGTTCGAGGAGGACGCTGAAGTCGGTCCAGTTTTGGCACGCATAGCACTGGTAGGCGGTGCCATCAACGGCGAATCCTTCGATGCCGTAGTCGCCTTTGATCTCGTCTGCTATATGCTGGTAACTGCCGACAGGCTGCGCATAGCGCAGTTTCAGCACGCTCTGAATGTGGCGCTCCCAGTCGTTTGGGTCCCACGGCGAAACGTCGCCCGGCATATTCCCCCTACCAAAAACCTTGAGAGTTACAACCTTCTATCGGCAGACCGTCGTAATCACTGCTCCTTGATAGGTGCTGCCTGGTCGCAGCCGAACAAATCCAGAGTGTCTGGTCCTCTGCTGGCGAAGACTGCTTTCGACGCAGGATGACACCCGGCGCCAGTAACTCCCCCGCAATTTGGCAACGTACGAAAACGTTCAGTTTCGCAGGGCTAATGCAGAACTCTAACACAATGAACGGGTAATCGGCCACCTATTCGGCGGCTGTCATGCGCCGGAAGCTGGTCCGAGGAAGATGCTTTTTTGGAAGTCCGGCCGGTGTAGGACGTGGCGGCGCGTCGTGGCCATTGCGCGATTCGTTAGGCGCTCGCCGTTGTGCGTGAGCTACCGGTTGCCCCGGCGATTGTTCTGCTTTGGCACCCGTTCGCCACGGCCCAGGCGCAGAACGATGCGCGGTGGGCAAGCCACTTTTTGCAGACGGTGACGCCGCGTGGTCGTAGAACCGGTATCCGGCGCACTTCGGGTCGTGGCCGCCCGACTCCATGGCGTCGAAGACTTCACGAGGCTGGTATTCGCGAAGCCCTGCCCGGCGCGTCGCTTGTTGGCCTTGATGCGGCGGAGTATGCCTTCGTCTGACCGGATAATGAACGCTTCGCAGGCAGGTGCTCTTCGGGGAGAACACGGCATGAACAACTACTTAAACCTATGATGGTGGTCAGCACGTTGCGCGCTGGTGTCTCGTTCCGGAAATGGTAGTGTGCCGGATGTGTGTAGCGGCAAGCTCCGCCACGCCCTTTTCCCAGCTTGCGGCATAGCCCCCAATAAACCCCCTAATATCAGGGGATCTCCACACGGATGTATACTCGGCTACGCTTCCTTCAGCTCCCGCCCGGAATTGCGGCCGGCGCGGCTCACCGGGAAAGTGCGCACAAACGTCGGTCAATGATGGCCGCTGCTTTTCGAAGCGTCCGCTCGATGTATTCGGCTTGTCGCTTCTCGTTGCCCTTGTGGGTCAGGTCGCGGCTGCGAATGGCCGCATCGATCTGGCCATCAGGCACCCCGTGCCCGAGGGCATAAATGGCGTATGCAAGGTCAATGCGGGTGCCGTCGCCGGCGTACGTTGGATTCGCGCGAAAGCTGTCAATGCCTCGCAGTTCGCCCGAGGCTCTTCGGCGTGCCACTGCCGTCCGCCATTGTTCGCGCTCTCGGCGATCACGGTCGAGTTGCTGCTCTATCTTGGCGATGAATCGCTCAGCTTCCGGGTAGGATAGGCCGTTCGCCTGGCGCAACATGACGAACGGGAAGAGGCCGTCCGCCTCATATTTTTCCTTTCGATTGGTGAATCCGGCCAAGCGGCCGAAATGCCGCCAGTCGGCGGCGCCAAGATCGCCGTCATATTCCTGTGCCAGCGCACGGGCCGCCGCTGTGCCCAATTCCTTCGAAAGACGCCGAGAGTGTTTCAGCCAGGCCTGGAAATTCCCCGGCGAGGTCTCGACCACCAACGCCGGATGAAATCCCTCTACTTTCATGCGCTCAATCGATGCGGCCGTGAGGTCATCAATCAAGCTCAAATTGTGCTCGCCTCTTGGCCTGATGTAAATGTTTCGCCCGTTGCGGTTTTGAAAGCGCAACCATGGGATCGCCCTCAGGACAGCCTGCATTTCCCAGGTTCGTGGAATCATCGGAGGTTCACTGTTGCCAGCGCCCTCGGGCTTGTACAGCCCGATTTCGAATACGTCGCTGCCCATCGCGATGATCTGTCGCGTAACCGCCTCGTTGGTTCTGTCCACGTCTTGGCTCCGGCGTTTTCCTCGCAAGCAAAGGCTCTACCCGGTAGGTCGCGAATCTCGGTGCCGGTGACGCCGCCGCCGCCGCACTGCGCGAAAGAATGTGGAAACAATCTGAAACTGATGGGTGAGGAATCTTGCGCTAGTACCCATCCTGAAAGGTTTTGTGAACTTTCGCAGGATTCTGTGAAGCCTTCTGTCACGCTACGGGGTTTGAAGAACATACGGTTTAGATGGCGGTTTCAGTTCCGCCAAGTGGGAGAGGTATATCTTGAAAGGGGCGCGTAAATGGCGCTGGCTCGTTGTCGCTGCCAAGATGATGGCAGCCAGCTTGGTGGCCTGCACCTGCGGGCATGGGCAAACCCCGAGCGAACTCCTTTCCCAGGCGGATCGCCTTGCCGACCACGGGGACTGGTTTAGAGCCGCACCGCTCTATGCCAAGGCGGAGAAAGAGTTCCAGCGGTCGGGGGACCATCGAAATGAGCTGTACGCCAAGTTTGGCCGGCTTCACGGCGACACAGAAGCCGGTTTATACCGGGCCACCCGCGCGCAAGCGGTGCTCGACCTGACCGATCCGTTGGTGGAAGGTGACCCCCAGTTGAAAATCCGGGGATTGGCGCTGCTTGGCACCATCGACCTCAATCTGGACACGGCAGCGGCAGGGGACGACTGGAGGCAACTGCTTGCGGTGGCAACCGCCGCTGGTGATCGCAAATGGCAGAATCGCGCCAACGGCTATCTCGGATTGGTCGCAGGATTGAGCGGCAACATTGGCGCTGCGGGTGGTGCCCTCTATCAGGCCGTAATGAAAGCAGAGCAGTTGGGCGACGCCTCGGGCGAGATTTACTTTGCAACTTGGCTCGCCAACGGGATGGCCGTAAACAACATGGCGGACAGGGCCGTTCAGCTTCTGGACCGCGTCGAGGAACTGGCACGAAAGAGCGGCTTCAGCGAGATGCCTCTGCAATTCTCCATCGCCAAGGTCCGCGTGCTATTGCAGCTTCCTGAGCCCCAGAAGGCGCGGGGGCGCGAGGAAGGGAAGAAGCTGCTCGCCAGTACTTTAGAGTTGGCTCGAAGGAACCACGTGAGCGGAGCCGAAGCAGAGCTTATCAGCCAGGCTGGCCAACTGGCGATTGAAGAGCACGATTTCGCGGGCGCTGAACAGTCGTTCAAAGAAGTCGTGGAGATTTCGAAAGCATCGGATTTGCCGAGAGAGGAAGCTGACGGTCTCTTGCACCTGTCGCAGCTATACCGAAGCGAGGACGCGCCAGCAAAGGCCGTGCCGGTCATCGACGAAGGTATAGAAGTTCTCCGGCGAGTTGAAGAGGCTTACGATTTTCCGATGTATGTCGCTGAGAAGGCCGAGGTGGAGGCTGCCCTGGGATCGCTGGCCGCCGCCGATTCACTGTATGACCGCGCCACCGATCTGATTGACGGCCTACTCGTGAACGCGCAGACTTCGCGCATGAAGACTGAGATGATCGCTGCTTGGGGCGATATCTACGTTGCGCATTTCCGGCTCGCGTGGGATCGACTACATGATCCCGCAAAAGCGTTCCGCATCGTCGAAAGCGCCCGTGGGCGCGCACTCTTGGATTCGATCCGTTATGCTCGCCATTCGGGTCCGCTCGCGCAGGAGACGCGAGGCGAACAGGAGATCGCTCGGCTGCAAAGAGAACTTGTGCACGAAGATCTCTCCGCTGCTCAGCGACACAAGTTGTTGGACCAGCTCGATCATGCGTATTTCTGGATGGGTCCCGTCGAATTTGCCCAGAGCCGGAAAGAGATGGAGATGCTCCGGCGCCCGCCCGTGTCGTTGTCGGCAATTCGCCGCCAGTTGGCCGCTAACGAAAGCCTGATCGAATTCGTACTCGATGCGAAGAAGTCGTATGCTCTGGAGATTTCCCAGGCTGGGTTGAAAGTCCACGCGCTTCCGGGACGGCCGCAAATTGACGGGCTGGTCAGTCATTTTCTTTCTGCCATCAGGAACAAACAGGAATCAGGCGATCTGGCGAGGACGCTTTACAGTCGCGTACTGTCGTCGGCCATCGCGAAGCGCACGACGGCGATTGTCATTGTTCCTGATGGTTCTCTCAACCTGGTCCCATTCGAGGCGCTCCTGGATGAGAACGACGCTACGATAAATAAGCGGGTGACCATCGCGTCGGTTCCGTCCGCAACGATCTATTTCACTCTGAAGACTGCCGTAACGCAAACTACGGCAACAAAGCCATTCCTGGGAGTCGCCTTTAGTCCTGGATCATCCGCAGTGGTTCAGCTTGCTTCCAACCAGCGGGGTATTTTTGACTTGCAAAAATCGGAGTTGAAGCCGCTGCCGTTCGCGCGTGAAGAAATCGCAGAGGCGGCGAAAGCGCTTGGGAAAAACAGCGTGGAACTGGATGGCGTTGCTGCTTCCGAAGCGGCCCTCAAAGCTCTGGCGCTGGGCGAGTTCAAAATCATCCACATCGCCGCCCATGGTATCGGAAATGAAGCCGAGCCGGATCGGGCGGCGCTCCTCTTGGCTCCTGGCAATGATTCTGAAGACGGGCTGTGGCAGTCGCGCGAGATCCGCCAGACCAGGCTGAACGCCGATCTTGTCGTGCTGTCGGCTTGCGCTACCGGGACCGGCCGCCTTGAAGGTCAAGAAGGGATCATGAATCTCGCGCGGGCGTTCCTGATTGCGGGCGCCAAAAGCGTCGTGGCGAGCTTGTGGCAGGTGGATGATCGTTCCACCGCCACGCTAATGAGTTTTTTCTACGAGCACCTAGCTGCCGGTTTGGAGGTCCGCGAAGCCCTTCGCCAGGCGCAGCTCGATTTCACAAAAGAGTTTGGGGATAAAGCGCAGCCGTACTATTGGGCTGGCTTTGAGGTCATCGGAGATGGCACGCGGCAAATCAATTTCAAAACCAACAAACCTGAGCCTGGACCAGCGAAAGCACATATTCGATAACACTGTGGCCAAGGTAACGAAGCATTACTTCGATCCGAACTTCAACGGAACGGAATGGCCGAAGCGCGCCAGGGAATCCAGAGATGCCATTCTATCGGCCACCGGTCCCGATGAATTCGAGCTACGCATGCACGATCTGGTCCGCAGCCTCAAAAGCAGCCATACCGGATTCTTCCATCAGTCCGTGCGGCGGGTTCCCGGCAGGCTGGCGATTGGAGCTAGCTTCCGCAGAGCCGAAACGGAAGCGGGTCCACGCTGGGTCGCGCAGGATGTGCATGAAGGCGGCCCGGCTCATTCCGCCGGATTGAGGCCTTTGGATGAGCTGAAGTCGATCAACGGGACTCTCGTATATCCGCCTGAACAACCGACGTTCCCCATGGGAACTCAGGTAGATCTAGTGGTTCGGAGAGGTGCCGACGAAATCGCGTTGAGGATGAGCATCCCGGAGCCGCGCTCTCGCAAACAGCCGTATTCAGAACTCAAGGCCGTCGCGTGGGCGCGCATGCCGAACAGTGTAAGCTACCTCAAGGTCAGCATTCTTCCGGGCCAGGTAGGGCTGGACGTGTCGCGCGCTATTGATGCGGCGGTGGCCGAATTGAGATCCTGCGACCGGTTGATCTTGGATCTCCGCGGGCACCTCGGCGG
>Ga0335081_10021838_pt1 | contig 10356 bp, 10 predicted proteins | sample Lox_Sample_35_FD_206713 | JGI IMG/M metagenome (GOLD analysis project Ga0335081, IMG submission 206713) | Soil microbial communities from Loxahatchee National Wildlife Refuge, Florida, United States - Lox_Sample_3.5 | ecosystem: Environmental > Terrestrial > Soil > Wetlands | place: USA...
GCGCGCTGGCTGCCACGTTCGATGCCGTATCAGGCGATCCCGGCATCCTGCAGATGATTCCGCTGGGCGACATCCGCTAGCGCTGCGCGGTTCTGTCGGCTGCTCATGGTTGGCCACGGCGGTATGATGAGATCGGCGTGGCGGCGCCGGCTGACGACCGTGGGAGGGAAACGGTGAGGCGAGCACTTCTAGTCACGACGGTGGTAATGCTGCCGCTCTGCGGCTGCGGCTGGTTCGGACACAAGGACGCAGACCAGCCGCCGCCGGCACCCGGCCCGGCCCAGACCTCCGACGAAATCCTGCAGAAAGACTGCAACAACCCGCAGTGGAAGCAGCAGAACCTTGGCCTGTGGTACTCGGTCTGCCGCCAGCCGATGCGCTGGTAGCAGCGCTCTAGCGCCCGCGCGGGATCACCGGCAGCACGACGTGCGACGGGCGCGCGGCATCGACAAAGATCTGCGTTGTCGCGCGGCGCTTACGGTCCATCGAGCCTTCCGGCTCGCCCGAATTGGGGTTGATGTCGAAATGCGGAAAGTTGCTGCCGGCGAGGTCGAGGCGTAGCCGGTGGCCGCGCTTGAAGAGATTGGCACACGGAAACATCGCGACCGTGACGCCATAGATTCGACCCGGCTCGAGCAGGGTCGGCCGCTCCCAGGACTCGCGATAGCGCAGCCGCAAAAGCCCCTCGCACAAATTCATCGCGAACCCGTCGGGGTAATCCTCGCCCGGCGGATAGAGATCGATGAGCTTGGCATGGACATCCGCATCGAGCCCGTCGGTCGCGACCCACAGGTTCAGTTCGATCGGCCCGGCGATCTCCAAGTCCTGCGGCAAAGGCGGCGTCTGCAGCACCAGCACGTCCGCTCGTTCCGCGAGCGGCCCATGAGGCGGCTTGGCGCCAAATAGCTTCGGCCCGGTGCGCTGATCGTAGGCGCCGCCATACATCACCGGGCCGCCCGAGGAGAGCGCGCCGCCGATCGTCGGCACCGGGTTGTCGGGATCGGCGATGAGGCTGAGCGGCGCCCCACCCTCGCCCGGCCCTGCGATCAGCAGCGAGCGGCCGGGATGCAAATAGAACCGCGTGAATTCGGTCTGCGGCAGCGGCCAGGACTGGGCATCGCGCCAGAATCCGCCATGATCGAGCCGGCCCTCGGCGGTCCGCCGCCCCGAGCCGCCGCCCATCACAAAGATTCGCACTGCCGGCTCAGCGGCGACGCCGTTGTCGATACCCTTGACCCACTGGTCGAACCAGCGCCGACGCACGGCGAAGAAATCGTCGCCGAGATTGCCGTCGAGCGGCGCCGCGGCGCCGAACTCGACATCGCCGGCGAACGACAGCGAGCGGTCGCCATGCGTCCAAGGCCCCAGCACCAGCCGCACCGGCCCGCGCTCGCGGCCGGCAAGCCCGGCGTAATTCTCCATCGCGGTGCGTGCATAAGGGTCGTACCAGCCCGAGAGGTGCACCATCGGCACGTCGGCATAGCGTCCGTAATAGCCCTCGGCGTAAATCCCCGGCTGTTTCCAGAAATCGTCGAAATTCCCGTGCGACCACTGCTCGAACAGGTAATCCTCGTACTCGGGCGCGGCCCTCAAAGGCGAATCTCCCCTGCGCCACGGCATTCGCGCCATCCACCGCGCGATGTCCTCCGCTTCGAGCGCCGCTTTCACAGCGGGGTCTCGCGCATCGGCCAGGGCGTTGCGATAGGCCCAGGTTGCCTGCTTCAGGTCGAACGCCCCTCCGTGCCGGATGCCGCTGCGATAGGCGTTGGAGAAACCGCCGCAATCAAGGTATTGCGCGGCGAGGCCGGGTGGATCGAGGCAGCCCAGCGCCATCTGCGCATGCGCCGCGTAGGAGAGACCCATCGTCGCGATCCGGCCGGTGCACCAACTCTGCCGCACCAGCCAGTCGCAGGTATCGTAGCCGTCCGCCGCTTCGCTCAAGTATTTGGTGAAGCTGCCCTCGGACCGATAGCGCCCGCGGCAATCCTGATAGGCGACCGCGTATCCCGCATCGACGAAATACGCCGCTACCGCTTCGCGCGAGCGCGGCCGCAGATCGGCCGCGGTGATTTCGGAACGGCTCGGCGCCGATTTGTCGTAGGGCGTGCGTTCGAGGACGACCGGAAACGGGCCGGCGCCGTCAGGTCGGTAAACATCGCTCGCCAGGCGCACCCCGTCGCGCGCCGCAACCATGACATCGCGCTCGACGATCATCGCTGCACCGGGTTCATCCCGCGCCCTCCGCTTGCCGCCGCCCGGGTTTCAGGTTAAATCCTCGCCCTCGTTCGGCCAAATCCCATTGGCGTGGCGACGGGCGCGTAGCTCAGCGGGAGAGCACTACGTTGACATCGTAGGGGTCACAGGTTCAATCCCTGTCGCGCCCACCATGCTATATCGATAACTTATGGGCCACCCAAACTAACCTGAGATGGCAGTCGGAACATATCGGAAGCACCAGCACCAAACTCAACCCTGTTACGAGCCCGATACGGAGGATAGACGCGGCGCGTTAAACGGCCAAGAGCCGATCGAAGCGCGCCAGTTGTGAATCCGGGCCGGTCGGCAAGGTGTCTAAATGCCGCGGCGGTGAGCGCTGGTGGTTCACGCGCAGGCCCAGCCGGGATTTCTGTTCCACATGGAACGGAGCACGAGCCCAGGTATCGACGGATTATCTCCATTAGCCGTATCGGACTACCCCTCGTGGAGCACTTTCCGCAGCGCGTCCGCCGCATCGGAGTAGAACAGCACCTGCACCTTGGTGGCGACATCGTCGGATAGGTCTACGAGCTGCCGGCGGCAGGAGACCGGCATTAGGATTGTCGAGGCGCCCTTCGACAACGCATGCTCGACGACGTCGATTGGATTGTGAACCGGCTCGATCGAGCCGCCGAGATTGATACCGCCGACAATGGCCATTCCCCCCTTGAGAGGCCTTCCTAGCAGCGCAGACGATAAAGCGAGAAGGACCGGCACACCGGTGTGATCAGCCAGTTTAGCTGCATCGAACGAGCGCAACTGCACCGTAAACTCATGCTCCCGCGGATTACGGTCACCCGACCAGTTCGGCGGTGCGGGCATACAAATTCTGCTCGGCAATCCTGACGCTCTCGCGGAACGGCGCTGGCGGCGCTTGGTTGAGAATCCGCACGCCGCTCCCCGGCCCCTCGTTGACCTCGATCCGATAAAGCCCCCCACCTCGTCCTGGCTCCCGGGGCTGATTGCCCAGACTTGTCCGTGAGATAACGGATCGGGGCCTATGCTGTCCTCCGATTGCAACTCCGGCGTGGCGACGAACTTCTCCACTCCGTCGAATCCCATGCTGTAAGAGAACTGTGTGTTGCGGAACTCCGCAGTGCCGATGCGTTGTTGCTGCTCCTTTACGCCGTCGTACCTCCAGCGCTAATCGGAGGGCCCACTCTAGTTCCTCATCGGAAACCGTCGCATTGCCATCCGGCTGGATCAGTTTCAACAGCCCGCTGACCGTCTTGGTGACGGCATTCTGATCCCGCCCGGATAAGGCGCCCCCGAAATGGACGCGGCCCATCAAGACCCCCGTGCGCGATCCGTCGCGCAGTCGGGTGAATGCCTCTGCCAGGACATCGCTGACCAGACCGAAATGGCTGTGAACAGGTCCCGGCTGACCTTTGGAATATCCCAGCCTGGCAGGTAAGCGTGGATGCGATCCATCACGGCGGTGTCGTTGCGCATTTCAGGCGGCAAGGGCCCAAACAAATGCCCGACGCGCTGCTGATGCTGCGCATCAACGTCGAAATTGCCGAGCAGGACGATGCTGCCATCGGCGCGGATACTTTCGCGGCCACGGGAGAACTCTCCGCTCTCCATGTAGCCCTTCATGATGTTGACGCCGTCCTCCTGGTCGAAGGACACGCCGGACACTTCGTCGAAACACACCACGTCGTATTGGCAGACTAACCCCCTCTGCCCGTTCGCCATGTTGACAAACATCCGTGCGACCGTGGCTTTGCCGCCCGACACGAGATGTGCATAGGGAGAGATTTGCTGGAACAAATGGCTTTTGCTTGTTCCGCCATACGGCCGCCAGAAAGGCTAGCGTTTTGGGGTTTGCGATTCTCCTACCCATACATTGTCCCACTTATACTCCCTTGATCGCCTCACCGGTCTGGCCGTCGATCAGCGGCAATTCCTCGCGGGCCGCCTCGGCCAGTCGCTCCTTGGCCCTGCGAATGACGTCCTCGGCATCCTGGCGGCGCTGCTCCGGTGTCATCTTCGCCAGCCTCGCCGTGATCTTCACCAACTCGTCATCCTGCTGCAGATAGCGCCCATCCATGATCCACCCGAACATCCGCGCCAGCTTCTCGAGCGCCGCCACCTTGGGATGCAGCTTGACCTTAGCCCGCTTGACCCTGAGCGCGTCCTTCCCCTTGCCCTCCGTGTAGTAGTCGACGGTCATCTCTTGCTCCGCCGCCAGCTGATCTCGTGTCGCATTGTCCAGATTGATGACCCGATGCCCGTCATCATCGAGCGTCGTCAGGTCCGCAATGTTCGCAAACCCGATCGCTAGTCCGAAAAGAGGCACGAAGACCCGTTCCCCACGCGCTTGCTGATGGTTGCTGCGGGTTCAGTTAGGGGACCTTCGCTGGTAGGCACTGCGGCCGATAACTGAGGCCATCCGTCGTTAGGCGTTGGCCGCCCGCTTGCTGCAGCTTCAAGGGAGGGCGATAAGCGCAGGACCCGAGGCGCGACGAATCACCTATCGAGCCACCAGTCTTCCATGCGCCAGCCGTTGTACTGGCTATTCACCATCAAAGTTATGCCCTTCAGCTGTGGCTGCCAGCAGGTTGCCGCGCGCAAATGGTAAATGATGGGGCGACCCAACCCCTCTTGCAGTTTGTAGTCAGCGTCCTGCGCCAGTTTCCTACGTTTTTCCGCATCGGTCTCCTGCGATTGCCGATCGACCAGCTTATCGAAATCGGGATCATTGTACCCCGCGTAGTTGCGTTTCGAGGCGCTGACATAATTTTGGTAGAAGGTAACATCGGGATCGTCGACGGCATTGCCGAGCACGTTGAGACCCAGGATGAAATCCTTGCGGATCAATTTCGGGACCCAATTCGCTGTCTCGACCGTTTCGAGCTCGGCATCGATCCAGATCTCCTTGAGCTGGTCGAGGAGGATCGTGCCAGGATCCCGATAGACGGCGAGGTTCCGCACAGACAGCTTCACGGCGAGGTGCTTGTCGGGCCCGTAGCCGGCTTTTTGCATCAGCGCGTGTGCTCTTTCTCGGTTCTGCGGGACGTCGCCACCATAGCTGGGAAGCGTCGCGAGCCGCTCTGCCGGCATTCCCCACACACCCTCGGGCGGAGGCAGAAGCGCACCGCCAATGTCCCCTTCGCCTTGCCCGAGAATGTCGATGAATGATTTGCGGTCGAGCGTGAGCGCGACGGCCTCTCTAACATCGGCGTTATCGAATGGCGGCTTTGTGCGGTTCATCAGAACGCCGATCGACTCGGTCGCCGGCCCGGTCTGACAGACCGCCTGCGGCATCTGGTTTTTGATGTCCTTCAGCAGCGGAAACGTCACCTCATAGGGGAAGGTCATGTCGAATTGACCGCTGATGAAGGCAAGGATCGCAGTCGAGCGGTTCGGGATGATTTGATATTCGACGCCATCGAGATAGGGGCGGCCGGGCTTCCAGTAGTCAGGGTTTTTGATGAGCTTGATGCCCTGGTTCGGCTTGTAGTCGAGGAATTTGAAAGGGCCGGTCCCGATCGGATGCTGGCGCATCTGCGCCGGCGACACGTGGCAGGGATAGATCGGCGTATAGCCGGAGGCGAGCATCGCCAAGATCGCGGGTTGCGGTTGTTTCAGGTGAATCGTCGCCTCAAACTCGCCGTTGGTCGTCGTGCTCTCGACGTTCGTCCACCAGCTTTCGCGGTAGTTTAGGCGCAGCTTTTCGTGCGCCTTGTTGATTAAGAGATCCATCGTGCATTTGACGTCGGCGGCCGTGAATGGCTCGCCGTCATGCCATTTCACCCCCTCGCGAAGCTTGAAGGTCAACGCGGTGTAATCGCCGTTCCACGACCAGCCGGTCGCCAGGTCCGGCACGATCGACTGCATGCTGTTCTGTGGGACGTTCTGGTCATAGACAACGAGGTTGTTGAAAACCCCCATCATCGGCAGGATCACGCCGATGGTGCCCTCCTCATGGATCGACATGCTAGCGGGACTGTCGCGATGATAGATCCGCAAGATACCCCCGGATTTTTGTGCGGATGCCACATTGGCACCGCTCAGCGCCAAGCAGAACCAGGCAACAATCGCCGGCACGTAACGAACCCGCATATCGCCCCTCATCGACCCAATCGTTCTATCGGGGCAGCTTATTTCTCTCTCTGTGCTGGGAGGTCAGCTTTTCCCGCGCGGCGGCTATTCCTTGGCGCTTAGCGAGCGGACGCTAACCCAAAATAGAGAGTGCTATCCACCGGCCAGCCTATCCAGGGTGCCGCCGCAAGGGTCGGCTTAGGGGCAAAACCGGCCGACTAAGGCCGCGATAACCAATGACCGTTCCTGGATCTTGAATCGGTCGTTCGAAGCGAGGTGCGTCGGCTGCTGCATAGCGCCGACTCCGGTCGTTCGCGTGACCACCTTGGAATGGAGAGGCCCGACCTCGTCCAACTGGCTAGGGCGAACTCCGCTAGGCAGCAGATACCGGCTAGCGGCCCATTCCGTGTGGCGATCGGCTCCCGGCGTGGGCTGCCGCATCGCGATCGGGTCAAGCTTGCACGGGCCGGTTGCGCATCAGCCAGACTAGCGGTACGGCAACCGCGGCGGTCAGGGCGAGTAGGTAGAAGGCGTTGATGTAAGCAATCATCGAGGCTTGCCGCTCAATCTCATTCGTCAGCCGCATCAAGCCGCTGGTCGTTCCTATGTTCCAGGCGGCGGGCGCCGCCGGACCCTTCAATGTGGGGGTGAACGGGTTGATGAGCTCGACCATGCGTGAGTAATTGGTGGCGGTCGAGCGCACCAGCAGCATGATTGATAGGGAAATGTACAGGCTGGATCCAAAATTCCGCACCAGGGTGAAGACGCTGGACGCCTCTGTCACCTGGCTGGCTGGCAGGGTCGAAAAGGCCAGAACGGTCATCGGTGTAAAAGCCAAACCGAAGCCGAACCCTTGCACGGCGTTAGTCCAGAATACGTCCAAGCTGGTCAGATTGAGGCTGAGTTGCGCCATCGACCAGGCAGCGAAGGCTTGCGCGGTCAGGCCCAGAGCGACGGTCAGCCGGGGAAAGCGCTGGCTAAGCGGCACCACGACGAGGAACGCGAACCAGTTGCCGATGCCGCGTGCCGCTAGCAATTCGCCAATCGTGCTGTCGGGATAGCCCCGCAAGTCATGCAGCAGGGTGGGGAAAAGCACGAGGCTGGTAAACGCCAGCATGCCCATGAAGAACGCGATCAGAAGGCCGATGGCGAAGTTGCGGTTGAGCAAAATCCGCGGGTCGAGGAATGGGGTCGGCGACGTCAGGCTGTGCGTGGCGAAGACCCAGAAGGCGGCCCCGGCGACCGCCGCGTCGGCCACGATCTCCGGCGAGTCGAACCAGTCGAGCCGCTGCCCGCGATCGATCATCAGCTGCAGGCCCGTCATCGCGATCGACAGCGCCAGGAATCCCGTCCAGTCGAACCGGGCATAGGTGCGCGCGGTATTGCCTGCCAGAGCAAACCAGATAAAGCCCATCGCCATCAGGCCCGGCGGCACGATCATGAAAAATGCCGCTCGCCAGCTGTACGCCTCAGCGATCATGCTCCCGAGCACGGGGCCGACAACCGGGCCGACGACGCTTCCGAAGCCCCAAATCACCATCACCGTGGCGTGCAGCTCCCGGGAAAAAGTGGCCAGTACGATAGCCTGGCCCATCGGCATGATCACCGCCCCGCACAAACCCTGGCCGACCCGGAAAAGCACCAGCGTTTCGAGGCTGTTTGCGACCCCACACAGCAGCGAGCACAGGGTAAACCCACCGACCCCGCCAAACATGACGCCGCGCCAGCCGAGCCGGCCCGCCAGCCACCCGGTCGTCGGTGTTGCAACGGCTGTCGCGACGAGGTTGAGGGTGATGACCCAAGCGATCTGGTCGTAGGTTGCCGAAAGTGCACCGCGGATTTCGGGCAAGACCACGTTGACCAAGGTGACCGTCATTCCGAACAGCAGGCTGGACAGCTGAACACTAAGCAGGATCATCCATTGCCGGCCGGTGATGCTGCGCAGGCCCACGTTCCGCAACGTCCTGTCTATTTCTTAGGCAGAGTGTTAGGCACCAGCTGCGCGGGCAAGAAAAATCACAGCGAAGCGAACAGCAGGCGAGAGCCGCTTTCTATCTCCTATTCACCGCCAAGATCGACCGAGGCCCGGCCATGACCCGAAACGGGAAGGCGATATCAGAGATCCAGGAAGCAGACTCCGTCGCTCGATCGCGACCCTGCAAACGGCCGGAATCGGCGCATCTCGCGCATTGACATGCGTCCCGGCGACGGTCAATCCGGATGGGCGGCCGCTTACTGGCGCGTCGCCCGCAACGAGAACGCGAGTGGCAGCCACGGCTTATCCGGCCACCGCCACAGCCCGTCAGCGCCGCGCACCAGCGCATCGAACAAGTGCCAGGTCACGCCGTCATGTTCATGGAGCCAATCTAATGACATACCCGCCCTCAGAAGGGCTGAAATGATGTCACCGAGCGGATGTACCCAGGTATAGGTCGTCGCGTTGGCGACCGTTGTCGTCTCGTCGATGTAGTCGTGGGCTTCTTCCAGCACCACGGCTTCACGCGAGAAATACGGGCGAAGAAACCCGGCTTCCCATCGGGCAACGAGTCCGCATCATCGAACACCATCGCAGCCGGATGTACCTCGGCGAGGTAAAGTGAACCGCCGGGTTTTAGAAAATGGCAGACGATCTCTGCCCAACGATAGATGTCCGGCAACCAGACAATCGCGCCCCACGTAACAAACACCATGTCAAATGCTGCCGCTTTGGGGATCGCGGCCGGCGCGTCGTAAAGGTCCGCCTGCACGAACCGCGCCCGTTCGGCCAGCCCTAGTTCATATTGGCAAGCTGTCGCGCGGCATCGATTGCTGGGGACGAGAAATCCAGTCCAGCGACGGTGGCACCGCCTTGCGCCAACTTCAGGCTGTCGGCGCCGAAATGACATTGCAGGTGCAGGATGTGGCTGCCCTCGACCGGCCAGAGTTCAGCCTCTTCGATGGCGTTGAAGCGGCCATGCCCGGCTCTCAACGTCGTAAGGTCGTAGCCGCGGGGACCGAGATGCAGGGAGACTTTATCATCCCAATGGGCGCGGTTAGCCGCTTTCCATTCTGGTTCGCTCACGAGCACCACTCCTACAGGGAGGCGACAGCATCAACGCATTGGCGATCATCGACAATGACGACCCGACAGATCAGCCGTCGTTGACCGAAGCGAGCGACCGTTTTGGGGACAAAACCGGCCGGCTAAGGCCGCGATAACCAATGACCGTTCCTGGATCTTGAACCGGTCGTTCGAAGCAAGGCGCGTCGATGGCTGCATAGCGCCGAAAGCGGACCTTTGGCGCGAGCCCGTCGAGCCGGCCCGCCTACGGCTGCGAATAAGACGGATGTGAAACTGCATCGGGAAACCTCCGTCCGACCCGACAGGGCCTCTACTCGCGCACTTGTTCATTCTGTAGCGATGTGAGCGCCCTTTTCCGCCACCGAGCGCTTCATCAAGAGCACCACCAAGACGAGCCCGAGCGTCAGCATGGCGAACATCCAGAAGGAGTCGAAATAGGCGAGCGAGGCGGCTTGCTTCTGGCGCAGATTGGCGAGCTCCTGCCAAGCAAGCTGTTGCGAGGCGACCGGATCGCCAGTCAACTGAAGGAAGAGCTCCTTGCCGCGCGCGACAAAGGAATTCGCGGCGGCATTGAATGGGTCAAGGTACTCGCCAAGCCTTAGCGTGTGAAACTGATCGCGCCGCTCCTGAAAGGTCTGCGCGAGCGATGTTCCGACGCTGCCGCCCTCGTTGCGCAGAAGGCTCAACAGGCCAACGGCGGCGCCCCGCAGTTCAAGCGGCGTATAGAGATAGGCCGCGACATTCACCGGCGCGAAGCACACCGCCAGCCCCGCGACTAGAACGACCCGGGGCCAGATGACCTGTCCGGGGCTGATGTCCAGGTTCAGCTGCGACATCCAATAATTCCCGGCCGTCATCGCCAGCAGCCCCGCGGCGATCAGCCATCTGGCGTCCGTTCCCCGGCCGAGCAGACGGCCGACGATGGGCATCGCCAGGACCGCAAAGAACCCGGCCGGCGACATGACCAATCCTGCGCTCAGGGCATCATACCC
>Ga0335081_10021839_pt1 | contig 10355 bp, 10 predicted proteins | sample Lox_Sample_35_FD_206713 | JGI IMG/M metagenome (GOLD analysis project Ga0335081, IMG submission 206713) | Soil microbial communities from Loxahatchee National Wildlife Refuge, Florida, United States - Lox_Sample_3.5 | ecosystem: Environmental > Terrestrial > Soil > Wetlands | place: USA...
CAACTACAACCCGAAGACGCAGGAAGGCTCGGAGAGCGGCTTCTCCATGATCACGGGCCTCTTCGGCGGCGGGAAGAAGAAGGACAATGGCGGCGGTGGTGGCGAGGGCGGACCTGCCGGCGTCGGCGTCAATTCCTATCTCTGGCGCGCGACGCTCGACACCGTTTCCTTCATGCCGCTCTCTTCGGCCGACCCGTTCGGCGGCGTCATCATCACCGACTGGTACTCACCGGCGGAAACCCCGAACGAGCGCTTCAAGGTCAATGTTTTCATCCTCGGGCGCGAGCTGCGCGCCGATGGCGTCCGCTGCACCGTGTTCCACCAGCGGCGCGACGGCAGCGGGCAGTGGGCGGAGGCCCCGGTCGACCCCAAGACCGGCGTCGATATCGAGAACGCCATCCTGACGCGCGCGCGGCAGATGCGGCTCAGCACGGCATCGACGCAGTAGGCGCCGCGCGGGTTTGACGCCAAGAGTGAAGTGACGGGACATCCAACGGGCGATGGCGCGCTATAATTTCAGGGAAGCGGAAGCGCGCTGGCAGGAGGTGTGGCGCGAGCGCGGCACCTTCATGGTGAAGACCGAGCCGGGGCGGCCGAAATACTACGTGCTGGAGATGTTTCCCTACCCCTCCGGCAAGCTTCATGTCGGCCATGTCCGCAACTACACCATGGGCGACATGGTGGCGCGCTACAAGCGCGCGCAGGGCTACAACGTCCTTCATCCCATGGGCTGGGATGCTTTCGGCCTGCCGGCGGAGAATGCGGCCATCGCCAGCAAGGTCCATCCCGCCGAATGGACCTACGCCAACATCGCCACCATGCGCGAGCAGCTGAAGCGCATGGGGATTTCTTACGACTGGTCGCGCGAGATTGCCGCCTGCCATCCCGGGTATTACCGGCATGAGCAGAAGATGTTCCTCGACTTCCTCAAGGCCGACCTCGCCTATCGCCGCGAATCCTGGGTCAATTGGGATCCGGTCGAGAACACCGTGCTGGCCAATGAGCAGGTGATCGACGGCCGCGGCTGGCGCTCGGGCGCGCTCGTCGAGAAGCGGCTCTTGGCGCAATGGTTCCTGCGCATCACGCGCTACGCCGACGATCTCCTGGACTCGCTGAAGACGCTGGAGCGCTGGCCCGAGCGTGTCCGCCTCATGCAGGAGAACTGGATCGGCCGCTCGGAAGGCGCCCGCGTCTTCTTCGACGTAAAGGGCCGGAGCGCGCGGCTCGAGATCTTCACAACGCGCCCCGACACGCTGTTCGGCGCGTCGTTCTGCGCGCTCTCGCCCAATCATCCGCTCGCCGCCGAGCTCGCCCGCGGCAATCCCGCCCTCGCCGAGTTCATCGCCGAGTGCAACCGGATGGGCACCAGCGAAGCGGTGCTGGAGGCGGCGGAGAAGAAAGGCTTCGATACCGGCGTCAAGGTGCTGCATCCGCTGGTCGAAGGTTGGGAGCTGCCGCTTTACGTCGCCAATTTCGTGCTGATGGAATACGGCACGGGCGCCATCTTCGGCTGTCCCGCGCATGATCAGCGCGATCTCGATTTCGCGCGCAAATATGCGCTGCCGGTGAAGCCGGTCGTGCTGCCGCCAGGCGCCGATCCCGCGCGCTTTGCGATCGGCAGCGAGGCCTATACCGAGGATGGGACGATCTTCAATTCCGATTTTCTCGACGGCCTTGCCGTGCCGCAGGCAAAGCGCCGGGTGGTCGAGCGTCTGGAGCAGCTCGGCGCCGGGCAGGGCACCATCGCCTATCGGCTGCGCGATTGGGGCGTGTCGCGCCAGCGCTATTGGGGCTGTCCGATCCCGGTGATCCATTGCGGCAAATGCGGCATCGTGCCGGTCCCGGAAAAGGATCTGCCGGTCGAGCTCCCCTACGATGTCAGCTTCGACAGGCCGGGAAACCCGCTCGATCATCATCCGACCTGGAAGCACACGACCTGCCCCACTTGCGGCGGCAAGGCCGAGCGCGAGACCGATACCTTCGACACCTTCTTCGAGAGCTCGTGGTATTTCGACCGTTTCTGCTCGCCGCGCTCGGAGCGGGCCTTCGAGCGTCGCGACGTCGATTACTGGATGCCGGTCGATCAGTATATCGGCGGCATCGAGCACGCCGTGCTGCATCTGCTCTATTCGCGCTTCTTCAGCCGCGCGCTGCGGGATTGCGGTTATCTCGACATCAAGGAGCCCTTCGCCGGCCTCTTCACTCAAGGCATGGTGTGTCACGAGACCTATCAGGACGCCGCCGGCCAGTGGCTTTTCCCCGAGGAGGTCCGACGCGACGAGAGCGGCGCGCTCGTCGATGCGCAGAGCGGCACGGTGACCGTCGGGCGCATGGAGAAGATGAGCAAGTCGAAGAAGAACGTCGTCGGGCTCGAGGCGATCGTCGAGGAATACGGCGCCGATACGGCGCGGCTCTATCTGCTCTCCGACAGTCCGCCGGAGCGCGATCTCGACTGGACCGACGCCGGCATCGAAGGCGCTTGGCGCTATCTCAACCGCCTCCATCGCCTGGTGACGGAACCGCCGGTGCCGCTGGCGCCGCGGGGCGCGGCGATGCCGCAGACGCTTGCGCCGGCCGCCGACAAAGCGCGGCGCGCGACGCACCGCACGGTCGCGGCGGTCACCGACCATATCGAGAAATTCCGCTTCAACAGCGCGGTTGCACGCATCCGCGAGCTCACCAATTTGCTCGAGGAGATGAGCGACGGTCCGGGTGCCGGCGTGGTGATGCGCGAGGGATTGGAAGTCGCGGTGCGGTTGGTCGGGCCGATGATGCCGCATCTTGCCGAGGAGCTGTGGCAGGCGCTCGGCCATGACCGTCTCGTCGCCGAGGAATCCTGGCCTGAGGCCGATCCGGTGCTGATCCTCGAAGACTCCGTCACCATCGCCGTGCAGGTCAACGGCAAGCTGCGCGCTACCATCGAGCTGCCGCGCGACAGCGCCGAGGCCGAAGCAGAGGCGGCCGCGCTGGCGCAGCCGCCCGTGCAACGCGCGATCGACGGCAAGACGCCGCGCAAGATCATCGTCGTGCCCAATCGGATCGTCAATGTCGTGGTGTAGCGCACGCCAACCTCGCTGGCGCCGCCGGTGTCTCCTGGTGCTGGCGCTGTTGCCGCTCGCCGCCTGCGGCTTTCATCCCCTTTACAGCGAAGCCGTGCAGCGGGAAGAGAACCCGCAGCTCGCCGGCATTATCGTTTCGCAGATCCCCGACCGTTATGGCCAGCAGCTCGAGCTGGCGCTGCGTGAGGCGCTCAATCCCGAAGGGCTCGCCGTCAAGCCGCTGTATCGCCTTAATATCTCGATCCAGATCCAGCGCATCGATCTCGGCATCCAGCGCGACGCAAGCTCGACCCGCGGCCGCATCAACGCCTATGCCTCGCTTGCCTTGGTCGATGTCGAGACCAATCGGCAGATCTATGCATCGGCCACGCAGTCGACCAGCGCCTTCAACATCCTTCAGGACGCTTATGCCGCCGAGGTCGCCGAGGAGGATGCGCGCACGCGCACCGTGCGCGACCTCACGGACCAGATCCGGTTGCGCCTGGCGCTGTTCCTGCGCGATCGCCCGACGGCGCCGCTCAAGAGTTGAGCGCCGGGGAGCTTCGCCCGTGAAGCTGCCGCCGGCGCGTCTTTCGGCTTTCCTCGTCAAGCCCGACGCCGCGATCCGCGCGGCGCTCTTCTACGGCCCCGATGCCGGCCTGGTGCGCGAGCGCGCCGACCGCCTCGCCACGGCGATCGTGCCCGATCGCAGGGATGCCTTTCGCATTGCCGACCTCGCCGCGGCCGCTTTCGCGGCCGACCCGGCCCGGCTGCACGACGAGGCGGCGGCGCTGTCGCTCTCGGGCGGTCGGCGGCTGGTGCGCGTGCGCGATGCCGGCGATAGTGTCGGCGCGCTGTTCCAGCGCTTTCTAGACGATCCGCCGCCGGGCGACAGCGTCACCGTCGTCGAAGCGGGCGAGCTCGCCCAGCGCTCGAGTCTCCGGCGCGCCTTCGAGGGCGCGCAAAATGCCGCCGCCATCGCCTGCTATAGCGACGACCGGCGTGCGCTCGAAGAGCTGACGCGCGAGGTGCTCGGCGCGCGGGGCATCGAGATCTCGGGCGAGGCGCTGGCTTATCTCGCGCAGCATCTCGGCGGCGACCGGCTGCTGAGCCGCGGCGAGCTCGAAAAGCTCGCGCTCTATGTCGGCGACAAGGGCAAGGTCACGCTTGCCGAGGCGATGGACGCGGTCGGCGACAGCGCGCAGCTCGATCTCGACGATGTCGTCTTCGCCACGGCGGAAGGCAACGCGCCGGCGCTGGAGCGCGCGCTGACACGCGCCTTCCAGGAAGGCGAGATGCCCGTCAGCGTGCTGCGCGCGCTGATGCGGCATTTCCAACGCCTGCATCTGACACAGGCGCGCATCGAGGACGGCATGAGCGAGGAGGAAGCGTTGCGCAGCCTGCGGCCGCCGCTCTTTTTCAAGCTGCAGGACCGCTTCCGCCGGCAGCTGCGGCTCTGGCCCGAGCGCCGTGCGCGGCAGGCGCTGGAGCTGCTGCTGCAAGCCGAGCTCGGCGCCAAGCGCAGCGGCCCGCCGCCCGACGCGATCTGTCGCGACGCGCTGCTGCGCATCGCGCGGCGCGCGGGCGAAGCGGCGCGGCGGTGAGCGCGGCGCGCCGATGGCAAAGCGCGATCTCGAGAAGCTGCGCCGCATCTGTCTCGCACTGCCCGAGGCCGAGGAGCGCGAGACCTGGGAAGAGAAGACGTTTCGCGTGCGCGGCAAGATCTTCACCATGCACATCGCCAGCGATGGCGATGGCAGGCCGGCGTTGTGGTGCAAGGCGCCGCCGGGAAATCAGACGCATCTGGTGGAGGCCGATCCCGAGCGTTTCTTCGTGCCGCCCTATGTCGGTCACAAAGGCTGGATCGGCATGTGGCTCGACCGCGGCGTCGATTGGGGCGAGGTGGCCGTCGTGGTGAAGCGCAGCTATCGCCTCACCGCGCCGAAGCGTATCGCCGCGCGCCTCGACTGAGGCGGCGCTCGATCAGACGTTCCGGGTCGATGTGGTCAATCGCGTCCCGGCCAAGGCTGGTCGTTGGGCACGACATGGGCGCGGCGATGGGTGCAGCGGCGGCATTTGAATTTCACTTGCAGCTCCCGGAGGCTGCGCTCGCCCATGAGCGCCATCAGGTTGCGCGGATCGAAGCGTTCGCCATGGCCGCAATTGAGACAGAACACCCAAAGCAGCCGCTGCGCCCGGCAGACATCCGACAATCTCTCGATCGGCCCGATCCAATGCCGCATTGGAACAAACTATGAACACGCCGGCCGTGAGTCGAGCAAAATGCCGTGGAGAGGGAATTTCGTAAGATGCCTAGCCGATTCGGGGACAATAAAGTTTTCAGTTGTCAGTTTTCAGTCGTCAGCGAGCGGCAGCTGAGAACCGAGAACTGAGAACTGAAAACTTCTTCTCACCGCAACGGCAGGTTGTTCAAGCGGCGGAGCACATCGTCGAGCTGGTCGAGCGTTTTGTAGTGGATGCTGAGAATACCGCCCTGGCCGGTGAAGACGATCTGCACTTTGAGGCCCAGAAGCTGCGTCAGCTCGCGCTCGAGCACGGCCGTGTCGGCATCGCGCGCACCGGCGAGGCTCGCCGGCTTCTCGAGTTTTTCCTTATGCCGCGCTTCCGCCTGCGCGAGCCGCTCCACCTGGCGCACGCTCATGCCTTGCGCCACGATCTTGTGCGCGAGCTCGGTCGCGTTCTCGAGCCCGATCAGCGCCCGCGCATGCCCGGCACTGATCGCCCCCGTGCTCACCAGCTCCCGCACTTCCTCTGGCAAGCTTAGGAGCCGCATCATATTGGTGATATGGCTGCGGCTCTTGCCGACGACGCGGGCCAGATCCTCCTGGGTGTGGCGAAACTCTTCGAGCAGCCGGCGATAGCCCTCGGCCTCTTCGAGCGGATTGAGGTCCTGGCGCTGGACATTCTCGACCAGCGCGATCTCGAGCGCCTCGCGATCGGCGAGCTCGCGCAGCAGCACCGGCACCTCATGCAGCTGCGCCGCCTGCGCCGCGCGCCAGCGCCGCTCGCCGGCGACGATCTCGTAATGTCCTTCGATGTCGGGATGGCGCCGCACCAGCAACGGTTGCAGAATGCCCTGGGCTTTGATCGACTCGACGAGCGCCTGCTGGCTTTCCGTGTCGAAATAGCGGCGCGGCTGGTAGCGGCCGGGGTGGAGCAGCTCAACCGGCAGCGCTCGCGTCGCACGCGGCGCCTCGGCCGACGCCGTCCCCTCCCCGCCTTCCTCACCGAGCAGCGCAGAAAGCCCGCGGCCGAGACCGCGGCGACGCGGGTCCTCGATCATGCCGCCGGGAGCCGCAACCGTTCGCGCCGCAGCACCTCGCCGGCAAGGTGTACATAGGCCTGAGCGCCGGGGCAGCGGAAATCATAGAGCAAGACCGGCTTGCCATGCGACGGCGCCTCGGAGATCCGGACATTGCGCGGGATCACCGTCTCGTAGACCTTGTCGCCGAAATGGCCGCGCACATCGGCGGCGACGAGATCGCTCAAATTGTTGCGTTTGTCGAACATGGTCAGCACGACACCCTGAATCTCGAGCGCCGGGTTGAGATGCCGCTTGACGCGTTCGATGGTGCGGATGAGATGGCTCAGCCCTTCCAAAGCATAGAACTCGCACTGAAGCGGCACTAACACCGCTTGTGCCGCCACCAGCGCGTTGAGCGTGAGAAGCCCGAGCGACGGCGGACAGTCGATCAATACGTAATCGTAACGAAGCGTCTTGCCGGCGAGCGCGTCGCGCAGACGATATTCGCGCCGATCCGCGGCGACCAATTCTATTTCGGCACCGGAAAGATCGACCGAGGCGGGGACGATCGACAGGTGCGGCACCTTGGTCGGCACGATCGCGGCGCCGACCACCTGGTCGCCGATCAGCACCTGATAAGAAGTGACCGCGCGTGACTGCCGCGGAATGCCGAGCCCTGTGCTGGCATTCCCCTGCGGGTCCAGATCCAGCAGCAGGACGTTCTTGTCCACCGCGGCAAGCGCCGTCGCCAAATTGATGGCGGTCGTGGTCTTGCCGACGCCGCCCTTCTGGTTGGCGATGGCGATAACGCGAGGCGAGCCTGCCTCCCCCTCAGGGGGTGGCAGTTCCAAAGGAGCCGGCGCGAGGGTCACGGGCGATAGCCTCCAGACGCAAGATGCAGCCGGACGGGTCGGTCAAGCTGGGCTGGCGGTCGACCCGGATATGCCATGCTTTCGCCGCATCGGTCAATTCTTCGTCAACCATGCGACCCTTAAGAAAGAGGCAAATTGTGGATCGCCCTAGAAATCGCTCGGAAATCGCCAATAGCTCGGGCAGCGGGGCCAGGGCCCGCGCTGTGACAATGTCCGCAGCGAAGGCTGGAACGCGGTCGATTCGCTGTGCGTGGACGATTGCCGGAGCGCCGGTAATCCGCAGCGCCTCACGCAGGAAGACGGCCTTCTTTCCATCCGATTCGATCAGATGCACCTCGGGCACGCCCATGATCGCCAGCACAAGGCCGGGTAAGCCGGCGCCGCTGCCGAGATCGACGAGACTCCGCGCCTCGCGCGGAATCAGCGGAAAGAGCTGGGCCGAATCCAGGATATGCCGCCGCCAGACATCGCCGATCGTATCGCGCCCGACAAGGTTAATGCGCCGGTTCCAAGAGGTCAGCAACTCCACATATTTGGCAAGCCGGTCTAGTGTTTCACGTGAAACATTGGTCAGCTTGGCGAAGCCGCCCATCCCGAGGGGTGTGAGGCCCCGGCTCATACGCCGATCACCGCATGGTCGCGCCGGACGTAGCGGAGCAGCGCCACCAGTGCTGCCGGCGTAACCCCGGAAACGCGCGCCGCCGCCCCGAGTGTTTCGGGCTGAGCCGCCCGCAGCTTCCCGCGAATCTCCGCTGACAGGCTGCCGATCGCGTTGTAATCGAGATCGCGCGGCAGCCGCAGCGCCTCGTCGCGCCGGAAGGCGCGAATATCCGTCTCCTGCCGCTCGATGTACCCGGCGTAGCGCGCATCGATCTCGAGCTGCTCGGCGATTTCCGCCGGGATCGATGCCAGCTCCGGCCATAGCCGCGCCAGCGCCGCCAAATCCATGCCGGGATAGCCGAGAAGCTCAGCCGCGCTGCGCAGCACGCCATCGGCATTGACCGAAACCCCACACGCCCGCAGCGCCGAGGGGGTCATGGTCCTCTGCCGCAGCAGCGCCCTTCCCTGGTCGAGCGCAGTGCGCTTCCGGGCAAAAGCCTGCTCCCGCGCCGGACCGATGCAGCCAATGCGGCTTCCCAGCGGGGTCAGGCGCTGATCGGCGTTGTCCGCGCGCAGCACCAAACGATATTCGGCGCGCGAGGTGAACATGCGATAGGGCTCATTGGTGCCGCGGGTCACAAGGTCATCGATGAGCACGCCGATATAGGAGCTGGCGCGGTCGAGCACGAACTCCTCGCCGCCGCCAGCCGACAGCGCCGCGTTCAACCCTGCCACCAGCCCCTGCGCCGCCGCCTCTTCATAACCGGTCGTGCCGTTGATCTGTCCCGCCAGGTACAGCCCGGGCACACGGCGCGTCTCAAGAGTCGGCCGCAGCTCGCGCGGATCGATGAAATCGTATTCGATGGCGTAGCCGGGCCGGATCATTCGCGCCCGCTCCAGCCCGGGAATGGTCGCGATCAACGCCAGTTGCACCGCGCGCGGCAGCGAGGTGGAAATGCCGTTCGGATAGATCGTGTCATCCTCCAGGCCTTCTGGCTCCAGAAAGATCTGATGGCGCTCGCGCTCGGCAAAGCGCACGACCTTGTCCTCGATGGACGGGCAATAGCGCGGCCCGATGCTTTCGATCTGCCCGGAATACATCGGCGACAGGTGCAGATTGGCCCGAATCAGCCCATGGCTCGCCGGGGTCGTCGCCGTGATGTGGCAGGGGCGCTGCGGCGTGGTGATCCGCTCCGTCAGAAATGAGAATGGCGGCGGCGGCTCGTCGCCGGGCTGTGCCTCGAGCCCGGCCCAGTCGATCGTCCGACCATCGAGCCGCGGCGGCGTCCCCGTCTTGAGCCGGCCAAGCCGGAAGCCACACCGACCCAGCGTCTGCGACAGACCCAGGGACGGCGCTTCCCCGACGCGACCCGCAGCAATCTTCTCGCTGCCGATGTGAATGAGCCCGCGCAGAAAGGTGCCGGTGGTGAGGATCACCCGGCCGGCCGCGATCACCTCCCCCGCCCCTGTCACGACCCCGGCGACCCGACCGCTCGGATCGAGCAGCAAATCCTCGGCTGCGGCGGCGCGCAACGTGAGATTGGACTGCTCGGCCAATAGCGACTGCATCGCCCGGCGATACAGCGCGCGGTCCGCCTGTGCCCGCGGCCCGCGGACCGCTGGCCCCTTGCTGCGGTTGAGGACACGGAACTGAATGCCGGCGCGATCGATCGCCCTTCCCATCACCCCGTCCAGCGCATCGATCTCGCGCACCAGATGACCCTTGGCCAGTCCGCCTATGGCGGGGTTGCACGACATTTCGCCAATGGTCTCGAGCTTGTGGGTCAGCAACAGGGTGCGCGCGCCCAGCCGCGCCGATGCCGCCGCGGCCTCGCAACCGGCATGCCCGCCGCCGATGACGATCACATCCATCCCAGACATGGCCGGCACTTTATCAATCCGTCGCGCTGTTGGGGAGCGGTCTCCGCGATGTTTCACGTGAAACATTCCTTAGTGCCTCGCCCCCATCTGATCCCAAGCCCTAGATTCTGCTTGCCGAACTGACTGGCCGCGAAATCGAGGTCCGTGGCAATCATTTCTAGCCTCGCGCCGAAAATCGATTGTAGAAGGCGAGCCGTGCTTGCCTCTTTGCCATTGTAGGCTCCTCCGGCAAGCCGACCCTCCGAGACGCAATAAGCGTACCGACCGCGCCATGGATGCCACCGGCCAGGTCTGAGCATGACGCCGAGGCGAGATCGGCGAGGGCGCTTTCGCGGAAAGGAAGACCGTGGCCGAGCCCGCCCGTGCCGTTAGGTTCAACGGGACCTCCCGGTTTCCCGCAACCATCTATGTTCCCTTTTTGTTCCAGAATTGGCGAGGCTCGCCTCGAATTCGCGGTCCCGCCCAGATTTAGGAAAAATCTCCGCAAATTTGGGTGAAGAAAGATTAAATCTCCATGATTCTGGTCTCGTCATGGGATCATTCAAAATAAGCTCAATATTTCGATCTATAAAGCCGCCACTGTATTTATCTCAAAAAGCTGTCGCCATCAAATTTCGCGAAATCTATTTGGGCGATAGAGCCTCAACGGTACCGTCCAGCGCCATGAGCAGTGACTCCGAACTGATCTCTGGGTGACGT